>Ga0210408_10001440_pt1 | contig 24980 bp, 24 predicted proteins | sample IncBWH4MmetaG_FD_155471 | JGI IMG/M metagenome (GOLD analysis project Ga0210408, IMG submission 155471) | Forest soil microbial communities from Barre Woods Harvard Forest LTER site, Petersham, Massachusetts, United States - Inc-BW-H-4-M | ecosystem: Environmental > Terrestrial > Soil >...
ATCGAGGGCTCGGGGTTTCGCGGAAGGAGAGCGCATCTTGCGGGGCGCGCGGATGACGTCAAGTGCCGAGGGTGACCTGGGCGGACGCGCATGGCAGGTCGTCGGGATAATCGTGTCTTATCACGCAACATCCGATTAATTTATTGAACTTGCGAGCGATTTTTGCCGGAGCGGATTTCCATCGCCGGCGAAAAACGCTACAGCATGGACTTCGCCCGCGCTCCCAATGAGGCCATGGCCGCAGCCTTCTCCCCGCCCCGACTTCTGCCGAGTGGCGACAGTGCCATCACGGTGGAATTTTCCCGCGATATCGACGACGCCGCCAACCAGCGCGTGCTGGCGCTTGATCGCGCGCTTAACGAGGCGCCGATCGAGGGGATCACCGAGACGGTGCCGACTTATCGCTCGCTCCTGGTGCATTACGATCCCGGCCGCATCGATTTCGATACGCTCGGCACGCAGCTCGTCGCGCGGGCTCAAATGCCTGCGCCGATCATGACCCAACCGCGCCGCTGGCGCGTCCCGGTTGCCTATGGCGGAGAGAATGGGATCGACCTGGAGGATGTCGCGAAGGCGCGCAACACCACGGCGGACGAGATCGTGGCACGGCACACGGCAGGCGACTACCGTGTGGCGATGATCGGCTTCACCCCGGGGTGGTCGTATCTCAGCGGTCTCGCGTCGTTCCTGCACATGCCGCGCCGGCAGAATCCGCGCCTGCTCACACCTGCCGGCACCATCTCGATCGGCGGCGTGCAGACCGGCATCCAATGTCTCGCCGGCCCGAGCGGCTGGCATCTTCTGGGGCGGACACCGGTGCGGACCTATCAGTTGCATCGCGCGCCCACCTTCCTGCTCGAGCCCGGCGACCGGATCAATTTCTACGCCATCGACGCCAAAACCTTTGCCGAGCAGGACCGCGCCGCGGAGGCCGGCGAGATCATCGCTGAACTGACGGCCTCATGACCAGCCTGGTTGTTTCCAACATCGGTCCTGCGAGTTCGGTGCAAGACGGTGGCCGTCATGGCGCGCAGCGCTACGGACTGACACCGAGCGGCGCGATGGACCAGCTTTCGCTTGCGGCCGCGAACACGCTCGTCGGCAACGCCCCGCTCGCCGCGGGCATCGAGATCGGCCCGTTCGGCGCCGCCTTTACGGTCCGCGACGGCGCGGTCCGCGTCGCCCTCGCCGGCAGTCCGCGCAGCGCCGAGATCGCAGGCCGCAGCGTCGCCTTCGACAGCTCGGTGACGATCGCGGACGGACAGACGCTTAACCTCGGTTTTGCCCGCGGCGGCGCCTTCAGCTATCTGGCGATCGAAGGCGGCATCGAAGGTGAGCCGATGTTCGGCAGTCTCGCGGTGAATGCGCGCGCCGGTCTCGGCAGCCCTTATCCGCGTCCGCTGCAAGCCGGCGATGCATTCCTGGTCACAGCGGCAAGCGGCGGCCCGGAGCGGCGGATCGAGCTTCCTAAACCTGCCAAAGGGCCGATCCGTGTCATCCTCGGCCCGCAGGACGACGAGTTCGCCGAAGACATGAAGGCGCTGTTTCTCGACAGTGAGTGGAAGATCTCGGCCACCAGCGATCGCATGGGCTATCGGCTGGAAGGACCCGCGATCCGGCATCTGCACGGTCACAACATCGTGTCGGATGGTACGGTCGATGGCAGCATCCAGGTGCCCGGCAACGGCGCGCCGATCGTGCTGATGCGGGACCGCGGCACCAGCGGCGGCTATCCGAAAATTGCGACCGTGATCTCTGCGGATTTCGGCCGCTTCGCGCAGACCCCTGCCGGGACAAGCTTTCAATTCAAGGCGCTCAACATGGCGGAAGCGCAGGCGGAGGCCAAAGCGTTCGCAAAATTGTTGCGCAGCCTGCCCGATCGCGTCAGCGCGATCGAGAATTTCGATCTCAACATCGAGGCCCTGCAGCATGCTAATGTGGCCGGCAGCGCCGTCAGCGCCGTTGATGCCGGGACATGGCACGCGCTGACGGGGGAATGAACCAGAACTTCGGGAAGGCGGCGACATGAAAACGATCGATCTCAACTGCGATCTCGGCGAAAGCTTCGGTCCTTGGGAGATGGGCAATGACGCCGCGATGATCGAGCTCGCGACCTCCGTCAACGTCGCCTGCGGCTTCCATGCCGGCGACGCCGACATCATGCGCAGGACGGTGGAGCTTGCGAAGGCGCGCGGCGTCTCCGTCGGCGCCCATCCCGGCTATCGCGATCTTCACGGTTTTGGCCGCCGGCCCATTCCCGGCATGACAGCGTCGGAGATCGAAAATCTCGTCGCCTACCAGATCGGCGCGCTGCAGGCGATCGCGACCGCGGCCGGCCATGCGGTGACGCATGTGAAGGCGCATGGCGCGCTTTCCAACGTCGCCTGCGAGGACGACATGACGGCGCGCGCCATCGCCACGGCGATCAAGGCGGTGGATCCCGGTCTCATCTTCGTCGTGCTCGCCAATTCAAAGCTGGTGCAGGCCGGCGAAGCGGCCAACCTGCCGATGGTGCACGAGGTGTTTGCCGATCGCGCCTATGAGGATGACGGGCAGCTGGTGTCGCGCCGCAAGCCGGGCGCGGTGCTGCACGATGCAGAAGCCATCGCCCGGCGCGTGGTGCGGATGGTGCAGGACGGCGCCGTGGTCTCGGTCACCGGCAAGGTCATCAAGATGCGCACCGATACCGTCTGCATCCACGGCGATACGCCAGGCGCGGTCGAGATCGCGCGCGGCGTGCGCCAGGCGCTCAGGGACAGCGGTATTGCGGTTGCCCCGTTCAAGCAGGCGGGCTGACGAGCTGACTTCCTGGAAGCGTTCCAAACTACCGTGCCGCTGCGGTATCGCGGAGTTCAGATCGTACGCTCCTTATTAGAATCCGTTTAATTGCCACCCGGATTCATTGACGATTGCTCGCGCCTGCGCTCTGGCAGATGCCTTGGCGACCGCGCACACGGATACGCTACCGCGGACCCTCGTGAACGGCTGTACGCTCGACAATGATTTCGGACGGTTTCGTTTCCGGCTCGCGGCCGGCTACATGTTTTGAAGGTACGGCACATGAAATCAAGTCAATGGGTGTGGCTTCCCGTCGCGGTGATCTCCACCTCGGTCCATGCCACGACTTATTTTTCCGTCGAGCAGGTGCAACGGGCGCTCTTCCCCGGCGCGACGTTTTCGGCAACGAGCCTGCCGAACGCCTGGCGGACCTCGAACGGCGGCTATGTCATCGTGGACCGGGTCATCGGCAAACACGAATACATCACGCTCGCGGTCGGCATCAATCCGAACGGCACCGTGAAACAGATCGAGATCATGCAGTACCAGGAGTCCTACGGCTATGAGGTGCGTGAGGCTTCCTGGCGCGCGCAGTTCGTCGGCAAGAGCGCGAGTTCGCCGCTGCAGCTCAATGGCGACATCATCAACATCGGCGGCGCGACACTGTCGTCGCGACATGTCACCGAGGGCGTCAAGCGCATCCTGCAGGTCTATGAGCAGAACTTGAAGGGCAAGCGATGAGGCGCGCGCGTCCGCTGCTGGGAACCTATGTGGAGATCGACGCCGCCGGCCTTGCCGGGCCGGCGCTGGAGCGCGCGATCGAGGCTGCCTTCGGCGCGGTTGCGCGGGTGCACCGGCTGATGAGCTTCCATGATCCCGAGAGCGATTTGTCGCGCCTGAACCGTCGCGCGGTGGCCGAACCGGTCGCGGTCGATCGCTGGACCGCGAAGGTGCTGGCCAAGGCGCGGACCTTGTTCGACGAGACCTGCGGCCTGTTCGACTGCGCCGTCGGCGCTGAGCTGATGCGATGCGGCCGACTGCCGTCGCACGGCCTCGGCAATATCGCGAGCGGGACTTTTGCGGCGGTCGAATTCATGTCCGACGACCGCATCAGATTCTCAGCCCCCATCGCGATCGATCTCGGCGGCATCGCCAAGGGTTTTGCCGTGGACCGTGCGATCGCGGCCCTGCGCGCGCATGGCGTGCGGGAAGCGTTGGTCAACGCCGGCGGGGACCTGCGCGTGATGGGGAAGACGGCGCAGACCATCCATATCCGGTGCCCCGGTCTGGATGGTCGCGCCATACAGGCCGGCCTGCTGCGAAACGCCGCGATTGCGACGTCCGAGGCCGCTGCGACGGTCGTGAAGCAGCGCGCCCGATCGGCATCGTCGCAGTGTGCGCACCACGCCTATTCCGTGGTCGCATCGACGTGCCTGCTCGCGGACGCGCTGACCAAGGTCCTGGTTCAGACCGAAGACCCGAGCGCGGGCTATTTCTCGAAATTTGGTGCGATCGCGTTCGTGACATCGGCGGACGCTCTCGAAGACAGGGTTGCCTGAACGATGCGGCTTGGCTTCTGGCAAAAATTCGCAATCTTTTCGACGGCGGCGGTCGTGGGCTGTTCCGGCCTGCTCTGGTTTTTACTGCACGATGTTTTCCCGGCCGAGTCAGACGGGATGGCCGACATCGCCCACCTGCTGCTGGTGGTGCACGGCGCATCATCCTACGCCCTGCTCGTCGCCGTCGGCTCGCTTTTGCCGGTTCACGTTCGCGGGGGATGGCAGCGCGGCCGCAACCTCGTGACCGGGCTTACGGTAACGGGCGTGATGGCCATTCTCGGGGTCACCGCGCTGGTGCTGTATTACGGTGGCGAAGAGATGCATGCGCCGGCCAAATGGCTGCATCTGATTTTCGGCTTCGCATGCTTCGCCGTCTTTCCGGCGCACGCATTCTTCGGTGAGAGAAGCCCAGCGCCGGCAACGGACGCCGCCGGTGGCACGACGGTTGAATCCGCGCCCTACCTAGAACGGATGCACTGACAGCGTCCCGAACACCACGCCCGCGATAATCGCAAGCGCGCCATAGGCCAAAACCATCAAGATTGCCCCGCTTCGCGTCGGAAGGGAGCGCCCCCGGAAGCTCATCCGGCCCTGATCCGACAGGTGGTACATGGTCCCTCTCCAAGTCGCTGGCGACGAGGTGTCTGCACCAAAACAAATGACCACCCACTCCGGTTTCAAGGTGTCGCCGGTAAAAGCGATGCCGACATCAGGGATCGGCTCGATTCCGGTCAAAACTTCCAGGTTCCAAGCCGCTACGAGAATTTTGTTCGCTCAATTCCGCGTGAAGTCAGGAACGCTAATAAACGTCCTGCTGGAACCGCCCCTTCTTCTTCAGCTCCCCGACGAAGCTCACGGCCTCGTCGGTCGACCTGGCGCCGAACTGGGTCACGATATCGACCAGCGCGCGCTCCACGTCCTTGGCCATGCGCTTGGCATCGCCGCAGATATAGACATGGGCGCCTTCGGCGAGCCAGGTCCACAATTCCCGGCCGACCTCGCGCATGCGGTCCTGTACGTAGAATTTCTTGGCGCCGTCGCGCGACCAGGCCAGCGACAGCCGGGTCAAGAGGCCCGACGTCTTCATCGCATTCAGTTCGTCGGCATAGAAGAAATCGCAGTCGCTGCGCTGGTGGCCGAAGAACAACCAGTTCTTGCCGGGAGCGCCGGTCGCCTTGCGATCGAGCAGGAAGGCGCGGAACGGCGCAATCCCGGTGCCCGGCCCGATCATGATGATCGGTGTCGCCGCGTTCTCCGGCAGCGCGAAACCATGCGCCTTCTGCACATAGACCTTGACCTCGTCACCGGGATTGACGCGCTCGGCAAGGAAGGTCGAGGCGAGCCCCAGCCGCTTGCGCTTGCCGATGACGTATCGCAGGCAATCGACGGTCAGCGACAGTTTTCCCGGCGTCGCATTGTGCGACGAGGAGATCGAATAGAGCCGCGGCTGCAACGGCTCCAGCGCCTCGACGAACGCCTCAGGATGCGGGCGCACGCCGGAGAATTTCTGCAAGGCTGCCATCACGTCGAGCGTCGCGGCGTCGCCGTCCGGGTCCTCGCCTTGCGCTAGCGCCCGCGCCTTCTCGCGCTGCGCACCGCCTGATATGAAGGAGATCAGCTCGAACAGCGTATCCGGTGCCGGCGACAACGACACGTCCTCGGTCAGGGCCTGCCGCAGCGTCTTGCCGCTGACATCAGTGGTATGGGACGCGCCGAGCAGCGCGATGACCTGGTCCACCAGGCCGAGATCGTTGTTGGCGAAGATGCCGAAGGAGTCGCCGACCACATAGTCGAGACCGGCTTCCGACAGGTCGAATTCGATGTGCCAGGTTTCCTTTTCCGATCCCTTCTTGTTCAGAAGACGCCGTGACAGGAACCTCGCCGGCAGCGGATTGTCGCGGGAGCGGCCGGGCTCCGTGATTGTCGTGGAGATCTTCACCGCCGGCACGACCGAAGGCGAAGGCGCCGCCGGCGCCTTGTCGAGCTCCTCATAGAGCGTCTTCAGCATCCGGGCGGTCTCCTTGCCGCCGGGAACGCAGAGATTGAGCCGCGCCTCGCTTTTGCTCGCGATCGCGTCGGAATAGTCGCTGCAATTGTAGCCGCACTGGCCGCAATCCTGCTGCGCCATCGCCGCCATCATGCGACGGCGCAACGGACGGCCGTCGGCGAGCTTCATGCGATCTGATATCGGCATGGTCTGGTCGTGCCAGGGCGCCTCGCCATCGTCGCCGTCGCCTGATGGCGCGAGCATCGAAACGCCCTGCTCCGGGGCCAGGGGACTTGCCGTGCCATCAAGCCCGAGCATGCCAACCAGAAAACCGTTCAGCCACAGCCGCTGGCTTTCGCTGAACGGGGCACTCTGCGGAATGATTTCGAGCCGCGGCGGTTTGATGATCTGGTTCATTGGACTGCATCCGCGAGTTTACGAAGAGACTCGCCGTCATGGCGGCGGGCAAAGCTCAGAAAGGTCTCGTTGGCCGAGGCGCGATGCGCGAGATAGGCTTTCAGGAGCCGCTCGACGGTCTGCGGCGCGTCCTCGGCCTTGACGTCGTGGAAAACCTCGCGCCCGATGTCGGCGTCGGGGCCGAAACCGCCGCCGGCAAAGACATGATAGCCTTCGACGGTATCGTCCTCGGTCGCACCGGGCACCTTGGCCGCGATCAGGCCGATGTCGCTGATGTAATGCTGCGCGCAGGAATGATGGCAGCCGGTGAGATGAATGTTGAGCGGCGTGTCAATCTCGACGCGCCTCTCGCACCAGTCGCCGATCGCGGCAGCATGGCCCTTGGTGTCGGAGGCGGCGAACTTGCAGCCCGTGTTGCCGGTGCAGGCGATCAGCCCGGCGCGAATCTGCGAGGCCTTGGTCGCAAGCCCGAGTTTTTCGATCGCGGCCGTGGCCGGCGCGACATTTTCATCGCGCACGCCGGACAGCAGGAGATTCTGCCAGACCGTGAGGCGGATGTCGCCGTCGCCGAGGTCCTGCGCGATCGTCGCCAGTCCCCGCATCTGCTCGCAGGAGAGCTTGCCGACCGGCAGCACGACGCCGATCCAGTTGAGGCCGACCTGCTTCTGCTGGTGCACGCCGATATGCGCCATGCGGTCGAAGGCCGGGCGCGGCGCGATCGCCTCCGCGCCCACGCGCGCAAGCTTGCGGCGAAGCCGCTCCTCGACTGCGAGCATGAACTTGTCGACGCCCATGCTGTCGAGCACATATTTGAGACGCGCCTTGAGCCGGTTGGTGCGGTCGCCGGTGTCGATGAACACCCGGACGATGGCATCCGCGACCATGGTCGCCTCTTCCGGCTTGACCACGATCCCCGTCTCCTTGGCAAAATCCCTGTGACCGGTGATGCCGCCGACACCGAGCCGGAACCAGATTCCGGGCTCGACGCCAAAACCGTCCTTCACCGCGACGGCGGAAAAGGCGATGTCGTTGGTCTCTTCAAGAACGGCAATCCGTCCGGCGCCATCGAAGGCAACGTTGAACTTGCGCGGCAGCCCATAAAGCGACCGATCATTGAGGATGTGATAATGCCATTCCCTTGCATACGGCCTGGAGTCGATCAGTTCCTGCGGATCGATGCCGGCGGTCGGCGTGCCCGTGACGTTGCGGATGTTGTCCGCGCCGGAGCCACGCGAGCACAGGCCGAGATCCTGGATGCCCTCGATCAGCGCCACGCTGCTCTTGGGCTCGATCTCCCTGATCTGGATGTTCGCGCGCGTGGTGACGTGGGTGTAGCCGCCGCCATGGGCCTCGGCGAGATCGGCAACACCCGTGAACTGCCAGTGCTTCAAAATGCCGTTCGGCATGCGCAGGCGGCACATATAGGAATTTTGCGCCGGCGCGACATGGAATAGGCCGAAATAGCGCCAGCGGAAATTGTCCGCAGGGCTCGGCGGCGTGTTTCCCCTCGCCTGCTCCGTCAGGCGCGCATAGGCATCGAAGGGATGCTGCTCGCGCTTGAACTTCTCCTGGTCGACGAGCTTCTTGCCTGAGGCCGTGACCTTGTCCTGCGCCTTGACATGCGCGGCGTCGGGGCCGGTCGGTTCGGCGCTGACCGCGCCGCCCGCCGCGCCCGCAACGTTGCGGCCGACGCGACCGACCTGCACGCCGGTCATGAAACCTTCGAGATAGCGCTTCTGCTCGTCGGAGAAGTCGCCGGTCGAGGGAGTTTCCAACTTCATGACGCCAGCACTTTCGAATCCATATCGGCCTGCGCGGGGACCTGCGATGCCGCTGGTGACAGCGCGGCGGGTTTGTAGGTTGCGTAGAGGGCGAGCCCGGTGAACACGAAACCGCCGACGAGATTGCCGAGCGTGACCGGAATCTGATTCCACAGCCACCAGTCCGAGAGGCTGACCTTGGCGCCGAGCAGCATGCCGGTCGGAATGATGAACATGTTGACCACGGCGTGCTCGAAGCCGAGCGCGAAGAAGGTGAAGATCGGCAGCCAGGTCGCGGCGATCTTTCCGACCGTCGAGTTCGACGTCATCGCCATCACGACGCCCAGGCAGACCAGCCAGTTGCAGAGGATGCCCTTGACGAACACGCTGACCAGGCCGGCCATGCCGAGCGCTTCGTTGGCGATCGTCTTGGCTTCAGCTGCTGCGACGATGCGTGCCGCGACGCCCGCCACCTCCGTCTTGCCCATGTTTGTGAGCGAGATCGCGATCAGGGCGCCAAAGACGATGCTGCCGAGCAGGTTGGCGACAAACACCCAGGACCAGTTGGCGACGACGGCGCCCCACCCTGCCTTGCCCTCCAGGCGTGCCAGCGGAACCATGGCAAAGCTGCCGGTGACGAGTTCGAGCCCGAGCAGCACGATCATGACGAGGGAAACCGGAAAGATCAGCGCGCCGACGATCGGCTGACCTGATGTCACCGCGCCGGTGAACGCGAGCACGGTCGCGGCACCCAACAGCGCGCCCGAGAGCGCGCCGCGGATCAGAAGGTCGCGCGGGCCGAGCGCCAGCTTCTTCAGGCTGGCGTCGACCATTGCGGCAACGACATCGTCAGGTTTTGCGTAGTCCATCGCGAAGGCTCCAGCTGCCACGCGCTTGCGTGGTCACAACGAGGGAAAGAGTTGCGATCGCCGGGAGAGCGAGTTCGACGGGCAGCGCCGCATCGGACATCGTCTCAAGCGATCCGGTCAGCCTCGTTGCTGCGGAAATCCATCATGGACTTGGGCCGGCGGGCATCAGCGCCACCTGCTCAGAATCCTCCTATTCAAAACATGTGCCAACGCAGCATCTTGAAAGAAATGCATATTTCTCAATATTTTAGAGGTTTTGCAGCGCATTAAATGGACCGGCATTCATGCCTTTTGAGAAGGCAAAAGCTCAAACAATAAGCTCCGAATCAAGATGCCTAATATTTGACCCTGAAGGCCGTTACGGCCTATGACATCCGCCGAAAGACCTTGAATGCCCTGAGGTAGCCGGCGACGTCGTCCGGGTTGAAAGCCGGGCCGTCAAACGCGCCAATCGTGGCGGACGCGCCGGGTTGGGCGGCGGTTTTCAGGGCGCCGTCATAGAGATCCGGCCTGAACACGGACATCGCGGTCTTCAAGGCCTGTGCGCTGAAATCCGCCTGTCCCCAGCGCACCATCTGCGCATAGAGCCAGGCCGCCTGCGCCGGATCGGGCCGAGTGGCGCGCTCGCGCCCGACGAGAAGGTAGTTTCTGCTCTCGCGCAGGGTGCCGTCGGGCGATACTTTCAGCCGCCCCTCCAGTGTGCGCCGGATCAGATCGGCATCGACCCCGACCCGCTCAGGCTGGGCGAGAAGGCTCACGACCTCGTCACGGTTGTCCACCTGCTCGATGAATTCTGCCCCGCGCTGCGTGGCGCGGACCAGGCCTGCCAGCGTGTCCGGATTTTTCCCGACCCAGTTCTGCCGAACCGCCAACACCTTTTCTGCGGCGCGGACCAGAATGTCGGAGACGAAATGCAGGATATGGCCGACGCCGCGATCGACCGCCACCGAGTTCCAGGGCGCGCCGACGCAGAATCCATCGACATGGCCGTTGGCAAGACTGTCCACCATGTAGGGCGGCGGCAGCACGACCAGGCGCAAATCCTCGTCGGGATCGACGCCGCCGGCCGCCATCCAGAACCGCAACTGATAGTTGTGGGTGGAGAACGGAAAGGTCATGGCGAAAGTCAGGGGCTCGTCGCCGCTCTTCCGCCTGAGAGCGACCACGCGGGCCAGCGCCCGCGCCGTGGCCATCGGATCGAAGCGTTCGCCGTCGAGCTCGCCCATGATCGCCGCGTGCAGCGCCGGCGACACCGTGATGGCGTTGCCATTGAGGCCGAGATTGAAAGGCGCCAGGATCGGCACCTTGACGTGGGCAACACCTAGGCTCGAGGCGATCGCAACCGGGGCCAGAAGATGCGCCGCGTCGAACAGGCCGATATTGAGCTTGTCGCGGACATTCGACCACGATACCTCCCGTGCCAGCGTGACATCGAGCCCTTCGGCTGCGGCAAAGCCCTTGTCGACCGCAACGATCAGGGCGGCGGCATCGACCAGCGGGATGAAGCCGATGTGCAGCGGTACGCTCATTTCAGCATCTCCGAGGCGGTGATGATCGATTGCGCGATCTCGCCGATCCTCTTCTTCTCGCGCATCGCGGTGGAGCGCAGCAGCACATAGGCCTCGTCTTCGGTCAGCCCCTTCATCTTCATCAAGATACCCTTGGCGCGATCGATCACCTTGCGCTCTTCCAGCGCGGATTTCGTGCGCGCCAGTTCGTCCTGCAGCTTGGCAAAGGCGTTGAAGCGGGAAATGCAGAGGTCGAGGATCGGCTTGATGCGCTCCTTTTTCAGGCCATCGACGATATAGGCGGAGACCCCGGCATCGACCGAGGCCTGGATCGAGGCCGCATCGCTCTGGTCCACGAACATCGCGATCGGCCGGCGCACGGCCCGGCTGACCTGGAACATCTGTTCCAGCACGTCGCGGCTGGGATTTTCCAGGTCGATCAGGATGACGTCGGGATCGAGCGCATAGATGCGCGACAGCAGGCTCTGCATCTCGCTGATGTGGACGACCCCGGTAAAACCCGCCTCCCGCAACCCCTCCTGGAGAATGGCGGCGCGGATCGGGCTTTCATCGACGATCACGATTTTGGGCGACTGGTCGGCACTCATCTAACATCCGGGCTCTGCTGGGGTATCCATACCACGACGACGGCAAGCTTAAAGGCTTGTCATCACGGACAATTGGCACTAGCTCGTACCCAGAAATCAGGCAGATCGAGCATGCAACAGGCCACCGCGCCAAAAATCAGCTTCGTCTCGCTGGGATGCCCCAAGGCCCTGGTGGATTCCGAGCGCATCATCACGCGGCTGCGCGCCGAGGGCTACGAGCTCGCGCGCAAGCACGACGGCGCCGACGTGGTCATCGTCAATACCTGCGGCTTCCTCGACAGCGCCAAGCACGAATCGCTTTCCGCCATCGGCGAGGCGATGGCGGAAAATGGCAAGGTCATCGTCACCGGCTGCATGGGCGCCGAGCCCGAGCAGATCTCGAATGCCTATCCCGGCGTGCTCTCGATCACCGGACCGCAACAATATGAGAGCGTGCTGGAGGCCGTGCATCGCGCGCTGCCGCCGGCGCACAATCCGCATCTCGATCTGGTGCCCCCGCAGGGCATCAAGCTGACGCCGCGCCACTATGCCTACTTGAAGATCTCCGAAGGCTGCAACAATCGCTGCAGCTTCTGCATCATCCCAAAACTGCGCGGCGATCTCGTCTCACGTCCGGCGGCCGATGTGCTGCGCGAGGCGGAGCGGCTGGTCACGGCCGGCGTCAAGGAGCTTCTGGTCATCTCGCAGGATACCTCGGCCTATGGCGTCGACCTGAAATATGCCGCAAGCGTCTGGAAGGACCGCGAGATCAGGGCGAAGTTTGTCGACCTCGCAAGGGAGCTCGGCGAACTCGGCGCCTGGGTGCGGCTGCAATATGTCTACCCCTATCCGCATGTCGACGAGGTCATCGGCCTGATGGCCGACGGCAAGGTGCTGCCCTATCTCGATATCCCCTTCCAGCATGCGAGCCCGGATGTGCTGCGCGCCATGAAGCGTCCGGCGGCGCAGGACAAGACGCTGGCGCGGATCGCGGCGTGGCGCGCGCAATGCCCGGAGCTCGCGCTGCGCTCGACCTTCATCGTCGGCTTCCCCGGCGAGACCGATGCCGATTTCGCCTACCTCCTGGACTGGCTCGATGAAGCCGGGATCGATCGTGTCGGCTGCTTCAAATACGAGCCGGTAGCCGGCGCTGCCTCGAATGCACTGCCGGGCGCCGTGCCCGACGACGTGAAACAGCAGCGTTATGATGCGCTGATGGCGCACCAGCAAAAAATCTCGGCGCGAAGACTCAAGCGCAAGGTCGGCTCGAGGCAGCAGGTCATCATCGATGAGGTCGGCCCGACCGTCGCCAAAGGACGTTCGAAGGCGGATGCGCCCGAGATCGACGGCGCGGTCTATCTGACGAGCCGCCGCCCCCTGCGGGTCGGCGAGATCGTCACGGCGAAGATCGAGCGTGCGGATCAGTACGACCTGCACGGCAGCGTCGCGGGGTTCTGAGATACGGCGTTGCGCAGCGAACAGCTTGCCGCCCGTCCGGCTCAGTTCAGCGCTGATGATGTCGACTTCACCGTCCAGAGCTTGAGCAGGCGAAGCGCGCTGTCCATCGTCAGGCCGTCGAACGCCCGCCGGAGCTTGCTCAGCTCCTCCGGCGCCATGACGCCGCTGGAAAACCGGGAGTTCAGGACAGCGCCGACCGTCTCCCAGCGCAGCCCCGCCACCTTGCAGGGCACCAGAACGCCTTCGCTGCGCAGGCTCTGCATCAGCGGACGGACCACCTCGACGCTGGCCTTCGACAATTCGGCCAGGGCCGTGATCGTCTCCTCATATTTTCGCGCCTGGGCGAAATCGAACAGCGCGCGCTCATTGAGCCGGCCTTCTTTCTTGAGCCGGGTAATCACGATCTTGGCCGCGGCAAAATCGCGCGCACGCGACATTTCGCGCTCTGCGCCCGCCGAGGCCGCCGCGACGGCGGCACGAATTTCCTCGAAGAGGAACGGCGGCGCGCGCGACAGCAGCCGGGTCCGGACCGCATCGGTCGCCTGGCGCAGCAACTCCGAGCGCAGGTCCGACGGCAGATCAGCCCTGATCCCGGTCGCAACGGCAAGCTCGGGATCGGATACGGCCTGCGCGATGACGATGGCAAAGCCATCCGCGGAGACCCGTGAGCCGGGATTGTCGACCAGCCGGCGGCTGACGCTCGGAAAGCGGCGGGCGAGCAGCGCGTCGGTCACGACCTCCTGGAGCCACCAGCGGGCCGAGATCGCCAGCAGGTGCCTTTCACCCTTGGTCTTGGCAAGTTCGATCAGGTCGTCCGACGTCAGCCGCGCCGATTCGGTGAGCACGGGGGCTGCGACGGAAATGTCATCGTGCCGCGCCAGCCGGCGAACGACCGAAGCCGGGGCCTGCCGGACAGGCGCGAGCTGGGAACTCATCTCCACGAGCGCCAGGCGAGCGCTGACGTCGCCGATGGCACGAAGTTCGATGGTGTTGATCAGCCGCTCAAGGACGTCGCCGAACAGTTGGACCTGATCATCGCTGAAACTGCCGGCTGACGCCAGAAACAGGGCGGTCACGCGCGCCGTCGTTTCCACGCATTTTTCCGCGTTACGCACCGCGATGGCCGCTTCGAGTTCGTCGCAAATCGATAAGAATGCAAGGGACATCGCTCATCCTGAGCGCGGGACATCATCGGTGGTTAACCGACGCTACAGATTGCACCTAAACGTTTGGTAAAATTGCAACTGCCCGGTGCAGCGCCGGGGCATCCGATGCCGCGCCCCCTGCCCGTCGATCAGGCCGAAACCTGCACGACGTTTTGTTCGAGCGCGTGATCGAACCCGGTCGGAACTCTCTCTTGACACCACCGACCATCTCGCTGTATGGCCGCGTTCCATGATTTTCACCCGGACCCACCGCCACGCCGCTTTCCGCCGTTGCATCCGCAACGACGATGGGCTGCGCCGTGTCCGACGACCACGCTGAAGACTTAGAGCTCCAGCAACGTTTTCGAGAAGGCCGCTAGCCCACCGGGCTCGCGGCCTTCTCGAATTTTGGCCCCCGAAAATCCCCGTTTCAACCTGAGGAGACCGACCATGCACATGGCTATCCAACCGTTCGACAGGCTGATGGACATCACCGCACGCCCCAAAACCGTGTTCGTGCGCGGCGAAGGCTCATGGCTCTGGGACGATACGGATAAGCGCTATCTCGACTTCATCCAGGGCTGGGCCGTGAACTGTCTCGGCCACTCGCCAGCCGTCGTAGCCGACGCGCTGACCGCGCAGGCGAAGCGGCTCTTGACGCCGAGTCCGGCCTTTTACAACGACACCAGCCTGAAACTTGCGAAAGCCCTCGTCGAACACAGCGCGTTCGATCAGGTCTTCTTCGCCAATTCGGGCGGTGAAGCCAATGAAGGCGCGATCAAGCTCGCGCGCAAATACGGCAGCCTGCACAGCGGCGGCGCGTTCGAGATCATCACCTTCGAGGGCGGATTCCATGGCCGCACGCTCGCGACCATGTCGGCCTCGGGCAAGAAAGCGTTCGAGCCGCTGTTCGAGCCCAAGGTGCCGGGCTTTCGCAAGGCGGTGTTGAATGATCTCGCCTCGGTGGAGCAATTGATCGGCAACAACACGGTCGCCGTGATGCTGGAGCCGATCCAGGGCGAAGCCGGCGTCTGGCCGGCGACCGATCAGTTTCTGCAACAATTGCGGGCGCTGACCGAAGCCCACGGCCTGCTCCTGATCGTCGACGAAATCCAGACCGGCATGGGCCGCACGGGGACGCTGTTCGGTTACGAGCACGCCGGCATCGTGCCTGATATCATGACCCTGGCCAAAGGCATTGCCGGCGGCGCGCCGCTGGCCGCGCTTCTTGCGACGGAGAAAGTATCCTGTTTCGAGCATGGCGACCAGGGCGGCACCTTCAACGGCAATCCGCTGATGTGCGCGGCGGGCCTGGCCGTGCTCGACGTGGTCGCCAAACCCTCGTTCCTGAAGTCGGTGGCGGAAACCGGGCTGTTCCTGGAGAGCGAATTGCAAAAGCTCTCCGCGCGGCACGGGCTCGGCGAGGTCCGCGGCCGGGGCCTTCTGCTGGCACTCGACCTCAAGCTGCCGATGGCAGCGGCGATCGCGGCGCAGGCGTTCGAGCAGGGCCTGCTGTTGAACGCGCCGCAGCCGGACACGCTGCGCTTCATGCCGGCGCTCAACGTCACGCGCGAGGAGATTTCGGCAATGATCGATGGCCTCGATGCGATCCTGACCAGATCGGGAGCGGCGCGTCGGGTGGCTTGAGGCGCTGTCGTGCCGGGAGCCACAGGCCATCGGCCGACAACAGAACGGCTACTCTGCCGACGGCTTGCCTTGACCGTCGATCAGGCCGAGCAGGCGGGCAAACCGGCTTCGCGACGGCGTCTCCTCGACGACCGCCGGCGCGAGGCTGATCAGAATGAAATGGTTGATCAGCTCGATGGTGACGTGGAAACGCCGCCCTTCGGGATCCTCGAATTCGATGGTCGTCGAATGGCCTTGCGACGATTTGCTGTGTGGAGTCCAGTGCAGCACGACGCTCAGGTAGCGGATCATCTCGCCAACCGTGTGCGGATGCCCCTTCCCTTCCGGCAATCGCAGGATTTCGCGCGCCCGCAGGTTCATGGTCAGCACGCGGGCGTCATCGGTCGTGCGCTTGCCGTCCATGATCGGGACGGCCGCGACGATGCCGACCGGAGAGCGGTCGTAGAGAATCCGGAGCAGATCGATCTTCTCGTTGAGCAGGCTCATGTAGCACATCACGAAGATCGGCTTGCTGCGCTCGGACGCAGCCAACGGCAACATCATCGTCTCCCAGTACACGTTGCGGTTCGACAATGACGAAATGTAGCGTGCATAGACCGGCTGATTCTCGGCCAGGCACTCGTCGTAAAGGTCACGAAGGCTGTTGGCGGTGGCGAATTTCATCTCGGAAATGAGCGTGCCCCGCATGTCCTGCCCGACCGCCGCGACATAGCTGTCGCTTTGGCCGACCACGAGGTAGTCGTTGCCGATCTTGAGCGAGAGGACGATCTGGTCGAACATGTTCGCCTCCGCGAACATGTCGCGCAGCCGCGGCTGCTGGCTCACGCGCTGGAACAGCCATCGGCGATAGGCCAGATCGAGCGACCGCGAATGGATCTGCTCGTCGATGGCCTTGCCTTTCCAGGCCTGGATCGCGGCGCGACGATCGTCACCGATGTCCTCCGATCGCTCCGGCACGATCGGTGCCGGCCGAAGCGGCGTGGCCTGGGCGCCGGACGTCTGCGCCATGACATCTCTTCTCCCGATACGGGCACGAATCGTGACCCCGGGTCGAAGGACCCTGCATTGAGAGTTGTACTGCTGCAAGCTGCAACCGTTCAGTCCGCACTGATCGCGTCCTTAAGCGGTGCTTAAGGCGCCTACCTGACTACCGATCTGTTTTGACCGAGGTATCGCACGCGGGGTTACCCGCCCTTCACGGCGCCCGCGGTCAGTCCGGCCACGATCTGGCGCTGGGCGAAGATCGTGAGCAGGAGCACCGGGAAAGTGACGATCAGGGCGGCCGCCGCCAGCGGTCCCCAGCTCAGCTGATCGAAGGAAATCATGTTGTAGACCGCAACCGGGAGCGTCCGGGTCTCGCGGCCAGCCAGCACGATGCCGAACACGAAATTGTTCCAGGAGAAGATCACGGCAAGGATGAAGGCCACCGCAAGTCCGGGCCGGGCGATCGGCAGCGCCACGTGACGGAACACCTGCCAGCGCGTCGCGCCGTCGATCAGTGCGGCCTCCTCGAGCTCGAGCGGCGTCGTCTCGAAATAGCCGATCATGATCCAGATCACGATCGGCACGGTGACGACCAAATGGATGATGATCTGCGGCCAGAGCGTCCCGAGCAGCCCCAGCCACTGGAACAGCAGGAACAGCGGAATGAGATAGGACAGTCCCGGCGTGATGCGGGCGATCAGGATCACGATGGCGGATTTCTTCGCGGCCATCCGCGCAATGCCATAGCCGGCGGGCACCCCGACCAGCATCGCCAGCAATGTCGCGGTGCCGGTCACGGCAAGCGAATTCCTGAAATAGGTCAGGAAACGGTTGGATGCGAGCACGTCGGTGTAGTTCTTCCAGGCAAAATGGTCGGGGATGAACACCGGCGGATAGGCGGCATTGTCGACCTCGAACTTCACCGAAAGCGAGATCATCCAGAGGAAGAACAGGATCGCCGGCGAGACGATGACAAACACCGCCAGCCACAACCCGATCCTGCCGATGACGACGCGGACGTTCACGCCCCGGCTCCGATCTCGGTCCATTGCGCGCGTTGCCGCAGGACCAACAGCAGCGCCGCCAGCGCCACGATCAGCAGAAACAGGATCACCGCGATGGCCGAACCATAGCCGAGGTCGTAATAGGTGAAGGCGACGCTGTAGAGATAGAGGTTGATCGTCTCCGATGCGGTCCCGGGCCCGCCCTGCGTGATCGCGAAGATGATGTCAAAACTCTTCACCGCATCGATCATCCGGACCATGGCGGCGATGAACAGGAACGGCGAGATCAGCGGCAGCGTGATGAAGCGGAACATCTGCCACATGGTCGCGCCGTCGATCTGCGCGCTTTCGTAGGGCTCGGTCGGTATCGCCGCGATGCCGCCGAGCACGATCAGCATGACCAGCGGCGTCCATTGCCAGGTCTCGACCAGGACCAGCGATGGAATCACCGTTGCCGGATGGAACACCCAGAGCTGCGGCGGCACGCCGACGAGCGACAGCAGATAGTTGAGCACGCCGAGTTGCGGATGGAACATCATGGTCCACACCAGCGCGATCGCGACCGGGGTCGCCATCATCGGCATGATGAAGATCGCCCGCAACACGCCGCGCCCGCGGAAGTTGGCGTGAAAGACGACGGCCGCCAGCGTTCCGAACACCAGCGGCAGCACGACGGACAGCACCGTGTAGACCAGCGTATGCGCGACCGCTTCCACGAAACGCGGATCGTTCGGCAGCCGCAGATAGTTGGCGAAGCCGACGAAGGTGGTCGGCGAACCGACCTTCCATTCGTTCAGGCTCATCCAGATCGTGAACGCCCACGGAAACACGATGACTGCGACCACCACGACCAGCGCCGGGATCACGAACGGCCAGTAGGAGGGCGGTCGCCATTCCCGTTCCGGCGCCGCGTTGACGCCTGCGGGTTCGGTCCTCGCATCGACAACGGCGCTCACGTCTTTTCACTGCGCTCCAGGATGGGCCGGAACTGCTCATGCGCCTTCTTCAGCTCGGTGGCCGGGTCGGCCCCCGAGAGCGTCGCCGTCAGCGCGGACCCGACAATGTCGCGGAACTCGGCCACCGGAATGATGACGGGAAGACCGAGCTTTGAGATCTTGCCGGAATCGATCACCGATTGCAGCCATTCCTGCGGCAGCTTGACCCCGCTCCGCGTCGCCGGATCGTTGAGCACCGAATTGCGGAACGGCACGCCGCCGCCGGCCTGCAGCAGCCGCGCGCCTTGCGCGCGCGATACGATCCATTGGCACAACAAATAGGCGGCCTCCTTGTTGGGACAGGCCTGGGCGATCCCGATACCGTCGCCATAGGTGGCGGAGTATTGTCCCTTGGGGCCCGCCGGCACGATGGTGTAACCGACCTTGCCGACGATCCGCGACGCGTTCGGATCCTCCAGCGGCGGCGCCCAGCCGACGCCATCGATCCACATCGCCGCACGCCCTTGCGTGAACGCGGCCATCGATTCCATCCAGTTGAAGCCGGCAACGCCGGGAGGCGCGACCTTGGTCAAGAGCCTCTGATAGAGCTTGGTCGCCTCGATCGCTTCCGGGCCGTCGGTCAGGATGTTGCCCTTGGCGTCGAGGAACTCGCCGCCATAGTTCAGGAAGAAATTGGTCCACAGCGTCATGTTGGCATTGCGCAGGCCGCGCCCGACGAAGCCGAACGTCCCCTCCTTCGGGTCCGTCAGCTTCTCGGCGGCGACCACCATCTCATCGAGCGTCTTCGGCACCTCGATGCCCTTCTTCGCGAACATCGCCTTGTTGTAATAGAGGATGAAATAGTCGACCGACCAGGGCAGCGAGAGCATCCGCGCCTTGTCGTCCCTGGCATATTGCAGGCCGGCGGCAGAGAAATCACTCTCGACCAGATCAGGTGCCGTCAGTTTCGGGTCCTTCATGAAGCCGGAGAGATCGGCAAGCCAGCCTCCCTTCTCGAACTGCCGCTTCTGCACGTGATAGCTCAGGTGGACGACGTCAAAACTCGGCTTGCCCGAGGCGAGCTCGATGACGCATTTCTGGCGCTGCTGCTGTTCCGGTATCTGCTCGGCTTCGACTTCAATGCCGGTGAGTTCGGTAAACTCCTTGGCATATTTTTGCAGATTGTCGCCACGCGGCCCCTTGGCGAGGATCACCTCGAGCTTGGTGCCGGCGTATTTCTTCCAGTCGACATCCGCGGCCCATGACGGAAAACCGGCAAGCCCCATCGCCGCTGCGGCGGCCGAGCCAGCCAAAACGGCACGGCGGGAAATATGTTTCTCTCTCATGGCTGTTCCTCTCCCAATTGGCTTTTTTTGGTTCACATGTCTTTTCTTGATTGTGTCTTATTCAAGTGCGCAAACACCCGGCACCCTACAGCGCTTCGCGGTCCCATGGATCATCAAGTGATCCAATATGACCGCGGTCGATTCTCGTGTTGGCGCATGTCCTTGTCGGCGAACCGGATACCACTTCGCCCGGACATGCGCTAAGGCCTCAGGATCGACGCACCCGTCGTGGCCCGGCTTTCCAGGTCGATATGCGCTTTCGCCGCGTCTTTCAATGCATAGGCGTGGTTGATCGGCACATGCAGCTTGCCGTTGATGACGGCGGCGAACAGGGTGTCCGCGCCTTCGAGCAGTTCCTGGCGCGTGCCGATATAATCGTTCAGCTTCGGCCGCGTCGCAAATAGCGAGCCGTGGTTGTTGAGCTCGGCGATGGCGAAGGGTGGCACCGGCCCGGACGCGTTGCCGAAAGAGACGAACAGGCCGCGCGGCTTCAGGCACGACAGGGAGCCGGGAAAGGTCGACTTGCCGACGCCGTCATAAACGACGTCGCAGAGCTCGTTGCGGCTGATCTGTTTTACCCGCGCGGCGAAGTCTTCCTCGTTGTAGTTGATCACATGATCGCAGCCATTGGCGAGCGCGACATCGGCCTTCGCCTGCGATCCGACGGTGCCGATCACGTGGGCGCCGAGCGCCCTCGCCCACTGGCACGCCAACAGGCCAATGCCGCCGGCGGCGGCGTGGACCAGCACGCGATGATGCGGCTCGACCTTGAACGTCTTGTGCAAGAGGTACCAGACCGTCAGCCCTTTCAACATGAGCACGGCGCCCTGTTCATAGGTGATGTGGTCGGGCAGCTTGACCAGTTTCTCCCAGGGGATGTTGCGCTCGGTCGCGTAAGCGCCGAGATTGTGGTAATAGGCGACGCGGTCGCCGGGATGGAAATGCGTCACGCCGGGCCCGACCCCGATCACCTCGCCCGACGCCTCGTTGCCCGCGATGAACGGCAGCCCCGGCGCCTTGTAAAGCCCGGTACGATAGTAGACGTCGATGAAATTCAAGCCGACCGCATGCTGGCGGATGCGGATCTCGCCGGGGCCCGGCGCCGCCAATTCCACGCCCTCATAGACCAGCGTCTCGGGACCTCCCACCCTGTGCACGCGCACGGCCTTGGCCATCGGTTCGACTCTCCATCGTCCTTCGTCAAAACGAAAGCCATCGAGGCGTTGTTGTCAACTCGCAGCGGCGCCTTGCTGGCGCTGTTTTGAGCCGGCAGGCTCCGGAAACCCGGCTCCCGCGTCGCACCGGCCCGTTGGTTTGCGCCGAGCAACGGCCTATTTCCGGGCCTTTCTGCGGTTCTGCCGGGCAAGCACGTTGAAGAATTCCACTGCGACCGCGAACGCGATCGCAAAGTAGATATAGCCGCGCGGGATGTGGAATTTGAATCCATCGGCGACGAGCGCGACCCCGATCAGCACCAGGAAGGCGAGCGCCAGCATCTTCGTGGTCGGATGATGGCTGATGAATTCGGCGACCGGCCCCGACGACAGATACATGATCAGGCAAGCGATCACGACGGCCGCGATCATGATCTGCAGCTCCTGCGCCATGCCGATTGCGGTGATGATGGAATCCAGGGAGAAGACGACATCGATGATGATGATCTGCAGGATCACCCAGGCAAAGGCCCTTTTGGCCGAGCCGTCGTCGCCGTTCGCCTCATCGGCTTCGACCTCCCCGTGAATCTCGTGGGTCGCCTTGGCGATCAGGAACAGTCCGCCGCCGATCAGGATGAGATCGCGCCACGAGAAGGACCAGCCGGCAACGGTCAGCACGTCCTGCGTGAGCCCGATCAGCCAGACCAGCAGGCTGAGCAGCAGGATGCGGAAGGCGAGCGCGAGCAGGAGTCCGATCTGCCGGGCGCGTGTCGCGAGCGGCTCGGGAACGCGCGACACGATCACCGAGATGAAGATGACGTTGTCGATCCCAAGCACGATTTCGAGGGCCGTCAGCGTCAACAGGGCCGCCCATGCCTCCGGGCTGGTCCACAGCGTCATCATGACTTGAACGATCGAAGCAGCCGGATCGCGGCGTCGCTCATCGCAACATAGAGCCCGATCGCGCAGAGGCAGATGGTGACCGGCGCCGCCACGTCGAAATCACGCGCCAGCACGTCAGCGGCGAGGACCGCCCAAAACCCCATCAGCGCCAGCGTCAGCCATCTGAGCCGCCTGACCCGCACGGGATGGATGACATGGAATGGAACGAAGGTCAGCACGACCAGCAGCGCAATGCCGAGGCCTCCGAGCAGCGGGGGCGGCTGCAGCAGGAACAAATAGAACGCCGCAAAATTCCACAGTCCCGGAAAACCGCGAAAATGATTGTCGGCGCTCTTCATCCGCCGATCCGCGAAGTAGAGCGCGCCCGTCACCACGATCGCAAATCCGAGCAGAGACGCAATCAGCGGCGGCAGCAGGCCGCTCGCCGCAATGGCATAGGCGGGAACGAACACATAGGTCGTGAAGTCGACGACCAGATCGAGCACGTCCCCGGACCAGTTCGGCTGGACCCGGGCGACGTCGAACCGACGCGCCATCGGTCCGTCGAGGCCGTCGATGATCATCGCCACGCCGAGCCACCAGAACATCGCGGCCCAGTGCTCGCGGACGGCTTCCAGCAGCGCGAGCAGCGCCACGCCGGCGCCGAGTGCGGTGAAGATGTGCACGGAAAACGCCGCCGCACGAAGCACCGGCGTGGTCGATCCCGGATTCTGATGGCTGTCCTGTCTCATGGGTCGCAAAGTGCTATCAGGAAACGCTTGGCTTTGCACTTGGTGGTTGCGGCCTTAGGTCGCGTAACTGCGGTTGTGCGGGCTTGAAAATACCGATCAGGAGGAACAATTGTATCGGTCATGAACGATGCGTCCAAAACCGATGCAGCCATGACGTTTGACGTTGCGGTTGTGGGCGGCGGTCCGGCGGGACTGGCGGCTGCGATCGCGCTGGCCCAGGCCGGCGCCAGGACGGCGCTGATTGCGCGCCGCCAGCCCTATGGCGACAACCGGACCACCGCGCTGCTCGGCGGATCGGTGACCTTCTTGGAGGAACTGGACGTCTGGCGCCGCTGCCTGGACAAGGCCGCAGCGCTGACGGCAATGCGGCTGGTGGACGACACCGCCCGCCTGATCCGCGCGCCGGAGGTGCGGTTCTCCGCAGGCGAGATCAGCCTGGATGCGTTCGGCTACAACATCGAAAATCGCGAGCTGATCGCGGCGCTGGAGGCGCGCGCCGACGAGATCGCAGGGCTGGCGCGGTTCGACGACGAGGCCGAGACCGTCGCGCCCGGTGAGCACGGCGTCGAGATCCGCACCGCAGGTGGAGCTGATATCACCACGCAACTTGTTGTCGGCGCCGACGGCCGGCATTCGCTGTGCCGCGAGGCCGCCGGCATCGCGGTCAACCGCCGCGATCTCAAGCAGTCGGCTCTGACCTTCAACATCAGCCTCACGCGGCCGCACAAGAACATTTCGACCGAGTTTCATACCGCGCATGGTCCGTGCGTTTTCGTCCCCCTCCCCGGCGCTCGCTGCAGCGTCGTGTGGGTGACCTCGCCCACTGAAGCCGAGCGGCTGAAAGGTCTTGGCGACGAGGAATTGTCCGAGGCCGCTGAAAAGCAGTCGCATTCGATCTTCGGACGCGTCAGGATCGAGCCGGGCCGCGCTTTGTTCCCGCTCGCGATCGAGCGACCGAAGCAGCTCGCCGCTCACCGCGTCGTGCTGGTCGGTGAGGCCGCCCATGTGGTGCCACCGATCGGCGCGCAGGGTCTCAATCTCGGACTGCGCGACGCTGACGATATCGCTGCCATCGTGCGCGACGCGCTCGCCTCGGACCAGGATCCCGGCGGGCGCGCGGTGATGTCGCGCTATGCGGCGGCGCGACGCGCCGACGTGCTGAGCCGGACCATGGTGATCGATCTCGCCAATCGCTCGCTGCTCAGCGAGCTGCTGCCGATGCAGTCGCTGCGCGCTGCCGGGCTGCATCTGATCGGCGCGATCGGTCCGCTGCGGCGCCTGGCGATGCGCGAAGGACTGGCGCCATCGTGGCGGAATCGGCGGAGAACCGGCACGTCCTCTTGAGGGAAAACCAGCCCACATTACGGTGATCAACGTCGACGGCGTTCGGGACGTGATGCGGAGCAGCGATGCCGGCGGAGAAGCAGCGCGAGCCTCATCCGGGGAGCGCGGTCTCCAGCAGCCCTCTCGCCTTACCGGACGCGAAGCCTATGAAAATCACACCGAAATAGGGCGCGCGAACTTGAGGACGCGGACCCCGCGGGGATGTCTGTTGGTGGGACGGCGCGGGGCGACGCCACTGTCACACAAAGGTTAAATCACGCCGATGCCCCTAGCATCGGGCGCCGTCATGGTCTATTCGACGAAGTATGATCAAAGCGCGAACCGCCAAATTTCAGATCGGCCAGATTGTCCGCCACCGGATCTTCTCGTTTCGTGGCGTGATTTTCGACATCGATCCGGAGTTCAACAACACCGAGGAGTGGTGGCTTTCGATCCCTGAGAATGTGCGTCCGCACAAGGATCAGCCGTTCTATCATCTGCTCGCGGAAAACTCCGAGACGGAATATGTCGCATATGTCTCCGAGCAGAATCTGTTGCCCGACGAGTCCGGGGAACCGATCCGGCATTCGCAGGTCGCCGAGATCTTCGTGCGCGACAAGTCCGGCGGCTACCGTCCGCGCAACCCGTCGCTGAATTGACCTCCGATATTTTGAAGCGCCGTGGTGGCTGGAGACCCCGGCGGAATATTATACTTGGTACGGCAAGTATAGTATTCCCTCCGGGCATCGCGCGTTCCGCCTGAAACAAAAGAGGCGCTCCCTGCAGAGCGCCTTTTTTCATTCCGTCGATGTGCAATCGGCTATCTGGCCGGCGCGTTGGTTGGCTGGCCCTGCTGCTCGAGCTTCTTGCGCGCTTCCTCGGCCC
>Ga0210408_10001441_pt1 | contig 24972 bp, 24 predicted proteins | sample IncBWH4MmetaG_FD_155471 | JGI IMG/M metagenome (GOLD analysis project Ga0210408, IMG submission 155471) | Forest soil microbial communities from Barre Woods Harvard Forest LTER site, Petersham, Massachusetts, United States - Inc-BW-H-4-M | ecosystem: Environmental > Terrestrial > Soil >...
GAGATCAGCGCGTATTTCGGTGCGCATCCTTGCTTGCACCAACGCCAGGACCGCCGCGGTCAGAAAGAAGACGACTGCGACCATCGAGACCAGAAGCTTTGTCCGTAAGTGAGTGAAGTGATGCAGCACGCCTGCATGACAGACTATAGGTGGAAATGTTTAGCGGGCCAGACACTTTGGTAATCACCCACACGGTGTTGGCACCGCTGGTAACCTTGCCGTAACTCCTTCCGGGTAATGAAAATCTTTACAACGTCAATGACAAAGTTCCCCAAGGTTGTCGGCGCCCTCGTGTGCGCCATTGCCAGTTGCGCGCTGGCACAGGATGCGACGTCTCCCAGCCCCAACATCGCGCAGTTGAGCCAGCAATTGCAGCAGACCCGCGCGGAACTTAACGATTCCAAACGTCAAATCGAGGAACTTCGTCTGAGCCTGGAAGAATTGCGCCGACAGGTGCAGGCTGGTCACCCGACCGAGCCTGCCCCGGCGGCCGTCCCAGAGCCAACCGTTTCGGCGGCCGATCAGGACGTGGGCTTTTTGGCGGCGAAGATCAACGAAATGCATCAGGACAAAGTGGAGAGCGCCAGCAGATATCCGGTCAAGCTTTCCGGCCTGGTTCTCTTCAATTCCTACTGGAACAAGGGCATACTCGATATGCAGGACCTCCCCAGTCTCGCTTTGCCGAACTTCCCTGGCGCTCCGCCGCCCAGTGTTGGCGCTACTCTGCGGCAAACTACCCTGGGCATCGATGCTACCGGCCCGAAAATATTCGGAGCGAGAACTTCGGCGGGCGCTGAGATCGATTTCGCGGGCGGCAGTCCCACCACATCTTTCGGCGTGACCGCGGGGCTGCTTCGCCTCCGCACGGCCAAGGTCAATCTGGATTGGAACAATACCTCACTCGCGTTCGGACAGGACAATCTGTTCTTCTCTCCGCTTTCGCCGACCTCCTACGCCACGGTCCTGGAGCCCGCCATGTCGTGGTCCGGAAATCTTTGGGTCTGGACTCCCGCAATCGAGGTCACACATCGCTTCGATCTGAACGATGCGTCATCTCTGGTGCTGCAAGGCGGTGTTCTTGATCCGCTTACTGAAGAAGTTCCAGCCTTCCAGGGTCGAAATCCCACGGCCGGCGAAACGACCCGTGCGCCGGCAATCGCGGGGCGGATCGCATTCGATCGTTACAAAGCCGAGAAGTTCCCATTCACCATCGGCTTCGCCGGATACCGCGCGAACCAGCAATACCAGACGTTCCCAACAGTCGAGAGCTGGACTTTGAACTCTGACTTCAAGGCTGGTCTCGGAAAGCTCTTCGAAATCTCAGGCGAATGGTATACAGGACAAGCTGTGGGCGGCCTCGGCGGCGGGCTTTGGGCCAGCGTCGTCTACCCGGAGCCGGTTGGACCTCACACCGAATTACAGCCTCTCCGCTCGACCGGAGGATGGGTCCAGTTGAAATTCACTCCAACGGTACGCGTGGAAGTCAATGGCGCATTTGGTCAGGACGAAAACTACGGCAAAGATCTCCGCGTATTTCCGTTCTCCTTCGATGCCAACGGTTTTCCCGCCATGCAGAAGAATCGCACTGATCTTGTGAACTTCATTTATAAACCGAACTCGTTTCTTCTGTTCGCGCTCGAATACCGCCACCTTTTCACGCAAGTACCGAATAACGCGGGCGCAAAGGGTGATCAGCTGAATCTTGCCGCGGGGGTTCGTTTCTGATGCGAAGGGTGCCTGTGCTCGCGGCGATAGTCTTGAGTTGCGGCGCCCTCGCGGCGCAGGACCTGACGCTGCGCGGGAAGGTTACAGTCGTCCATCGCTCCAGCCACAAGTCGGGTAGCGCCGACGTCGTAGTCTGGGTGACTCCCACCCATCCGGTGGACTCCGCGATCACGGGACCTGCAGCACGCCTCGTCCAGAAAGACAAACGATTCTCACCGCATGTCATCGCTGTTCGTGTCGGAACCGAAATCGAGTTTCCAAATCAGGATCCTTTCTTTCACGACGTCTTCTCGATTTATCGAGGAAAACCTTTTGACCTGGGCCTGTATGAAAGCGGTACGGCGCGAAAAGTGAGATTCTCGCAGCCCGGCGTCTCTTACATCTTCTGCAATATTCATCCGGAAATGAGCGCGGCTGTCATCGCATTAACCACGCCTTATTTCGCGATGACGAACGCCGATGGACTCTTTCAAATCGGTCACGTTCCTCCAGGCCGCTACAAAGTGGAATTCTGGTATGAGTCTGCCTCTGAGGCTGAACTCGCTTCTCTCGCCCGCGATCTGGAGTTTGGGCCGGACACGCCGGTGCTCACCTTCACTTTGCACTCTTCTGATCCACCGCCGCGACATCTGGACAAATACGGGCAGGAATACGTTCAGGAAAAATCAAAAAGCTACTAAGACAAAAATCACAACCCCAAAGGACACGAAGGTTCACGAAGGTTTCTCCTGTTAAGGTTTTCCTTCGTGAACCTTAGTGTCCTTCGTGGTTTACGCTTTTCGGTCTTGATCCCAAACTCATCATCAAAACGACCCGGAAGCGCGCCCGTCCATCCCCAGCGTGTTGTAAGCCCATCAGGCCAGCAAGCGGATCGCACTCTCGACGCGTGACAACGCAGCAACTTCGCCTAACACCTCCAGCGTTTCGAACAACGGAGGCGCGTTCTTGCGCCCGCAGACCGCTACGCGAATGGGCTGAAACATCTGCCCGGTTTTCACTCCGAGCTCCTGAGCTGCAGCGCGCAGCGCGTGGTCCAAAGGATCGTGCTTGAACTCGACGTTCGCCAGCACAGCTTGCGCCTTCTGCAGAACTTTGAGAGCCATCGCCGCGTCTCCCTTTTGTGGAATGAGTTCGGCAGGAGCGTAGGGCGGGAGCTTCTCGACAAAGAAAAAATCCGCTGCGGTCAGCACATCGCTCAACAGCTTAATGCGCTCACGGATCAGCGGTGTAATCTGCGCCATCTTCTCAGGTGTAACGTTGAATCCCGCGCGGCGCACGATTGGAAGTAATTGCTGGCTGAGATCTTCGATCGCTAATCCCCGTATGAACTCCGCGTTCAACCACACGGCTTTCGGATCGAAAGTCTCCTCGGGCGTGGTGGCCGGTTCTTTGAAGTTCACGACGGCGTTCGCGCGGTTGATTCCTTCCAGCGAAAAGATCTCCGTCAATTCCTGACGGCTCATTTTCGTACGGTCATCTTTCGGCGACCAACCCAGCAGACACAAGAAATTAATGAAGGCTTCCGGCAGAAATCCCGCGTCGCGATAAGTTGTAACGCTGACCACCGGCCCATGGCGGCGCTTGGAAAGCTTGGTTCCATCGGGCGCGACCAGCAGGGGAAGGTGGGCAAATTGCGGCGGAGCGTATCCGCCGGCTTCGAAGATCAGTACGTGCTTAAACGTATTCGAAAGATGATCCTGGCCCCGAATGATGTGGCTGATGTGCAGATCGGCGTCATCGGCGCATGAAGCCAGGTGATACGTCGGCATGCCGTCGGAGCGCAGCAGCGCGAAATCTTCAATGTCTGCCCCGGCTTTCATTTGCTCGCCATAAACCGCATCTGTGAAACGCACGACCTGCCCCGCCTCGCGCGGCACACGGAAACGCAGGGCGAAGGGCTCTCCCGCGGCTGCGCGACGGTCACTTTCCTCGCGAGACAGTTCGCGCATCGCGGGATTGAATAGCCATGTTCCCTGGGCTCCTGACTTCTCGCTGTCTCCGGAGTGCGCCGGAGTGAAATCCCTGTAGGCGAGGCCCTTCTGGAAGATCGCCTCGGCCATCTTTCGGTGCAGGGCGCCGCGCTCCGACTGCTTGTACTCTTCGTCCCAGGCGAGGCCGAGCCACTTCAGGCCCTCAAAAATCGAGTTCACCGAGGCATCTGTGTTCCGCTCGACGTCGGTGTCATCGAGCCGCAGGATCATCGTTCCGCCATTCCGGCGGGCAAACAGCCAGTTGAATATGAAAGTTCGCGCGCTGCCCACATGGAGAAAGCCCGTGGGCGAGGGCGCAAAGCGCACTCGAAGATTTCCTTGTGAGGAAGAGCTCGGGGAGTCAGACATGATCGAACTTTCGATGGTACGGGGCGGAAAAAGACATCGTCAAGCTAGCTTCGCCGCCAAATGGTTTACCTGCAACCCTTTGACACCTAAAGAAATCGAAGGCGGACACTGTACTTAAATTCTGTTGAGTTCGGATGCACGGTTGTGAAACCATAGATCCACAGGTTTTCCCCCGAAAGCGAGCCGGCGACTCTGGCCAGCTGGTAAACGCCGACCCTATGAATAGTGTTGTCATCACAACGGCGGTCGTCCCCGGGTTCGTTTCCGTCCTGCTGTTCCTCGTCTTCACATATCTGCACGAGCAAAGCCGTCAACCCTACTTCCGCGCGTGGCAGCTGGCATGGGCTGCCTACTCGCTGCATTATGTGCTCGACACGTTTCCGTCCTCCTCAGTGGCGTTCTTTATCAGCCAGCTTTTTCTGGTAGCGATGGCGCTGTGCATTTTCGTTTCGACCCGGCTGATGCGTGGCCCTTCGCAATTCCGCTGGTACGATGCCGCCGTGGGCGCCGGCGGGGTGATTCTGGCCCTGCTCACATTGCACGGGCACATCATCTATGGGGTCTTTCGTCCGGACGTTCAACCCGCCATCCAGCTGGGTATCGGACTCGCCGCCATCCTGTTGTACTCCTCAGCCGTCTTCTATGTGAACGGCCACAAACGCGGATCACTGGCCTTCCAGGTGCTGGCCTTTGCGTTGGCTCTCTGGGGCGTGCTGATGGGAGTCGGACATATCCAGAATCCGCTGATGGAGATGTTCGGCAACGCCAGCCGGCTTTTCGGCCCGGTTCCGCAGATGCTGCTGGGCATTGCCATGGTCATGGTTTTATTCGAAAACCAGCGCAATGCGGTGCAGGAGAATACGCTCGCGCTGTCGACCATAGGAGCCGACCCGCGCCGTCTGTTATTTGCCGAGGACTTGGTACCGAACATGCAAGCCGCGCTGGAACGGCTGCGAACGGCCTTGCCCATCGACCGCGCCGCCATCGTGATCAGCGAGCGCTGGCGTGGCTTGCTGCCGTCGGTACAACAGAATTTTCCGTCCGGTTTTGTGGAAAGGCTCGAGACTACCGGCGCCGGCGATTACATCTCGGAACTGGCCTTCCGCCACAGCGGCATCTACACCGTCCATGACGTGGCGGAAATGACCGAGTCGCTTCCCGTGGGATCCCACGAGGCCTTTGCCGAATTCAAGCGCATCCTCGCCGAAGCCGGAGTCAAGCATCTCACCGCCGTCAACCTGCAGACTCGCGAGCACAATTTTGGCGTCATCCTTTTTCCCCACGCCGAACGTCGTGCTTTTGGTTCATCGGGTCCTCGCCTCATGGTCGGATTGGCGCTGCAGCTTGGCCTCACACTCGAGAACTACGTCCTCAGTCATGATGCCTACCGGCGCACGAAAGAATACGAACTTCTGACAGAGATCGGAAAGGCCATCAGCTCCCGTCTCGATCAGGACGAAATCCTTCGCACCATCCAGATCGAGCTGGGACAAATCTTCGACACCAGCCACTTCTACATCGCCTTCCAGGAGTCGGAGGAGATCCGCTTTGAACTGGAAGTTCGCGACAATCGCCAGCTTCCCAAGCGCACTCGGGAACTGCGCAACGCCTTCACCGAATACGTGATCCGGAGCGGCGAACCGTTGCTGATTCGCTCCGATCTGGAAGCTACGCGCCAGCGTCTGGGAATCAGTCACGTCCCCAAGCGGCCGGCAAAATGCCTGATCGCAGTGCCGATTTTTCTCGGGAACAGAGCGTCGGGAATCATGGTCGCCATGAATCCCGACCGCGAATTCGTTTTCGAGCAGCGGGACCTCGACGTGCTGGTCACCGCCGCCGGGCAAGTTTCCGTCGCGGTGGAGAATGCACGCCTTTTTGCAGACGAGCAGCGCCGCTCCCGCCAACTGGCATTCCTCAACAACATTTCCCGGACTGCCATCTCCAGCGACGATCCGGTTCACATGCTGACCGAGATCGCCAATGAGATTCAAAAGAATTTCAGCTTCGATCACATCGGAATCGGCCTGTTGGACAAGGGCACAAAAGAGGTCGAAATCAAAGCCGAAGCGGGCGCGACGGCTCACGCCATGGGCAAGTGCATTCCGCTAGGCACCGGCATTCTGGGCCGGGTCGCGCGCACGGGTGAGCGGGCACTCGTTCAAAATGCCCTCCCCGGGAATCTTTCGAGCATCCTTCCCGATGCGCGCGCCGTACTTTGCATCCCGATCACCTACGGTGAATCGCTGCTCGGCGTGCTCAATGTCGAAAGCCGCAACGAGAATGCGTTCTCGCCACAGGACGTATTGATCCTGAATACGTTGGCGGATTTGCTCGCCACCGCCCTGCACAACGCCTTCCACTTTCAGAAGCTGCAGCAGCAGTCCATTACTGACGGCCTCACCGGAATCAAGACGCGCCGCTTTGTGTGGGAAGCGCTCTCCGCGGAATGGAAGCGCGCCTCGCGCTCAGGACGGCCATTCTCGGTGGTTCTCATCGACCTCGACAAGTTCAAAGAAGTGAACGATACCCTGGGTCACTTCGAAGGCGACCTGGTGCTGGCACGCGTGGGACGCTTGCTCGAACAGAAATCGCGCCAGTCCAACGTAGTCGCTCGCTATGGCGGCGACGAGTTCATGGTGCTCATGCCCGAAACCGGGCCCGAACAGGCGCAGGTGCTGGCCGAGCGCCTACGCCAGTGGCTGGCTAGTGATCCCATGTTGGCCGAACATCACATCACGGGCAGCTTCGGCGTGGCCAGTTTCCCCATGCACGGCTTTTCCGTCGAAGACATCATCCGCGTCGCCGACGCCGGCATGTATGTTTCCAAGCGCTCTGGCGGCAATCTGGTCTCGACCGCGCAGGAGTTCGTCGAAGGCGAGGAGTTCGCCCGCCAGCGCCAGCAGATTTCGGCTTACATCGAAGGCTTCTTGCAGCGCGAACGCACCGGGCCGGAGCAACTTGAAGAACTGACCTCCACGCTCTACAAACTGTGCGGCGGGGACCATGATTGCAAGGTCCAGTTGCTCAGGGAAGCCATCGAGTCACTGAGCCGCGCCGCTGAGTCCCGCGAAGTAGCTACCGCGGGGCATGGTGACATGGTAGCTCGCTACAGCGAAGTCATTGCCCGCGCCTTGGGATTGTCCTCCGAGGAAACTGCCGATCTTGTCTTCGCCGCACGTGTTCACGACGTAGGGAAGATTTTCGTGTCGGAGCAAGTCCTCAACAAACCCGGACCGCTCAATGACGAAGAATTCTTTCAGGTCAAGATGCATCCTCACATCGGGGCGGAAATTGTAGGAAAGCTCCCACACTCCGACATGATGCGAGAGGCGATCGAGCACCATCATCAGCGCTTCGATGGCTCCGGATATCCGGATGGACTTCGCGGCGAACAAATTCCGCTCTGGGCGCGCATCATTGGCCTTGCCGACGCTTATGCCAACATGGTCACCGAACAGTCATTCTCCTCCGCTCGCACGCCCGATCAGGCCCTCGACGAACTCTCCAAAATGAGCGGCACCCGCTTCGATGGCATGCTCGTGCGCTTGCTGATTCGCGGGCTGAAAGCTGAGCGCACTTCCTCAAGCCCGGGCGTTTGAGCACAGCGTCAGATGGTGCCGCTCCGAGGAAAAAATGGCCGAACAGCTCCCTACATTCTTGTCATTCCGAAACGGCGTTAGCCGTTGTTGAGGAATCTGCTGTCGCCTGCAGTGCCATGGCGCCGGCCACGAGCAGATTCCACCCTTCGGTCGGAATGACAAACGCAGTCATGGCAGTAGACCCATGGCAGTAGACCCACTAGTTCCCATCGTGCCCGATGCGGTAGCCTAGTCGGTCATGTCAATCCTTCTATCCCTCTCCGGTAAAGTGGCTCTGATCTCCGGTGGTTCCCGCGGCATCGGCGCCGCCACCGTCCGCATGTTCGCGGCCGCCGACGCCAAGGTCGCCTTCAGCTACCGCAGCACCCGCTCTCAGGCCGAAGCCTTGGCGAAAGAGTGCGGTCCCAACGTCTTTCCGATCGCCTCCGACTTAAACAATCCTGAGGCCGCTCGTTCCCTTGTAGCGAAAACCGTCGAGCGTTTCGGACGCCTCGACATCCTCATCGCTAATCACGGCGTCTGGCCGGTTGAGGACGTTCCCATCGAGCGGATGTCGGACGAACAATGGCGCTCCACAATGTCGATAAACCTCGACGGTGTCTTCGGCTTGGTGAAGCACGCGGTCGCACAGATGAAGGCCCAGCCGCGCACAAGCGGCCCCGCCGGACACATCGTCCTGATCAGCTCGACAAGCGGCCAGCGGGGAGAGGCCTATCATTGTGACTATTCCGCCACCAAGGGCGCGCTCATCAGCATGACAAAGGGCCTATCCACGGAGCTGGCATCGGCAGGAATTTACGTCAACAGCGTTGCACCCGGCTGGGTCGACACCGAAATGAGCGCCGAAGCTCTGGAAGATCCGAAAAGCGGCGAGGAAATCCTGCGCACGATTCCCCTGGGACGCGTGGGCAAACCCGAAGAGATTGCCGCCCCGGTGCTCTTCCTGTGTACCCAATACGCCAGTTTCATCACGGGGGAAGTTTTCAACGTAAACGGAGGAGCGGTCCTGGCGGGTTAGCTTTGCGCATGCGATTGCGAGACGCGTGTGGGTGCCCGACCCTCGTCGCGCTTCATACGACAGGGGTGGGGTTTTTGACTTCCTGTACGCTGCCGATCACTCGTCAGACCCGCCCTGCAGGTTTCGCGAAAATGTCGTCCCGTCTTATCGATGCCATCCGCGAGATCGGATCCAGCACAGAAAATTAGCCGCATCCAGCTTGCTTTCCCCAGTGTTCCTGCATCCAAGGGTTGAGAGGAGTATCGATAGTCCGCAGCCGAAAATCCACAGAAAACGCTACAATTCTGATTGCGTGATCCATCCCTAAACGGAATGAAACTGTTCTTCACGATTCTGGTGTTGGTGTGCTCGGCCTGCTCGCAGAGCGCAGCACAGACGCAGAATGCTGCCACTCCTGCTCCCGGGCCGAAGGACGCAGCGAAGGCCTCGCCCTCCCCTGCGATCGCGCTCGATAAAGAAGCTGTGCAGAATTCCGACAAAGCCAAAGCCATCATCGAACAAGGCATTCAGGCGCTGGGTGGGGAAATCTATCTCACCATCCGCGACCGCGAGCAGCAAGGACGCGGTTACGGCTTTCATCATGGCAATCCCACGGGAGGCGGCGGACCGTTCTGGAGTTTCAGCGAGTTTCCCGACAAAGAGCGAGTCGAATTCACGAAAGAGCGCGACATCGCTCAGGTGTTCGTGGGCGACAAAGGTTACGAGATCACGTTCAAAGGTCCGCATCCGGTCGAGCAGAAAGATCTCGATGACTATCTTCGCCGCCGCCACTACTCACTGGACCGCGTCCTTCGCACTTGGATAAACGATCCTGGCGTGGTCATGCTTTTCGAAGGCAACGCCATCGCGGCGCAGCATTCGGCCTATCAGGTAACTCTCGTCAATGCGCAGAACGAGAGCGTGACTCTCTATTTTGATACCGACTCGCACCTTCCTATCAAGAAGTCTTTCGAATGGCGCGACCCGGTCGACAAGCAAAAAAATCTGGAAGAGGAGGTCTACGACAACTATCGGCCGGTATCCGGCATCATGGCTCCCCACAACGTCACCCGTTATTTCAACGGCGACATGTCCAACCAGCGCTATCTGACTTCCGTGACCATCAATCAGGGTCTTGACCCCGCCATGTTTGACCCCAACTCCGGCTACAACCCCAATAAACAGGTGAAATCGAATAAGTCAAAGAAGTAATCTCCCCAGGCTATCTTTGCATTTGTCATTCCGACCGTACGGAGGAATCTGCTCGTGGCGGACACCGTGACGCTGCAAAGCGACAGCGCATTCCTCTACGGCTGCGAGTTTCGGAATGACAAGAAAGTGGAGATTTTAATTTATGTATTTATTTTCAATAAGTTACGTCGATCCGTCCTCGGGATCCGAACCCAGCAAAGGTTTACCCTTGCGCGATGAACTGTGGCTGTTTTACCACAGACAGTTTTCTGAACTTGGCCTTAGTCTGTTACCTTACTCAGCCATCTTAATACTCCTTGATGTACGAGCGGACAATTCGCGCGGCTGCGGCTTGCAGCGGCATAGGTTTGCACAGCGGCGCACCGGTTTCGATGCGCATTCTGCCCGCTTCGTCGGGGACGGGCATCGTATTCCGCCGGGCCGACCTTGACGGCTTCGAGATCGAGGCCGACAGCCGCAATGTAGCCCGCGTCAGTTACGCTACGAGTCTCATGAAGAAGGGCGTGCTGATCTCGACTACTGAGCACGTGCTCTCCGCATTTATTGGCCTCGGCATCGACAACGCTATCGTCGAGCTCGACAACCTTGAACTTCCCATCCTCGATGGCAGCGCTCAGCCTTTCGTCGACATGATCCGCAAAGTTGGCATTCGCAAACAGCGGCGGCCTCGCAAATATCTCAAGATGCGCCGCGAAGTCGAGATGCGCGAGGGTAACAAGTTCATCGCCGTATACCCTGCTGACTCGTACTCCGTTTCCTACTCCATCAACTTCCCGCATCCTCTGATCGGAAAAGAAACCTTCCAGGTGGAACTCACCAATGGAAGCTATCTGAAACACATCGCGGCGGCGCGCACCTTCGGCTCGCGCGAAGACGAGCAGGCCATGCGCAACATGGGACTGATCCGCGGCGCGTCGCGCGAAAATTGCATTGTGCTTACTCGCGATGGAATCGAAAACGGACCCCTGCGTTTTTCTGACGAATTCGTCCGTCACAAGGTCCTTGACCTGGTGGGTGATCTGGCGCTCCTGGGGAAGCAGCTCCTGGGGAAGGTGGTCGCTGACCGCGCAGGTCACGCTATGCATACCGCGCTGGTTTCGCGCATCTTGCGCGACAAGAGCTTGTGGGACGAAGTCACGGTTCCGGAAGAACCTGAAGAGCACGAAACTCATCGGCGGTCAGAAGCCGCTGCGGGATCCTCTCTTTAATATTCCATCTTCGATACTTTTCGTATTAGTCCGCTGCTTCGCAGGGAGCCTCGCTGGGGTCGTTCTGATCGTTGGGCTGCTGTTGCAGTAGTTTATGCAGTTCGGCCCGGGTCTGTTCGATCATGGCCGCCGCGAATTTCTTGGCCGAGTCCTGCCGTTCTTTCGACAACTCCTGGACGCGCATATGCAGTAGAGGAATGTCCTGTTCAAACCAGCGCAGCGTCTTTTGTACCTTGGCGATGCGGAATTCATTTGTCAGCATCCGATTCTCCCCCAGTTCATCAGCTTTGCGGATGAAGCCAAAACGCACAAGTCCCAAAGAAGGTTCTCCCGGTATGGTGTTCTGGAATTAGAAAGGATTACTGCAAGGAGCCGGACTCGGCAATCCGGTCTTTGGATCCCGGAAACTCGGCTTCCATACGCTCGTCAAGCCAAGCTTCCAGCTGCGCTTGCGCCATCTTGGGCATGCCGTGAAAGCGCAGCCCAGCAAGGCCTTTCATATCAGCCCAAGCAACTTCGGCTTCGACCTCGATGTGGATGCTGCTTTCAGGTAACGAGAACTGCACCTGCGGAGTCGCGCCTTTCGGCAGAGCCTCGCGCAACAGCAGGGCGATGCCGCCCTCGCTGATGTTGGTGCTGTTCGCAGTCAGAGTCTTGCCCTCGAGAACCACTTTGACTTGCATTTTCACTGGCTGCCGGAAGTAGCGCCGACGCTCTTTCAGCATGAAGTTCAGCGCGGCGTGAAAGCAGCGGGAAGCATTCAAGGTGCTGATAGGTTTTTGCAAGACGAAATTCGCACCCATACCAAACGCTTCCTGCGTGGTCGTACGCTTACCGTTCAAAATGGCGAACGCAACGGAGTTCTTGTTACTGGGAGTATTCCTCAAGCCCTGCAGCAAGGCCAGTCCGCCCGTGAGATCGTCGCAGTCGACAACGACGGCATCGAACTTGTCGGAGATCAGGATGTCGGATCCCGCCCTCGCGTCGTGGCAGACCTCCACATCAATCGACAGTTTTTCAAGCGTGGGCCGGATGACACGCACCAACTCCGGGTCCTGGCTCAGCAGGAGTGACTCCAACGTCATGCTTGTGATTCTAGGAGGAGACCAGAGAAGTGGGATAGTGACCAAGGTGATGGGTCCTCGGTGGGCGGACTTTGCATGTCGCTCAAAACACTGACACTGCAAACTCCGCAGATTGTGCGGGGCGTTCCTCCGGGAGTACAAATGATTTCCACACTCGTATGCCGCATCTTGTCTATCTTTCGCTGGGATCGAACATCGGAGATCGCGAGGCTCACTTGCGAGAGGCGATCCGGCGATTGGAATCGACTGGAAAGCTGCGATCCCTTTCATCGATCTATGAAACCGAGCCCGTCGAGTTCACCGATCAACCGCAATTCCTGAATTGTGCGGTTGCCCTGGAGACCTCATCAACGCCCGAGCAACTCATGCTGCAGTTGCTTACGATTGAAAAAGCAATGGGCCGCCAACGAATCCAGAAGAAAGGCCCGCGGACGATCGATCTCGACATCCTGTTATTCGAAGACGAAGTAATCGCCACACCCGTTTTGACGATCCCCCATCCGGCGATGCAATACCGCCGCTTCGTGCTGGAACCGCTCGCGGAGGTCGCACCTGACGCAATGCATCCCGTGCTGAGGAAGACGGTTCGGGAACTACTCGAGGAACTACCGTCGGGACAATCCGTTCGCCGGATGGAGCCGAAGGCCAACGACTAACGACGAACGACCAGAGACGGTCTCACGGCAGAATGATCCGGCTCCCGGCTTCCTGCGGCGTAACCACCGTCGATTCCTTCTCGGGGAATTGCGCAAACAGAAATTCGACAAAGGCCCGTGACTTAGGACGCCCTGATGTCCTTCCCTGCGCCAACCGAATCAGAAACACCAGCGCCTTCAGTATCTCGGAATCGCGCAGACTCGAGTAGCCCATGTGCTTCTGCTCGGCCTCATGGTACTCCTTGACCATGTTCTCGACCTCAACGACCACACGCCGCTGTGAATCGCTGGTCAGTGGCGGTGCGTAGTGGAGGCCGGAGTTCACCCGCCGTTCGTAGCTCTTCCCCAGCATGGAGAGGGCGGCAATCAGATCCTGGTCGTGCAGGCTCCGGTCGGACCGAGCGGATTTTGCCAGCGCATAGGTCAATCCCATCAGCAGGTGTTCCTTCTCGTACATGAACTGGTCCGAGACTTCGATCTGCAGGAACAATCCCGCAGGATCGATCTGCTCCGCCGCGCGCGGCTTCTCGTGCTCGCGGGCCTGCTGCAAGTACGGGCAGTCGCTCGGGCAATCGAGCGTCACCTCGCGCTGCTCGCCGCAACATTGCGGGCAAATGCGCCCGTGCACCGCGGGGCAAAACCGCTTTTCTTTACGGATCTCACAGAGAACGCAGCTCAAGACGGCTCCTGCACTCATTATTGCATTGGCATCGAATTGGCCGCCAATTTCAGATTTCAGATTGTAGAGTGCCGATTGAACTCGCTATTTACACCCCGAGTCCAATCTGTAATCTGAAATCTTCAATCTGAAATCGTGGTCCCGATGGGCATGTTAGGCCCGTTTCCGCACCCCTAGCGGTGCCAAACCCTGTAAAGACGGGCTTGTGCACGTTCCCAAATGGTAAAACCCCCGTAAAATATGTGTTTTTCCACAGCCCCATGGGTATAAGATAAGCCCCGCATTCGAATTAAAACGATTTTTAAGGAGGCAGTATGGCTTCAGGTCTGACCAAAACACAATTGATTCGGCAACTCGCCGAGAAGACTGAACTTCCCAACAAAACCGCGGCGGCGTTCCTCGAGCACCTCGCCGACACAGCTATTAAAGAAACCAAGAAGAACGGAATTTTCGTAGTTCCCGGACTCGGCCGCCTGGTGAAAGCGCACCGCAAAGCCCGCACCGGACGGAATCCCCAGACCGGCGAGCCCATCCAGATCAAAGCGAAGACCGTCGTGAAGTTCCGCGTCGCCAAAGCGGCGAAAGACGCGATCGCCCCCAAGAAGTAGTTCTATCTCTTTTCAATTGAAGGCCGGCCCACAAGCCGGCCTTTGATTTCGAGATCCACGTAGGGACAGCCGCCTCGGCTGTCCACCCCGAGCGCAGTCGAGGGGGAAGCGAGCCGCCTAACCTCGGAACGTCGTGCTCCCCCGTGCGACACTACTCCCATGCTCAACTGGATCGTCATCGGAATCGGCGACATCACCATCCGCCGCGTAATCCCCGCGATTCAAGCCGAACCGAGGAGCCGACTGTACGGCGTAGTCACTCGCAATCCCGCGAAGGCCGCCCACTTCGGCGCGAAAGCCTGGACGTTACTCGAGGAAGCCCTCGCTGATCCCGCAGTGCAGGCTGTGTACGTCGGAACGCCGGTATTCCTCCACGCTCCCCAGACAATTCAAGCCCTGCGCGCCGGAAAGCACGTCCTCTGCGAGAAGCCGATGGCGATGAACGAAGCCGAAGCCCGCACCATGGTCAGCGCGGCCGAGAAGACCAGCAAGCTCTTCGGCGTGGCTTATTACCGCCGCTTCTATCCCAAAATCCAACGCGCGAAACAACTGCTGGAAGCCGGCGCAATTGGCAAACCGGTGTTTGCCCAATTGACCAATCACATGTGGTTTGATGGAACTGGCGAACGTAGCTGGCTTTTTGATCCTGCGAAGTCCGCCGGCGGGCCGCTGTTCGACATCGCCTCTCACCGCATCGACGTGCTGAATTTCCTTTTCGGCAAGCCCGTGCGGGTCGCGGGTCAACTCTCAAACGTCGTGCATCACTATGCGGTCGAAGACAACGCGACGGTCATGATCGAGTATGAAAGCGGAGTTCGCGGAATCGTGGACGTTCGCTGGCATTCGAAGATCAGTCGCGACGAATGCAGAATCCGCGGCACCGAAGGCGAGATGGAAATGTCGCCGCTCAACGGGCCCGATCTGAGCTACCCGAGCGGTCGGGAGAGCCTGCCCGCGCACCAGAACCTGCACCAGCCTCTGATTGAGAACTTCGTCGACGCAGTCGAGGGCAAAGAGCCGCTGTTGGCGAGTGGCGCTACAGCCTACCTGACAGACTGGATCACCGAGCAAGCCCGCCACGTGCGGTAGGCGACGCCGTTCTCCGCGCTCTCCGCGGAAGTTCTCAGCGTTCTCTGCGGTTCAAAGCTGTTGTTTCTCGACCCGCGGGCGAAGTCCCCACCTTCGTTTGCGGTAAGATCAAAGATTATGACAACGCCTGCAGGCGCGCCCGAGCCGGGCGCGAACCCCGCTCCGGAGTCGCGCCCCTCTAACTTTCTCCGCGACCGGATCGCCGAAGACCTGAAAACCAACAAGTACAACGGACGTGTGCAAACCCGTTTTCCTCCCGAGCCCAATGGATATCTTCACATCGGCCACGCCAAGGCGATCTGCATCGACTTCGGCCTCGCCGACGAGTTCGGCGGTCACACCAACCTTCGCTTCGACGACACCAATCCCGAGAAGGAAGACGTAGAGTACGTGGAGTCGATTAAGGAAGACATCCAGTGGCTCGGCTTTCACTGGGACGGGCTTTTCTACGCGTCGGATTATTTTGGCCAACTCTATGAGTGGGCAGTCAAACTGATTAAAGAAGGCAAAGCGTACGTCGACGACCTCACGGCAGATGAGATCCGGAAGCATCGCGGCACACTGACGGAACCGGGCAAAGACAGTCCCTATCGAAATCGCTCGATTGAAGAAAATCTCAATCTGTTCGAGCGCATGCGCGCCGGTGAATTCCCCGACGGTTCTCGCGTTTTGCGCGCCAAGATCGACATGGCATCACCGAACTTCAACATGCGGGATCCGGTGATGTACCGCATCCTGCACGCCGAGCATCACCGCACCGGAAACAAGTGGCCTATCTATCCGATGTACGATTTCGCGCACGGACAGTCCGACTCACTCGAGAAAGTCACGTACTCGATGTGCTCGCTCGAGTTCGCCGACCACCAGCCACTCTACCAGTGGTTCATCGAGCAACTGGGAATCTTCCCTTCGCAGCAGATCGAATTCGACCGCCTCAGCCTGACGTACACACTGATGAGCAAGCGCAAGCTACGCCAGCTCGTCGAACAAGGCACGGTCCGCGGATGGGACGATCCCCGCATGCCTACGCTCTCAGGCCTGCGTCGCCGCGGCTACACTCCGGAGGCAATCCGCCATTTCGTCACGGCGGCGGGCGTATCGCGCACCAACGGCATCGTCGAGCTCGCGATGCTCGAACACTTTCTGCGTGAGGACCTGAACAAGCGCTCGCCACGCGTCATGGCGGTACTGCATCCACTGAAGGTGGTCATCGACAACTACCCCGAAGGCCGGGTCGAGGAGATGGACGCGACCAACAATCCGGAAGACGAGAGCGCAGGAACGCGCAAAGTCCCCTTCTCGCGAGAACTCTACATCGAGCAGGACGACTTTCGGGAAGTTCCTCCGCCGAAATACTTCCGACTCACTCCGGGACGCGAAGTGCGGCTGCGCTATGGCTATTTCATTACCGCGAAGAGCGCCGTCAAGAACGACAAGGGCGAAGTGGTCGAAGTTCATTGCACCTACGATCCCGCGACACGCGGTGGCAACGCTCCCGATGGACGCAAGGTGAAGTCGACCATCCACTGGGTCTCAGCGAACCATGCGGTTGATGCCGAGGTGCGCGTGTACGAAAATCTGTTCACCAAAGAGAACCTTGGCGATCTAGAAGAGGGAAAAGACCCGCTTGATTATCTGAACCCGAACTCCCTCGAAGTGATCCCGCACGCCAAACTCGAACCCTCGCTGGCGACTGCAACGCCAGGCAGCCGCTACCAATTCGAACGCCTCGGCTATTTCTGTTCCGATCTCGAGTCGAAGCCGGGGAAACCGGTGTTCAATCGAACCGTAGCGCTGAAAGATACGTGGGCCAAGGTGGAGAAGAAACAAGGCGGGAAAGGCTAGCATCAGAGGTTCCGATGGAATGGAATCTACATTACCCGCGCTGGATGATTGATGACGGTTCTCCTGACCGCCGCCAAGACGAAACGTTCAATTGGACCGCTGTGGAGTTTTGGAATGAAGCGCCCTTCGCTTCCACGAGTGAAAGGGAAAAATCAGCGGAGCCAGTGGGCGATTACGAATATCGCGTAGTCGGCAATGCGCCGCCCGAGCTGTTGATGGCTTCAATCTTTCCGTCGCGCACGATGACCGTCCGATGCGGCTTGGCTGGCGCGCCTCTGGCGTCGATGACGGTGACGTCATGAATGATCAAGGTAGAAGACGTTGTCGATTGTGCAAGACACGCGGCGGCGATCAGCAGCACGCAGAGCAGGGCGCGTTTCATAGGTAGGAAATCTTAGGGATCGACTGCGCATCCGTCAAAGCCGGCATCTTCTCAAATGCCGGAAAACGCGATAAAGTTCCTCCCACTTCCCCGGGACATAAATCACAAACAGGAGAAATCCATGGCACGCAGAGCTTTCCTCACCCGGATGGCGCAGCTCGCGGCACTACCTTTCCTAACCGCAAGCAGCGCTTTGCAAGGACAATCTAGGAAGCAACTCAAGATTCTGATGAAGAGCGCGTGGGGTTCCGACGATCCCACCAAAGCCGCGTTCCCCTTCTCACACGGACTCGCTTTGTCTGAAGCTGGGCATGAAGTTCAGATCTACCTCCTCGGCGAGGCCGTTGTACTGATGCGCAAAGTCGTGGCCGAGGCTGTCATGCCGGTCGGCTGGCCAGCTGTCGGAGAGTTCCTGAGTAAGCTGAAGGCCAAAGGCGTTCAGATCTACGCCTGCGGCGCCTGCTCGCGCGCACGCGGCGTCACTGAAGCGGACCTTACCAACTACGGAGCTAAGTTCGGCAGTCCGCCCGTCTTCGTCTCACTGATCGAGTGGGCGGATCACATCATTACCGAGTAGGTCGGAGCCCCAAATTCTTAAACCACGAAGGACACGAAGTTACGCGAAGGAAATCCTCTGGGCAAAACTACAGTCCTCACTTTTTATCAGCGCCTGCCAATCACTGCTGCAAAACGGCAGGGGAGGGACTCTGAGTCACAGCGGCTGTTGTGGCTGCGAACTAGTGGTCGGTCGCATAGATTTCGTTAGTAGGTTCGAGCAGTTGGGTTGTTGGCAGAAGGTGAACCGTGTCGTCAGATAGCCTTCTCCGCGCACTCGGCGGGGGTTCTCGGCGGCCTCTGCGTTTTGGGATTTCGGCCAGACTGAGAAAAGCAGAGTCTTAGATCGCGGAGGTCGCTGAGCAGGTCCGCCGAGAGCGCTGAGAAGAGCCAGATGCCTTTACCGCGGTGGAGCTTGTTGAACTTAGCCGCGTTTCCACCATTAACGCTTTCTGCACGACAGTCCACTAGCCGTGTACGTGCGGACTCTGCCCGGGATTGTGGCGCGGAGCGGCCGGTTCTTTTACGACCTTCACATCAAAGTTGACAGGCAAAGTCTTCGGCGGAAAGCACTGCGCGTTATCGCAAGCCTGATACCGAAGCACGCCGCGCATCGCGTACTTTCCCGGTACCACTGACGCCAGCGGATGCACCATCAGGTTGATGGTGAAATCACCGCTATAGACGTTCAGCTTCGTGTCGGGGGAAAAAGGAAAGCTCACATCCACGCCATCGGGATATTCGATCTTCCCCAACACGATGTCGGTCGGCGGATCCATCTTCAGCGCCGTGGGAATCAGGAACTCATCTTTGGGCGTGTTGGAGTTGATGTGAAAGCCGTGGGCTACACGGAAATTCAGGGTGATCTTCGACTGCTTCGCGCGTTGCGCGGTGACCGGCCCTACCGGCGCCATCGAAACTGAAGGCGCTTTCCCGGATTGTCCCCACCCACTGGCTAGCAGAAAAAATAAACCGACGATCTTCGAAACGCGGTTCGGCGAAATCATCCGTGAGACTCCGGCAAGCCCTATCCAAATACTAGTCGCGCCAGGGTTCGCTTTCTATTGTCAATTCTGGGGCTTCGACGCCGGGAACGTGCGTGCAGAACTCCGGCTGTGCATAAGTTCTTACCCCGCCCAAACGCTAACGGCTCAAGCAAGAGAAGCCAAGATTACTTGGGGCCAATGAGGGCACTGACGGTTGCCGGATTCCCAGCCTGCGTATTCAGCGCTTTCTTTATGGCATCCTCGATCTCCCTCCTGCCCTCGAGGCCCATGATCTTGTCCACGATCTTGCCGTCTCGGCCCACGAAAAAACTTTCCGGCAGGTACGACACTCCGCCGTAAGCGTCGCCCACAGCTTCCTTCCCAAGCGCTACGGGATAGTTCATGCCCATGTTCTTGGCGAACCTGGCAATCTCATCCTTGCCGGAATCATCCATCGCAACGCCGACAATCTGCAGGCCCTGCGCTCCATACTGGTTCTGCATCTCGACCAGCCAGGGAGTCTCGATCTTGCACGGCCCGCACCAGGTTGCCCAGAAGTTCACCACAACGGCTTTCCCACGTAGTGACGACAGACTCACGCTCTTGCCGTCCAGGGTCTCGAGCGTGAAATCGGGAGCCGGCGTTCCGTAGCCGAGCACGCCGGGGAGATGTTCTGTCCCCGAGCGCCGCGCCATGTGGAACCCGAAGTAAAGCATTCCCGCCGCTACCAGCGCGACCACGACCAGTGCGATTGGATTGCGGCGCCTGGGAAGAGTCACCGGTTCGACGGGAGCAAGCGCAGAGGGTTCCGGATTGTAATTGGTCTGAAGCGCCACCAACGGCGCCCCGCACAACTCGCAAGTGGGAGTTACGGGAGCGGCTTCAGCCCTCGATGCGCCGGCGTCCTCGAGCGATGCCCCACACTTCGGACACCATTGCGTACTCTCACCTGGCCTCTCGTTCGATTCGTCACCCATCGGCATAGATCTAAGACCTCACAATGCAAAGCGATTCAAAAACGACAGCCAGCTAGAAATCAGCGTGAACCGGCCGATCACTAACAAGATTCCCAGAGCAATCAGCAACCCGCCGGATGCCACTTCCAGCGCGTGCATATGCGAACGGAAGCGGCTATAAAACTTCAGGAAGCGTTCCATCAGGAGCGAGGTCATCAGGAACGGCACTGCCAGCCCCAACGAATAGACGCCGAGCAAAAGAATCCCCTTCACGAGCGTGTCCTGCTCGCTCGCCAGAGTAAGGATTGCAGTCAGAATCGGCCCCAGGCACGGCGTCCAGCCGAAGGCAAACGCGAATCCGATCACGAATGCCCCGATCGGCGTGCTGCTGCCTTTCACGCTGTGCAACCTCGCATCGGTATACAGCGCCTTGATCTTAAAAATGCCGGTCAGATGGAGCCCGAAAATAATGATGATCACCCCGGCGACACGGGCCAGCGTGTGTTTGTACGCTCCAAGGACCTGGCCGAGCTCGGTTGCGGCTGCTCCCAGGGCAATGAAAACGATGCTGAAGCCCAGGATGAATCCGACCGAATTCACCATCACCCGCCGCATCAGCTGGGCCTGAGGAGACTTCAGTTCCTCCACTCCCGCACCCGATACCAGCGAAACGTATCCCGGCACAAGTGGTAGCACGCACGGGGACAGAAACGAGATCAGGCCGGCGATAAAAGCTCCGGGAATGGTGGCATTGGTCATCGCTTTTATTGTACCTGCTTGGCAGCGTTCACCTGAATAAGACGCGCTCGAAGACGTTTAGTTGCAGAAGGAACTAGAACCAGTCTCATAAACATTCTGGAGGGCTGGAAATGATGCATGCTGAAGTGACCTGTGGGACTCCACCTGCACGATACCGGGACGTTGGGAGTTGATCGGCTATCCTCGCCGGTCGCGCAGGAACGCGACAACGCCTGTGTCGCTGTGAGGATTGTGAGGAAGCCTTTGCTTTTTGCTCTCAGTGTTGTGCTCGCGCTTGGCGGTATGACCGCGCAGAAGCCTGTATGGCAGCCATCGCCCGAACATACGCAACTGCCGATATGGCCGGGAGCTGTGCCTGATGCGCCGCCTGTCAATGGGCAGGAGAGACTTACCACGGACAACAATCCGCTCATCGCGGGACGGCCGTGGTCATATGTGAGCAATGTGTCCAGGCCGACGATGACGGTTTATTCACCAGAGGGGAAGAACACCGGTGCGGCAGTAGTTGTATTTCCCGGCGGCGGCTACAAAATCCTGGCCATCGACCTCGAAGGCACGGAGGTATGCGATTGGCTCACATCACGAGGCATTACCTGCGTGTTGTTGAAGTACCGCGTGCCGGGTGAGCCGGGGTATCCGAAACCCGCGCCGTATCCGAAATCAGGGCCGTATCCGGAATCACCGATGGCGTTGGAAGATGCGCAGAGGACGGTCGGGCTGGTGCGCTTTCACGCGACGGAGTGGCATATTGATCCGCACAAGATAGGTGTGCTTGGGTTTTCGGCAGGCGGTCATCTGGTGGCAGCGATGAGCACGCATTTTGCGAAGCGTTTGTATCCGGCTGTCGATGCCGCCGACAAAGAGAGCTGCCGCCCCGATTTTGCAGTGGCTGTTTATCCGGGCCATCTGTCGCTGTCCGCGGCGAAGTGGGATGCAAAGCAAGGCACCAAAAAGTTTGTGATTCACTTTCCCGCGACTGCCGATAAAGATTTGGGGTTGAATCCTGATCTTCCTGTCACCCACCAGACTCCGCCTACGTTCTTGCTGCAGGCAGAAGACGACCACGTGGACAATGTAAACGACGCGCTGGCTTACTGCTTTGCGCTGAAGAACGCTCGCGTTCCGGTGGAGATGCATCTGTATGCCCAGGGCGGGCATGCATTTGGACTGCGGCGCACGAAGCTCCCGATAACCGGATGGCCTCGGTTGGTGGAGACATGGCTGGGGACGATCGGGATGATTTCCGAATAGGTGCTCTGGGATTGCATAGGATGAGCGGCCTGGAAGTTAGAGACAAGGAGTCAGGGCTCATGGATGCTGCTTCTTACGCGGCTCACGAGGAGTCAAGATTCAGCCTCGGGAATACCACCGATCCTGATCCCTAGCCCCTGATCTCTTAATTACCGAGGTCTCGGCTTCACCGGCTTTTCCAGTGCCGGCTCCTGCTTCGTCGCTGGTGTTTCTGGCGCCAGGGTGGGAATCTGATCGGGCGACTCCGCGATCCTCCGCAGAACCTCCGTCGGCACCGTCGCCAGCAACACGGCCCGGCTGTCCTCCTGCTTCACCTGCAGGCTGTCGAACAAGGCCTTCACGTCTGCATCTGTTCCCGGCGATCCGACCGACACTTCGGCGCTATGAAACAAGGCCAAGAACACATTTGCCTTGTCGGCAATGACACGCGCGTCTTCCTCGCTGCCCGCCCACGCTTCCGCCCGCACGTGTATCGCCCCGGCGCGAAACGGCAGATGCAACGGATTAAAGCTCGCAGAGATCACCACATCCGCGGGATGGGGCAGGAAGTTCGATGCTCCACCGAATTCCGGAGAAGCAGGGTCGAGGTGCGCCACCAGCCAGACCGGGCTGGCCAGTTGCACGCGCTTGTAATAGCGTCGCAGCAGGGCCGGCCCTCCAAAAGGGGACGCCAACCTCCGCGAGCGGTCGACTATTCCCCGAATCACCGCCGGGTCGTCATGGTTCGATGCGGCAAACGCATCCACTCCCAGGGCCGCGATTCTGAACGTCCGCCCGTAGATCGGGATCGTAAAAATGCTGACGGAGTTATAACTCTCGACCGAGGTCGCCATCCGCTTAAAGTACGCAGCGCAGCGATCGGTATCGAATCGGCCGATGAAGACCTCTGAGAAGCGGGGTTCCGGCGCCTTCCCGCCGGTGCCTCCCCCGGGCCAAGTCTCCGGATTATGAATCGCGAATGCGACCGAGTCCAGGTCCCGCTCGTAGTCAAAGCCGGTGTCCTGAACGAATTGCTCGTATTCCGGATCGCGGGCAACGGGTTTCAACGGCTTGCCGTTTGCCCTCCGCACCCAGCTGTAATCGACGTAAAGAAATCCGTCGGCTCCAGGCAGCAGCCGGGCTGGCTCCGGCGGTGCGTGCTTGCGGAGTTGAACGGCCAGCACTACCGCTCCTGCGATCACTACAACTGCAAGAACGAGAGGGAAAGTGCGTCGTATTCGCATGAAATGAGGCTAGGGCTGAAATGATAGCATTACAGGGCCTGGGTCCGTCTGGCCGTTGTTGCACCCCAACTTGGCCGTGTGGTACTTTATATAATTGTCCCGGACATCTGGAAGGGATCCGTGGGATAAGTTTGCGCGGAGGCGCGCCTTTCCCAAGTTGCTGGCGTAGCTCAGTCGGTAGAGCATCTGATTTGTAATCAGAGGGTCGGGGGTTCGATTCCCTTCGCCAGCTCCAGAGTTGAGGCGGTTTGCGGGCGTGAGCGTAGCGGGAGCCCGCAGCCGAAATCCCGAGCGTTTTGTGCGAGGGAACTCAAGGTACTAGGTGGATTTCGGAAGCAGCAATCGGCAGGCGGCGGACGGTGCAGTAGCGCGACAGGTTTTTCCAAGGCACTCCATTCGGATCTTTTCCCGGCGTGCAGTGATCTTCGCGGTTGTCTTTTTGCGCGACCCTGGTTTCCCTGTTTGGCGAAATTGAAGGTGTGTGATTTGTGCTGCGCAGAGGTCTGTGGAAATGAACGATTCTGCAGACGGAAAACGCGGTCTGCCGGACGGAGCGCGACGACCGCATCGCCCGAAAGTTTTTGCACAGGTGGGTGAGTGGTTAAAGCCAACAGACTGTAAATCTGTCCCTCCTAGCGAGGTACGAAGGTTCGAATCCTTCCCTGTGCACCAGTTGAGCCGTCTAGCGGGCGTGAGGCCGACCCTGAGCTTGTCGAGGGGAGGTTGGGAGCCCGCTGGCGAAGTCCTGAGCGTTCTTTTGCGAAGGATCTGGCAGTTAACATGAATCGCCTAGCGGTAGCTTTGATCGCCTACGTCGTTCTTGGAGTATTGACGTGGACGACGATCAGCGATGCGCGGATTCGAGCGGGTACGCTAGTGATTCTTGGGCTGTTCGCGTTCAAGAGTTGGGTGCGACGTAAAGATGTGATGCATCCGGACGGCGAGCGCGACGCAGAGTAGGGAAGCTTCGAGCCGATGTAGCTCAGTTGGTAGAGCACTCCCTTGGTAAGGGAGAGGTCACCAGTTCAATCCTGGTCATCGGCTCCAGAAATTGTTCGGACGGTATGAACGGCTGGTTTTGAAAGGGCGCGGCTTCAGCCGCGCCGTTGGAGTTGGAAATTGAGCGGCTTTAGCCGCTGAGGTTTTGCTGACGGCTGAAAGCTGACAGCTGATTTACCGGGCGGGAGTAACTCAGTGGTAGAGTCACAGCCTTCCAAGCTGTTGGTCGCGGGTTCGATTCCCGTCTCCCGCTCCAGATTTTAATGTTTGGGAATGACAGTGACGTTTGAACAGGCTGCCATCAAGGTAGAAAAGGCTCAGGAATTCGCCAGGCTGCAGGCCGCCATCGAGCTGGCCTTCCAGCCCGAGAAGGTGGAACGGTTCCTGAAGCAGATGGATCGCAAGGGAATCCGTATTCGTGATTTGGATGCGGTACTGGCGCAGCGGGTGCTCGACGGTGACACGGCGCAGAACTCGCAACAGCTGTATCAGTCGCTGGTGCTTTCCGATCAAGCGCAGATGCGCGAGTTTTACCTGTCGAAGATCGAAAAGCTCGACACCGCACTGCGGCACAAGTTTAAGAAGTTGTATCAGTACTACTGAAGTTTCATAGGTCCTTCGCGGCAGAGCGCCGCTCAGGATGACAAGGGTTTTGAGCTAAGAGCTAAAAGCTAGGAGCTAGAGGCTGGGTTATGGCGAAAGAGAAATTTGAACGGAATAAGCCGCACTGCAACGTGGGGACGATTGGCCACATCGATCACGGCAAGACGACGCTGACGGCGGCGATTACCAAGGTTCTGTCGAAGCACAATCCGAACA
>Ga0210408_10001443_pt1 | contig 24967 bp, 27 predicted proteins | sample IncBWH4MmetaG_FD_155471 | JGI IMG/M metagenome (GOLD analysis project Ga0210408, IMG submission 155471) | Forest soil microbial communities from Barre Woods Harvard Forest LTER site, Petersham, Massachusetts, United States - Inc-BW-H-4-M | ecosystem: Environmental > Terrestrial > Soil >...
CCACCTGCTCCGCCCGCTCCTCCGGCACCGCCGGCTCCGCCAGCGCCACCTGCTCCGCCTGCACCTCCTGCTCCGCCCAGTTGGCTCATGACTGCCTCCTATGAATTATGTCAGCTATCCGACCGTAATTCGGCATTGCGGGGCAACCTGCCCGGTCTCGCTCATTTCATCCGGTTGCGCTCACCTCAAATGTGGCCTTCTTCACATGAGCGAAGTCATTTTCTCATGATCAATGCCGGTTCGAGTTGCCGTTTCCCGACGGTAGTCCGGCCAGCGCCAAGCAGCGCGCCCAATGCCGGCCGGTCTCGAGTTGCGCATTGGGCATGCGCGCCAGATAGGTTTCCACGGTCAATGCCGGGTCGAGCTCGCGCGCCTTGACGAGCGCGGCGCGCGCCTCGTCCATTCGCCCCTGCGACACCAGCGCGATCGTCAGCGCGCGCCAGGTGGAGAGATGCATGCGATTGAGCGCCAGCGACGAGCGCGCCAAGCGTTCAGCGTCGTCATACTGATGCGCGGACAGGGCTGCGGTTGCGCTGAGGGCCTCGTAGTAGTAGCGCATCGGGTCGAGCGGCGAGAGTTCACGCGCGCGCCGCGTCGCTTCCACCGCTGCTTCCCCGTCGCCCCTGAACGCGTGAATGACTCCGAGAAACAGCCACCCGATTGCGTGGCTGGAGTTTGCGAGCACGGCCGCCTCGCAACGCTTGCGGGCCAGCTCCAGATCCTTGAACAGGTGACAGTAGACGAGACCTTCCGTGGCGAGTGCCAGCGCGTCCGACGGATCACGGTCGAGCGCGGCATGCGTGGCGCTCAGTGCTTCGGTGGCGTCGCGCGTGCGGTCCTCGGACCAGCCGCGTGTCAGCCGCAGGATGTACCAGTTACCGAGCCAGGCCCGTGGAGCGGCGATTCGGGCGTGCCGGTTGATCAGCTCGTCGAGCAGCCCGCGGGTCTGCAGGAACTCTTCCTTGGTGGAGCGGTACATCAGCTTGATGGCGCCGAGCAGCAGCGAATAGCTCTCCAGCGTCGGCAGCGGCTGGGTCAGGATATGTTCGACCTCGGCGTCGAAGACGGCGAAGTGCACCGCTTGTGCGATCCGATCCGCCAGTTCGCTCTCGGGCCTCAGGAGATCATCGATCTTGCCGCGCAGCCGGTCGCTCCAGATCACCTGATTGTCGCGTGCGGCGGAGAGCTCCACGGTCACCATGATCTCGCCGCCACTTGCGACATAGGCGCCGCTGAGCACATAGGCCGCGCCGAGATGAGCCGAGACCTCGCCGATGTCGTCCGCCCGTCCGCGGAACACGGAGGTCGACAGGCGCGAGATCACTTTGAGGTTCGGCGATTTCGACAGCCGCCAAATCACGCTGTCGGCGATCAGGTTGCCGATATCGAACAGCCCGGGATTGTCGGTTCGCGCCGCGAACGGAATCACCGCGATGCTCGGCTGCATCACGGTCCCATAATCGCGGCGCCCGGTGATGATCGGATGCGGACTTGCCGGCCCGACGCGGTAGGCTCGAACCGGCTGGTCGAAATGCTTGAGTATGCAGTTACCCAGGTCTTCGCAGGATGCGTCGACACCATGCGTCAGTTCGTCACGGGCGGCGGCGCTGCCGATCGTCTCGCCGGGATTGGCCAGGCTTGCCAGGGCGGCCAGCAATTGTTCGTGCGCCGATGCGCTGGCGATCGTCTCGCCCGGCCCCGCCAGGGTTGCGAGCCGCGCTGCGAGGTTGACGCCGGTCCCATAGATATCGACGCCGTCGCTCCAGGTCATCGCTGCATTGACGCCAGCGCGAAGATGGAAATGCTCGTTTTCCGGGAGTCCGGCGCTGTGCGCGGCGACCGTCCGATGCATCTCGGCGGCCGCATTGACCGCGTCTCGCACGGTCTCAAATCGCGCCATCAGGCCGTCGCCAAGACTCTTGACCAGGATACCATGATACCGCGGAAGGATGTCCGACGTGGCGGTGCGGACGAAATCCGCCCAGCGGCGAACCGTGGCCGCCTCGCGCTCGCGCATCAATCGCACCGACTCGACCAAGTCGATCAACAACACCACGGTCTGCTGGTGGACCAGACCTACACCAGCGTCCCCGGAGTCGGAGCGCTCGGGTCGGGGACCGAGCTTGTCGTCTTCGCCCTCCGCGTCGGTGTTCATGTTGATCCGGGTACGCGAGATGATGCCCATAATACTCCGGATTTCATGCAAGTGCCAGCCGAGAGGCCTGGCACGATGTCGGGGGCCGCAACGGACGTGCGACACTTGAACTCATGGACTCGTCGCCAATGCGTGACCTCGGCATGGAGAAGTGCAGCGTCCTCATGATCGCGCCTGCTGCCTCCCGTCGAGGATTTCCAGCGCCGCCTTCGCGCGCCGGATCGGAGCGCCCGTGAGTTCGGCGAAAGTCGATACCTTGGTAGTTGGTAGGCAGGAGGCCGGAATGGTTCAGGCAAAAAGCGCTTCGCGGTTCAGCTCACAATCCAGGGGCGGCCAGTCGCGGATCAATTATGAGTTTCGGAGTCCTGTCCGGCATCAGCTTACGAGCTTGCCGAACGCCGTGCTCACTTGCGTAGGCGATCAACAATTCGATCGCACCATGCGAGCTTGGGACGATCCGGGGGCGAGCTTGTATGAATTGGTTCACACCGGATGCGTACTTTTTTGTCGTGCAAGTCTGGGAAGACGAAAACCTGGACGACGAAAAGAGTGCGATCCCGCGCCTTGTGGATCAGTCTCCTGCTGACCTGGCTACAGGTCTTCTTTGCCTGCCGCGTCAGCATGGCTGGCCGAGCGCGCGGGACGTCACCTCGGCCGCTTGCGGATCAGGAATTTCTGGCTGCCTTGAAGCACCAGCTCGCGGCGCTGGTTGAACACCGTGCTGGCGAGCGTGACGACCCCGGTGGTGCGGCCGGGGACAAGCTCCGTCACCTCGAGCGCGGGATAGATCGTGTCGCCGGCGTAGACCGGCTTCAAGAATCTGCTCGACTGTTCGAGGAAGCCGACGAGCGAGTCTTCGACCAGGAATGGAAACAACCCGGCGCCGGGCACGGTGTGGATCAGCGTCTGAAATCCGTGCGCGAGCTGGTCGGGCATGCCGCGGGCGCGGCAATATTCGACGTCGTAATGGATCGGATGGGTGTCGCCGCTCGCGGCCTGGAAGGCCGCGAATACGCCTGTGGTCATGGTCCGGCTCGGGATCACGAAGCGTTCGCCGGGCACGAAATCCTCGAACCAGTGTTGCGTTGGCACCATGCGGTGGGTCGCGGGATCGAAGTCGGGCATGCGGGGCTGTCCTGCGTGACTTGGCGGATGACGCACCCCTAGCGCTGCAGCAGGACCGCTTCAATCACCTTCCGTCATTCCGGCAGCGCGTAGCGGCGACCGCGGAATGACGCTGGAGAAACGCTCCGCAACTTGCTAATCGGCAGGGCCTGCTCGGATCGCACATGTCGCTGCTCGCAAAAATCTCCCCGCACAATGACGAGCGTTCGGCGCGGCTCGCCGGCATCGGCTTGATGCTGCTGTCGATCTTCATGTTCTCGTTCGGCGATGCGCTGGGCAAATTCATCGTCGCGACCTATTCGGTCGGGCAACTGCTCTGGCTGCGCGCCTGCGCGGCGCTGGTCGTGCTGTCGCCGCTGATCTGGCGAAACCGCGCGGTGTTCTTTCGCCTCGAGCGGCCATGGCTGCAGCTGTTGCGCGTGGTGCTGTCCACGCTCGAGGTCGCGGCGTTCTTTCTCGCCGTCGTCTACCTGCCGCTCGCCGACGTCATCACCTATTATCTGGCCGGGCCGATCTTCGTCACCGCGATGTCGGCACTCCTGTTGCGCGAAAGAGTCGGCTGGCGGCGCTGGTGCGCGATCCTGATCGGCTTCTGCGGCGTGCTGGTCGCGCTTCGGCCGTCATCGCAGACCATCAGCTGGCCGGCCTTGATCGCGCTCGGAGGCAGCCTGTGTTTTGCGACCTTGATGCTGATCACGCGCTCCCTGCGCGCGACGCCCGACATCGTGATGGCCTCGTCGCAATTCGTCGGCACCTTCCTGCTCGGCGCCGTGATGGCGCCGTTCGGCTGGGTGACGCCGACGCCGTCGAGCCTGATCCAGTTCGCGGCCGCGGGCGTCATCTCGGTGAGCGCGCTGTTCTGCGTCAACCGCTCGCTGAAGCTCGCGCGCGCCAGCGTCGTGGTACCGTTTCAATATTCGATGATCGTCTGGGCCGTGATCTTCGGCTTCATCGTGTTCGGCGACGTGCCGCAGCCGGCGACGATCATTGGCGTGACCATCATCATCGCCGCCGGGCTCTACATCTTCCTGCGTGAGCACAAGCTCGGCCGCGGCACCTCGGCGGGCAATCCGCCGGCGTGAGGCGCACGTCATTGCGAGCGAAGCGAAGCAATCCAGAATCCTGCCGCGCGGATACAGTGGGGATTGCTTCGTCGCTTCGCGCCTCGCAATGACGATGACAATAAGCGGCCCTCACGCCTCTCGCCGCGTCGAACTCGCCCAGTTCTTCAGTGAGGACCACACGCCGCGGGACAGACGGAACGAATCGACCGGGCTCGACGAGCCCAGCGCCTCGAAGCGGTGCAGCTCGACGCCGCTCCACTGGAAGCCGCACTTTTCCAGGATGTTGCGCGAGGCCGGGTTGGCGACGCGGGCGGCGGCGTAAAGCTGCTCGGCGGCGTAGTCCTCGAAGAAGAAATCGATCACGGCGCGCGCGGCCTCGGTGCCGAACCCCTGGCCCCAATACGGGACGCCGAGCCAGTAGCCGAGCTCGGGCATGTCCTTGTTGCCCAGGTTGATGCCGACCATGCCGATCGGGGCGTGATTGTTCTCGATCAGGAACGCGGCCTCGCCCGCATCGTCGGCCACGGCGCGCACGAAGGCGACCGCGTGATCCTGGCCATAGGGATGCGGCAGCCGGCGGGTGTGTTCGGCGATGCGGCGGTCATTGGCGAGATGCGTGATCGCCTTGACGTCCGCGAGTGTCGGCCTGCGCAAGGTCAGCCGCTCGGTCTCGAGCACGCAACTTCTGGGGCTGCGCATGGTCGGCGTCGGAAAGTCCTGCAGCATTCTCGAGGCTCCGTCGATCAACTGTTCGACCGCGCACGCGTTGTGGCGAAAACCGCCCAACACGCGCAAATGAAAAGGGGAGGCCGGTATCCCGCCTCCCCTCTTGGAGCCCTGAAGAGCTCCGCCGGTTCATCGGGACCCGGCGGACTCGGATTGGTCCACCGTACTATTCGGCCGCGGCTTCCATCATCGGGCGTACCGACACGAAGGTGCGGCCATTGGCTTTGGCTCGGAACTCGACATGGCCTTCGACCTTGGCGAAGAGTGTATGATCGGTCCCCATGCCGACATTAAGGCCGGGGTGCCAGGTCGTGCCGCGCTGACGCGCAATGATGTTGCCGGGAACTACATGCTCGCCACCATAGGCCTTGATCCCAAGGCGCTTGCCTTTCGAATCACGTCCGTTGCGCGATGAACCGCCTGCCTTTTTGTGAGCCATGGCCCGTCTCCAATTATTGTATTCTTAATTCAGTTCCGTGAAGGAATCATCTCACTTTTGTTCACGCGCGAATCGCCGCGCTTCACAATGTGATCTCTTCCTTGCGATCTCTTCGCACGCGCAATCGGCGCTGCGCTTACGCGGCCTCGCCTTCGGTCTTCGCGACCTTCTCTTTCTTGGGCCGCGGGCCGATGGTCGGCTTGGCGTCGTCGGTCAGAATCTCGGTGACCCTGATCACGCTGAGCTCGTCGCGATAGCCGCGCTTGCGGCGCGAGTTCTTGCGGCGGCGCTTCTTGAACGCGATCACCTTGGGGCCGCGCTTGTGCTGCAGCAGTTCGGCCGCAACCGAGGCGCCTTTCACCGTCGGCACGCCCAGCACCGGCGTGTCGCCGCCGACCACGAGCACCTCATTGAGCTGCACGATCGTGCCGACGTCACCGTCGATCTTCGTAATCTCGAGCACATCATCCGGAACGACGCGGTATTGCCGGCCGCCGGTCTTGATGACTGCGAACATCGTTTTCGTCCTTCGTGTTCGGGCCCGGCCTCGGGACCAAAGTCCGGGCCGGCTTCTTGTTCAGTCGTTATGGTTGTCTTGTTCGGTCGTCTGGCGCCAGGGCCCAATCGTAAAGATCGCCCCGCCAAAAAGACGCACAAAACCAGTGGCGCGAGAACGCCCCGCGCCGAATTGGTCGCCCTTATAGCGGCAATCGCCTGGGAGTCAAGGTGAAGCGGGGCAAAAACCGGCCGAAAATGAAGGGTTTGGCGCGATTCCGGCGGTGGCGTGCGTCCCTCCCTTCTTGTGGGGGAGGGTGGGGAGGATATCCGACGATTCGGGCCGGCATGAGTCCCGACGGGTTTCAGCATGCATCGACGCGGCTGGGGTTCCGCGCCATGCCCGCCCGGGGGTAACCTTGACCAGTAAGGTTGAGATCGACTTTGCGTTGTCGTCATCAGCGCCATCGCTAGCGTGGCCACCGCCGCAGGTGCCGACCATCGAAACCGTAGCTTTGGGGTCAGCATTTTGCGGCTTGGGACCGCCAATCTGTGCCTGCGTATGGCGGTCCCAACTTCCTCTTCTCGCACATGCCGGGTTGCGCCCACCGATTTTGTCGGCGCCGCGCCTTGTCTGGCCTGCCGTCCTCGCCTAGAACACGGCCCGACCGGAAGGGCTTCGCCCTGATTTGGCCCCTAGGAGAGGTGGCAGAGTGGTTGAATGCACCGCACTCGAAATGCGGCATAGGTGCAAGCCTATCGGGGGTTCGAATCCCTCCCTCTCCGCCACCTCGTCGAAAACAGCCCGTAAACAGCGGACCTTTTGAAACATAAGGGTTTTCCGGACGGCCGTCGGTACACAACCTCGGTACACAGATGGTCATTGCGCTCGGCACCCCGAAGCGGCATCCGGAAAGCGGAATCTACTGGTTCAGAAAGCGCGTCCCTGACCGGTTGAAGGAGTCCGTCGGCAAAAGTGAGATCAAGTTCTCGCTGCGCACGCGCGACCCGGTCGTGGCGCGGATCCGCAATCTCGAAGAGATGGCGCGGATCGAGCGCGCATGGTCGGGCATCGGTCCTGCGATCGTTGATGGTCGGTCACCGCGCATCGCAAGCCTCGAATACGAAGATTCGTCCAGTCGTCAGGTTGCTGCAAAGGTCGAACCGGCTTCCGGGCATGCCAGCCCGCCGCTAGTGCCGGCCGTCGAAGCCGCAGCCCGGACGGCAATACCGCTGCGCTCGGTATTTGAATCCTACTCCAGGGAAGCCGAACTTGCCCCTGCGACAGTGAAGCGCTGGTCGCCGGTCGTCGATCGCCTGATAGGGCATCTTGGTCACGATGACGCGGCGACAATATCGCGCGGCAACGTCGTCGCCTGGAAGGACGCACTCCTGGACGGCGGCATGTCGAACGCCACGGTCCGGGACGTCTACCTTGCGGCCGCAAGGGCGATGCTGCAATACGCCGTCGATCAGGGTCATCTCGCGAAAAACCCCGCCGCCGGCGTCAAGGTGCGCGTGCGCCAAGCGCCGCAAGAGCGGGACAAGGGCTTCGACGGAAAGGAAGCAGAGACCATCCTGTCTGCGACGCTGCGCAAGCCCTCGGACAAGATCAGCGTCGAGATGGCCGCGGCGCGGCGGTGGGTGCCCTGGATCTGCGCCTACACCGGCGCGCGCGTCAACGAGATCACGCCGCTGACCAGGCGCGACTTCGTCCGACGCGACGGCATCTGGATGATCCGCATCGCGCGGAGAACAACAAGACGCGCAAGTTCCGCGAGGTGCCGCTCCACAGCCATCTCATCGAGCAAGGACTGCTCGACTACGTAAAGTCGCGCGGCGCGCGGCCGCTGTTCTACGATCCGTGCCGCAGCCGTGGCGGCAAGGATTCGAATCCGCACTACAAAAAGGTGGGCGAACGCCTAGCGGAGTGGGTACGCTCGCTCGGCATCGATGAGCGCGTGGCGCCGAACCACGGTTGGCGCCACCGTTTCTCGACAATCGCTCGCTTCCTGGCGATGCCCGAGGACGTTCGCAATATCATCCAGGGTCATGCCGGTGCGAAGGTTGCCGACCGCTACGGAGAGACGTGGCCCTTGGTCGCGCTTCGCGAGATCGAGAAGCTCCCACGGTATCTAGCCTAGGGCGTTTTGCGAACGCAGGGTGCGTAGACGAGATTGCGCCCTCTCGATGATGATCTTCGAAAGCTCGCTCTTCTTGCTGCGCGGCTCGCTCGCCGCGAACAACGCTGCCAAATGCTTCTCGGCCGGATCCTTGTGCTTGACCGGATAGGAGACGATCGCGACCGTCCTTCGGCATAGACGGGGACCACCGTCATCGCTGGCCCTATGATGTCTCCGGCGGTGTCGATTTCCACCGAGAAAGGCGAGGCGGCGACCAGGGTCGGCCTCTGGTTGTCCAGTTCGATCGTCCGATGGATCAGTGGGGGATCCTTTCCCGCTGCCATCGGCTTGTCGAAATGCTTGCCTCGATATCGGATGTCCCGCCAGCCTTTATCCCAAAATATCATTGAAGGATTCGGCGCGTCTTTCTCGACCAGACCTTCCGGACGTCTCCTGATGGAGAAGGTCGGTCCGGTTGGCGCTTTCCAAGCAGGCGTGCAGTTCGCGCATCACAGCGCGATAGGTCCGCTCGTTCAGTTGTTTTCCGCTGTTCACATCGAGCGGCTCTGTGTCGGCCGAAAGAAATGGCTAAGCTTACGGAATAGTTCATAAAATTAGAGGGATATGACCGAACTTGCAGCCGAAATGCTTAGGGCTTCCCTGTAATTACCTGCCTGGCTATGGGGGGCCGAACAGGTGAGGGGACCGCCGACTTCCTCGTCGCCGCGATTCCATTCGACCTTGCCGCAAAGCATTGCGGCGCCGGCGGCTTCATAGCGCTCGACAACACACGACCGATCGAATTCCTGCTGTATCTCTACTTCGCGACAACCTCAAGAACTTCGCTTTGCGTGATCTCGGCGTCCTGCGCATAAACAGGGAGACATCGTTCAGCGCTCGCTTCACCGACGCCGACGAGGCAAATGCGTGCTTTCACTACAGCCAGGTGCTGGACCGCATCGAAGTCCGCTCCGTGTTCGAGAGGGCGGCCGCGGCGATCCTGGACGGACCCCCGCGGACGACCGAATACGCCGCCGACCTTGCGGCCCGCGCCGCGTGCCAGGTTGGGCAGTTCTTTGAGAAGCAGAGCGACAAGGATCTAGCCGATCGGCTTTACCGTTTCGGCGGCTCGGCCGATTGCCGCGAGGGCCTCGTCCGGTTGCTGTATGCAAAGGGCGACAAGGAAGCGGCTGAGAATCTGCTGCGGGACATGATCGCCGACCCCGAAAGCGACGACGAGCATCTCTTCGCAACGGATTTCTACGCGCGCAAGTTCGGCGGACGGCGGACAGGTCTGTGCACCGAGTTGCTACGGTCGGGACGGACGATCGTCGTCGACGACACGCATCGCGGTAATCCCGAGGCAGGCGTCGCCGGCGTGCTGCGGCTCCGGCGGTTTGCCCCGCAGATCGACGGCAAGCTGGCTGGGGTCAGATCCGGAAACGCGCTGGCGATCGTATTGCGCACGGTCGCTACCAGATGGGGCCGGCCGAACGGACTCTTCGCTTGGGACCACGTGCAGATGGGCGCACTGCGTGCCTTGCTCGAAGGCGCCGGCGCGGACGGCCTGATCGAGATTGTTCGGGTGATGTGCGACGACTTCCGCGGGACGCGGGACAGCTTCCCCGACCTGATGCACGTGCGCGACGGCAAGGTGTCATTCGTCGAGGTCAAGGCGGAAGGCGACGCCATACGTCGCAACCAACTGATCCGCCTGCGCCAACTGGAGAACGACGGCATCCCGGTTGAGATCGGCCGCGTGGACTACCGGTTAGACCCGGAGCAGGACTACGTGGTCGTCGATATCGAGACTACGGGGGCCTGGTCGTCCGGTGATCGCATCACCGAAATCGGAGCGGTCAAGGTCCGTAACGATCAGGTTGTCGACGAGTGGCACTCTCTCGTCAATCCGCAGCGGCCGATCCCCGCGAAGATCGTCGAACTGACCGGCATCACCAACCAGATGGTCCGGGACGCGCGAGCTACAAGGCGACAGAACCCCGGTTTGCCTGAGATGTTGTGTGATGTCTGCTGCCCGAAAATGTGACCGTGCAGCATGGGACAATGAACTCGCCCAATTTGGCCGACATGCCAGGCAGGTTGGAGCAATGTCCTCAGAGGTTGCGGCGGATTTCGCGGACGCCGCAACCGAGCCTCCGACGCAGCAGCGCGCGCAGAGTCACGCCTTCAGCATAGCCGACTTCAGCGGCGATCTGGTCGACGCTGGCCTGGCTGGTCTTGAGCAGATGCACGGCGCGCTCCGTCCGCAGGTCCTGGAAGTAAGCGAGGGGCGTCTTGCCCAGTACGCTTTGCATCCGTCGGGCCAGGGTGCGCTTGCTGGTGGCGAGCGCTGCCGCAGCATGGTCGAGCGAGAAGCCCTGGGCCAAGTGTTGCCGCGCCCAGCGCTCGAACTGTTGCACCAGCGGATCGGCGTGAGCCAGATGGTCGGCGACCGTGTACGCAGCCTGGGAGGTGCGCACATCTGTCACAAGGTATTTCGCGGTGAGGCTGGCCAAGTCGGGGCTGGCGCGCCGGATCAAGGTCAGCGCCAGGTCGAGATGGCTAAGCGCCGCGCCGGCGGTGACTACCGCGTTGGACTGCACGATGATTCGCGACTCATCCAGCCGCACGCGCGGATAGCGCTGTCGGAAAAGCGGCGCCAGCCACCATGTGGTGGTGGCCTCCTCGCCATCGAGCAGGGCCGCTTCCGCCAGCACGAACGTGCCAACGCACGCAGCCGCGGTCAGCGCGCCGCGCTCCGACCATTTGCGCAGCATCGCGCCGGCCTCGCGCACCTCGTCGCTGGCCAACGCCTGTACCAGCGGTTCCGGCTTCAAGTGGTTGATGGCGGGCATCAACACCACGTCCGGTGTCTGCGCGCGCGCCGCCGCGGTCACCGGCACGCTCAGGCCATGCGTGGTAGTGATGATCTTGCGCAGGCCCACCACCTTCATCTGGAAGCGCAGCGAGGAAAGGCCGGTCATCTCTGCCAAAGCGTTGGCGGTGCCGAAGGCGTCGAGTGCCGCGGCCAGGCCGGTATCGAACACGCCATTGAGAGCGAGAATGTGAACGCGCATGGCAATTATGATATCAAACTTGGCGAACTTGCCAATACCTAACCAGCGCCGCGGCGTGCCTACTTCGCGCATCCCGGTTCACCTCGCCGCGCGGCTGGGTCCAACCGGCGCCGCAGCCCCTCACAAGTAAGGGGATTTGTCGTGACTTCAGGCCGCTCCAAGCGGCTCCAGGTCACCACTCAGGAGTAAGATATGAACGCGCCGTCAAACATCGATGACGTCACAGAGCATTCGGACAGCGACGTTCTGCACTGGCTGACAAACGACACGCGCGACGAGCGTTTCCTCGACAATATTTTCGCTGAGCTGTGCCTTCGGCTCCAGCGAGCGGGCGTTCCGGTCAAACGAGCGACGCTTCATCTCATGATTGTCCATCCGCAGTGGCTCGGCTCCCGGATCATGTGGGCCGACGGGATGCGCGAAGCCGAGCTTAGGAGAGTGGACTACGATGTCAGGGAGCGCTCCGACTACATCGACAGTCCCGCAAACGAACTCCATGACGGGGCCGCCGAGGTGCGCGAGAATCTGGAGCGCGACCCCGCGTTGAGCCGCAAGCACGCCTTCTATGATAGGATGCGGGCGAAAGGCCTCACTGACTATGTGGCGTGGCCGCTGTACCATACATTGGGCAAGCGGCATATTGTGACCTTCGCAACCGGCCAGCCCGGAGGTTTCGACGACGCGCATATCGCCGGCCTGTTACGGCTGTTGCCCGTTCTGGCGCTGGTCAGCGAAATCCGCATGAAGAACCGGCTGGCGCGAACGCTGCTCGAAACCTATGTCGGGTCGCACGCCAGTGAACTCGTTCTGGCTGGCGCCACTAGGCGCGGAAGCGGAACGACCGTACGCGCCGCCATCATGATCTGTGATCTCCGTGATTTCACCCGGATCTCCGACAACTGGCCGCGCGATGACGTGATTGATCTTCTGAATGGCTATTTCGACGCGATGTCGGAGCCGGTTGCGCGACATGGCGGGGAAATACTGAAATTCATCGGAGACGGTCTGCTCGCCATCTTTCCGCTCAGCAACGCGTCGGCCTGCGCAAATCTGCTGCATGCCGTGGCCGAGGCCCGCCGGGCCATGATTAACTTGAACCAAAAGAACGGCGAAACCGGCCGTGAGCCGCTTAATTACGGCATCGGCATCCATGTCGGCGACGTCATGTACGGCAATATCGGGTCACAGACCCGGCTCGACTTCACGGTGATCGGTCCGGCGGTCAACATGGCTTCGCGTCTCGAAACCCTCACCAAACAGCTGGGGCGAACGGTGCTGCTGTCCCGCGCGTTCGCGGACTTCGTCAATAGCGATTTCGACCTCGAACGCGTCGGCGAATATCCGGTGCGCGGCTTCAGTGATCCAATCGAGCTGTTTGCGTATCACGGCTGAATTCCGGTCCATTGGTCAATGCTGGAGCGCCCGAGCGGGTTAATCGGCCTAGGGAGCCCGCGGATGCTGATCGGCGGGCGAGAGACCGCTTCGGGAAATGGGTGCTCGCCGGGGAGCGCGCCACATAAAGTTTATACTTGAATTGTACCAACTAGTATGTACGATGCTATCGAGCTCTGGAGCTGATCGCGCGCGTATTCGCGTTCAACACCATGAACAACAAGCGAGGCTCAACGGACAGGTGCTCCGACCTACAATCGTTGTGCCCCGCACTGACCACCAACGACTGAGCAACTATGGAAACTCGGATGATCCGTCAGATTGAGCCCAAAACAACGACCCGCCGTGACTTGTTGCGGATGACCGGCGCGGCCGCTGCAGCAGGGGGAGCCGCGCAGGTGTTTGGCACGGACGCGTTTGCGCAGACGGCGGTGGGTAAAACCAAGGCGGTCGGATTCGATGCGTTCACGATATTCAACCCGCTCTCGGTTGACGCGGTAATTGATGAGATCTTTCCCGGCAAAGGTACTCAGTTGGCCAGCGCTTGGCGCACGCGAATCTTCGAGTATTGCTGGCTCAGGACACTCAACCACACTTATGTAGATTTTTGGCACATCCTGGACGATGCGTTGGTGTTCGCGTTCAAGGCTGCGAAGATCGAGCTCAAGCCGGACGCGCGCGACAAATTCATGGATGCCTTCCTTCGCGTGAAACCTTGGCCAGAGGCGGTCGAGGCGCTTAAATCGATGCGGCAAGCAGGGATCCGACTGGCTTACGTCTCGAATCTGACTCCCAAGATGTTAACGGAAATGAGCCAGAGCGCCGGCATCCTCGATCTATTCGAGCACATTTTGAGCACTGATCGCGTGAAGGCTTACAAGCCGGACCCGCGCGCCTATCAGATGGCTGAGGTTGTGTTCAATTTGCCGCGCGAAAGTATCGTGTTTGCGGCGTTCGGGGGGTGGGACGCAGCAGGTGCCAAATCGTTCGGCCTCAATACCTTCTGGGTCAATCACGTGAACGCGCCCATTGAGGAGTTGGGTGTGAGGCCAGATGCTATCGGGACGACGCTCACCGAATTGGCAAGATACGTCACTGCATAGCTCCCCCTGCGACGAAGTGGACGTCATGCCAGCTCAGGTTTCAGGATTGTCTAGATACCCGATCAAGGGGCTCTCATACGAGCCCCTCAACTCGGTGACATTGCAAGCCGGTCGAGGTGTGTCAGGCGACAGGGCATTTGCATTGGCGCTGCCTGCGACCGTGTTTGACGAAACAAATCCTCAGCCGCTAAGCAAATTCGAGTTCATGGTGCTGGCACGCCAGGAAGCCTTGGCGCGGTTGAAAACATCTTACGACGGCAGCACCGGATTGTTGTCGGTGATCGACGGCACTGAAAGATTGTCGGAAGACGTCCACTGTGCCGAGGGTCGCGCCGCGATCGAAGCGTTCTTCGCGCGATTTCTTCCCGAAGATCAAAAATCAACGAAGCCGCGACTCGTCACTGCGGCCAATCATTGCTTCACCGACGTCGGGGTGCACTCGTCCGAGCTCATGCACGCTGTATCGGTGCTTAACCTGGCTTCGGTTAGGGACCTCGAAGCGCGTGTCGGTGAGCGGCTCGATCCGCGCAGGTTCCGGGCGAATATTCTCGTCGAGGGACTCGATCCGTGGGTGGAGAACGAGTGGCTAAACCACGAGCTAATGCTGGGTGCCGTTCGGTGTAGGGGCATGCGGCTGACCCGCCGTTGTCCGGCCACTGAGGTCAATCCTGACAGCGCAATCCGGGACATCAATGTCCCCCGTGAGCTAATGCGCTTTTTCGGTCACATTCATCTCGGCATTTATCTTACCGTGATCAAAGGAGGAGTGTTGCGCATCGGCGACACGGTCACTGCGGCCGGTTAGCAACCAGCACGACACGGTGATCCAGTGTCGTGCGCGTCGCGGGTTCATCACGGTCGACCGTGGGGCTGGACGGTGCGCCAGCCGTCCACGGGCCCTTGGTGAAATAGGCCGTACAGACATAGCAATCATAGCCGCGCCGCGCGTAGGGCCCCTCGCAAGTCTGTCGAGCAAGCTTGCGTCGTTTTGTTCAATCTAAACCTAAAACGAGGAATTCGTCGTGACTGAGACCCGCCCCCCATTTCCACCTTTTACTCGAGAGACTGCTACGCAAAAGGTGCGAGGCGCCGAAGATGGTTGGAATTCCTGCGATCCTGAACGGGTTGCCCTGGTCTACACGCCGGACAGTTACTGGCGAAATCGATCGGAGTTTATCCGAGGTCGCACTGAAATAGTCGCGTTCCTTAGGCGCAAATGGGCGAAGGAGCTCGACTATCGCCTGGTCAAGGAGCTTTGGGCATTCACGGAGAATCGGATCGCTGTGCGGTTTGCCTACGAGTGGCATGACGATAGCGGTAACTGGTTTCGTTCTTACGGGAACGAAAACTGGGAGTTCGCCGCCAATGGATTGATGGAGAAGCGCTTTGCTTGTATCAATGATCTCCCGATCAAGGAATCTGAGCGCAAATTCCACTGGGATCGTTCACGACCGCGCCCCGTAGACCACCCAGGGCTCACAGAGCTCGATCTTTGAAGCTCGGGGACGGGGTGCTTTTGTGTGCTGTCATGGTCGCTGCACTCAATAGATGCTCCGTGAAGCAGTTAGCTCTGCTTGAAATGGCCCGCGGCGCATCTCGCGCTTGATGGCAAAGTGCTTGGCTCCGTCGCCATCGCGCGAGATGCAACGGCTCGTGTTGAACAAGAGCGCGCGGCAGCCCGTGTATCTTGGGACGCTCTCAGCAATTGCAGGTGGCGATTAGTTTGCTCTCGGGGTGGGGGCCGTCGAGTCGGGGGTGCATCACGTCGATTCAAGTTTCTCAAGGTAACTCCGAAACACACCCACATGATTCAGAGCCTCGTCGCAGCTATCTGGCCAAAGGTCGCGCGAGCGGAAGCGCACATCACATGTTGGCTCCATCGGAGCCTGCACACCGTGCCCGGCGGAATCCGGAAACGGGTACGGCGGCGAAATGCCAACGACGACGCCGACCTTGCCGCGAATATACCCTGGCATTCGGTGATGCCCTGGCACGTATTCGTTCCTCACGCGGACCCTGTCGCCGATTTCAAATGTTTGTGACGGAGCGGCTTGTCCCCCGGACCGATGGGGCCTGCGAGCGGAAACCCGCCATTGACGTGGGATTCGAGTTCCTCGCGAGGGATGGCGCCCTTCTCCACAAGGAGTGTAGCCACAGCGGTCAGATGGCGCTCGTAATAGGGCGCATTGATATAGTGTCGTGGCGCCATGCGCTCGATGGCGTGTCGGAATTCATCCATGTTGTAGATGTGACGCTTCAGCGCGAATGCCGAAAGGGCGCGGACCAACGGCTCCCAAGTCTCCTCGTGTGGGCGCCACGGGTATGCCACACGTCCGAAGCCTTGCTTACCCCCGAGGTCATGCATACCGTCCGCGGCCTTATCTCGCAATTGCCTGGAGGCGCGAAGCGCCAATCATGGAATCGAGTGTAACGATCTTGGCGAGATTTTCCTCGGACCAGCCAACGGTTGCCGGCGGCTGTACCGGCAGAACCATGTAGCGGTGGTCGGCCGTGGTGTCCCAGACGCGAAGCTCGACGCTCGCCGGCAGATCGAGCCCCATCTCGCGGAGGACAGTACGAGACTCCCGGACGACTCTGGCGCGGTAATCCAGGTCCTTGTACCAGTCGGGGCGCCGCGCGCTGTTCGGGAGGTGCTACGAGCGAGTGTTGGTCGTGAGCCATCGGCTTCCTGCTCCTTAGTTCTGGCTGAACGCGATTTCGGAGTTCCAAGACAGGTCGTCTCGGGAATCGAGAGATGTTGCGCCGACAACGGCCACCGGTTGGGAACCGATGGCCGCCTCCGTTCGCGTCGTGCTTGGTTATGCAGCAGGCACGAAAGTGTAACCTGCGCCGTCCGTCACGATCTTGCCAACGGCCGGGAACGGGAAATGGTAGCCGGTAACGAGCGCCTTGTCGGCCACGGCACGGTCGAACAGTTTGCGCCGCGTGGCCTCCGCCAGCACCGGGTTAGCATCGATTGCGCCGTGCCAGTTCGGGTGCTTCGCGAACAGGGCAGGCATGTTCGTTGTGTCACTCAGCACCATCAACTGCTCGCTATCTGATGCGACATGGAATGCAGTATGGCCCGGCGTGTGGCCCGGTGCCGCGATCGAGCGGATGCCCGGAATAACCTCGGTATCCCACTCGCACTGCTTCAACTTGTCCTTCAGCAGAGGGAACATCGCCTGAAGTCTTTTGGGCAGGCCATGCTGCTTCTCAGGAAGCTTGGTGAAGATGCTTTCATCCATCCAGAACTTATACTCGATGCTTGGCACGTAAACCACGGCGTTCGGAAAAGTCGGCGTGTTATCTGGAGCTTTGCTCATAAGCCCGAAAACGTGGTCCGGATGGAAGTGCGAAACGATCACCTTCGTGATCTGTTCCGGCTTGATGCCGGCTGCCGCCATATTGGCGATCATCGCTCCCGCTGTGGGCTGAAACTGACCGCCCGTGCCGGCATCGAAGAGAACCGTTTCGTTGCCTAGCTTGACCAAGGTGACATTGAACGGAATAGGCACGACTTCATTCGCGATCCCCGCGGCTGCCAGCGCGGCTTTGGTTTCCTCAACGGACACATCCTTGATAAACGAGGGATCGTGAGGTTTCTCCCAAACGCCATCGTTCAGGACGAACCCCTGGACCTGGCCGAACTTGAACGGGCGAAAACCCTTGCCGGCTTCCGGTCCTTCTGGGCGAGTGCAGCCTCGATGAACGAGACCGGTTTGGGCAGCCCGAACGCTGCTCCTGCAACTGCTGCCGTCAACAGAGCGTTCCGGCGGGTTAGAGTTAGCATCGCTGTCTCCTTACTTTTTTTGCGAAGACGGCCATTCGCGGTCCGCCGACCGAAGCCGGCATCTCGTGTCAAGCGATCGCAAATTTCCTATAGGAGAATTTTGGTATCCTAACCCTCCGTCCCCAGATGCGGCGAGTAGCTGACAAAGTCGAACAAATGCGGAAATGCACCCTCGCGGTTCAAGACGCATTGGATGTCGAGAAAGATGAGCCTCTCAATCCCAGCGGACCGCGTCGTCTCCGAAACGTCCCAGCAGATCCTGGCTCTGCCGATGACGTGCAGCATCCGGCCGCTCTGGAAGTCGATGAACAGAAGCCCGGCGCGCGCGTCCGTTTCCAGATTGCCGAGCGTATTGAAGAGCAAGTTGCCGCTATAATCCGGGAAGCTAAGTTCGTTTGACGATATCACCCGCACGAAGCCGGGACGCCCGCCGCGGTGAGAGATGTCGAGACCTTGCGAGGATTCTTGCGGGTCGAGTTGCGGCGACCGAGATGCAATAAAGAAAGTATCGGCCTCCGTAATGAAGCTGACCTCGTCATCGCCCAGATGGGACGCCGTTCGGGTTTCGGGCGGGAGCCTGGAGGAGATCCGCGGCCTTTCGCTACGTGCCTGAACGTATTTCGGGCAATTTCCAAAGCTCTGTTGAACCCTGATCGAGAAACCTTCGCCGATAACGCAATTTTCGATGCGGCCGTTGACCCGATTTCGGCGACGCGTCGAAAGTTCGATTCCGAGGCCCCCGACCGGAACACCATCTCGAATACACGAATGCAAGGGGTCACCCGGATCGGGCCATGACTTGATGGTAAGCAGATTCGCTTCCGAAGAACTCATGAACCCCGGAGGGCCAGACAAAGTGGTGGCCCAGGGGTGCCCGTTCTGATCCGCCATTCCCACAAGCATAAACGGTAGCGCAGCGAAGAACGCTCGGTGCTGCTCCGGCATGTAGTCTCGGATGACTGCACGCCCTTTGAGTTCGATGCGATCACGCACGCCGGCAAGGCTTTGAATCGTTTGCTCGCCAACGTGAAAGGGAGACGTGGCCTTCATCGTAATAGTACCGTGATCATGACCGCACGCCTTGAGAAAACATGGCTGATCCCCGTTATCGACAGTCGTCTTTACATACTAGTAGTTACAGAATACAATCACGTTCAGTTGATTCGATGCGATCATGAGGATGTCATGAAGGCGAAGGGCGAGCTTGTTAAGGCGGCCAAGAAGCTGATGTGGGAGCGCGGCTACGAAGGCGTAAGTCCCCGCGACTTGCTGGAAGAAAGTGGTGCAGGGCAAGGCAGTCTCTATCACCACTTCAAGGGAAAAATGGACCTCGCGTCGGTGGCTCTGGCTGAGGTTTCCGATGAAATGTGTGAATTCGCGCGCGAGACCGTCGGAACAGATGGTTCTGGGTTGGACCGCGTCTTCCGCTTTCTCGACGTTGCTCGCGACGGGCTTAAGGGTTGCAGGATGGGTAGATTTGCTTGCGAGTCGTCCATCGCCGAGGTTTCGTTGAGGAAACCGATCGAACGCTATTTCCGCGAACTGCAGCAGCTCCTTGCGGCAGCTCTTCGTGAAGCTCAAGCCAACGGAGAAATCGCGAAACGCCTCGATGCCAACGAGCTTGCGCTGATGCTCATAACTATCGTGCAGGGCGGCTTCGTCGTTTCGAGGGTTTACCGCGATCGAAACGCCATCAATCAGGCCACTGAGATGGCCAAGTCCTTGCTCAAACCGCTCCCTCGCCGTTGAGCAGGGGGTCGCAGCAGACCAATCAGCCGGTCGCCTGCGCGGGAACATCGCGATGTAGCTCGTTTTGGCGCGAGTAATTGAGCGGCCTCGACGAACGTTTGATGGAACGGGAGCTCATGATATTGAACGGTTTCTCCCTTTCCCATCACTTTACCATACGTAGGCGCCTCCATGACCAAAACACTCGACTTGCATCTTCGGCGTATGCCTCGCGTCGCTCTACTTGATCTAGCGACTCCGATCCAACGGCTTCGACGAATTGAAGCTGCACTAGGGGAGAAGTTGAACGGAATTGGTCTCTTTGTGAAGCGGGATGATGTGATGGGCCTTGGTGGGGGCGGCAACAAGTTGCGGAAGCTCGAATTCCTGTTGGGCGATGCTATTGCACAAGGCGCGGATACCATCATCACCGTTGGTGGGCGACAGTCCAACCACGCGCGGCTGACGGCTGCTGCTGCCGCGCGCTACGGACTGCGTTGTGAATTGGTTCTCGGGCGCGTGGTAGCGCGTGACGACGAAGACTATACGGAGAATGGCAACATCATTCTCGATGACTTGTTCGGCGCGACAATTCACGATGTTGCTGGTAACGTGAGCACGCTTGCCGTCGCCGAGGAGCGCGCAGAAATTCTCCGGGCGAGCGGTCGGAAGGTCTACGTAGCTCCGACTGGAGGGTCGTCCTCAGTGGGGTGTCTTGGCTACGCAGCATGCGCGAGTGAAATTGCGGCACAATCGGCTGCGCAGGACATCCATTTTGGGCACATAATCGTGCCAAATGGCAGTGGCGGGATGCATGCTGGCCTGTCGGCGGGCTTCGCCGCCCTCGGCGCAGGTGCAGCTAAAGTCAAGTCGTTTGCGGTGCTGGCAAGAGTTGAGGACGCTCGCCGTGGGACACTTGAAAAAATCAACGCGACGTTGGGGCTGCTTGAATCTCCCGGTGTTTCCCCGGACGAAGTCAATATTAGCGGTGCACAGCTTGGCGAGGGTTACGGCATTCCGACCGAGGCGATGAAAAAGGCGGTTCGGCTCATGGCTCGCCAGGAGGGCCTTCTCCTTGATCCGGTCTATTCGGGCAAGGCCTTCGCGGGCTTGCTGGACGACATTTCCAATGGAGCCCTCAAGCCCGGACAAAATGTGCTGTTTATCATGTCTGGCGGAACTCCGGCGCTATTCGCCTATCGAAAGGAATTTCGGTCTCACGAGTAAAAAGTACCGTTGAGATTAAGCGAGGAAATAATTACCGAGGCCGGGGTGGTACGTCGTAACCATGGAGAGGTCGGTGCGATCGTATTCGAGTGCACGGATTTGTCGCCGTTTCCGGATGATGTGCGGCGTGCATTGCAGCTACATTTGTAAACTTGGTTCATATTCATTTTCGAATACGGTCGGTCTCTATGGCGACCTCCAGGGGGCGCCGGTTTAGCGATGCAGGACATCGAGAGTTTGGATGTCTTGGCCATTGCTATAGAGCCCGAACCTTTGCACCATGACAGATACTAGAGCTACCGGAGACCGGCAAAGTTCGGTTGCCTTCGCGGCAACGTCGGTATCTAGCTCTTTTCGTCTAAGGTAAAGTCCACAAGGGGCTCTTCCAGGCCCTCAACGCTTCAAGGAATACGTGTAGCCTTGAAGGCAAGAAATTCCTTGTGGGATAGACGGCGTGCACTTCGAGTTGCCTCGAAGCCCAGTCGGGCAGCAACCTCACAAGTTCGCCTTTTTTGATCTTGTCGTTGCAATAGGTCGAGGGCAAAAGACCGATGCCGTGCCCTCGATAGACAAACGTGCTGACCGATTGGAAGTCTCGACTCGAAATAGGCCCCGCTACTCGGATTTCCGCTCGTTTGCGTCCATTCAGTAATTCCCACTCCGCTTCGTTGTTCTTGCCGTTGAGCAGGACACACTGATGTTGCCCGAGGTCGGCGGGCTTGGTTGGAGGCTTGCGATCCTTCAAATATTCAGGGGAGGCGACGACATAGCGAACCTGGCTGCCAAGCTTCTTGGCAATCAAGCTCGAGTCTTTCAGTTCGCCAAAGCGAACGCCGACATCGACATTTTCCGCGATCAGATCCAGGAACAGATTGGTGATGAAAAGGTCGACCTTGATCTTTGGATAGAGTTTCAGGAAATCAGAGATAAATTCGAGAAAAGGATCTTGCCCCAAAACCACGGGCACGGAGATCTTGAGTGTACCCTCCGGTTTCCTCTGGGTCTGTGTCAAAACCCGCTCAGCGTCGAACAGGAGGTTCAGTGGTTCACTGCATTCGTGGAAATAATCCTGGCCTTGCGAAGTGAGCGCGAGCTTTCGCGTCGTCCTTTGCAACAGTGTGACACCCAGTTCCGCTTCGAGTGCCGAGACCTTTCGGCTCACGGTGGAAACCGGCATGCCAAGAGCGTGTGAAGCACGGCTAAAGCTTCCGAGCTGCGCAACCTTCACAAATACAGCTATGTCATTCAGATCAGCCATTTTGGCAATTTTCCCATAAATGGAAATGTAATTCCAGATATTTCCGCCTAATCAATCCGGCCGGCTGCGCCCATTCTTCTCTCACCAGCGAACGACAAGCCCATGAAGAGGAGAAAGCCATGCCAACCAATGTTTTATACAAAACTAATGCGACAGCGACGGGAGGCCGTGTCGGTCATGCCGCGACGCCCGACGGAAACCTGAAGGTCAGCCTGACCCGGCCCAAGGAGCTCGGTGGCGACGGTGCCCCGGGCACCAATCCGGAGCAGCTGTTTGCCGCGGGTTATGCCGCTTGCTTTCTGAGCTCGATGCAGTTCGTCGCGACACAAGGTGGCCCGAAAGTGCCGGCCGATACCACCGTCAAAGCGACCGTGGGAATTGGTCCGCGCGCCGAGGGCGGTTTCGGCCTTGAGGTCGGCCTCGCGGTTTATCTGCCCGGGCTGGCAAAGGCTGATGCTGAGACGCTGGTGCAGAAGGCCCATCAGATCTGCCCCTACTCGAACGCAACGCGGAACAGCCTCGACGTGCGCGTAGACATCGTCGCAGCGCAGTGAAGTTTCGAGCGGAAGGGTTCAGCCGACTGACCTTCCGACGATCAACCCAAAAACAACGGAGAATATCATGAGCAAGACAGTTATCGTAACAGGTGCTTCCCAGGGCATCGGTGCCGGCGCCGTGAAGGCGTTCCTCGATAAGGGCTACAACGTCGTCGCGACATCGCGCAGCGTGAGCAAGTCGAAGGAACTCCCAACGTCCCCCAGGCTCGCGCTGGTTGACGGCGATATCGGTGATGCATCGGTGGCCGCGAAGGTTGCCCAGACCGCAATCAGCAAGTTCGGTTCGATCGACGCGCTGGTCAACAATGCCGGCATCTTCTTCCCCAAGGCATTTACCGATTACACCGGTGAAGATCTGAAGAAGCTGTCGTCAACCAACCTGGAAGGCTATCTTTACATCACGCAGCATGCCGTGAAGCAGATGCTGGCCCAGAAGTCGGGCGGCAGTGTCGTCGGCGTCACCTCGTCGCTGGTCGAAAACCCGATCGCAGGCCTAACCGTTTCGGTGCCGATGATCACCAAAGGCGGCCTGGAGGCCATGACCCGCAACCTGGCAGTCGAATATGCGAAGCAGGGCATTCGCTTCAACACGGTCGCGCCCGGCATGGTGGACACCCCCCTGCACAAGGACGATCCGCACGAGTTCCTGAAGACTCTCGCCCCGTTGGGCACGGTCTCCAGCGTCAAGGACATCGTCGATGCGATCGTCTATCTGACGGAAGCGCAGAATGTTACCGGGGAATCGCTGCACGTTGATGGCGGCGCGCATTCCGGAAGATGGTAAGCGCGGAAGTCAGCCTGCGGGAGTTGGGTATCCAACTCCCGCAGGCACCCAAGCCTTTCGGCGCGTACGTCGAGGCAGTGCAGACCGGCAATCTGCTGTTCCTCACCGGCATGCTACCTGTCGAAAACCAGAAGCCGAAGTTTGTTGGACGTGTCGGCAAGGAACTGGACGGCGCGGCAGGCCGGGAGGCGGCACGGCTGGCGGCCCTCAATGCCCTGGCCGTTGCCAGAGAGCGCCTGGGATCGCTCGACAAGGTGAGCCGCGTTGTCAGGCTCGGTATCTATATCGCAACTTCAGGAGATCTTGTTGATCAGCCAAAGGTAGCGGACGGCGCCTCTGAACTGTTCAACCAAGTATTTGGCCCAAACAAGATGTCGGCCCGGCTTGTGATGGGCGTTGCGAGGTTGCCGATGGACATGCCGATCGAGTTAGAGGTTATCCTGGAAACGAAGCCGTAACCTATGGACCGGCTGGTATGTCATTCAATCAGCACCAAGGGCTATCAGCCATCGACCGACCGCGATGGGAACGCCATCGACCGAACGACAGCGACGGCAGAATCTCAGCTCGGATCGCTGCCGCGGATATAAAAAAGCGCCGGGACCTCCAAGGAGATCCCGGCGAGTCTGGGAGAGGGCGCCGAAGGGCGTCTCTTTGCCGGTCAAGACAGACCGGTTCCTCCGACGGGAGGCGGATTGCGTGTGGCAGGCCTGAGCAATTGCACGGCGGCTAACGGGCATGCCGATGCACTAGAACTTTGGTCACTGAGGATGCTTTGTGCTTGTCATGCTTGGCCGCAAGACAAATTGCTCCTGCCAGGCAGTCAGTCGCGGCCGTCGTGATCGCCAGGGGCGGTCACCGAAGCGAAAGTCTAGATATTCGAGGGCGCAACCGACGGTGATGGAGCCGAGGTCAGGATCGAGTGCAGGTGCATTGGCGTCAAGGACGTCGAGGACCTTGCCGATCCGATCAAACTGAGCATCGACCCATCCGCTCCAGCGGTAGCTTTCAGGCCGTAGGGTTTCTTGGCGGCAGACCACAGCGCGGTCCATAATGTCCAGGCCAAACAGTTCGAGCTTGAGCACTTGCCGTCGGGCTGGCCCAAGCATCGGCAGCAGTCCACCGTCTGAGAATTCATCCAGGTACTCACAGATTAAGCTGCTATCGAAAAGAACCTCCCCTGTATTCAATTGAAGCGTCGGTATGCGGGTCACCGGATTAAGCGCCGAAAGCTCCGGGTTCTCTTTGGTCGGCATTGCAGATGTCTCAATGAGTTTGACACGATCGTCGATCCGCAGCTCCTTGGTAACCACCACAACCTTTCGAGCGTAAGGGGAGTTCGGCGACCAATAGAGCTTCATGAGAAATCTCCCGGGTGAGCCTGTGGGTTGATGCTGACAAACACGAGGTGTCCTTTTAGTGGACACGCCGATCGTCCTTCGGCGGCGTATTCACTGCTCGCCGTCGCTAGATGTCTTCCAGTTCGGCTTGCCAAATGAGCCTATGAACTTGGTGTGTCCGGGCGAAGCGATTTGAACTGAACGCGGTATCTGTCACGCCGATAAGACGGAGGCCAGAGCCTGCGACCGGTCGATTGGTCGCGCTGAATTGCTCTGGCGGAGCCATGCGAAGCAATCGATAGACCCTGCGAATGCAAGATGAGCCATCCGGCAATCTCAGGAGAAGATATGGCTATCTCGAAAAAACGTTTGATGCTTGCGCCAGCGGTTGCCTAGCGTTGAACCAACATGATCGCAGAATAAGCGGCGCACACTCAACTCTAGACAGGGAGGGCAATTTGCACAGAACCGATGAGGTGCATCCGTTGCGCGTCGCCGCCAACAGGCCAGACACGCTCCGTGTCCGGTTGATGATCGCGATGATCCTTGCATACCTGGCGATGATGGCCTTCGTCATCTAT
>Ga0210408_10001444_pt1 | contig 24961 bp, 21 predicted proteins | sample IncBWH4MmetaG_FD_155471 | JGI IMG/M metagenome (GOLD analysis project Ga0210408, IMG submission 155471) | Forest soil microbial communities from Barre Woods Harvard Forest LTER site, Petersham, Massachusetts, United States - Inc-BW-H-4-M | ecosystem: Environmental > Terrestrial > Soil >...
AGAGCCCGTCCCCAAGAGTGAAGAGATTTGTTATTGTTGGTCGCGGTGAGTGTTGGGTCATTGGGAAAAGGGACGGATTTAGCAGTTAAACGAAAAATCGTGGCCTTATGATGGGTTCTGCTGCCTACTTACTGGCCCTGGATTTGGCAGACGGAGGGGTTGGCTTGGGACGAAGGAGATGTAGTTCTCGCCGGTCGAGTAACTCCCATTGGACCTCTTCACCCGCCTCCAGGCCGATAGCGGCCGCCAAGGCCAGGGGGAAGCTGACATAGAGCCGGGGGTTTTGTCCGCGAGAACGAATCGCCTGCACGCGCAACGGATAGAAAGTTTGCATTTTGTTGGACCGGATCGAGGTTTGTGCTGGCATAACAGTAAGCTAGCTTATAGACTAGCTTAATGGCCTGCCAGATCATTCCGTTCCCCCAGGAGCTTCGCCCGCGCTTGCCCACCATTGTCGGGAACGTTGACTACCTGACCTTACGCCAGCGTTTGGAGCAAATCGACACTCTTTTGCGCCAGAGCGGCGTGGAGCGGGACTTTGTCCAACGCGCTTTGGCAGCCTGGAAGCGCGCGGCCTCGGGAGAACCGACGGCGCTGGAACAAGAGAAGTTTCAGCAGCGTTCGCGGCGGGCTCTCCGGTGCACGGTGCTGCGGACGCTCTTGCAAGAAGACTATCGCGGGTTCAGTTGCCAACTGGCCGGCAACCCGCTCTATCAATGGTTCTGCCTGGTCGATGCGCTGGACCAGGTTCGCGTGCCCTCCAAAAGCGAGGTTCAACGCTTTGCTCACTGGCTTCCCGCCGAGCAGATGCGCAACGTGATCGATGGACTGCTCAAAGGTGCGGTGAACCAGCCGCGGAAGCTGGGCCTCAAGGAAGCCCTGGACCTGGAGGAGTATTTTCTGGATAGCACCTGTCTCAGAGCGAACATCCATTTCCCAACCGACTGGGTGTTGTTGCGGGACGGAGTGCGCACGCTGATGAAAGCGACGTTGTTGATCCGCAAGGCTGGCCTGCGCGGGCGCATGCAAGCCCCGGAGGAGTTCTTGCGGCGCATGAATCGGCTGAGTATCGCCATGTCGCAACAAGCTCGGCGTGCCGGCCGCAAGAAAGGACGAAAGCGGGTGCTCCGAGCGATGAAGAAGCTGGTGGGGGTGGTGCGCGGCCATGCGCGGCGACACCGGGACCTGTTGGAGGAGCAGTGGCAGCAAACGGAGTGGACCCGAGCGCAGGCCGAACAGATTCTGCGCCGCATCGATGGGGTTCTGGAACTGTTGCCGCGAGCCCAAAAGCAGGCGCATGAGCAGATTATCGGGGCGCGTCCCGTGGCCAACGCCGAGAAGATCCTCAGCCTGTATGATCCGGAGGTGCGGGTGATCGTGCGCGGGAAGGCGGGCGCGGAGGTGGAATTTGGCAACACGGTGCTGCTGGGGGAGAATCGGCAAGGGGTCATTCTGGACTACGAGTTTTTCCGGGACGGCGCTCCGGCCGATAGCCAACTGCTCTTTGGCAGCCTGCTGCGGGTGTGGGAGGCCACCGGGCAGCATGTGGGCAGTGTGGTCACCGATCGAGGCTTTGCCAGTGCCGATAACAGCCGGACGCTGAAGGAAGGAGGCACCTTTGATGGACTGTGTCCGCGCCAGCCCGCTGAACTGAGTCGCCGGATGAAGGGCAAAAGGTTTGCGCGGTTGCAGCGCCGACGGGCGCAGACCGAAGCCCGGATCGGCATTCTCAAGCACGGGTTCCTGGGGCGGCCGATGCGGGCTAAAGGATTTGCCCACCGGGAAGTGGCGTTGGCGTGGGGGGTGTTGACGCACAACTTGTGGATGTTCGCCAGAATGAGGAAGACCAAAAAGAGGTCCCTCGCGTTGCCCGCAGCGGCGTAGCGGTCTCCGGGAACCTACCCGCAGTGAGAAAACAAGCGAGGTGTCCCCAAAAATTGAGAGGCAAGCAATTTCCCCGCGCCAAAATGTGAATAACTTCCCAGCCACGCGGAGCTATAGCCTAGCCGCTGAATTAATTCAGAAAAGGCCTACTTTAGGGACAAGCTCTAATGAAGATCAAGCAAAGTCGATTATTTTCCGCAATTTGCGCCGCCGGCTTGTGCACGGTGCCGCCAGCCCGAGCGCAAGGCATCTTCCTGCGCGAAGTCATCGTCAATAATAAGAGGCTTGGTTTCCTTAACAACTTCCTTCACAACTGCTCAAGGACCACTCAGCCGGAAAAACGATGGCCCAGGCGGCGCAGGCAAGGTCACCTGGTTCTGGCTATTAACCACCGCGGGCACATTGGTCAACGTCACCCAACTGGGGGTGCTGAGCGAAGCGCTCCGCTGGAGTGAATAGGTAATCATTGCCGACGCCGGCCAGGTAAGCACCACCGTGTTGGTGCTGGTCATTTGCATGCTCAGTTGCGGCTCGGCCTGGTTGTCGTCCGGGACCAGGCCGGCAAACTCATCGGTCTCCATCGTTTGGACATTCGACACCGTCATCGAAGGCACCACATCCCCTGGGTTCATCCAATTGACCTCATCAACATCCCCCGTTTCAATATCCACCAGGACAAACCCGGTCACCTGGTTCGTCCCGCCAGCGGCTTCATAAGGTAACAACCAATCTCCCTGGTTAGTCCCATCCCCCGGGTAGCGAACGATCATCGCGTTGGCCAGGTCCCAAGTCCCATTGGTCAACCCGGGTTGGACCTTGAGAAAAGCGTCCGCCGCCAGTTCATTGGTGGCAAACGCCAGAGCCGCCAGAGCAGTCAGCGGCGCGTTGGTCAAAATCGGAGACGGGGCCGGAACGCTCGTGTACTGGCCGTTGTTACCCGTATCCAGGGGCACCGGCCCGATCGGCTCGACCTCAAACTTGTAGCCTAACCCGGCGCCGTACGCCGGCCAGGGCGGGCCTAGCCCAAGGTCGAACAGCGCGTCCCAATCCTCGTCCGCCGGCAATCGATTCGGGTTGACCTTCGTGCTGCAAAACTTGTTTTCCCCCAAGCCCGGCAGCAACTTCAGCGCCCCGTTTGGGTCCACCGCATTCTTATAGCCCTCCCACGGGTCGCGGATATAAAAACCATAGATTTTGAAATCGCCATTCGCCACCGGCACCTTGTCGGTCCGCACGCCTACGACGCACACCCAATGCGCGCTATGTTTGATGACGGCCGCGGCGGCAATCCCCAACTGCGCCAACGCATCCGCCATGGTCCGGTTGGCCCAGTCGCGGTTGGCGACGTTATACGAGATGTAGTTATGGGGACCGGCGGCGTTGCCGGGGCTATCCATCAGGTTGAGGCCGACCTGGACCCCGTCGATGGAGGTCCCCAGCCCGGCCGGGTAGGACGGGTTGACGTAGCTCAGCCCGTTGTAAGTGTTTAACCAGTGAACCAAGCCATAGATAAAGCTTTGGGCGCCGCCCACCACCTGGTTCCCATTAAAGATCACGGGGGGCCAGCAGAACGGATGGCCCATGAAACAGGGTTGGGGCTGCCCATCCACAACGGCGGCGCCTGGAGCTACACCGCGCACACCGGCTCCCAGCATCGTATCAATAGCCGCGTTTTGGTTCCGGATCGCATTGCAATCCAGTTCCATTTCCATCGCCGCCGCCCCGCAGAAGTAGGCCGTTACCTGCGGGTGGTACGGCACATGGCCGTCCTTATCGAGGCCGGAGGCCCAGGTCTCGACCGTCCCTTTCGGCCCCGCATTCGCGACCGGTTGCGCATACGCTGTCAAGGTGAGCAATGGCACAAGCAGCAGCTCGGCTGCAGTACGTCGGGATCCAGTTACACGGGGCAAGTATGCAACGACTTGGTGCGGGAGCTTCATAACGCAGGGCATTCTATAGGTCCCCCACAACCCCCGCTTCTTCAAAATTGCGAATTTGTTGATCATGGGCAGAACCGAGCCCGCTGCTCGGAAATTGCGCACCTCAGTGCGGCGCCAGGCGTAATCGGAAAAATTGGGCGCCGGGCGAGACCGGGGGCGGTGACCGTGTACTGGCCGTTCACCAGCGGGTAGGGAGGCTTCACGCCGCTCCAGGGACACTAAAATAACCCGCCTAATCCATGCCACTCCCATTCATTTCTCAGAAGAGACAATAATGCGCCGACCAGCAGCAGCATTCCAGGGGGTCCAGGCCGGAGGGGACTCTTCACACCTCCCACTTCAGAGACGCTTGCCGTTCCCAAATCTACAAAGGTTACCTGAGGCAGATTCAGCCTCTCCCCACCAAATGTGGAGAGGAAAGGGCACGCGCAGGCAATTCGTTCAGCTCGCTCCGCTCGAATCCCTGACGGCCGGGCTCTGAGCCCCGCCTGTCTTTTCCTGTTTGTTCTGTTGGCCCCAACGCTGGTGGCCGACCGCTAGGTCTTAAGGTCTTTTTCCGCTTTGTGCTCCCTCTGCTGCACGGAGGCTTCAGTCTTTTCGCTCTCACCCGCCCGCTTTAACCGCAGGGGGCAAAGAGCGTGGTGCCCTCTGAAGACTACTCCCACGCGCCGCCCTGCTGAGCGGGCCTTTTGGGTGAAGAGCGAAAAGACCGAAGCCGAGCAGCAGAGCACAAAAAAAAGACCATGAAAACCAACAAACAGAACAAACCATCAACCATCAACTCTCAACCATCAACTAACTCAGAGCTCCAGAGCCGAACGGGGACCAAAAAGTTCATTTCTCCCCCGCGGGGGATGGATCTCAGCCCCCAAACAGCGGACACCAAAACGGACACCAAACCGCACGTTTTCGGTTCGTTTGGATAGGCACGATTAAGTAAAATTAGTGTTGCAATTCAATGTAAATGAGTCATACTTACTGCGTGTCGGGGAACAAATCCACCCCCCGCAACCAATTCAACGCAGCCCAGTTAGCTCAAAATCAACAGGTTGCGACCGTCCTCCCTGGAATTACCCCGTTTCTATCACAAGCCATGGCAAGCTACGCACCCATCGCCCAGAGATAATGGCGGATGTTCCGGGTGATACCAGGCCAGCAGCTTGCTTTGTGAATCCACAGCCACTTCGTGCCAGGTACGGTCAAAGAACTCATGCTCAGAGGGTTTTCAAGATTTGAAGGCGCCTCCAGGCCAAACGGGGGGACTCTTTAGACTTTACACAGGCGTCCGCTATTCTGTGTCGAAGTCCGGCTCCTGACGTATAGCGGAACAGCCCGCTTGGATCCGCAACCAACGGCAACAGCCACCCCGAAATCGTAATTAAATGGCCGCGTCATTTGAAAGTGCCCTGGTGAATGATTAGCCACCTTGGTTGGAACCCACGCGAAAATGGCCTTTGATCGTGTCGCCGGCCTTGAGTTTCAGGTAGAAATCCTTCACAACGGAGGTGATGAAGTCATCGGCCGGGTTGACCTGCTGGTTGACGAAGAGCACGTAACCGGAATCCTGTTTCTGCCGGCCGGCGCGGCAGTGGAAGCGCTGCTGGGGATCAAACTCCAGTCGCAGCCCCGCGCCCTTGGCCGTGGTCAAGGATGCCCAGTTGCAGTCATACTTCGTCGAGTTGAAGTCGAACGCATCGGCCCGAGCCATCCGCGTGTAGGGCAGGTTCATCGTGTTGGGCCTCGCCGTGCCGGCAATCCTGGCGATGCTGGACTTGGGATAGACCGTCCAACGGGCGGCGCGGTCCCAAGAGAAATGGTCGCCCAAGCCGGGCAATTGAAAGGCCCAGCCCAGTTCCTGGACATCCGCCACATTCCCGGTCCAATCGAGCTGATATGAAAACTCGCCTCCGGCATACTCGGCGCGAAGCGCCCCAACAACCTGGTTATTTGTGCCGCCCATGACCTGGGCAGTAAGCCGCTGAAGTTGGGCCAGCGTGGTGGCCGAGGCGGGCTCGACCACGACGTTGGTCAGATACGCCGGGAAACGCAGCACCTCGCGCCAGACCTTTGGATTCCGCTGGGTGATGCGAGTCACCAGATTGAATCGGGGAATTGGCAGCTCTGCCGGCAGGACTGGATTCAGCCGGGACTCCGGCGGCGTTGCTTTGAGCGTGAAGCGATGCGCCACCACCCAATTGCCGTTGGGGTGGATGAAATCAACCCGCAACGCATCCGCTTTGGCCAGAGCGTCGACCCGGACGGACAGTTCCGCTTGGCCGGCGCTCAACGGCGGCAGGTGGACGCGCGTTTCGCCCGAAGCAATCGCCTTGCCGCCGCGCTCCAGCGCCCAGGAGGTTTTCAAAACGGACAAGTCGGTGAACGCGTAGCGGTTCTCGACGGGGAACGAAATTCTGCCGCCCGAGGTGGTCGCAGTGCCGCCGATGCGGATGGGTGAATAGGCCATCTGCACTTCGTAAAGCGACGGGCGCGGGTTGCGGAAGGCGTCCACCAACCCCTTCATCTTCAGGAGTTGGATTCCGGTTTCGGGGAAATAGACATAGGGCTTAGTGGGGCACTTGTCCGCCACGGCACGATCTTGCCATTCAAAGATGAAGGTGCCGGGAATGGTCTCGTATTTGAGGCAGGCCTCCCAGACGCGCCGGATGACCGCGCCCCAGCGTTCATAATAGCCGGCGTCGGCGGCCAGCCGGGCGTCGCCGGTGTTGGGGTTTTCCAGATAGATGTGCGGCCGCCCCGTGCCAGGCGCGCGCTGCCCGGCCTTGGCCACGTCCGCCGGGGTGGTGTAATGCGAATCGTCAAGTTCGACCCCGTTCTTGTCGCCCTCCAGACACGACACGAGCCGAGGACGGGTCGGATCCATCTGTTTTAGAAGATCGGCGACCACGCGGAGGTTGGGGCCCTGTTTGTTTTCGTTGCCAATGGCCCAGAGCAGCACGCTGGGATGGTTCTTGTCACGGCGGACAGTTTCCCGCGCCCGCTGTTCGAAGGCGGGTTGCATTTCTGGATTGTCAGTGGGACACCAGCAGTAAGGCAGCTCGTCCATGACATACATGCCGAGCTCATCGCACAGTTCGTAGAAGCCCGCGCCGTAGGGATAATGGCTGGTGCGAATGGCGTTGATGTTGGCCGCCTTCATCAGGGTGATGTCCTTGCGCCACAGGGCCGGTCCCACCGCGGTGCCCTCGGTGGCCGAGACGTCGTGGCGGCAGACGCCCGCCAGCTTGACGGGAACGCCGTTCACCAGCAGCACGGAATTCGTGATGGTGACCTCGCGAATGCCAATGCGCCTCACGACAGTTTCGAGGGTTTGCTGCCGACTGTCTTTCAGGTCCAGAGTGAGGTCGTAGAGGTTGGGGAACTCCGCCGACCAAAGTTTGGGTTGCTCGACAATCTGCGTGAGGATGGCCCGGCCACCTTCGACCGCGGCGGTGGTTTCACCCGCAACGCTCGCCGCGCCGGAGTCAAACGGAGGCAAGCCGGCGAGCCGCATCGAGACGTTTGCGCCGTTGTTGCCGGCCACCTCAGCCAGTACTTTCACCTCGGCGCGGTTGCCGCCAAGCAGCCGGGTCTGTACCGTGACATCGGCCAGATGGGACTTGGGAACGCAGAACAACGTAACCGGACGATGAATCCCGCCGAGGAAAAAGTAATCCCCGGTGTCCAAATCCACCGAGCGAGTTTTTTTCGTGACCCGTACGGCGAGCAAGTTCTTCTGGCCAAACTTCACCGCCGGCGTAAGGTCCACCTCAAACGCGGTCCAGCCGCCCTCGTGGTAGTTGGTGCGACCCCAACTCGGCTCGTCCACCGCCACGGGCTGTCCGTTGAGCCAGAGTTCGGCGGCGTTCTGCACTCCGTCAAACAGAAGCCGGACCTCGCGGCCCTGCCAGGAACGAGGCACGGAGTACCATAGCCGATAGAAACCCGAGGCGTTGTCCGGCTGGTTATAGGTCGCCGGAGACAAGCCGGCCATTTCCCAGTTGCCGGGCACGTGGAGATTCGCCCACTCCTTGCCTTCCATGTAATTGAGTTGTTGAAACGGCTCGACGGGCTTGGAGACGGTGGCCGGCCCCTCGGGCTTCGCGGCTTTGGTCTTGGCGCGCTCCGCTTCGGCCCGCTTGTCGTTATCCCCTTCGGAGCCTTGACGATCCTCGTCCCCTGCGGATTCGAGCTTGAAGCGCCAAGTCCCGGCGAGGGATTTCACATGCGCCGGCTCGCTGGGAACGAGCGCCGCGCCCAGGCTGCTCACCAGCAGAAGGGCCGCGCTTCCGAAGCATGCCGCCCACCTCAACTGATGGACATGGCGGCTGGATTGGCCGGCTGGGAACATGCGCCGGGGCCATGGGCGCGAGGGTGGAGTGGATCTTTGTGTAGAAGTCCGGTCCAAACCCTGGCCGGTCCACTGGGAGAGATTCCGGATCATGTCCTGACAAATGCTTTGATGGTTGCGCATTCGCGGTCCGCTGACGCGCGGTGCGGGCGAATTGTATAGGGCAACCGCCGCCGGAACAATAAAAGTCTGGCACAATGAACAATAAACAGCTCGAACGCGTGGTCCGGGCCGTCCACCAGGTTCAACACGTTAGCGCCCCCTGTGTGTCGTAGGGGACAGGCTTGGCAAACCCATGGCGGCGCGTCTCGATTAAACTCACACTCGTGCAGGCCGGTGCGCTCCTCGCGCCCCGTCGCCTTGTCATGAGGCGGATGTGGCACCGCCGGCGAAAGCACGACCTAGTGAACGCGCGGATGATAACGAAGTACGGAAGCCCTTCGAGGTCGGTCGGTTTGAGAGGCCAACTCTCAGGATGCCCACCCTGCCCGACCACTCTAGACCAGTTCACCATTTCATATGGTCTGTCTTTCCGCGAAAAAGGCGGTCTCCGGCACAGTGATAGGTTGGGGCCGCTTTACCTTTTGACAGCACCTGGGACGGCCATCTATGCGAGTTCGGGACAATGTCACTCACTTTTGGGACGCACGGCGAGGGAGTCCTCGCCTGGCCAGAAGGAGCGTCATACCCTCTGCCTGCGATTCGCCAATCTATGGCCCATTGCGTGAAAAAATCACGTGAAGCTTTTCAGCCCGAACCTGGCGAAGCGCTTTTCGAATGGTGTCGCCAGAATGACGCCGATTCTCTTATCCTTAGCTCCGAAGCTTATGAGCGATCCAAAATTCTCTCGCCGGAAATTCCTGCACCACACTTCCCTCGCCCTGACGGCCGCCGTCGCCGCTCCAACTCTCATTCCCGCTTCGGCGGTCGGGCGCAATGGAACCACCGCGCCCAGCGAACGCATCAACATGGGGTTTATCGGGATCGGCGGGCAGGGCGGCGGCCACCTGCTGGGTGGCGCCTGGACCTATGTCCCCGGCGGGTATGTTGCCCGCGACGATGTCCAGGTGCTCGCGGTGTGCGACGTGCGGAAGGAGCGCCGCGACTTTGCGCAACGGAGGTGTAACGAGGTCTACGCTCAGAAATTCGGTCGGGCAGGCTACCATGGCGTCCAGGCTTACAATGACTTTCGGGAGGTGCTCGCCCGGCCGGATATCGATGCCGTGCTGGTGGCCGTCCCGTACCATTGGGCAGCCACCATCGCAGCCATGGCGATGCGGGCCGGCAAGGATGTCTATTGCGAGAAGCCGATTGCCATCACCGTGCGCGAAGGGCTTAACATGGTGGAAACCAGCAAACACTACGCCCGCATCTACCAGGCCGGCACCCAACAGCGCTCGGAGTACGGCGGCAAATTCCGGCTGGCTTGTGAGTTAATCCGCAACGGCCGCATCGGTCAGCTCAAGGAGGTCTATGCCTATTGCCTGCCAGGCGCGTTTTGGCCCAATCATTGGACCTCGGATAAGAGTGAGCCCGTGCCGGAAGGGCTGGATTGGGAGCAGTGGCTCGGCCCGCTTTCCTGGCGGCCGTACACCGGCAAAACCGGCCAGGAGCTTCCCGGCGTCATCGTTGGCGATACGAACTGGGCTCCACATCATTACGACATCATCCAATGGACGATCAATCCCGATCCCGGTGCGCCAATTGAGGTCACGTTCGACAACGGCATTATCCACTACCGCTACTCCAACGGAGTGGTGGTCCATTCCACGGGCTACCCGGGAGAGAAGATTGGCCCTGAAGGCGGCGCCTGCTTTGTCGGCACCGAAGGCCGGATCGTCCTGGACCGCTCGAATATTGTGTCGTACCCGTCGAGAATCCTCACCGAGCCGTTGCGCCCGAGCGACACGCGGGTGTATCACGCCGATAGTCATTCGGGGAACTTTCTCGACTGCATCCGCAGCCGCCGCTTAACCATCTGCGATCCCGAGACGGCCCTTTACACTATGAACGCCATCCTCATTGGAGGCATCTCGCTTATTTTGCGGCGTTCGCTTAAGTGGGACCCGATCAAAGCCGAATTCCCGGACGACGCCGAGGCCAATCGGCTTCTGTCCTACACCCCACGCCCGCCGTGGCGTCTCTAAGGCAATCAATGCCAAACCAATTATTTCCGAAAAAAACAATGAAGACGAATCTGCTTAACCGCCTATTTGTGATTGGTCTGCTGGCCCTGGCGGTATCCGGAGTCCGCGCCGACGAGGAACAAGACCTCATCACCCTGCTCAAATCCAATGCCGGTGTGCCGGAGAAATGCGATGCCTGCCAGAAATTGAGACTGATTGGGACCGTGAGAGCTGTGCCCGTCCTGGCCACCCTCCTGAGCGGCGAGCAAACGGCCCACGCCAGCCGCTATGCGCTCGAAGGAATGCCCTTCCCGGAAGCCGTCGCGGCCCTGCGCGAAGCACTGGGCAGCACCTCCGGCTCGATCAAAGCCGGCCTGATTGATTCTCTGGGCTGGCGCCACGACACTGCGGCGGTACCTTTGCTTGGGAAAGCGCTGCCCGATGCCGATCCAACCGTTGCTGCCGCGGCAGCCGTTGCGCTGGGCCGGATTGGCGGCAAAGAGGCTGTTGCCGCCCTGACTGACATGCGCGAAAAAGCTCCGGCGGCAGTCCAGCCTGCCCTGCTGGGCGGCCTGTCCCGGTGCGCTGATCAGTTCTTGGCCGGCGGCGATGCCAATGAGGCGGCGGCACTTTACCGCACTTTGTCCACTTCTGAAATCTCTCTGCCAATCCGCGTTGCGGCGTGGCGCGGCCTGGTAATGGCGGACGCCGGAGGGCGCGCGGAACTTGTCTACACAGCGCTGGCCGGTCAGGAACATTCACTGCACGCCGCGGCACTCAAAGTGCTCCGTGAATTAAAGGACGCTTCCGTTCTAGAGGTCTGTCAGCGCCGCTGGTCGACGCTGGCGGCCGATGCTCAACTGGCTGTGCTCGACGCCCGGCTCAAGCTCGGCGGCGACGTGTTGCCCTTCGTCCGCACCGCCACTCAAAGCCCGTACCTCCCAGTCCGCGTGGCCGCCTGGCAAGCGCTGGGCGACCTGGCCGATCCCATGTCCATTCCCACGCTGGGCAAAACCGCAGCGGGCGCGGAGCCCGGGGAGCGGGACGCGGCGCGCGAATCGCTCGCACGCGTGCACGGGGCGGGAGTGCGCGAGGCTTTGCTGAAGGACCTTGCCGGCGCGGAGCCGCCGGAAAAGGTGGAGCTGTTACGTGCCTTGGGCGAGCGCGGGGATGCCGACGCGGCCACCGTGCTGTTGGCGAACGCGGCTGCCGAACCCAAAACCGTGCGCCTCGCGGCGCTGGAGTCACTACGCAAGATAGCCCAGCCAGGCACGGCTGCGCCCCTCCTCGTTCTTGCCGCCAAATCCAAATCGGAAGCCGAGTGTGAACCGGTTTTGAAAGCGCTTTACGCTGTTTGCGAGTCCGGGCGCGACACGGAGCAGACTGCGGCGGCAATCCTCGGCGCCATGAAACCCCTTCCGGCCGCCGAGCGGCGCCTCGTGCTGCCGGTGCTGCCGGAGTTGGGCACGCCCGCAGCTCTGGAGCTCGCGCTGGCTGCCACCCGGGAGCAGGACACCGAATCGGTCAAGCAGGCCGTGAGTGTTCTCGCGCAATGGCCCAATGCGACGCCGGCGGAAAGCCTGGTTGAACTTGCACACCTCAGCGCCGATCCCAATATTCAGGTGCTCGCCCTGCGTGGTTGCATCGACGTCGCCGCGCAGGAGCCTGATTCCGCCAAACGCCTCGCGTGGTTCCAGCAAGTCATGGCCACGGCTAAGCGTGCCGAGGAAAAGAAGCAAGCGCTCGGCCAAATCGGCCAGGTGCCGACGCCTGCGGCGCTCCAGCTTGCCATGAGCCATTTGGGTGATGCCGAGCTTGCCAACGAGGCCGGGCTGGCTGCGGTGACCATAGCCGAGAAAGTGGCCGGCTCCGATCCCAAACTGGCTCGTGAAGCAGCCGCCAAGCTGCTGACCCAGTGCAAGAGCCCGGAAATTGTCAGGCGCGCCTGGGCTATTCGCGGCAAGGTTGCAAGTGAGGTGCCTTTCGTTCAGGATTGGCTGGTTTGTGGTCCTTACGGCAAACCGGGTGTTACCGGCGCTAAAGCCGTGTTCGACCTCGTCTTCGCTCCGGAACAGCCCGGTGAAACGGTTCCATGGAAATCCCTTCCGCATGGCAACATGGCGGAGCTGTCGGCCTTCTTTCCGGATCAGGTCAATTGTGTCGCCTACCTGAAGACACAGATCATTGCGCCGCGAAGTTGCGATGCCACCCTGCTGCTGGGCAGCGACGACGGGGTGAAGGCCTGGGTCAATGGCATCGTGGTGTTTGGGAACAACGTCGACCGAGGACTGGTTGTGGACCAGGACATGGCCCCTATTCAACTGAAGCAAGGCGTCAATGAGCTGATGCTCAAGATCTCCCAGGGCGGCGGCGGCTGGCAGGCTTGCGCGCGGATTGTCGGGGTTGACGGCCAGCCTATCGTGGGCCTCAAGTATCATGCCGAGCGCTAACTGATAGCCCGCCTCGAATTCACTTGGCTCTCGCAAACTTGCCGCCATTACCAAGTCCTTCGGTGCAACCTTTCGCTCCGCCTTCACGCCTGAAGCCTATGTGGAATTCGAACAACTGGTTAAGAGCGGCGATTTTGAGGGCGCCTTGGAACAGGTAGAGAAGGCGGCCCGGAGACACGGGCTCTCGTGCTAACCCGTGCTCAATCCCGCAAAACGTGGCAGGTATAGCCGCCCGGATGCTTGACGAGATATTTTTGGTGGTATTCCTCCGCCGAGTAGAACTTCCCGGCGGCGGTTATCTCCGTCGTGATCGGCTTGCTAAACTTGCCGGATTTGTCCCACCTCACCTTCACAGCCTCCGCCATCTTCTTTTGGGCTTCACTGGTGTAGAAAATGGCCGACCGATATTGAGTGCCTGCATCGTTGTGCTGCCGGTTCAACGTCGTGGGATCATGCATGCGGAAGAAATAATCGAGCAAGCTCTCGTAGGTGAGCCGGGATGAATCGAACTCCACCTGAATGGACTCGGCGTGGCCGGTCGTCCCGGTGCAGACGTCTTCGTAAGTCGGGTTGGTGATCGTGCCGCCCGAGTAACCCACGGTTGTTTTGATGACACCGGGGATCTTGCGGATGATTTCCTCCATGCCCCAGAAGCAGCCGCCCGCCAGGATAGCTATTTCATGGGCTGAAGGCTTGATCAGACCCGCCTTCACGAAGGGCTCCAAATACTGGCCGTAACCTGCCTGGTCCATTTCCTCCACGGGAATGAATTTCAGCGCCGCCGAGTTGATGCAGTAACGCAAGCCCCCTTTATCAGCCGGGCCATCCTCAAACACATGGCCCAGGTGCGAATCAGCCATTTTTGAACGCACCTCCGTGCGTGCCATGCCCAAGGCCGAGTCTTTCTTCTCGACGATGTCCGTCGCTTTCACCGGCTGGGTGAAGCTCGGCCAGCCCGTGCCCGAATCGAACTTGTCCAGGGAACTGAACAGCGGCTCGCCTGACACCACGTCCACGTAAATGCCCGGCTTGTGATTGTCCCAATACGCGTTGTGAAACGGTGGCTCCGTCCCGCACTGTTGCGTAACGGCGAATTGCTCGGAGGACAACTTCTTCTTCAACTCCGACGTTCCAGGTTTCTTGAAATCTTTCATATTCTGAGGTTCAAAGGTTGATGGCTCTGCCGGCTCCGCGCGTCCGTGGCGCACCATCGCGACAAGGGCGGCTGCCAATAAAACGGCCGTAACTATTGCTGCAATTCTGATCGAGGACATACAATTCAAATTTCTATTCAATATACGTTCAAAACTCTAAGGCTCCAGCATTTCTCCTGAAGCTTCCCAATGTATGTCGCGTTCCCCGCCTAAACCTTACAGAGAAACGATACTTCCAACTAATAACTCCTTCCCCGCAATCCGCAAAATGGAGCTGAAAGCGCCCAGGTCGAAATAGCCACACCGGGCCCCAGCCCCTTGCTTTTATGCAAAGTTGGTGAATGGTTCAGAGCCGTGCTCGAAACCAGGCCCGACACAATTAGCTGCTGATGAAGGTGGAAGCCATTTGCAACGTCGCTTTGCCAGAGATGAAACCCGGACCGCTCAGTTCTGATTTGGCGCCCATGGTGAACCCCGAACAATGGGTCGAAAAGTATGGTGATATGCTTTTTGGTTTTGCGGCGATTCGGGTGCGAGATCCCGCAATTGCGCAGGATCTGGTCCAGGAGACCTTCCTCGCGGCTATCCAGGCGAGAAATAGCTTTGCTGGTCGTTCGACCGAACGAGCCTGGCTATTCGGTATTTTGCGGAACAAATTAATTGATTACTATCGGTTGAAAGGCCGCGAGATTCCTCTGACCGACGTGGAATCGCCCCTGCCGGAGGAACAAGGCGCATTTGGCGACACCGGTCTGCACAAAGACGGCTGGATTCACGGGGTGGCCCCTAAAGCCTGGGAAACACCGCAGGAAATCCTCGTCAGTAAGGAATTTCAGGAGGTGCTGAGAAACTGCCTGTCCCGATTGCCAGGCAAAATCGCGCAAGTATTCTCACTGCGAGAAATCGATGGTGTGTCTTCGGAGGAAATCTGTAAGGATTTAGGGGTTTCGCCGAACAATGTCTGGGTGATGCTGCATCGTGCCCGCATGGGCTTGCGGCGGTGCCTGGAAGTGCACTGGTTCGGAAACAAACAGGAAGAACAATGAGAAAACATTGCGGGAATAGTGATCGTCTGTTGGCACCGAGGGCTTGATATGCTGAACTGCCGGCAAGTCACGCGATTAGTATCTCAATCGATGGATGCAAAACTGCCCTGGTATCAGCGCTTGGCGGTGCGTTTTCATTTGCTTTATTGCGTTTGGTGCCGGCGTTATGCCGCCCAGATCCGGTTCCTGCGCAAAGCCGCGGGCGGGTTGGCTGCGGAGGCGGCCAATGCATCAGCTCCGAAACTTTCACCGCAATCCAAAGAACAAATGCGCAAGCGCCTGAAAGAGGCGCTGAAGAATCCCCACGCCTCACCTCGTTAAGCTGGTTGTAAGGATTTTGTTTCTCGTTCGACTTCGCTGCGTGCGGCTGATTGGCCCCAGTTGTTACTGAGCCAGACACGCACACAAACAGCAAACCGGATTCCTTGCGCTCGGGCGCAAAGCGAATTCCGGCAATTGAACGAGAAAGCAAAAAATTCTGACAAGGTATGAAACTCACATCATTAATCCATTACTGCGGCGGATTGGCATTTAGCCTGGCGTTGCTTGCCCCAACGGCCAGGGCGGATGAAGGCGGGGCGCTTTACACCATGGATAACGCGGCCGGTGCCAATCACGTTGTTGTCTTCCGGAGAGGCGAAAACGGTGGACTCACGGGGGCGGGCAGCTTTGCGACTGGGGGAGCGGGAGCGGGAGCGGGATTGTCGAGCCAAGGGTCGGTGCTGCTCAGCCGGGACAATCGTTGGTTATTCGTGTGCAATGCCGGCAGTAGCGAAATCTCCGTGTTTGCGGTTACACGGGAAGGGCTGGCGCTGGGGGACAAAGTGGATTCAGGCGGGCGGATGCCCGTAAGTCTGGCGCTTGGTCATAACTTGCTATATGTCCTGAACGCCGGCGGCGGCGCTGGCGACAAAGACAATCTAACCGCGTTTATCTTCGCCAACGGAAAGCTCCTCGCCTTACCCGGCTCGACTCAAGCCCTCAGCGCGGACAATACGAGGACCGGCGCAGGTTTCTTTCACTCGCGAAGGCGGCGCGCTGGTGGTCACCGAACGGCTGACGAGCCTGATCGACACCTTTGACGTCGAAGACGACGGATTGACGGTAAGCCACAAGACCTTCCAGTCTGCCGGCGTAACTCCGTTTGGTTTCGACGTGGGGCGCGACAATCGGCTCTTTGTATCGGAAGCCGCCAGCGGCTCGGCGTCATCTTATACGGTTTCTGACGACGGCGAGCTGTCGGTGATCAGCGCGGCTGTGTCGACTAAGCAGAAGGCCCCATGTTGGTTACTCGCTTCCCATGACGGACGCTTCGTCTATACCGCCAACGCGGGCAGTGGTTCAATTTCCGGCTACCGTGTGGGTCACAATGGGAGCCTTGAATTGCTCGATGCGGACGGCCAAACTGCGGTTACGGGTGATGCCAGCCACCCGGTTGATATGGCCCAAAGCCATGATGGCCGATTCCTCTATGGCTTGGCCAACGGCAACGGCTCGCTTAACGCCTTTAGAGTAAAGCCAAACGGCTCGCTTGAGGCTCTGCAGGTGGTAACCGGGATTCCGGCCAGCGCAGCCGGCCTAGCTGGACATTAGCAACACATTTCACCCTCACCCATCAGCGGTGCGTCGAAAGGACAAGCTGCTGATGGGATTTTGTTTTCCATGAACGCGTATTTCGACTTGAAGAACGTCAGGCTTAAGGCGGCGAACTTTAAGCGCAATGCTTGCCGGCTGTCGGCGAAACGCTATGCTGAGTCACCATGTTGAAACGGTTGTTAATGGCATCGCTCCTGGTTTGTCTGGGTTTCTCGCCCCAGTTGCGGGGTCAATCGGGCGGACCGGAGGTCTTTGCACAAATCAAAGCCAAGGCCGACAAGGGCGACGCGGAAGCGCAACTGTCCTTGGGGTCGCTTTACGCAGCGGGCAACGGCGTCGGGCGCAGCCTGTCCAAGGCGGCCAAATGGCATCGCAAAGCCGCGCTGCAAGGGTTGGCGCGGGCGCAATACCAACTGGGATTGGACTATGCTGCGGGCGAGGGGGTGAAGCCCGACCAGGTGGAATCAGTGCGATGGTTCCGCAAAGCGGCCGAGCAGGGATTGGCCGAGGCCCAACTTGTTCTTGGCCTGGCTTATGCCAAGGGCAATGGGATCAACGAGAATGCCGTCCAAGCCGCCGGGTGGTTTTGCAAGGCAGCGGAACAGGGTTTGGCCGAGGGCCAGTACGAGTTTGCCAGTTGTTATCTCGACGGCAATGGTATCGCCAAGGACACAGTGACCGGCATCAAGTGGCTTCGCCAGGCGGCTGAAGGTGGATGCGCCTCCGCTGAAAGGAGGCTCGGCCTCTGCTATCACCAGGGCGACGGCGTGCAGAAAGACAACGTGGAGGCCTACAAATGGCTGTCACTGGCCGCCGGGCAGGACGACGCCAATGCCCCAGACATCCGGGTGGACCTGGTCAAGGTCGAGGCTTCTTTGACCCAGGAGCAGATTTCCCAGGCGCAAACTCTGGCCCGCGAGTTCAAACCCCGACCACCAGGCGCGTCCGGCCCTGGGCCGGCTCGGGGAACCGGGTCGTCCTGGCCCAACACGCCGCCAGCAGTTGAAGGCGCTCAAGGCGGAACCGTGAATGTCCTGGCCGATAACTCCGGCAGCGAGATTTACGTGGATGGAAGCTTCGTCGGGAACTCTCCTGCGAAGCTCAAATTGGCGTCGGGCCTGCACACGGTGGAAGTCAAACTGGCGGGTCATAAAGAGTTTCGGCGCGAACTCAACGTCGGCGCCGGCTCGGACCTCACGCTGCGCGCGGTGCTGGAGAAACAATAGTGGGAAGCGAGGACGAAAACCTTTCGACTTCCGCTTAAGGATCGAGACGAGCGAGCTGCCTCAGGCGGAGGTTGAGTTCCGGAGCCATGCGTTTCAGTTGCTCGCGATGAGCAGAGGAGAGTCTTTCAAGCACCTGCTCGCCGCGGCGCGTGAGTTGAACGAAAACCCGCCGGCGGTCCTGGGTTGACAGCACGCGCGCGACCAACTTCTCCACCACCAGCCGATCAACCAACCCAACGGCGCTGTGATGGCGAAGCTGCAATCGCTCCGCCAACTCGCCCACCGTGACGCGGTCGCGCCCGGGGAAGCCCTTGATGGCCAGCAAGGCCTGATGCTGTTGCGGAGCGACGCCGGCGGCCAGGGCCGCCTGTTCGCTGAAGTGCGTGAACTTCCGGAGGGCATAACGGAACGCTGCCAGCGTCTCATACTGCGGCCGGGAAAGCGGTTTGGTTTTTGCGGTCATGAGCCGGGCTGGCGACTACGGAAGGTCACGCGCGGATTTGACATATATCGTGTCACGATATATTTTCATGGCTATTTGATGCAAAGAGAAATTTTGACACAGCCGGCCGCGAACGGCAAGCCTGCGCGGGCGGCCATAGTCCCGGAAGATGAGCTGGCTGATTTCAGCACGGACCACCGCGTGCTGCTGTTGTCGGCCATGGCCGTAGTGATCGGGGGGATTAGCTCGCTGCTCGCCTACGGGTTGATGTGGTTGATTGCCGCGCTCACTAACCTGGCTTTCTATCACCGTTTTTCCACGGCCCCGGCGATGCCCCAGGGCCATCATTTGGGGCTTTGGGTGGTGCTGGTGCCGGTGGCCGGCGCGCTCCTCGTTGGATTGATGGCACGATTTGGCTCGGAAAAGATTCGCGGGCATGGCATCCCGGAAGCACTCGAAGCAATTCTGCTGGGGCGCAGCCGCATTGAACCCAAGGTTGCGCTGCTTAAGCCGCTTTCGGCCGCTATTTCCATTGGCACCGGCGGTCCCTTTGGGGCGGAGGGACCGATTATCATGACGGGTGGCGCGTTCGGTTCGCTGTTCGCGCAACAGTTCCATTTGAGCGCAGCCGAGCGCAAGGCGCTGCTGGTGGCGGGCGCTGCGGCGGGAATGTCGGCCGTATTCGCCACGCCCGTGGCCGCGGTGCTGCTGGCGGTGGAACTGTTGTTGTTCGAGTGGAAGCCGCGCAGCTTCATTCCCGTGGCGGTGGCCTCGATTGTCGCGTCGGTGTTGCGCGTGCCGTTGCTCGGCGCAGGGCCAGTTTTTCCGGTCGTGGCGCATGCGCCGCTGTCCGGCACGGAATTGGCGGTGGCGGCCGGACTCGGTGTCCTGGCCGGTTTTGGTTCGGGTTTGTTGACGATGCTGGTTTACGCCTGTGAGGATCTTTTTCAAAGACTGCCGCTTCACTGGATGTGGTGGCCGGCCATTGGGGCGGTGTTTATCGGCCTGGGCGGGCTGGCAGAACCGCGCGTGCTGGGCGTTGGTTATGACACTATCCACAGTTTGCTGCGCGGCGAACTTATCGGTTCGGTTGTCATCGGGTTGCTGGTAGCCAAAGCGCTGGTGTGGTCCATCGCGCTGGGTTCCGGCACGTCAGGCGGTGTACTGGCTCCACTGCTCATCATGGGCGGCGCGCTCGGCTCTTTTGTCGGTTCGTATCTCCCCATGGGTGATGCGGGTCTCTGGGCCTTAATTGGCATGGCCGCCATGATGGGCGGGACGATGCGCTCGCCGCTCACCGCGATGGTATTTGCCGTGGAACTGACCCGCGACTTCAATCTCTTTCCCGCGCTGCTAATCGGCTCGGTCGCCGCTCTCGGGGTGACGGTTTTACTCATGCGCCGCTCGATCCTGACGGAAAAGCTCGCCCGCCGCGGCCATCACATCACGCGCGAATATAGCATTGATCCGTTTGAACTCGCGCGCGTGCGGGAGGTGATGGACACGGAGGTGCCGATCGTCTCAGCGACCATGAAACTCTCTGAGCTTTCCGACCGAATCGTTCAGGGCGACCCGGGCCTCAACCGGCGACAAGGGACGGTGATTGTGGATGAGGAAAACCAACTCATCGGCATCATTACGCGAGGGGACATCGTCCGAGCGTTGCGGCGCAACCAGGCGGCCGGGATGACGGTCGCGGAAGCTGGCAGCACAGAGCTTGCGGTCGCTTTTCCCGACGAACCGCTGCACGCGGCACTTACGAAAATGCTCAACCACAATGTTGGGCGGCTGCCGGTCGTGGAGCGCAACAACCCTACCCGCGTGGTGGGTTACCTTGGCCGGGCGGCCTTGCTCTCGGCGCGAATGCGCATCCACGAGGAGGAAAATCTCCGCCAGCGAGGTTAATTCAGTTGCCTGGGTTAACGGGGCCGCAACCCCGGCCCTCCTGTCACCCGCTGTAACCACACCGGCGCGAGCCATCACACCGGAAGCGATCTCTCCAAGGGACCGCTGGAGCGCCTATTCTCCTAAATTCCGCCGCAGGAGCGCGTTCAGCCTCGCGGGGGACAGGATGGTGACCGTCCGGCCTTTCACGGTGAGGAGTTTTTGCTCGCGGAATTTCGCCAGCGTCCGGGAAAACGTTTCGCTTACCGTGCCCAACTCGGCAGCGAGCACGCGCTTAGTCATGGCAAGTTCGATGCGCGCTGCCTGTTCGCTCTGCGGGTTCGGGCAGCGTTTGACGAGCCAATTGGCCAGGCGCGTCTCTACGTCTTTGAGGGTCAAATCCTCGAGTTGGCCGACGAGCACGCGCAAATGGCTGCTCATGGAGCCGAGCATGCGCAGGGCGAGCTCGGGCTGGCGCCGAAGGAGGGCCAGAATGCCATTCTTTTGCACCAGCAAGACCTGAGTCGGCTCCAGCGCGCAGGCATCGGCGGGGTAGCCTTTGTCCGAGGCGAGGGCCACTTCGGCGAAAGATTCGCCGGCGCGGAAGATGTGAATGATCTGCTCCTTGCCGACGGCGTTCACGCGGTGAACGTTCACCGAACCGCGCTGGACGATGTAAAAACCGGTGGCGGGGCCGCCTTCATGGAAAAGGTAATCGCCCTTGGCCAGGGATTTTATTACTGTGACGGCAGCAATGTTTTCGAGATCTTGGGGAGGCAGGCCGGTAAAGAGCTGACAACCGCGAAGGGTGTTGATGACACCGATATTCCTGAATTCAGCCAGCGCGCCGGACATGCTGCGGGTGATTCAAGCAGTTTCACGCCAAAAGTAAACCATCCAGTCCGCGCCCGAACCGCGTTCCACTTTCGAGGCGAAGCCTTCGCTGCCGAGTTTCTCGATGAGGGGCGAAGGCAGAAACGGGGCGACGATGAGCAGCCCTTCATCCAGCCCAAGCTTGCTGACGCGCTGATGGATTTGCGGAAACGGCTCAATGCCTCGCCGGAGCAGGTCGCGGACATCGAACCGTTTGAATTGGTTCACGGGTGGCATCAGGTGCGGCTCCGATGATACCCGCCGTTGCGATTGCGGCAAGGGCAGGTCCGGATTCGGTTGCCCGAACGATTTAGTGGCCGCCGCAACAGCTCGGCACCTCCCCGGCCGGGGCCGCCAATGGTTTCAGTTTCGTGATTTTCACACGAACTTCATCGGGCTCTTTCACCAGGTGTTCCCAGGAGAACGTGTCCGGCCATTGAGCCGCAAACTGGTAGTAAAGGGGGATGGGATCGTGATCGTTCAGAAGAATGAAATAGTCGCCCACCTGGAGCTGCTGCCAGGTGCGGATGATGAGTCCGTGCTTTACGGAACACGGGATGGGGCGGACGTCCATGATTTTGTCCAGGCCGATGAGGTTTTCGTTTTGTGTTTTGATGTTCATTATTAATGTATTTGTATTGATGTTTAAATGCTTCCGACGCCGGTGGCGGCGCGGCCAAATTCAGTCATCATGGACGGGTGCCATGGAGGGTCCCACACCACCTCGACTTCGGCGGTGTCCACCCCCTCCAGGTTGAGGAGGGCATTTTGGGCGCCGCAGCGGATGCTTTCGTGCATTGGGCAGCCCGGAGTGGTGAGGGTCATCACGACCGCGACGCTGGCGCCCGTGATGGTCACGCTGTAAATCAATCCCAGGTCGACGATGTTGCAGCCCAACTCCGGATCAATGACCTGGCGCAGGGTTTCGAGAATTGAGGCTTCGCTAATCATAGTCACGCTGGTTTTGGAACCGGCGGTGTTTGCAGGGTGAAAGGCCTGGCTACAGGCCGGAAAAGGTGGGTGAGTATTTTGCCCACGTTGAGCGCGAGCGTACCGACGCCGAGGGCAACCAGGCCGCAGCCGCAGCGAACGCCAACTTCGCTGGAGAAGGCGGCCGCTCCGCAGGTCACGGCGAGACCGGCCAGAAAAGCCCAATAGCCCACCGCCTGCACCCGGGCGGAATACAAGTCCGCGAGCGCAGGCACCTGGGTCCGGCCGATTTGCCGGCTGTAAGCGCGAAACCAAACCAGGAAAGGAATGATTTTGTAGAGCATGCCGAGGATGGCGAAGGAAACAACACCCACCAGGCCGGCAAAGCCATAGACGTTTTCAAGTTGGCCCGTGAAAACGTTGAACGGCAGGCCGGGCCAGGACAGCACGACCGCGAGCGCGGACAAAGGGAACAATAGAACGACGGCGGTCAGAAAGTATTTTATGCCCCAGTCCAGCGCGTGACGCTTTCTCGCGCGCAAAATGGCCGCGAGTTCCCAACCGTAAATCGCCAGCGCGCCAAGACCCAGGAAGGCAAATGCCAGTTTCCACGGACTGTGGCGCAGGATAGCGACGAATGAACCGGCGAGCCCAAAGTTGAGCAAAACAACGCTCGAGGCCGCGCGGCGTTGGCTTTGGATTTCACTTAACGCAAACATCGGGATGAGTTTGTAGGACACGCCGACGAGCAGCATGGTGAAGAAGCCCACGGCACCCAGATGAGCGTGGGCGTGCATTGCGCTGAGCGCATCGAAGCGCAGCACGAATCCCGCGATGGCGCGCAAGCTGCCCGGCAGAGTCCACACGCCAGGCGTGGCGGCCAGGCCGTCAGAGGAATCGTAGTTGCATTTGGCGATGGCGATAGAGAGCCCGGCAGTCACCGTGAAGGCGAGCCAGAACAGGGCGGCGGCCACGGCGGTGGCGGTGACATTCCACTTGGGCACGCGCCGCAAGGTCCGCGCGATATTATAGATGAACAAGCCAACTCCCAGGGCCAGCGCGGAGCCAAAGTGACCGACCTGTTTCATGTTCCAGACCCGGAACATCCAAACCATGCCGACGAACCCGACGAGGTGGAAAACAAAATGCCACCGGGCTAGCCGTTCGCTGTAAAGTCTGGTTTCCAATGCTACTGGCACGAGCTGGTAGGTCGCCCCCATGACGACGGAACAAATCCACCCCAGCACGAACAGGTGCGTCACCGCGATGACGTATTGATTATAATGATAGCTCGCCAGCAGCTTCGGCTGCAGTACGAGCCAACCCGTGCCGGAACACAGCGCCAGCAGGCCCGTCAGGATGAAGGCCAGCGGCAAGGTTATCGAGGGAGCGTGCGCGCCAGGCGGCAGGGTGGCCGGAGCAGGCCGATCCTTGGATGGGTTAGCGGCGGCGGACATGGGTAAGAAAACTCCCATCGGGTTGCGCCTGGGTCTCAGCGGTGAATCCGCGCTCTTCAAGTTGCGGGTAGAGGTGGATAGGGCGCCGGTCCGTGCGGGCGTTCAATTGGGCACCCTCGGGCAATCCGGCGAGGGCTTCAAGAATCCTTACCATGGGTTGCGGCGGTTCGAGGCCGCGCGCGTCCAGTTCCACAGCGTTTCCTGGCATGAACGCAGAGTCCCGGCAGGAACCACAGGACGCGCCGGCTGAAGCAGTGTCCCGCGACGCGGCATCAGATTGGCGCGTGAAGCGAACCTCCCAATCGCCAGCCACCAGCGGCGTCGAAGAGTGACGAAAACCTTGTTTGGCAAGCACGCCAAAGAGCGGCACGGGCTCAAACGGGGCAAGGACGAGAAGTTGATCGCCGTTTTGCAAAGCGGCGGCCGCGTTCATGATTTTTGAAAACGGCTCGCGCCCCTGGCGAATGTCCTCGCGCACATCAACGGTAACAGTCCGGTTCATAAGATAAACGGTTCAGGCATGGACGGCGACGGAGGGCTGCGCCCGGAGCGCAGGCCCCATGGCCGGGGACGGTTTGGAAAGGGTCAGCAACATCGAGAATTGCTGTGTGGCCTTGACCGAATGAGGTAGATTCGGCGGCATGTAAAGTAACTCGCCGGCTCGCATTTGGCGGGGCTTGCCGGCCAGGGAGAATTCACACTCGCCGGACAGGATCTGAATTAAGGCATGCTGTGTCGAGGTGTGCTCGGTCAGCTCTTGGCCTTCGGCGAAGCCAAATAACACCGTCCGTGAGTTCTCTGTGCGGAGCAGCGTGCGGCTGACGATGCCATTTGGGGCGTATTGGGTTTCGCCGGGCAACGATAGTATCTTTCCGCATCCGGATCCGATCAGCGGTCGTTCATTCATGCGCCCAGCCTAAACCGGGAACGCCGGTCACGCTTTGACGCACGTCAAGGGTTTCGCAAGTCATGAACTACGTCCGCTACTCCCACCCGCCGTACTGTTGTTACAAACCAAAAGCTCCACGCAAGAACTTGAGGTTGGCCTGGTAGCTTTCGAGCAACGGCCGGCCCGGTGGCACGGCTCCTTCGATTTGAACCCACCCGCTGTAGCCGATGTCCTCCAACGCGGCGCCGACTTTTTTAAAATCGACTTTGCCCTGGCCGAGCAGCGCGCCGTTTTCCTTGGCGTGAACCTCGCAAATGCGGTGGCCCAGCGCGCGAATTTCTTTGTATATGTCGTACCCCATATCATTGGAGTTGCAGACATCGTAGTAGACCGCCACGGCTTTCGAGCCGATGCGTTCGAGGATTTCGAGGTGTTGCTCCGCACTGAGCCAGCTTTCAATCCCCAGGCGCACACCGGCTTTTTCGGCTTTGGGCGCGACCGCCTTAAGGCGCCGCACCACTTCGTCCGCGCCTGGCTTGTCTCCGCGCAGATCGTCCTCGTTGAAAAACGCCAGCAATACAACCTGGACTCCAAGGGCCTGGCAGACGTCGATGCTGTCACTGACCCAGGCGACAGTCCGCATGTCTTTCTTATACGGGATGCGATTGAGCTCGCCGATTGCGACGGAGGCGATTTTGAGGCCGGCTTTTTTCGCC
>Ga0210408_10001447_pt1 | contig 24922 bp, 22 predicted proteins | sample IncBWH4MmetaG_FD_155471 | JGI IMG/M metagenome (GOLD analysis project Ga0210408, IMG submission 155471) | Forest soil microbial communities from Barre Woods Harvard Forest LTER site, Petersham, Massachusetts, United States - Inc-BW-H-4-M | ecosystem: Environmental > Terrestrial > Soil >...
GGCGAGGCGATGCGCTCGACCTCGAGTCGGACGCCGGCATGCGACATGCCCATGTCCAGCACACGGGCGTCACCGATCACCACGAGGCGGGCGGTCGCAGCAAGATGATCCTGGCTGAGGATTCGGGCCGTCTGCTCCGGTCCGATGCCGGTGCAATCACCGGACACGACGGCTATGACGGGTAGGTCGTGCGAGTTGATGTCCATTGATCCTGCTGTGCAGTTGAGATGCCGACGCCTCCGCCCGCGCCTTCCGGTCGAAATCCCCATCCCACGTCGCGACCACCACGGCGGCGACGGCATTGCCGATGGTGTTGGTGATCGCTCGCGCCAACGACATGAAGCGATCGATGCCGATTAGCAGCGCAAGGCCCTCGGCCGGCAGACCGGCCGTCGCGATCAGTCTCTCTCCCGGACAGTCGTGGCCATGCAGGATGGCTCTTTGTGGTGGCGGCGCGAGCGCGCGATTTACATTGGACCGGCGGCGTCGCGGGCGCTAATGCCGTATCGGCATCATTTCAGGACAAATCATCATAATGGACCTGGTCTGGCTGGAGGATTTCCTTGCGATCGCCGAAGAGGGCGGATTTTCGCGCGCGGCGGAACGCCGGCACGTGACGCAGCCGGCGCTCAGCCGCCGCATCCGGGCGCTCGAGGAATGGCTTGGCACCCCGCTGTTCGAGCGCAGCACGCACACGCTCACACTGACGCCTGCCGGCGAAACGTTCCGGCCCGTGGCGGAGGACGTCCTGCGCCGCGTCCAGCTCGGCCGCGCGGAAGCGCTCGAGGTCGCGCGGCTGAAGGCCGAGACCATCCATTTCGCGGCGACCCACGCGCTGTCGCAGATGTTCTTTCCCGATTGGATCCGCAGGATAGAAAGCGCGCGCGCCGGCGCCGCAGTCCAGCTCGTCGCCGTCAACTTCGCCGGCTGCGAGAAGCTCCTGCTCGACGCCCAGGTCCAATTCCTGTTGACGCACTATCACGCCTCGCTGGTCAGCCGGCTCGACACCGACCGCTTTCAGCGCATCGAACTGGACACCGACGTGCTGGTGCCGATCAGCGCACCGGCGCCAATGGCCGCGCGCAAGCGAACCGGGCGTCAGGACAGATCGAGCGGGAAGCCGCACTACGCTTTACCCGGCGCGCCCGCCGAGCCGCTGCCCTACCTCGCCTATCATCCAGGTTCGGGCGTCGGCCGCATCGTCTCCGCGTTCCTCGCGGCCAAGGATCCGGCGGCGTCGCTTGCCCCGACATTCTCGGCGCCGGTCATGCTGCTGATCGACATGGCGCGGCAGGGACGCGGCGTCACCTGGGCTCCGCGCAACCTCGTCGCGGACGATCTTTTGAACGGACGGCTGTTGCGCGCCGGCGGCGCGGAGTGGGACATCGACATCAGCATCAGTCTGTTCCGCTCCCGCGCCCGCATGACCAATGCCGCGGAGCGGTTCTGGAGCGCCGTGCAGCAATTGACAGCAGAGCACGGACCACAGTCAGCGTGATTGCAGCCGCCCTCTTGCGGTCTCAGGCGGCGCGGACCGCGCTCAAGAACTTGCTGACCTCGAGCTTGAGTCGGTTGCTCTCGCTGGACAGCGACCGCGCGGCCGAGAGCACTTGTGAGGATTCCGATCCGGTCCTGCTGGCGCCGCGCTGCACGTCGGTAATGTTCGATGAGACCTGCTGGGTGCCCTGCGCGGCCCGCTGCACATTGCGCGCGATCTCCTGCGTCGCGGCGCCCTGCTCCTCGACGGCGGCCGCGATGGCGGAGGCGATCTCCGACATCCGCCCGATGGTGTTGCCGATTTCCCTGATCGCGCCGACCGATTCCTGCGTCGCCGACTGGATGCCCTGGACCTGCTGGCTGATCTCGTCGGTCGCTTTCGAGGTCTGTTCGGCCAGGGCCTTCACCTCGGACGCCACCACGGCAAAGCCGCGCCCCGCCTCGCCGGCGCGCGCCGCTTCGATGGTCGCATTCAGCGCGAGCAGGTTGGTCTGGCCGGCAATCTGGTTGATCAGTTCCACGACGTCGCCGATCCGCGCAGCCGCCTTCGCCAGCTCCGCGACGCGATCATTGGTGCCCTGGGCCTGGCTCACCGCTTCGCCGGCGATCCGCGCCGAGTCCTGAACCTGACGGCTGATCTCGTTGACCGACGATGCCATCTCCTCCGTCGCGGACGCCACCGACTGCACGTTGGAGGAGGCTTCCTCCGACGCCGCCGCGACCACTGACGTCAATTCTTCCGAGCGCGCCGCGGTCGCCGTCAGCGTGTCCGCGGAGGTCTCGAGTGCCGAGGAGGCCGCGGACACGATCTCGACGATCCCGCCGATGACGGTCTCGAAATCCCCGGTGATCCGGTCGACGCGCTGGCCACGCTTGATCTTGGCATTGGCCTCGACGCCCGCGGCCTTATCGGCCGCTTCCTTGGCGACCAGCGCTTCCTTGAAGACCTGCAGCGATTTCGCCATTGTGCCGATCTCGTCGGAACGATCGATCGCGGGGATCACGACCTCATGCTTGCCGGCGGCCAATTCGCTGACCACACCAGTGAGGGTCGACAGCGGCGCGATCACCCGACGGCGCAGCATGACCGTGACACCGCCGAGCACGGCGAGCAATGCCAGAACCGCAATGGCGGTCAGCGCCAGCATCAGCAGCGCGCCGTCACGCGCCGCTTGCGCGCGATCGGCCGACTCGGCGAGTGCCGCATCGCGCAGCACGACGAAGCGCTGGATCGCGGGGACGATCGCAGCGGCCAGATCGTCATTCGACATCTTGTATTTGCCGTCGCTGCGCGCGGCCGGCATCTCCTGCTCGATGACAGGCGCAACGTCGACGAAGTAGCCCTGGACCGCCTCCTTGAGCGGCTTGACCAGCCGCTCCGGCTTGCCGATCTGGTCGATACCGGCTTCGATCCGCTCGCGGTCGACATCGACCCGGCCCTGCGCGCGATCCATCGACGACAGCTCCGCCGTCGTCACCGGGCGGTGCGTGCTGAGCGCGGGCGTGAACGCCGCAGCGCGGCTACCGGCCGTGACGCGCAGGTCCTGTGCGGTGCGGGCAATGTTCAACAGCGCGGTCAGCGATGCGTCCGCTTCCGCCACCTGGTTCTCCAGCCGGTTCAGCAGCGGCTCGATGGTCGCGATCGCCTTGGCGACGGCGGGCAGAAAGCCCTTGATGACCGTGTTGTCGCGTCCGCTCATCGGAAGCGTGAGGGCGCCGTCGGCCGCGGAAGAGATGTCGGAAAGGATCGTTGCCGCCTGGTTCAATCCTTCGGTGAGCACAGCACCATCGCTCAAGACAGCAACCGCCTTGCGCGCGTTCCCGAACGCTGCGTCCGTCGCCTGCTTGGCTTTCGTGACAGCTTCAAGCTGGGCGGGAGTTGCTGCGCCCTCCTGGAACAGTGGAGAAAGATAGGGCGCGCGCTGACCGGCAACCAACTGGCTGACGACGAGAACCGTCCGGAACGCTTCGACCGCCTTGATCGCCTCCCCCTTGCTCACGACGGTGCGATATTGCGGAATGAGGACCTCCGCACCGAGAATGACGGCGAGCGCCGTCACCGACAGCATCGAAACCGCAAATAGCCGACCAATGCGCATGAAGCGTGTCCATTATCCCCGTGTTTCACCACGATGTTTATTTCGCACTCGCTAAGGTTGGCTTAATGACTCCGATACTCGCTAAAACGCATGGCATCACGCCGTCGCAGGCACCCCGATACCTGAAATGAAACCCGGGCGCCAATCACCGACGCGATATGACTCTAAGCAACTCTGTCGGCATCGCCGTTGGAAAACACCCGGCTCGCAAGAACATCGGAGGCTTCGAGCGACATGATCTCTTCGATTCCGATCGTGCGGCCGAGATCGGCCATCAGCCGGTTGGCCTGGCGCAAGCGCATGCGGTCGAGCGCATTGCGGATCGAGCGGGCGTTGGAGAACAGCGGCTGGGTCCTGCGCAGGCCGATATAGCGGATGAAGGCCTCGCGTGCCGCCGGCGTCAGCCGGTAGTTCATCCGCCGCAGCATGATGTCGGCAATCGCCAGCAGCTCATCCTCGCTGTAGTCGGGGAAATCGATGTGGTGCGCGATCCTTGAACGGAAACCGGGATTGGAGGCGAAGAACGTGTCCATCCGGTCGCCATAGCCCGCGAGGATGACGACGAGATCCTCGCGCTGCGTCTCCATGATCTGCAGCAGTATCTCGATCGCCTCCTGCCCGTAGTCGCGCTCGTTTTCGGGCCGGTACAGGTAATAGGCCTCGTCGATGAACAGCACGCCGCCCATCGCCTTCTTGAGGATCTCCTTGGTCTTCGGCGCGGTGTGTCCGATGTACTGCCCGACGAGATCGTCGCGCGTCACCGAGATCACCTGCCCGCGCCGCACGAAGCCGAGCTTGTGCAGGATCGATGCGACCTTGAGCGCGACCGTGGTCTTGCCGGTGCCCGGATTGCCCGTGAACGACATGTGCAAGGTCGGCGCGTCCGCCGTCAGCGCGAGACGCTTGCGCAGCCGCTCGATCAGGAGCAGCGCCGCGATTTCGCGGATCCTGGTCTTCACCGGCTTCAGCCCGACCAGCTCGCGATCGAGCTCGTCGAGCACCTCTGCGATGCCGACATCGGCATATTCCTGCTGCAGATCGATGCTGGCCGGCCGGTCAACTCCGGGCTGCCCGGCGACGATTGCGTTTGCGATATCCTGCATGGGCGCGTTTCCATATCGAAAGGGCTCCGTCGCCGCCCGTGTCGACGACGGAGCAAGTATCCGGCGGACAGGAGAATGCCACGACTCCCATCAAGGACGGCTCACCGGATCAGGGAGCTAGCCACTCTGATAGCGTTCGCCTTCCGGCCGCTGCGCCGCGTAGGACCGCGTTGCATAGCGCATGACGCGTCCGACCGACTCCTGGCGGTCGAGCCGGAAGCCTCCCTCGCTGGCGGGGCGGTTGACGATGAAGGAGATCCGCACCGATTCCCAGCCGTGGCTCGCATCGAAGCCGGAGATGCGGATGTAGCGGTCGCCATAGACGCGCCGGCAGTCGGCGAGTTCGCGCATCACGCCCGCGGCGTCCGCGAGATCGAACATCGGCAGGCCCCACATCTCCCAATAGGTGTTGCGCGGATGCGGGTCGTCGGTGAACTCGATGTTCACGGCCCAGCCTTTTTCCAGGCAATACTGGACCTGGCGCGTGATCTGCTCGTCGGTGAGATCGGGAAGAAACGAGAAACAGCCTTGGGTGACGCGCATCGTCATCTCCTTTCAGATCGAGAGGCTTGGGGTCGGAACGAAATCGGGCGCATCGGTCGACGTGTAGTCGAACGTCACGTCCTTCCAGACCTCGAGCGCCTCGCGCAGCGGCGTGCAGGTCTGCGCGGCCTTGGCGAGGATCTCCGGACCCTCATGGACGTAGTCGCGGCCTTCGTTGCGGGCCAAAATCATCGCCTCCAGCGCGACCCGGTTCGCGGTCGCGCCGGCCTGGATGCCCTGCGGATGGCCGATGGTGCCGCCGCCGAACTGCAGCACGACATCCTCGCCGAGCAGATCGAGCAATTGATGCATCTGGCCGGCATGGATGCCGCCCGAGGCGACCGGCATCAGCCGGTTCAGGCTCGCCCAGTGCTGATCGAAGAAGATGCCGTGCTCGAGCCTGGTCGGATTATAGTCCTCGCGACAGACGTCGTAGTAGCCGCGCGTCGTGTTCGGATCGCCTTCGAGCTTGCCGACCACGGTGCCCGCATGAATGTGATCGACGCCGGCGAGCCGCATCCATTTGGCGATGACGCGGAACGAGACGCCGTGATTGCGCTGCCGCGTATAGGTCGAATGTCCCGCCCGGTGCAGATGCAGGATCATGTCGTGCTTGCGCGCCCATTTCGCCATCGACTGGATCGCGGTGTAGCCGATCACCAGATCGATCATGATGATGCTCGATCCGAGCTCGTGGGCGAAGGCGGCACGCTCGTACATGTCCTCCATGGTCGCCGCGGTCACGTTGAGATAGGTGCCCTTGATCTCGCCGGTCGCGGCCTGCGCGCGGTTCACCGCCTCCATGCAGTAGAGAAAGCGCTCGCGCCAGTGCATGAACGGCTGCGAATTGATGTTCTCGTCGTCCTTGGTGAAATCGAGTCCGCCCTTGAGCGCCTCGTAGACCACGCGGCCGTAGTTGCGGCCGGAGAGCCCAAGCTTCGGCTTCACGGTCGCGCCGAGCAGCGGACGGCCGAACTTGTCGAGCCGCTCGCGCTCGACCACGATGCCGGTCGCAGGGCCCTGGAACGTCTTCACATAGGCCACGGGAAGGCGCATGTCTTCCAGTCGCAGCGCCTTGAGCGGCTTGAAGCCGAACACGTTGCCGATGATCGATGCCGTCAGATTCGCGATCGAGCCCGGCTCGAACAGATCGAGATCGTAGGCGACGTAGGCGAAATAGCTGCCGGGCGAATTCGGCACCGGATCGACGCGATAGCATTTGGCGCGGTATTTCTCCGCCGCGGTCAGCCGATCGGTCCACACCACCGTCCAGGTCGCGGTCGACGATTCGCCGGCCACCGCCGCGCTCGCCTCGATCGGGTCGACGCCCTCCTGCGGCGTCACCCGGAACAGCGCAATGACATCGGTGTCCTTGGGCACGTAGTCGGGCTCCCAATAGCCCATGCGCCTGTATTCGAGCACACCGGATTTGTAGCGCTCCTTGCCGCGCAACGTCATGGTCTGGATGTTCATGATGGTCTCCTTGAATCTTGGCTCCGTCTTCCCACTGCAGATCGTCATGCGGCCGCGGCGCGGCCGACCCCGGGATCCAGCGCCCCCGAGCGATAGCGCTTCGCCATCTCGGAAAGCGGGATCACCTTGATGTCCGTCGCATTCCCCGCCGTCCCGAACTGTTCGAACCGTTCGCGACAGAGCGCGCGCAGCGCATCCATCGCGGGTTTCAGGAATTTTCGCGGATCGAATTCGCTCTTGGTCTGCGTGGCGACCTTGCGAAACGCCGCCGTCATCGCCAGCCGACAATCGGTATCGATGTTCACCTTGCGCACGCCGTGCCCGATACCGCGCACGATCTCCTCGACCGGAACGCCGAAGGTCTGCGGCATCTCGCCGCCGAAGGCGTTGAACGCGTCCTGCAAGTGCTGCGGCACCGATGACGAGCCGTGCATCACGAGATGCGTGTTGGGCAGCCTGCGATGGATCTCCTCGACCACCTTCATGGCGAGAATCTCACCGTCCGGCTTGCGCGAGAACTTGTAGGCGCCATGCGAGGTGCCCATCGCGATCGCAAGCGCATCGACCCCGGTCGCCTGCACGAAGTCGACGGCCTGATCCGGATCGGTCAGCAATTGGTCGTGGCTGACCTCACCCTCGACGCCGTGGCCGTCTTCCTGCTCGCCGCCGCCATGCTCCAGCGAACCGAGCACGCCGAGCTCGCCCTCGACCGAGGCACCGATCCAGTGCGCCATGTCGACCACGCGTCGGGTAATGGCAACGTTGTAGTCGTAGTCGGCGGGCGTGCTGGCGTCGGCCTTGAGCGAGCCGTCCATCATGACCGAGGTGAAGCCATGCTTGATGGCGGTCGCGCAGGTCGATTCCTCGTTGCCGTGGTCCTGGTGCAGGCAGAGCGGAATGTGCGGATACATCTCCTCCAGCGCGTCGATCATCTTCGACAGCATGATGTCGTGGGCGTAGGCGCGCGCGCCGCGCGACGCCTGGATGATGACGGGGGCATCGACGGCAGCCGCCGCCTCCATGATCGCGAGCCCCTGCTCCATGTTGTTGATGTTGAACGCGGGCACGCCATAGCCGCGTTCCGCCGCATGGTCGAGCAATTGTCGCAGTGTGATTCTCGCCATCTTTGTCTCCGCTAGAGCAGGATGAAGTCTGGTTGAATTGGTCTCTCCGCGCACACCGTTCACCTCTCCCCGCCTGCGGGGAGAGGTCGGATCGCATCGTTGGATGCGATCCGGGTGAGGGGGATTCTCCGCAGGTTCAGTCCCTTGAGGCTCCCCCTCACCCCAACCCTCTCCCCGCAAGCGGGGAGAGGGGGCGCATCTTCGTTGCGGCTTCGATCGAACATCATCTCATCGTGCCCTAGGCCATCGGCCGGTTGGTCTGTTGCATCCTCGCGATCGCGCGGCGCGCGGCGGCGACGATCGCATCGGGCGTGATGTTGAACTCGCGATAGAGCGTGTGCGCCGGCGCGGACGCGCCAAAACCGGTCATGCCGACGAACTCGCCGTGCTCGCCGATCCAGCGCGGCCAATCGCCCAGCACCGCGGCCTCGACGCCGACGCGTGGCGCCTTCCCGAGCACGGACGCGCGGTAGTCGGCGGGTTGTTCGGCGAAGCGCGCGAAGCACGGCGCCGACACCACAGCCGCGCGCACATGCCTGGCCGCCAGCAACCGGCTTGCTTCGAGCGCGAGGGACACTTCGGATCCCGTCGCGATCAGGGTGACGTCGCGCGGACCCTCGACCTCCACGACGACATAGGCGCCGCGCGCCACCAGATTGGCTGCAGCAGCCGCATGACGGATCGCAGGCAAAGCCTGGCGCGACAGGCACAGGATGGATGGCGAGGTCTCGGCGCGCAGCGCGCAGTCCCAGGCTTCCGCGGTCTCGACCGCATCGGCCGGCCGGAATACGAGCAGGTTGGGAATCGCCCTGAGCGCCGCGAGCTGCTCGACGGGCTGATGCGTCGGCCCGTCCTCGCCGAGGCCGATGGAATCGTGGGTCATGACATGGATGACGCGGATGCCCATCAGCGCGGCCAGCCGGATCGCCGGGCGGCTGTAGTCGGCAAACGCCAGAAACGTTCCGCCATAGGGAATGAAGCCGCCGTGCAGCACGATGCCGTTCATCGCCGCCGCCATCGCATGTTCGCGGACACCGTAATGGATGTAGTTACCCTGCAGGCGTCCCGGCGCGACCGATTGCTGGGTTTTCGCCTGCGTCAGATTCGAGTGGGTCAGGTCGGCCGAACCGCCGAGCAGGTTCGGCAGCGCTTGCGCGATCACGTTGATGACCTGCTGCGAGGCCTGGCGGGTCGCGATGGAGGGCCGCTCCACGATGAGCCGCGCCATGAGGTCCGACATCGCCTCGTCATAGGCTGACGGCACCTTCCTGTTGAGCGCATCGTGAAACGCCGATCGGCCATCGGCGCACAGACGCCGCGCGCGATCCTTCCAGGCCTGACGCTCCGCGCGCCCACGGCTGCCGGCCTCGCGCCAGCGCGCGAGCACAGCAGGCGGAATCTCGAACGGTTCGTGCGGCCAGTTCAGCGCGACGCGAGTCTTCGCCACCTCCTCCGCCCCGAGCGGCGCGCCATGGGCCGTTTCCGAACCCTGCCGGCCCGGAGAGCCGTATCCGATCCGGGTGCGGCAGGCGATCAGCGATGGCGCTTCGCTCGTGCGCGCCCGTTCGATCGCAGCCGCGATCGCCGCGGGATCGTGTCCATCGATGCGAGCGACCGACCAGCCGGATGCCGCAAAGCGCACGAGCTGATCGTCGGAACAGGCCAGCGCGGTCGTGCCGTCGATCGAAATCTGGTTGTCGTCGAACAGCACGACCAGGCGGCTGAGGCGCAGATGGCCGGCCAGCGAGATCGCCTCGTGGCTGATGCCTTCCATCAGGCAGCCGTCACCCGCGATCACATAGGTGAAGTGATCGACGAGCTCATCGCCATGGCGCGCATTCATCATGCGCTCCGACATCGCCATGCCGACCGCGGTCGCCAGCCCCTGCCCCAGCGGACCGGTGGTGGTCTCGACGCCGGGCGTATGGCCATATTCGGGATGGCCCGGCGTTTTCGAACCCCACTGCCGAAACTGCTTCAATTGCTCCAACGTGACGTCCTCGTAACCCGTGAGATGCAGCAGCGCATAGAGCAGCATCGAACCGTGGCCTGCCGACAGCACGAAGCGATCGCGATCGGGCCATTGCGGATCGGCCGGATCGAATTTGAGGAAGCGGTCGAACAGAACGGTTGCGACATCGGCCATGCCCATGGGCATGCCGGGATGACCCGAGCCCGCCTTCTCCACCGCGTCGATGGCCAGAAAGCGCACCGCGTTGGCGAGCTCAGCATGTGCGACCGACCGCTGCACGGCCGTGGTGTGAACGGAGATATTCACTTGTCCCTCCCATCCGATTTGGATGCGATCCACCGGTTCATCTCGCGTTCCTCCTGCGCTCGATCAGCTGCATGATCAGCGGCGTCAGGATCAGCTGCATGGCGAGGTCGAGCTTCGACCCGTGGGCCACGATCGAATTGGCGCGCGACATGAAACTGTTCGGAAGCATCGAAAGCAGGTAGGGAAAATCGATGCCGCGCGGATTCCTGAAGCGGATCACGACCATCGATTCGTCCGGCGTCGGAATCCAGCGCGCGATGAACGGATTCGACGTGTCGACGGTCGGCACGCGCTGGAAGTTGATGTCGGTTTCGCTGAACTGCGGGCAGATGTAGTGAATATAGTCCGGCATCCGGCGCAGGATGGTGTCGGTCACGGCTTCCGTGGAATAGCCGCGCGCGCTGCGATCGCGATGCAGCTTCTGGATCCATTCGAGATTGATCACCGGCACGACGCCGATCTTGAGGTCGGCGTATCTCGCGACATTGACCTTGTCGGTCACGACAGCGCCATGCAGCCCTTCGTAGAACAGCAGATCGGAATGTTCTGGCAGCGCGCCCCATGGGGTGAAGGTGCCGGGAGGCGTGCCGTGACGCGCCGACTCCTCGTCGTCATGGATGTAATGGCGGGTCGTCGCCGTGCCGTTCTCGCCGTAGTCGCGAAAGGCCTTCTCGAGCTCCTCGAACAGGTTGGTCTCGGGGCTGAAATGGCTGAAATGCCTGTTGCCGCCCTCGGCCTCGCGCGCCATCTGCACGCGCATCTCGGCGCGGTCGTAGCGATGGAACGCATCGCCCTCGATATAGACGGCGTTGACCTTCTCGCGATGGAAGATCTGCTCGAACGTGCGCTTGACCGACGTGGTGCCTGCGCCGGACGAACCTGTGATCGAGATGATCGGATGCTTTCGGGACATGGCGATTTCCTAGACCCGAAAGAAGCCGCGATGCGCGAACAGCGGCGCGTTCGTGCAGGCCCCGATCTCGGGACCATGAAACTGCTCGATGCGCCTGACCTGTTCGGATGATCCCAGGATCAGCGGCACGCGCTGATGCACGGTGTCCGGCGCAAGATCGAGGACACGCGCGTAGCCCGTCGATGCGGCGCCACCGGCCTGCTCGACGATGAACGCCATTGGATGGGCTTCATAGACGAGCCGCAGCCGCCCGTTGCCATATCCGTCGCGGTTGTCGGCCGGATAGAGAAACACGCCACCGTGCAGCAGGATGCGATAGATCTCGGCGACCAGCGAGCCGATCCAGCGCATGTTGAAATCCTGGTCCGCCGGACCCTCGACGCCGGCAAGGCACTCGTCGATGAAGGCGCGGACCGGCGGATCCCAATAGCGCCGGTTCGATGCGTTGATCGCGAACTCGCTGACGTCAGCGGGAATCCTCACTCTCGCGCGGGTGAGCCTGAAAATCGCGTCCGCGGGGTCGAGCGTGAAGATATCGACGCCGTCGCCGAGCGTCAGGACGAACGAGGTTTGCGGCCCGTAGAGGGCAAAGCCCGCCGCAATCTGCTCGGTGCCGGGGCGCCTGAAGGCCTGCGACACGTCTCGCGGCGCAGGCGTGATCGAGAAGATCGTTCCCACACTCATGTTCAGATCGAGATTTGCGGAGCCATCGAGCGGATCGACCGCCACGCACAGAAGCGACGCCGGGTCGTAGAACTCGGGCTTGGCTGCCTCCTCGGAGGCAAAGGCGGCAATGGAAGCCGATGCCAGGGCGCGGCGGATCAGCCAATCGGCGCTGATGTCGAGATCCTTCTGCACGTCGCCGTCGGCGTTGGTGCCAAGGATGATGTCGGCCGAGGTCACCGGTGCGCCGCCACGCGCGAGACCGCTGATCTCGATACAGGCGGTCGCGATGGCGTCGACCGCAGTCGCGACCGAGAAACCCAGGGGACCGGTCTCAGAATGCCGCTCGAGGTATTCACCCAGGGTCGTCAGACCCAAAGACTGCCTCGCCATATCCATTTCCCCACCTCAGCACCGCTGCCATTCGTTGACGGTGTCCGCACGTGGAGATTGACCCAGTTCATTAAATAAGAGAATGTTAAAAAACTAATGGACGACAAAGAATTTCCTTATATGGCCCTTCACCTGCGCAATGTGACGATCCGGCAATTGCGCGCACTCGCCGCGGTCGCCGAATGCGGCAGCGTCACGGCCGCCTCCAATCGGTTGGGGCTCACGCAGCCCGCCGTAACCCAGCAGCTGCATCAGCTGCAGCAGCAGGTCGGCCTGTCGGTCGTGCAGCGGACCGGCGAGGGCATGCTGCTGACCGATGCGGGCCGCGAGGTGCTGCAGCTCAGCCAGCGGGTCGAAGCCGCGATCAAGAGCTGCCAGCAATCTCTCGACATGATGGCGGGGCGCGCGGGCGGCTCTGTCTCGATCGGCGCGGTCAGTACCGCGAAATACATCGTGCCGCACGCGATTGCCGCGTTCTCGCGGCTGCATCCGAAGATCGACCTGAAACTTTCGATCGGAAATCGCGGCGAGATCCGCCAAGCCATGCACGGCTATGATCTCGACTTTGCCGTCATGGGCCGGCCGCCCGAGGACGTCGAGGTCGAGGCGCACCTGATCGGCGACCACCCGCATGTGATCGTCGCTGCGAAGGGCCACTGGCTGGCGAAGGATTTTGGGCTTGCGGTCGCCGATCTCTCGCATGAGACGTTCCTGACCCGCGAGCAGGGCTCCGGGACGCGGATTCTGATGGAAGGCTTCTTCAACAAGGCGGAGTTCCTGCCTCACATCGGGATGGAGATGAGCAGCAACGAGACCATCAAGCAGGCCGTCATCGCAGGCCTCGGCATCGCGTTCATTTCGGCCCACACGATCGCGGCCGAACTCGAAGACGGACGGCTGGTCATGCTCGACGTCGCCGGCATTCCCGTCGTCAGGCAATGGTTCGTGGTCAAACGGCGCGACAAGATTTTGCTGCCGCCGGCGCAGGCGCTGCTGGACTTCCTGCGTGCGGACGGCGCGAAATTCCTTCCCTCGCCGCCGAGGCACGTCTAGCCGACAACATGAACTGACAGGCCCCGTGGCGAGCCGGCGCGTTTTCCTGAAGATGCGATGCCTCTGCTGTGTGACTCTCGGGGGCGCACCTCCGATGCCGCTCCACTTCAAACTCGTGACGCTATGAGGCTCACCGCGTCACCGCTCCGACCGACCACGGCAAGGTCTGCCCGCCCTGGAAGACCACCACTTCGTTGTCCTCGACTGCGACGGCTGCAAGGACAGGAGACTCGCGCCGCTCCAGCACGATCGTGCCGCAATTGAGGTCGAGGCCATAGAACCGCGCGCCATTGACGGAGGCAAAGGCCTCGAAGCGATCCAGCGCGCCCTCCTCGTCGAACACCTGCACATAGGTCTGCAGCGCGGTCGCGCCGCCCAAGATGCCGGCGGAGCAGCATTCGGCTTCCTTCGCGGTCCGGCGATGCGGCGCGGTGTCGGTGCCGATGAAGAAGCACGGCAAGCCCGAGGTCGCGGCCTTGCGCAGAGCGAGGCGATGGTGCTCGCGCTTGGCGACTGGCAGGCAATAGAGATGCGGCCGCAGGCCGCCCTGGAAGATCGAGGTGCGGTTGATGACGAGATGATGCGGCGTGATCGTGCCGGCCGCACGCGCGGCATGGGCGCGCACGATGTCGGCGGTCTCCGCCGTCGTGACATGTTCGATCACCACCTTCAGGCCAGCATGCCGCTTCAGGAGCGGCAGCAGGCTCTGCTCCATGAACGCGGCTTCACGGTCAAAAATGTCGACCGCGGGATCGGTCGATTCGCCATGGATCAGGACTGGCATGCCGATCTTCTCCATGCGCTCGAACACGGGAGCCCGCGCCGGAATATCGGTCACGCCATAATGGGCGTTGGTGGTCGCGCCCGCCGGATAAAGCTTTGCCGCAACCCAGACGCCGTCGCGAAAACCCTTTTCGATTTCGGCCGGAGCGGTCGTATCGGTCAGATAGCAGGTCATCAGCGGCTGGAAGTCCGAACCCTCCGGACGGGCGCTGAGGATGCGCTCGCGATAGGCGGCAGCCATCGCGACGCTCGTGACCGGCGGCACCAGGTTCGGCATGATGACGCCGCGCGCGAACTGCGACGAGGTGAACGGCAGCACCGCCTCGAGCATCGCGCCGTCGCGCAGATGGACATGGAAATCATCAGGGCGTCGGATCGTGATGCTGTCGACGCGCTTCGTCGTCTTGGCGTGGTCGAACAGTTCGGTAACGCTCATTTTGCGGCCTCTTCCGGGATCAGCCCGCATTAGCGCGATTCCGGCCGGAAAATCACCCAGATTCATCGCTTCGCGGCGCTGGCAGGACTGCCGCGTCGGCGCGCCGTTCCACCGGCGTCGGAACAGCGGCAGACCTTACCGAGAGTTCATCCTCCATCGATGCAGGTTCCTGCAACAGCACCGCGTCGCCCGCGTTGACAGGAGAGCCGAGGCAATTGCGGCTTCAAGGACGAATGATGGAGAAAGCAGAATGAGAAAGATCGTTATCGCGCTGCTGGCGACGACCCTGATCGGCTCGCCGGTGTTCGCCGCCTCGAACAATCAGAAGCAGCCACAGACAAAGCAGCAGCAAACCAGCCAGACTCAGCCGCCGAAGCAGCAACAGACTGCACAGGACAATCAGACGCAGCAGAACTTGCCGCGTCGTGAGATCCGCCAGGCTCAGCAGGCGCTCAACAAGGACGGGTTCAAGGTCGGTCGCGCGGATGGCCGGTTGGGACCGGAGACCGAGGCCGCCATCAAGCAATTCCAGCAGAGCAAGCAGATCCAGCCCAGCGGGCAGCTTGACCAGCAGACCATGGCCGATCTCGGCCTCGACACCTCCCGCCAGCAGAAATAGTACCTGGCCGCGTGTAACGGCATCAGCAACGAAGCGCGCCGGCATCGGCCTGCGCACTTCGTTGCAGGCGTTTCTCCAGCGCTTCCCGCTCATTTTGATCCACGCGTCGATCCGTCTTTCGCGGGAAGCGCTGTCGATTCTTGTTTTGGCGCATGTCCTCATCGCGGCTCGCGATTGGACCCGCGACCACAGGGGGTGCCGGTTGCCGCAGCTCGTTTTGGTCTATATTGTACGAACCAGTATGTTCATGAAAGCAAGTGTTGAAAAAAGCCGTGGGCGGAGGTGGATTTGCCTTGAGCCACAGCCTGTTCCATAGGATTCCCGGCGGGAGAAACATCGATGCTGAAACGCATGCCGGCGTCTCCGAAGCGCACCAACGATCCCGAGCGGACCAAGCGCGACATCGTCGCGGTGGCGACCGAGGAGTTCGCCTCGCAGGGTTATTCCGGCGCGCGCGTCGACGCGATCGCGGCACGCACCCGCACCTCGAAGCGGATGATCTATTATTATTTCGGCGGCAAGGAGCAGCTCTATCTCGCCGTACTCGCGGAGGCCTATCGCAGCATTCGCACGCTGGAGAGCCAGCTCGACATCGACAGCTGCGACGCGCGCGAGGCGCTACGGCGCCTGATCGAGGCGACGTTCGATCATGATGAGCAGAACCCGAACTTCATCCGGCTGGTCAGCATCGAGAACATTCATCATGGCAAGCATCTCAAGCAGCATCCGGAGCTGCGTCGGCTCAATGCGAGCGTGATCGCGACGCTTGACCGCATTCTGCAGCGCGGTCGAAAGGAAGGCGTGTTCCGCGCCGACGTCGACCCGGTTGACCTGCACCTGGCGATCAGCTCCTACTGCTTTTTTCGGGTCGCCAATCGCCACAGCTTTGGCGCGCTGTTCGATCGCGACCTGAGCGAGCCAAAAATCCGCGCCCGCAGCCGGCAACAGATCGTCGACATGATTTTGGCCTGGCTGTCGGTCGCGAAGGCCTGACCCTACATACGACGGCTCTGTCCCCTCATCCTGAGGAGCGCCCTCTTGCGCGCGTCTCGACGGATGAGGCCCCGAGAGGCCGCAGTCCGGGCCTCATGGTTCTCCGAGCGATGCGAAGCATCGTCCGGAGACGCCGCGTAAGAACGCGGCTCCTTCCCCGCCCACAGCGAGTACAGCGTCTTGCAGCTCATCGGCGAAGTTGGCACGGATCTGACCAAGTGGCGGACCGAAAAGCACTTCACCTCGTGGTTGGGGCTTGCTCCCGGAAGCGCTCAAAGCGGCAAACGCAACGCTTCGGTCAAACGACGCCGCAACCGAGCCGGCCAGATTTTTTGTGTGATGGCCCGTGCCTTGGCGCGCAGCAAATACGTCGCGCTCGGCGGCTTTTACCGCCGCATGGCGGCACGGCGCGGCGGCTTGGTCGCCAACAAGGCCCTGGCGCGGAAACTGGCCACACTCTTCTGGCGCGTGATGGTCAAAGGCCTCGACTTCGTCGAGACAGGGGTGGCTCAATACGAGGCGAAGGTCTTGGAAACCAAGCACCGCATTCTGCACCGACTGGCTCGCCAGCTCGGCCAGCAAATCGTCCCCAACCCAGCGGCCGCCGTCTGACAGCGTGTTCATGGAGAGGTTCTGAAGTCGCGCCCCGAGTCACCACCTCATCCCGAGGAGCATCGCGAAGCGATGCGTCTCGAGGGATGGGCCGCTCGCGCCGGCCTTACTTCGGCTGCGGGACGATCCGGATATAGGGCTTTGGCGACTTCCAGCCGTTCGGATAAATCGTCTTGGCCTCGTCGTCGCTGACGGAGCCCGCGATGATGACGTCCTCGCCCTGTTTCCAGTCGGAGGGCGTCGACACGCGATGCTTCGCGGTGAGCTGCAGGGAATCGATGACGCGCAAAATCTCCTGGAAATTGCGCCCGGTCGTCATCGGATAGACCAGCACCAGCTTGATCTTCTTGTCAGGGCCGATGATGAAGACGTTGCGGACCGTCTGGTTGTCGGCAGCCGTGCGCTTTGCGACGTCGCCGGAGGTTGAAGCCGGCAGCATGTCGTAGAGCTTGGACACGTTGTAATCGGTGTCGCCGATCATCGGATAATTGGGCGCGGCGCCCTGGGTCTCGCGGATATCCTCCGACCAGCGCGCATGGTTTTCGACGGGGTCGACGCTGAGGCCGATCAGCTTGACGCCGCGCTTGTCGAATTCGCCTTTCAGCTTGGCGAGCGCGCCGAGCTCGGTGGTGCAGACCGGGGTGAAATCCTTCGGATGGGAGAACAACAGCGCCCAGCTGTTGCCGATCCAGTCATGGAACTTGATCCTGCCCTCGGTTGTTTCGGCCTCGAAATCCGGGGCCACGGCGCCAATCTGAAGAGCCATTGGTGTTACCTCATACGGTTAAAGCGACAGATCAGTATGCTCCTAATGCAACAGATCAATTTGTCTTGGCTACCATAGTGGGTCATTCTCTTTTCGTGAACCTGCTGCCGCCGAAGAAGATAAAATATTCTCCGTATGATCCAAATCGTAGCATCACTTTTTTGTGCGGGCGCGGTGTGGAAAAATGAAAATTGTCGCCTCGATGTTGCCTTTTATCACTTTCACATCGCCGCCCCTCACGGCTATAGGAGCCCCCCGAACCGTAACGAGTGACGCCGCGACGAAAGAAAGACTCCGTAAATTACCCCGTAGGCGGGTTTCGAATCGTTAACCACTCGTTCACACACCCAGGGCCATCCTGCACGGAACAGAAATCGAGACGAGAATTATGACTGCCCTTCAACCAGGGGGCGTCGATGCGATCGACGTCCTTGAACCATCCTGTCGCGACACCGCGGCCCAGGCGCTTGCCGTCGTGCGTGACGGCGTGATCACCGGCGAGGGTCCGACGACCCGGGGCCGGGTGCATTTCTCCCGCGCGCTGGACGCCGACGATGCCGCATGGTGCGCCAAGATCCTGACCGCGCGTGCGGTCGAGCATCAGCCGGTCAGCCGGGCCGAGGCCGAAGCGCTGTTCGAGATCAATGACGCGGCCACCGAGCGCAGCGACGATGGACGTTTTGACGACCTGCTTGCGAAAGCAGTCGCCCATCACGCCGCGTCCGCGTCGGGCCTGCCGGTGCCGTCGCGCACGGTGGCGCTGTCGCCCGACACCGATATCGAAAGCTGGGCGCCCGCGCGGGCCGCCAATGTCAATGCCGACGTGCTGGAATGGATTGCAAGCCAGATGCGCGGCAAGCGCCACGGCAATCGCGCCTTGATGGCGATGGTGGCGACGTTTGTCGGCGCGGCGGCGCTGCCGCTCGCAGCCCAGCTGCCGCAGGTGTTCGACATCGGGATGTGAGGTTTCGCGCGAATTGCGCAGACAGCATGGACGGCGGGGCGGTGGCCCCGCCGTTTTCGTATCCGGTCTCATTGTTTTCGTTCGTCGAGGACGGAACGCGCCGTGCGCACCGCCTGCTCGTAGCGCTTCAGCTGATCTTGCGAGAATTTCTGCATGGTGCGCAGTTCGTCGGATGTCTTGGTCTTCAACTGAGCGAATCTGGGCGACTGCAGAAGGCCGTCATCCACGGACGATGCGTTGTCTCGAAATGCGAGGATTCGCTCGATGCGCTGCAATCCGAGGCGGTTGCGCTCAGTTGCCTTGCTGGCGTGCTCCATGTAATGCAGCAGCCTGTCCGTGGTCATGGCGCGGGCGTTCTCTTCATCGCCCTCGATGAGCCGAACAAGCTGCTCGTCTACGACGTCGGTACAAAGGTCGACACATTCGTCGCAGATGTAGACGGCCGGCCCGGCGACAAGCTTGCTCACTTCGTGCTGGCTCCTGCCGCAGAAGGAGCAATGGAGGAGTTTCGCTGCCGGCGCTGGATGCTGGCCCGCAGCCCCGCCGGCATCCGGCTGAGCCGCATCGATCTTGGCCGACAGGATATTCCAATTCTCGTAGCCGAACGCTTTCGCGATCAGCTCGAGGGACTCGCTGTGAGTTGTTTGCACCGATCTTGCACCTAAGGCCTCGCGCAGGGAACGCGCCATGGCCTTCGCATCGCGGAAATCGCGCATGAGAGCACCCGTATCGGCGAACGGAAGAGATCGGTGCCTGCCTTGCCGACCCGCTCGCCAATAGCGAGGGCCGAGAGCTTCGATACGTTCACCATCCCAGAGGGAGCAGGCGGCGGGTGTATCAACCGGTCGTCATACTTGGCGTACCCGCAGTGATTGTCAACCGGCACCGGCGTTAAGGATCTCGTCAGCGGTGCCGCCTTGATCCGGTCGTGTGGCTGGTCCACCGTGCTGCGCTCCGGTCAAAGAGGACGCGCATGATCAAACAGGCTTTTGCGGGCCGCATCCTGATTCTGGCTTTCATGATTCTGGCTCTCGTCGGTCCGGCAACCGCGGCGGAGCTCGACGATGCCGTCGCCGCGGCTCGCCGGGGCGAGTATGCGACCGCGCTTCGGCGGCTGGCTCCGCTCGCCGAGAAGGGCGATGCGCGGGCCCAGTTCGACATCGGCTTCATGCACGCCTATGGATGGGGTGTGAAGCGGGATCAAGCGGCGGCAATCCCATGGTATCGCAAGGCGGCCGACCAGGGGCTTGCGGTCGCGCAGCACTTTCTCGGCCTCGCTTTTGTGAATGGCGAGGGCGTGCGGCCTGACGACGCGGAGGCGGCGCAATGGTTCGCCCGATCCGCGGCGCAGGGATTTGCCCAGGCCGAGTTCATGCTCGGCCTGATGACCCTGGACGGCAGGGGCGTTCCGCAAGACCCGGTGCAGGGTTACGCATTCATCGTCATGGCGGCGCAGGGGGGCGTCCGCTCCGCGCCGCGCGTCGCCCAGACCCTGGCGCTGACGACGCCGCAGCGCGCGCAGGCCCAGGACATCATCGCGCGCTGGAAGCCGAAGCCTGAAGCATCTCTCGCCAGCATCGCAGACCCGCGACCGGAGGAACTGCTCGGCCTCGATCGGCATATCGGCGAAGTCGTGGATCCCACGATTTGGCCGGCGTCGGCGATCGGCGTCGTCACCATGGCGCGTTTCGACAAGGGCGGCTGGTGCACGGGCACGCTCGTCGCCCCAAAAATCGTACTCACGGCCGCGCACTGCCTGTTGAACGGAACCGAGCTGATCAGCCCAGGGAACCTCCACTTCCTGGCCGGCATGAACCAGGGAACGCCGGCCTCCTCCTCGGCTGCGGAGCGGTTCATCGTGGCGAAGGATTTCGTTCCGACCTTGAAGGAGAAGTGGACGCTGGATCGATCGCCGGCGGACTGGGCGCTGATATTTCTCAAGGACGCGCTGCCGGCGCGGCCGGTTGCGGTGAAGGCGCTGACACGCGAGGAACTGACGGCCGCCGCGCGCGCGGGGACAATCTCTGAAATCGGCTATGGCGAGGAACGGCGCTATTCCCCGACTGCCTTGAGAAACTGCCGCGCCGATCGCAACGACACTGGGCTGATGGTCCTGCAGTGTCTTGCCAACCACGGCTATTCGGGTTCGCCGATCCTGGCCGACATCGATGGCAGCCCCGCCGTGATCGGCATCCTCTCGGCGATTCAGGAGGAGAAGCGATTGAGCTTTGCTGCCTCCGCCAGCCAGTTCGAAGCGGCGATCAAGGACGCGATCGGAGCCGAGTCCGCGCCCGCGCGCTGATCTGGTCAGGCTGCGGCGCGTGCCCAGCGGGCATGACGCACATATGCGCCTTTTGCAATCTGCCCGCCCTGCCACAGCGCTTGCATATCGGCGTCAGATTCGGACAAAGGACTGCGGGGTTTGGCAGGGGATCATTGTCGCGTTGAACGAGGATAAGAACATGGTCGTCGTCCTGATCGTGCTGGCGATCGGGCAAATCATCGGCTGGGGCACGATCGGTTTACCACCCGTGGTCGGTAGGGACATCGCGGCCGATCTCGGCATTGACATCGTGGAGGTGTTTGCCGGCACCTCGGTTCTTTACGTGGTCATGGGCCTTTGCGCGCCTGCCTTGGCGAGCACCTTCGGCAGATATGGCGCGCGGCGCGTGATGATCGCCGGCGCCGCAATTGCCGTGCCGGGTTTTCTCGTGCTGGCGCTCTCGCGTGGCGGGATCAGCTATTTTGCCGCATGGGCGATCCTGGGCACCGCAGGCAGTGCCTGCCTGTCGACGGCCAGCTACATCCTGCTCAACGAGCTTGCAGGCAGGGACGCCAGGCGATCGATTGGCGCGCTGATGCTGATGACGGGATTGTCCAGCACCATCTTCTGGCCCATCACAGCACTGCTTTCGGCTGAGGCCGGCTGGCGCGTGACCTGCCTGGTCTACGCTGCCGCCATGGGCCTTGTTTGCGTTCCGCTCTACATGTTCGGATTGCCGCATCGGGCCCGCGCGCCGGCGCTTTCCCGCGCGGTCGCCGATCCGCCCACGGCGGGACCTGCCGTTGCCAGCCGTCCCGTCGATCCAAAGTCCATGGCGGGGGGACGCGGACTTCGGAAAGCGGGTACCAGCACGCTCCTTCTGATCATTGCAGCGACCTCCCTGAATGCATTCATCGCCTTCGGGCTTGGCGCCGTGCTGATCGAACTGCTCAGGTCAAAAGGGCTCGCTCCAGCCGAAGCAATTGCCTTGGGATCGTCACTCGGAGTCGTGCAGGTCAGCGCCCGCGGCATCGATTTCTTGGGTGGAGGCAGATGGGACGGGGTCACGACGGGCCTGTTTGCCGGCGCCGCGCTTCCGGCGGCGATGCTCCTGCTGATGCTGGGGCACGGGCTGCACTGGTCGATCGTGGGCTTCATCGTGATCTATGGCCTCGGGAGTGGTGCTCTCGCCGTCGCCCGCGCCACGATTCCCCTGGTGTTCTACGACAGCACGTCTTACGCAAAAGCCGCCTCGCACATCGCCTTGCCACTCAACGTCATGTCGGCGCTGGCGCCGGCGGTGCTGGCAGGCGTGCTCACACGGTTCGGCGCCGACGTGTTGCTCGGATTGGCCCTGCTGTGTTCGTGCGCTGCACTTGCCGTCCTGGCAATCCTCAGTCAGCGTCGTCCACGATCTCAGGGCATCGCACAGGGTTGAAGCGGTGGAATCGGATTGCCTGACGGCGTCGAGACTGGGCAGGAATAGCGGTCGTTGCTTGGTCAGTTTTCAGGCCAGAACCCAGCCGGTACAATCGTCCTCCTGCGACATCGCGCAGCGGTTGTGATATGAAGACGAAACTCGAATAGCAAAGTGTGCCCGAAAACGGCGGGAGGGCCCGTGCTCGCAACGATATGGGGTTTTCTGCAGGATGAGAGCAATCGAACCGTGTTGACTTGGATCGGCGGCGGCATCGTCGTCGTCGCTGGCGGCTGCTGGACGATCATCAGGTTCTTGATCTCGAAGAAGGAGAAGGGTGAGCGCGCGGCGGTTCCACACGTGACGGCATCACAGGGCGCGGTGGCGGCGGGCGGCGATATAAGGGACAGCAGGATCGACACGCGCGGCGGGACCAAGCGATAGGGCCGACCATGTCACCTTCACCACTGGACTGGCTTGGCAGTGGCAAGTCCATCAGTTCGGCGGCCGCTATTCATGCCGAACTTGGCGGCGTCGCGGTCGGGCGCGACATCCGTGACAGCACAATCATCATCAAGAGAGGTCTCGACGAGGAAGAAACCAGCCGCCTCTTCGCGGGCGTGCTGGGGCCTATCGCAGAGAAAGTCATGTCGGCGCTTGCCGATCAGGTGGCGCGCGAGAAGGGCATCCCGGAACCGCCATTACGGGCGATCCTGGCGAAGCTGGGTCATGGTCACGTCCCGGATTACGAGATTCCCGAGCGCCTCAACGCGGCCGCCGATCAACTCATCGCGCTGCGCAAACAGCTGGGCCGCCTGGGCGATGATCGACCTGAACTGGCCACGATCCGTGCGCAGGCGCTGGAGCTCATCGACCGCGGCGATATCGACGGGGCACGTCAGGTCCTTCGCAAAGGCCGCGATGCGGTTCGTAGCGGAGCGCGTCTGCGCGAGGCGGAGTTCCTCGCTGACGAGGCCCGTCTTGACACTTCGGAGCTCGATTTTGAAGCGGCTGCCGCCAAATACGCGGAGGCAGCCGAGCTGGTCGCGCCTTTCGACCAGCAGGAGGGTCGGCGGCTCAAGCGACAACAGGCGCAAGCGCTTCGCGACCACGCGGGGCGGTTCGGCGATGAGCACGCGCTGCTGAAGGCGATAGATCTTTACCGGCAGCTCCTTGCTGTGGTGCCGCGCGGGAAGCTGCCGATCGAGTGGGCTGCAACCCAGATCGATCTCGGCAACGCGTTGCGCTCACTCGGCACGGTCGCGCCGATCGAGGAGGCCATCGCCGCCTGTCGCGAGGCGCTCGTGGAGCTTGCTCCCGCCTTCGCGCCGGTCGAGTGGGTCGACGCCCATATCTGCGTAGGATTTGCCTTCTGGGCGCTCGGCTGCCTGCTGACGAGCGAAACCGACCAGCTGGAAGAACAAGGGATCGCGGCGTTTCGCACGGCCCTGCAAGGGTCCACGCGGGAACGGGACCCAGTTCGATGGTCGACGATCCAGTTGGGGCTCGGCAATGCGCTGGCTGTACGTTCCTGGAGCGATTGCGGGATGGAGCGTCTCGAACAGTCGGCGGCGGCGTATCGCGAGGCCCTCATTGGGCTGCGACGTGAGCACGCTCCCCTCCGCTGGGCGAGTATCCAGAACAACCTTGCCAACGTGTTGGGAGGGCTTGGTGATCGGCAGAACAGCATCGAGCGACTCGAGGAGGCGGTTGCGGCCTGCCGCGAAGCCTTGAAAGAGCATACGCGCGAGCGTTGGCCGCTGAGCTGGGCCATGAGCCAGATGAACCTCGGCGCTGCGCTCAGTTCGATCGGCGCGCGCGAGAGCGGCACGGCACGACTGGAGGACGCCGTCGCGGCATTTCGCGAGGCGCTGGAGGAGCTCGCGAGGGAGACCGGCAGTCCTCGCACAACCTTCGCCCAGATCAAGCTAGCGGATGCACTTTGTGCTCTCGGAGAGCGCGAGGGCGACACGGCGCGCCTCGAGGAAGCGGCGGTTGTCTATCGCCAAGCCCTGCAGGAACGGCCTGAAGGGAGCGATGCCAATCGGTCGTCGGCCTTGGCAGGTCTGGGAGATGCACTTCGGCTCCTCGGCGAGCGTGAAAGCGGTATCGAGCGGCTCGACGAAGCGGCCGCTGCTTATCAGCACGCGATCGAGGGGCTGTCCCGCGAGCGCCAGCCGCGCCTGTGGGCGGGCTGCGTCGCTGGCCGAGGGATTGCCCTGATGCATTCCGCGGAGCGGACAGGGAAGGCGAGTATGGCCGAAACCGCGATACAGCAAATCGAGGCAGCCCTTGAAGTCTACGGCCCCGGCGAGGACTCACCGGCGGTAGCGCGTTTCAAGCAACAGCTGTGCAAGGCGCGCGAGGTCCGAAGCCGTCTCGAACTTAATGGATGAAGCAAACCTGTCGCTGCGTACAGGAAACGCAGCCGCCGCAGTGTCACAGAGCCTGTAAATCAGTGTGAGACAGGTTGGCAGAGGCATCCTTGTCTTATTTGCGCAAGAATATCGTTGTCGTCCTGATCGTGCTTGCGATCGGGCAGATCATCAGCCGGGGGCACGATCGGACTGCCGCCAGTGGTCGGCCGGCAGATGGCTGCCGATCCTCGTGCGCTGCTCTCGTCGTGTTGGCGATCCTCAGCCAGCGTCGTCCGCGAGCGCGGGGCGCCGCGCAAGGCTGATGCGTGTTGCACGACGGGCAAAACCCGCATGCATGCCATGCCCAAACTACCGTCGCGCCAATCTGTCGGAGCCGGCGCATTCTGATTTACAGAATACTTCTTGACGTCTCCCGAAAATCATAAATATTGTCCGGTGCCGTCCCGCGCTCAATCAGGAGGGCGCTTCGCGATCGTCACGAACGTTGGGCGCGGGATGCGATGGACGCGAGAGTTTTGGGCGCAGTCTTCGCAAGACGACCGAAGCTTTTGC
>Ga0210408_10001448_pt1 | contig 24917 bp, 32 predicted proteins | sample IncBWH4MmetaG_FD_155471 | JGI IMG/M metagenome (GOLD analysis project Ga0210408, IMG submission 155471) | Forest soil microbial communities from Barre Woods Harvard Forest LTER site, Petersham, Massachusetts, United States - Inc-BW-H-4-M | ecosystem: Environmental > Terrestrial > Soil >...
ATGAGCCCGAGGAACACCAGCATCGCGCACAACCAAGGCAGCACTGCGATGGTGATCTCGCTGATTCCCATCTTGGCGATACTGGAGGCAATATAGAGATTAAGTCCAACCGGCGGATGACACAGTCCGACCTCGGTATTGACGATCATCAATACGCCAAGATGAACCGGATGGACGCCGAGCTTGGTCGCGAGCGGATAAAGGATCGGCGCCATGATCAGGAGGATCGACGACGGATCCATCACGTTGCCTGCCAAGAGCAGGATGACGTTCACGACCAGCAGGAACATCCAGACCGAGAAATTCTTGTCGATGATCCATGCCGCCATGGTTTGCGGGATCTGCTCGTGCGTCATCAGGAACGAGAACAGCACCGCATTGGTGATGATGTAGAGCAGCATCGAGCTCATGCTGGCTGCCTGCAGCAGCACCTTAGGCACGTCGCGGAGATTCAATTCCTTGTAGATGAACACGGTGATGCAGAGGGCGTAGACCGCGGCGACCGCGGCGGCCTCGGTCGGCGTGAAAATGCCGCCATAGATGCCGCCGAGCACGATGCCAATCAGCGAGAGGCCCCAGACGCTTTCGCGGAAAGCGCGCCATTGCTGTCCGAACGTGGCCCGCGCCATACGAGGATAGCCGTTGCGCCAGGCGACGAACCACGTCACCGCCGCCAGCATCAAGGCCAGGATGACGCCCGGCACGATGCCGGCCATGAACAGCGCGCCGATCGAAGTGTTGGTGGAAACGCCGTAAAGCACCAGGATGATCGAGGGCGGCACCAGGATGCCGAGCGCACCCGACGTCGAGATCACGCCGACGCCGAAGCGTTTGGGATAGCCGTATTCCACCATTGCCGGCATCATGATCGAGCCGATCGCAACCACGGTTGCGACGCTCGAGCCTGAAATCGCCGCGAACATCGCACAGGCCGCGACGCCGGCAAGACCCAGCCCGCCCGGCAAATGGCCGACCAGCGATGTCGTAAACGCGATCATCCGCCGCGCCACGCCGCCGCGCGTCAGGAAAGTGCCGGCGAGGATGAAGAACGGGATCGCCATGATCCCGAAATTATCGAGGCCGGAAAACAGCTTCAGTCCGACGCTTTCGATCGGCACTTCCGTCATCGTGAACAGGAAGGTCAGAACGGTGAGGCCGAGCGAAATCGAGATCGGCATGCCCGTCAGCATCAGCGCGAACAAGAGGCCGAAGATGAGAGCCGCGCTCATCACGCTTCTCCAAGCGCGATCGGCGCTTTTTCTGAGACCTCGATGCCTTCGACATGCGTCGCGTCATGATGCGGCAGCGCGTCGGTCCAGACGTAGGCCCACATCACCTGCAGGAAGCGGAAGCACATCAGATAGGAGCCGAGCGGAATGCAGGCGTAGACCAGCCAGCTCGGCAATTCGAGGTCGGGCGAGACCTGGTCGGTGTGCATCAACTCGATGACGAACTTGGCGCCCATGGTGCCGACGATCGCCGTGAACAGCGCGCCGCCGGCGAGGCCAAACAGGATGACGCCTTTGCGCCAGCGGTCGTTAAGGCGGTTGATCAGGACGTCGACGCCGACATGGATGCCGGTCCGCACGCCGTAGGCGGCGCCGAACTTCGCCATCCAGATGAACATGTAGATGCACAGCTCCTGCGCCCAAGAGATGTGAATGGCGATCAGGTAGGGGTAGAGAAACGGCACGCCGGTTCCGAACCGGTGCACGACGGAAATGAAGATCAGGGTGGTCGCCAGCCCCATCAGGCCCGCGATAATGATCTCCTCCAGCCGGTCAAGAGCCCGCAAAAACATCCATGTCCCCGGTGACAATCGGGCGGTTCTTCAAACCGCCCGACCATGCACTTCTCCGCAAGCCCTCAGCCGGCCGCGGCCGTCCCCTTACCAAAGCGCTCAGTTCATCGGGCCGCGGCCCGTCTCCTTGAGGAACTCGTCGATCAAGGGCTGACCGACGCGCGAGGCCACGTCCTTGTAGACCGGCATCATCGCCTTGCGCATCGCCTCGTCCTGCTCCTGCGTCAGGGTGATGATTTCGGTCTTGCCGGCCTTCTTGATCGTTTCCAGCGCGTCTTCGTTTTCCTTGGCCGACTGGCTGTTGCCGAACTCGGTGGCTTCCTTCATCGCCTTCTCGCAACTCGCCCGGATATCCGCCGGCAGGCCGTCCCAGAATTTCTTGTTCACGACCACGACGTAACCGATATAGCCGTGATTGGTGATGGTGGCGTATTTCTGCACCTCGTGCATTTTCTGGGTGTAGATGTTCGACCAGGTGTTTTCCTGGCCGTCGACCACGCCGGTCTGCAGCGCCTGGTAGACCTCGCCGAATGCCATCACCTGCGGGATCGAACCCAGTGCGCGGAACTGCGCTTCAAGCACCTTCGACGACTGGATGCGGAATTTCAGGCTCTTGTAGTCGTCGGGCGTGACCAGCTTCTTGTTGGCGGTCATCTCCTTGAAGCCGTTGTCCCAATAGGCGAGCCCGCTCATGCCCTTGGAATCCAACAGCTTGAGCAATCTGGCGCCGAGCGGACCGTCGGTGACCTTACGCAGAGTCTTCAGGTCCGGCAGGATATAGGGCAGATCGAACACTTCGAACTCCCTGATGCCGATCGGGCCGAACTTGGAGTTCGACGGCGCCAGCATCTGCACCGCGCCGAGTTGCAGCGCCTCGAGTTCTTCCTTGTCCTTGTAGAGCGTCGAGTTCGGATAGATTTCGACCTTGACCTTGCCGCCGGAGTATTTTTCCGCCAGCTCCTTGAATTTTTCGGCCGCCTTGCCCTTCGGCGTGTCGGCAGCGACGACGTGGCTGAACTTGATGACAACAGGCGATTGCGCCGATGCCGGGCCGATCAGTATCAGCGCCGCGATCGAAGCGGCGGCCAGGGTCAATTTACGCATGTTTCCTCCCCGCGTGATCATTGCGGAACGCGCGCCAGCCGCGCGACTCCCAACCTTGTATGCCAGCGGCACCAATACAGAGAAGCCGGCCGAAACGCCATTACCCCTTTAGCAGGGGCTTTGTGCGATCGTTGTTGCATTGCAATCACCTCAGCCACCGTCATTCCGGGGCGATGCAAAGCATCGAACCCGGAATCTCGAGATTCCCCGATGTGCAATTGCACATCTGAGGTCTGGTGCTAGCGCACCATCCCGGAATGACGCTGTGCGTCAGCTCGCCGCGGCCGCCGGCATGTCGCGCTGGCGCTTCATGACGATCTTGTTGAGCGCGCCGAGATAGGCCTTGGCGGAAGCCACCAGCGTATCCACATCCGACGCACGCGCGGTCATCGACCGGCCTTCATGGCCGAGCCGCACCGTCACTTCGGCCTGGGCGTCGGTGCCCTCGGTGACGGCATGCACCTGGTAGAGCTCCAGCGCCGCCTCGTGCGGCACCAGCGCCTTGATGCAGTTGAACACCGCATCGACCGGGCCGTTGCCCTCAGCCTCCTCGATTTTGGTCGCACCCTCGATATTCAGCTTCATGGTGGCGCGCTGCGGTCCGTGGGTGCCCGCGATCACCGTCAGCGAGGTCAGCTTGATCCGATCGTGGGAGGCGGCGATTTCCTGATCGACCAGCGCCTCGATGTCCTCGTCGTAGATGTCCTTCTTGCGGTCGGCGAGCGCCTTCATCCGCACGAATGCGTCCTCCAGCTGGTTGGCGCCGAGCTTGTAGCCCATCTCCTCGAGCTTGTGCACGAAGGCATGACGTCCCGAATGCTTGCCCAGCACCAGCGACGACTGCTTCAGGCCGACCATTTCGGGCCGCATGATCTCGTAGGTCGAGGCATCCTTCAGCACGCCGTCCTGATGGATGCCGCTCTCATGGGCGAACGCGTTGCGGCCGACGATCGCCTTGTTGTACTGCACCGGGAACGAGGTCGCCGCCGACACCAATTTGGAGGCCCGCGTCAGTTGCGTGGTGTCGATCCTGTTCCACCACGGGAATTTGTCGTTGCGCACATTGATCGCCATCACGACTTCCTCAAGCGCGGCATTGCCTGCCCGCTCGCCGATGCCGTTGACGGTGCATTCGATCTGCCGCGCCCCGCCGGCGATGCCGGCCAGCGAATTGGCCACCGCCATGCCGAGATCGTTATGGCAATGGACCGAGAACACCGCCTTGTCGGAGTTCGGCACCCGCTCGATCAGGGTGCGCATGAAGTGCGTGTATTCCTCCGGGATGGTGTAGCCGACGGTATCGGGGATATTGACCGTGGTGGCGCCGGCCTTGATCACGGCCTCAACGATGCGGCACAAAAAGTCCATTTCGCTGCGGGTGCCGTCTTCGGCCGACCATTCGACGTCGTCGATATGGTTGCGGGCGCGGGTGACGTTGGCAATCGAGGTCTCGACCACCTGCTCCGGCGTCATGTTGAGTTTTACCCGCATGTGCAGCGGCGAGGTCGCGATCACGGTATGGACACGGCCGCGCCTGGCGAATTTTACCGCTTCCGCGCAGCGATCGATGTCCTTGGGATGCACGCGCGACAGGCCGGCGATCACGGCGTTCTTGGAACGGCGGGCGATTTCGCTCACCGCCTGGAAATCGCCTTCGGAGGTGATCGGGAAGCCCGCCTCGATGACGTCGACGCCCATGTCGTCGAGCAGCTCGGCGACCTCGAGCTTCTCCTCGAAGGTCATGGTGGCGCCGGGGCATTGCTCGCCGTCGCGCAAGGTGGTGTCGAATATGATGACGCGGTCCTTGTCGGACTTTTTGACGGTAGTCATTGCGAAAATTCCTTTGGCTGGTGCGCTGTTTTTTGAGCGCTGAAGGGGTCTGGTGATCTCGCGCAAACCCCTGAGTGCCCAGGCGCAAACCGCCCAGACGGCCCTCAGGGGCCGATAAGAAGCAGCAGCCCGCGAAGAACGCGAAGAAGCAGGGTGGGCAGGGACGCAGCCGGGGTCGCGGGGGCGGCCTTGGCCGCTCCACCCAAAACTCCGTAACTTTCGCCGCGAATCAGCATTGCCAGACCCTGTCTGGAGCGCAAATCCTCGGCCAAAACCGTTGAAAGTTCGTTGCCGAAAGCCTGCGTCCTGCGCCGTTCTAGACGAGAAATGCGGCAAGCCGCAATGCCAAAAGATAGTCAGATGGGCTGACCTTTCTTACCCTCCCCTGGAGGGGTCACCTCCGCTTCTCGTCGTCCCCGCGAAGGCACCCGCAGCCTCGCGTGCGAAATAATAAAGCACACGAGCATAATCACTACAGGTTCACCGAACTGGTCCGGCCTTCCCTGCGCGATGGTTTTAACGGCTTATGGCGTGCTCTCCCCGGCGAACGGGCTCTTTTGCCACCGTCGCCTGCGCTTCTTATCGCAGACTTGACTCCAGCGTCACGAAGTCAGGACCACACGCTTTTGCCGTCCGCGCCCCGCCTTTCGAAAAAGCCGCTCGACCGACCTGGTACCGGTCCACCGAAGCTTTAGCGAAGGCGGATCAGCGCCGCTCGTCTTGCGCCGCTGCCGCGTCCGTCGCATCCCACTCCACGTTCGTGACGATCGCGAAACGCCTCTTTAACAGGAGCGGGACGGCGAAACATATACGACTGATTTGGGTCGAGCGGCAAGCGACATTTCTGAAATTCGGAAACTAAGTTTCCAAGGCATGGGCTCATTAGTTTCGAATTGATGCGAATTTGACGAAGGCCGGCGTCGGAGAGAGTTCCCGTATTCCTACGAATTTATCCGCTGGGTCGAAGGCGACTGTCCGTTCGATGCGGGGGCTCTTACGGGCGAAGGGCGCGCAAATGCAGGAAGAAGGGTATGCGCTGCCAGCGGCGGCCAGTTCCCGTAACAATAGCGTGTTCCGGAAGGCCCGGCTCACGAAGCGCCTCCACCAGGAACCCGGCTTTCTCCAATGCTGTGAAATAGGCCTCCAGAGGACGATGCTGACTATTGAACGTCATCGTCAAGCCGTCGCGTTCGACCGCATCGGCATAATGGAAAGCACGGAGATAGTCGCCTTTGATGACGAAGTGAGCGTCGGCGGTCGCTTCTTCGAAGCTTCCAGCCGAGTTGATCGGATGGACTATCGCCAAGCAAAATCTTCCACCTGGTTCCAGAACGCGCGCTGCTTCTTGAATGGCAGCAGCCATCCCATCGATATCTTGAAGTGACATGAAGGCGAGCGCCAAATCCGCGCACGCATCATCAAGCGGAAGCGCGGTGGCATCCGCCAAACGCACGTCCATCGATGGGTCGAACTCTCGGGCGGCGGCGACGAGAGACGGTGAACTGTCGATGCCAACGACACGATGCCCGAGTTCCTTCAAGTCACGCGCGAGACGTCCTTCGCCGCACCCGATATCCAGAGTTTGCCGACCCGGCGCAGGCAAGAGATGAAGAAATTGGTCGCGGTGAAACCGCCAATAGCTGTCGTGTCCGGGAGTCCGCGCCCATTGGATCCATTGGCGGGCCTCAGCTTCCCAGCTGACACTTAGATCCGCAAAATCCATCGTAGTTCGCCTTACGGTCATTGGAGGCTCCTCCGAGCGACGTAGCCATTACTGCTATGATTGGCGACGTACGGCAACGACCGTAGTGAACCCGAAGTTGACCTAGAGCGATTCCTTCTTCTTTCTTCGTTCAACACGTCACGTGAACTGCTTGCGCGATGGCACTTTGCAGACATTGCGCGACGTCCGACGCGAGTCCGAAAATGCGATTCCAAAGCGGACGTTCGTCAACGCCCCGATCTTGTGGTTTCGCACCCTGGTCCGGATGGAGCTGGCGGGTCGAGGTGGGGTCGCGCCGGCGACCGCGAGGTCGCCGGATTTCTCTTCGAGTTTTCTGCGGCTCCGCAGGGAGCGGTACAGTTCACGCGGCGCGGATGAGGCCGAGCTGCTGCAAGGCCGCTACGCCGTCGTCAAGACCGATTTCCTCGAGGATCTTTCCGTCCTTGAGTTTCAACACGGTCGTGCCGGTGAATTTCATCTTGCGGCCAGTGTTGGCCGGCAGCGATCCCGCCAGGAAGTCGCTGAACGCCGGCCCGGTATGCGTTCCGCCACCTTCCCATCGACCGACGACATAGTCGCCTTCCGCGATGAGATCGGCAGCGCCCCAGAAGTTGAGATCGGGGAACGCTTTCCGAAAGTCCGTCATGAACGCCTTGATGTCTTCACGGCCGCGGCGCGGTTCGTGGAGCGAATACTGCAGGAGCATGTCGGGCGCAGCGAGTTCATCGACAATTCCGAGGTCGCAAGTCTTGCCCCAAAAATCCGTGAACCACCGGCCAACAATGGCCTTGTTGTCTTCTTCCTTTGACACGATCGCTTCTCCTGTTGTGTGCTTTGATTGCGGTCCGCCATGAGTGGACGTTTTCAGGGTAGATCCGGATGATGGTTGTTGAACTCCGGTTGTTGTCGGCAAATCGAAACTTGCCGGCGGACGCCCGGCGGGCTTCGGTCAACGGACATCTAAATCAGGCCGCAACTTCCTTGTTGGTCAGCGCCTGCTTGCGTTCGATGCCCCAGCGACAACCCGCCGATCCACTGTTGCCGATGACGCGATGACAATTGCTGTGCGCAGGGGGTGGCCTGATTGATTGCGAATGTGCCGACAGGTGCCCGCAACATCAAAGGCCGCGGGCACCCTCCCGCGTAAGCAAGGCCTGCTTGCGCTCAACACCCCATGCGTAGCCCGAGAGCGACCCGTCGTTCCGCACCACCCGGTGACACGGGATGGCGACCGCGAGGTGGTTAGCAGCGCAGGCGCCGGCAACCGCGCGCATTGCGTTGGGAGAGCCGATCCGTTGCGCGATTTCCGTGTAGGAGACGGTCTGACCGATCGGGACCCCCTGGAGCGCCTGCCACACCCGCCGCTGGAACGCGGTGCCGCGGACGTCAAGCGGCAGGTCGAGACCTAACCGAGGGGCTTCAATGAAGCCGACAACGCGGGCCACAAGGGCTTCGTAGTTCCTGTCGGCGCCGATCAGGCGGGCCTTGGAAAAGCGATCCTGCAGTTCGCGCACCAGTCCATCCGGGTCGTCGCCCAGAAGAATGCAGGCCACTCCCTTCTCGCTCGACGCAACCAGGATGGTGCCGAGCGATGTTTCACCGACAGCAAAACGAATTTCCTCGTTGGCGCCACCGGCGCGATATCGGGACGGTGTCATGCCGAGCATGCCGGTGGCTTTCTCGTAAAAGCGTCCGCTGGAATTGAAGCCGGCGTCGTAGATCGCCTCCGTGACGCTGTTACCACTTGCCAAGCGTTCACGGACCTTCGATGCGCGATTGGCCGCCGCATAGTCCTTCGGCGTCAACCCCATGACCGCCTTGAAGCGGCGATGGAAATAGCTCGGACTGCGGCCAACAGCTGCGGCCAGATCGGTCAAGGACGGCTCCTCCTCGCTTTCCTCGATCAGCCGGCAGGCACGAGCGACGATGGCGACGTTCTCCGCCGCAGCCGAAAGTCCGTCCGGATTGCAGCGCTTGCACGGCCGAAAACCAGTCGCCATGGCCTCCTCGATGGTGTCATGAAGCTGGACATTTTTTGGATTGGCGGAGCGGGACGGACAGGATGGTCGGCAGTATACGCCGGTTGTCACGACCGAGTACCAGAAGTGGCCATCAGCCGTTCGGTCGCGGGCAACAATGCGCGCCCAGCGCGGGTCATTGGCTACATCCGCATGATTCCGCCTTTGGTGTTTCTCGTGGATCACGGTCATGTTCGTTCTCATCGCTTGGGTAAGAGGTCGTCATCAAGCCGATGGCGTCCTGCCGCGCTCCGGGGTGCTGCCTTGACATTGCCGATGGTGAGGCTCTCGGCCCACCCGATTCCCGAAGACATCGCCCGGACCCGGTCGATTTGGATTCGAGGGTAAGAACCGAAGTTCTCCTGTTCCGTCGATCGTTATGGTCGCTGCGAAAGCGCACGCGACGGCGGAGGACATCATGAAGCTCGTAAGATTCGACGGCGGAAAGACAGGCCTGATGGTCCGGCTCGCCTTAGGTCCCCACGTCATCGACGTCATCGGCAGCCTGGGCGCGCTGTCGCCGGACGATCCCATTTCGCAAGGCATTCTCAATGGCATCCTGAAAGACAAAGGAAGCTGGGCTCCGTTGATCGAGCATTGGGAGCAGGCGCGAATTGGATTGCGACGACTGGCGTCGTTGGCGTTAGCGAATCCCGACCGACCGCATCTGGCCATTTACCGTGCTGACGACGTCAGCCTGGCGCTGCCTTTGAGGAATCCGACAGGCATTGTCACCCTTGACATCGTGGAGTCGAGCGAAGTCGCGCAAGACTACGCGCTCGACGTGCCACCGGCTTCCTTGACTTGAGCAAGCTTCAGGACAGGACAGACTGCCCGGAACCATTGTTGCCGGGGCCACTTGTTGATGCACGACCGGATGCGAATGTCCCCGTAGCATCCGATAATGGCGGCCTCAGCTCTTCCCCCGTGCTGGGGCCGCTTTCTCTATCGTGGCGGCTGCAAAGCGGGAGCGTTACCTAACTCTCAGTCACCATCGATGCCGAAGATTTGGCGGTGATAAAAACGGCATGCGCCCCAGAGCTGTGGACTTGCTGGTCAATATTGCTCACTCCAACAAAGTCCTCTGTCATTTCTCTTTCGCCTTCAGTCACCAACCTCGATCAGCTTGGATACCTTTTATTGGCCGCTTGGATCGCAGCGGTACGAGAAGTCCATTCAGAAGGACCGCCATCTTCGGCTGGGAGCAAACAAATCCGCCATCGCAGGAACCTTTATCGGCTGGCTCTATTTGCCCCGTGTCCAATAATGGACGCACGACAACTGGTAGACACCATGAAGAAGATCCTCTTAGCGACGGTCGCTATTCTCGCATTCACTGCACCTTCCTTCGCGGCCGAACCGGACAAGACGGTCGGGCAAGCGCCGGCATCAGGTGCTTCCTCGTTTTACCTGGCTCAAGATACCGCAACGATGAAGTGTCAAGTCGTCACAACCCAGCCCGCCACTGGTGGCACCCTGAAGGTTATCGGTGCCGCTCATCCGACACACGCATCAGCAGAAACAGCTTTGACGGCTGACAAGACCTGCATCAAGTAATGAGGTGACGGCGCGAGTACGCGGGGTGGGTCCATCGGTCCGACAAAACGACTGACCCGCCCCGCCAACTGGTTCTAACGTTCGCGAGAAAGCTCGCTGCAATGGGAGGCGAATGTTGGAATCGGACACTAGAGCGAGATGACTCTTCTTCGAATCGTCATCGCGCTCTATCTTTTTGTTTGAGCATGATCTCCGCGCAAACGCGTTCCGCGTTTGTCGCGAGGGAAAACCGGTGTCCACTTTTCCGGACCGCTCTAGAGCAGGATGACTTTTCTTCGAATCGTCATCCCGCTTCTCACTTTTTGTTGAGCATGATCTCCGCGCAAACGCGTTCCGCGTTTGTTAGCTGAGGGAAAACCGGTACCCGCCCATCGGGTCGCAGCCCGAGAGCATGCTTTTCCGGATCATGCTCTGGTTTTGTGTGTCGAGCCGTGTTGCGCCTGAATTTATCCCTCAGTTCAGCGTCCTGAGCTCGCCGGCGGGCCAACCGGCCGCATTGGATTGAAAGGATCCAATGCAATGAGGCTTGTCTCAACGTGATCGCATTTGGGGCATTCGAACAATCGGCGCTCGAAACCAATTGGCCCCGGTGAAACGCGTTCCAGCATCATCCGCGCGTGGCAACGCGAACAGCGAGGGCGCTCAAAAGCGCTCAGGAATTCTCGGGATAGGGGCACGGTGTTTCCCTGCGTTCAATGGATGCGTTACCAGCGCCCGCGCCAGCCGCCGCTCCACCTGCTTCCCCATCCGCTGCCACCTCGAAAGAGTCCAACGACGAGGAGAAGCAAGATCGCACCGATGGTAGCGTTGACGATTGCGCTGACCACTCCCGTACCGAGATGGACGCCTAGCTGAGGCAATAACCAGCTTCCGATAAAGGCGCCCAAGATCCCGACAATGAGGTCACCAATGATCCCAAAGCCGGTCCCTCGCACGATTTGACCTGCCAACCAGCCGGCTACGACACCCACAAACAATATGACCAACAGGCTTTCACTCGACATATGCATTTTGCCACCTCGGCATTTTGGTTCAGGCGCCGCATTACAAGCTGATTTGCTGCCGCTGTCTGTGCAAATTTGATCAGGTTAATGCGGTTTGCATTTGGCGCTAAGTAAATGCCGCGAGGCCGATCCTCACGTAATCGACCATTCTCCAAGTACAGCCACACCAACAAGAGCCAGAGATATCCAGAAATTGTCACCTGCGTCCGAACAGTCCGCCCACCACGCCGCCGATCAGGCCACCTGGACCGCTGCCGCCACTGCGGTGATGGTGCGCAGCACCCCCGTCGCGACGACGGGCCGGTTGGTCGCCATCGGATTTGTCGGTGCTGGAGCTCGCCGCTGAAACGGTTTCGGCCAGCAGCGCCCTATGCTGCAGCGTGTTGAGGAAGCCGGTCTTGGGATAGCCGCGTGCCGCCTGCCAGCGCGTGATAACGGCGCGCGTCTGCTCGTCGAACTTTCCGTTGACCTTGGTGTCGAAGCCGAGACCGGTCAGCCGGCGCTGCACGGCACGTCGTTTTCCCTTGTCGAGGCCGATCTGATCTTCGGTTTCCTGAGTTGCTTCGTCGGCAGAGGTCGCCGGGCCGGTAGAGGTCGGCCGATCGAATGCCGACAGATTGCGGGTGGCCGTGCTCGGACCGTTCGCCAGCGAGGCAATCCGCGCCAAGGCGATCGATTTGAACTGACCTTTGGGATAGCTCGTCAGATAGGCACTTAGTTCTTCAGGCCTGTTCGAATCCTTGATCGAACGCCAGAACTCCAGCTCAACGTCCGAAGCGGCGCCGACCGTGGATACCGGCGTATTCTGAGCAACGGCGGCGGAAGCGCCCGCGGGCGGCGCAATCGGATTGAGGTACACAGCGCCGATCAAGTTGGTATGCCCCCAAGGCAGTTGCTCCTTCTTGGTCTCTTCATTGACCTGAGCGCGAACCTGCGTCATCGCCTGCTGAATCTCGACGCCCGGCTGCGCAATATTGGCCATCAGCGCCCGGGTGAACGGGCTATTGGTGCCGACCTCACCATCAAGCGCGGTTTGCCCGGGACCGGTGGCGAACGCGATCAGGGTGCCTTCGCCGGATTTCATTTCGGCGAGCCCGGTCTGCACCGAAACACTGCGCGTGCCAGCTGCGGCCTTGATTCTCGCTGCAATGGGATTGTCACGGCAGGCATCGAGGAAAACCAGCTTAACCTTGGCGGCGGTCATGGTCTGATCGAGCGTGAGATCGACGTTGATCGCGTTGCCAAGCTTGACGTCCATTTCCGATTTGATGTCGGCATCGACCGGAAGCAGGTAGTTGATGCCGTCAAGGGCGATGCCATGGCCGGCATAAAAAAACACGGCAACATCCGCGCCTGGCGTTTTCTTGCCGAATTCGAGCAGCCGCTCGGTCATCTCTTGGCGGGTGAGATTGACACCCTCAACGACATCGAAACCCGCGTTGCGGAGCACGCCGGCCATCGACTTGGCATCGATCGGCGGGTTTTGGAGCGGCGTAACATTTTTGTAAATTCCGTTGCCGACGACAAAGGCGACACGCCGGTCGGCTTTGGCGGCATCCGCACCGATGAGAATTCCCAGGGCGGACAATGCAAGGATCAAGACACGCATGGCCTATTCTTCCTTCATCCGTCCAAACACCCTCCCGGGAAAACTCGAACTTCCGGTGGTGTCCAAAGCATGGTTCAACGCTGGCTCTGTCGGGAGGGCAACTGCTGTCAGGATCACTTGTTCCGGATTGCGCGTCGATTGTTGCACCGCACCGCACTCAAACGATGGCCGTCGTGGCGGCGACGCCAGACCAGATCCCTCTATTGACGCACCACGCTCACCATTGCCGTGCCGCTGTCGATCATGTCGAGTAGATGGGCTGCCGCGCGGCTCACATCGATAATTCGACCACGACCATAAGGTCCGCGATCGGTGATGCGGACGACGACAGTCTTGCCATTGCGAGTGTTGGTCACCAGCACCTTCGTGCCAAACGGCAATGTCCGATGAGCAGCAGTAAGCCCGGTCGGGCCGGTTACTTCGCCGCTTGCGGTCCGCCCGCCGCCATAGAATGCGGCAAGACCGTTTTCAGCGTGAACTGGACAGATCGCTATCGATGATAGAGCCACAGCCACTGAGAGCCTGACGAACATCATCTGCTCTGAACGTCGGGCGATCTACTAAGTTCCCTGAACCGCGTGCGGCATCAGTCAGCCAAAGCTGCAATTATCCTTGCCGCCGTTAGGGTTGCGATCTCAGGTCAATTTTCGCTCAGCGCGATCAGCGAAAAAATCCTTATCCGACCTGCTGGCTCGCCGGTCTCCTTAATTTGGATTCTCAGCCATCGACCGGAAATAGTGCTCGGCGTGCTGGAAGTAATTCTCCGCCACGATCCGATCCCCGGCCAGAGCTTCGGCACGGGCCAGGGCCAGATAGCGTTCGTAGTTTCTTTGGGCGTTTTGAGCGTTCCTCGCCTGACGGCGGGGAAATCCGGAAGATTCATTTCTCCGGGTGGGCTGGGAGCTTCGCGGCGTAGCGTTGGTCATGACCATCGCATTTGGGCGTGGCTGCGCCGTCGCGGGTTTAAGTTCCGAAATGTGTTTCATGTTGGTCCGTATGCCGCTCCGGCGCAAGCCGGGCGACGTTCGTTCGAGGAATTGTCGAGTTGGGCGCCGCGGTGAGGGCAGCGATCAAGCTTTGATAGGAGCAGGAAGTTGGGCTCGGCACTCGATCAAGAACACACAGAGAGCTGGCCGAACGGATCCAGATCGACAAGACTCATATAGGAGGGCAAAGCGGCGATTTCAAGTTGCAGCTAGAGCTGGCTCAACCTTTCCCTTGGCTTGGCATCTCAACGTTCGCACTTTTTTGGATGGGCTGGCACAGCGCCGATGGCTGTTAGCGTTGCGGCACTGTTCTGTCTTCGATTGGCTGACCCCGCACATTCGCCCAAAAAATTGCGCTTATTCTCACGGAACGATACTTGGCAAAGAGCCTTACCTTAATTCAGAGGCTCGAACCAGACAAAGAGAACGCGAATGAACACTCTAACCGTTGATCGCGCGCTGATCATATATGGCGCTCTTGCAAACCGCTCCGAGACCAGGGGAGCCCGTGAACGGCTTTCCGAGCATCTGATGAAAATGTCTATCGAGGGCGAAACGGATGAGCACCGCTTGACGGTCGAGGGGCTGTCTTATCTTCACAACCTCCATCAGGACATCGACTCGAGAAACTAGGGCAGTATGTTGCCCTTTTGGGCGTCCCGCTGCTTCCGCAACGAGTTTCTTCGCGTTATTCTCGCTTTGGCGGCGCGGACTGCTTCCATCCTTGTTGGCTGTTGTTTCGGGTGCGGCGTCTTCGCTGCCTGTCCCACGGTTGGCATGATAGGCAGCCCTTGCGTCGGCATGATCGAGCCGCGCTCGAGGGGTTGCATTGTCATTGGGCCGGTAGATGTTGGGTTTCTTTTGGGCATCGGTGAACACGGCGAGAGGATTGGGCACAAAGCCAACAACCTGCACGGAGAGACGTTCCGCTATTAAACAGCGTTGGGTGCAAACAGATTTAAAGTTCCAGCTCCCAGTTGTTGGCCCAGGCGCGGCTCCCCGCGAATAAACCGACGTTCCGAACCGCGCGAGGGAGTAAGACCACCCGATCCGATCTGTATAAAATTGACCACCTTTCGCTGCCGTCGCGCCCGCAAATGAAGATCTGTGCGCAGCGGTTGATCAATCGGCGCGAGCCCGAAGTGGACGGATTGCAGTGGATGATGGAACGTAACGCCCGGCCCGGACGTTCCTATTCAGGCGCCCGCTTTCATATTGAAAGCGCGCATGCCGCGATCGGAGTACACCATGAATATTTTCTACATCATCGGCGTAGTGGTAGTTATCATCTTTGTTGCAAGCTTCTTGGGTCTGCACGTCTGAATAGGTGACATATTTGTTGGTGCAGGCGTTCTAACGCAGGAAAGGCGGCCATTGGCCGCCCTTTCTCACCTTTCAAAGTGCGGCTCCGCCGCGCCTGAACATGGAAGCTTCACTTGTGAGACAAGCGGAATTGAAGGTGACGAACTCGCTTGAATTGAAGCCAACGAGTCCGAAGCAAACGTCCGGCGTTTTCTGCCAATCTTCGTGACGCCTTCCAAACTTCCATCGATTCCACCACGTCCATCATTTGTCGCCAGTATCGATATCCCAAAGCGAAAGCCGGAATCGACAGTAGCTTGTTTCGATTAAGCTGAAACAGCTGTTCGACGAACATCAGCTTCAATACTTCAGCCGTGACAAACGTAATCGCAGCCACGCCGAAATGGCCGGTCCCCATCAAATATGCCGCCAAAGGCTTTGCCGGTTCCAGGATGATGACCGGAACCACCAAGAGCGCGAGAGCAGGATAAGGTCGCAAAGAAACGATCCAGAGCCGCGTTCGCTTGAAAAGATTCCTCTTGGCGATCCATGCGGTTATCGGCCGTGTCAGGTAAGATAACACGCCGTCCACCACGAAATAGGCTGTGGCAACGACGAAAACTGCTGTCTTCCAAAAGCGGGCCATGGCGCCTCCGCTGGGTTAAGGCGGAGGACATCAAACTGTTCCAAAATGCTCAGTTGAGAAGAGTGAGAACACCGGGGAACAAACCATTGCCAGAGAAGCTTAATTGCCAGACAATAGCCCGGGATTTTCGAGAGCCCGGGATTTTCGAGAAAACCTGATGGACAACTTCGCCAACGCTTCTTTCGGGCCCGATGTGATTGCAGTGATGCAGGACGCCCTCAAGGGCGCGGTTTCGACGCTGCCGCATCCGGTTAGCTCAAGCCATGTCAAGTCAATTGCAGAAACCATCCTTCGAAGTGCCAGTGAGGGTGAGCGGGATCCGAAGGTTTTGCAAACAATGGCGCTTTTGGAGCTTCAAATTTCGCCCAGAAAATAGCTCTGAGCGAATGCCATCTCTTTCACCTCCCCTTGCTGCTTCAGCCGAGGGCGTCCTTTGGTTGCCGCGACACCCTCGCTCAGATTTTCGGCGCTAGATCGGCCCGATCGAACACTGGCGTTTTTTCGATATCATCCAGATCGGCACCGGATGCCGTGTCTTCCGCCGCGTGCCGCAACGCTTCAGTGGTAGAGTTCAGACCTTCCACCGTCTCGTTGGCCTGGCTGCCGGAATCGTGCGGTCGTGCAGGTACCCGTTCGCCTGTTTCAGCCCTGGTTGGGTCGCGATTGCTCTGTGTCATGGTTGACTTCCTTGAGTAGACCAATCCACTCGCTCGCGTCCTGTTCCGCAGGCCGATGTCCCTTTCTCGCAATCTTGGCAATGCGCCGCCAGCCCCAGTGCCGGCTTCTCGTGCGCTCGGGAACGTAAACCGATCTTGTCGATTAGCTCTTCGGGACTTTATCTTAGGGAGTATGCGCCATGGACAAGGATCGAATTGCCGGCTCGGCGAAGGATTTCGCCGGTAAGCTCGAAGGCGCCGTTGGCGATATCGCCGGCGACGCAAAGACCGAGGCAGCAGGCCGCGTCCGCGAGGCGACAGGCACGGCGCAGAACCTGTACGGCCAGGCCAAGGATACAGCGCGCGAAGCCACGGATGCCGCCGTCAGCTACGCCAAAGACGCTTATGAGAACAGCGGCGATACTTTCCGTGACGGCTCGCAAGCGATTGCAAAGAAGGTGCAGGACAATCCGCTCGGTTCGATGTTGATCGCGGGCGCGATCGGCTTTGCGTTGGCGCTATTGATGACGCGCCCCCCGCGCCGCCCGCCGCAGCGCTGGCGATAACGGTTAAGATGCCCATATCGGAACAGTTCACGCTGTGATTGATTGGCTGTGATTGATTGGCCGTTTGTTGGCTTGGAGATTAGATCGTGAGTGATGACATCCCGCTGGCCCCTTTCGCCTACGAAGGCTTGGATCCGGTTCCAGAACCGAAATCCACCATCGCGGAGGTCTCTGAAGCTGTGAAAGGGACAGTCCATCGAGTTAGCGGCGCGATAAAGGCGGGTCGAAAGCCCGGGATGCCGTTGAGCATCTTGAGTAACATCGCGCGCGAAGCGCCTCTTGGTTCGCTGTTAGTCGCGTTCCTGTTGGGAGTTGCCGTCGCCCGCCGCCGATGATGGTTTTGGGGGGCGCGCTAATCGTCCCGGGTCCGAGAAGGGTCCCAGGAACAGACTCATGCACCGCAGCAACTCGCAGCTTTATTCGATCACCCTTGTCGGCGCGCGGCCAACAATCCCGCCCAGCTTGGGCCGGGCGGGATCGTCTGGACTGGGAACCCAGGATGCTTCAGCCGTGCTTGGCGCCCGCGACGTAGCCGGCGGTGACCTCGTCTTTGTGGGCGGCGAAGGCTGCCAGGACTTCGGCCTTCTCGGGCTTCGGGACCTTGAAGAAGTCCAGGGTCCGTCCGAGTTCCGCTGCGACCTCATCGACAATTCTAGGCAAGCCTGGCTTCACCGATTGCCTGATAAAGGCTGATCGAGCCTACTATGATGGGCAAGCTTCCCATGAGCGTCCAACCCAAGGGCGATCCCGATGCCATGGTGTAGGCTATGATCCAAACGCCGAAGGTAGCTATTCCTGCTGAAATCAACAACGAGAGTGCTCTATCCATATGCGTCCCTTTTCAAAGTCTCCTGCCGCAGGACAGACGAGCCAAAGGACCGCGTTGTGCTTCCGTCTTCTTCACTCATCGGAAATAGCACGACCGCGCGACCGGCGAAGCCTGGGCGTCAGCGTGATGCCTGCTTCCCTTCGACAAAGTTCACCTCAACGCCCTTCCTGACTGATTTCGCCAATCGCTCCACGTCCCAATTCGTCATTCTGACGCAGCCGTGTGACTCGGATTTGCTGACCCGGGACGGTTCAGCCGTTCCGTGAATGCCGTAGCCGTTCTTTGAGAGGCCTATCCACATTGTGCCGACCGGGTTGTTGGGACCAGCGTTGATCGTGAAGGGCTTTGTCGACCCGACACCCTTGAATTTGTATTTTGGGTCATATCGGTAAGTCGGATTGGGCTCGATCGAAACAACCTTTAAAGTGCCTGATGGCGTGGGTTTCTCCTCGCTGCCAACGCTGGCCGGATAAAACGCGACAAGAGTTCCATCCTGCGCGAGGGTTCTCACTGTCTCTCGACCCTTGTCGACTTCGATGCGTGAGACCTTACGCGATTGTTTGTCGACTGAGAGACTCGCCACGTTAATCTTGTCGCCGACGCGATCGAACTTCTTTCCCGGGTTGATCTCTGACAGCAGATCCTCACTCATGTGGAAGTGTTCACCCAGAGCCTCCTTAGCGCTCGTATAGTTCAACCTTTTTAGTGACTTCTTGTCCTCCAATTTGGCCGGCAGCTTGTCGATGAATGGTCCCTTCACGTCCTGATCTGTCAGGACGTATTCAACGATGACCGGATCACCTGAGACTTGCTGAAGCTTGGACCATATCTCCGGGGTAAGAACCTTGCCGGAAGGAAGATTGTTCGCTTCTGCGAAGGCCCGAAGTGCTTTCTCGACATTATCGCCGAACCTGCCGTCGATCTCACCCGGAGAGAACCGAGCTCGATCAAGCAGTACCTGAACCTTGACCGCGAGAGGGTTGATTCGATCCTCGGATGAGAGCTTCCCGGTAAAGGTAGCCGCGTTGATCACATCCGGCTTAAGCTCAGTCGCAGCTGCTGGTAGCTGGAGAAGGGCCGTCAATCCGAGTGCTATGGTCCACTGTTTCATTGTGCCTCTGGCCGGCATCCCCTGTTTCTAAAGACGACGCAACGAAGCGGCGATCTGCCGACGTTGATTCCGTTCAGAAGATCCGCTTGGTAGCGACCGAGCGTACCGGAGCATCTGGCGGCGCAGTTCGAGAACTTGCGAGTGGGTATACCGAGTCTCGTCGTCTGCTAGCTTAAGCTGAAGTGATGGCATGATGCTCACCTGCATTCAGGCGGGAGCGCGACACTCTCAGTCACCGATAGATGCCGTGACGGGCGGTGATCTGACCAGCATGCTCTTCCGAGTTCGGGGATGCTGATCAATACGGCTCACTTCAAAAACAATTCACAAAGAATTAGCGAATTAGGACACTCAGAGATGTCCTGAAGAGGACCCGCGACAGGCGATAGTTAAACGGCTGTCTGGTCAAAACAGCTCACTTAGTTTGCCAGTTTGCGCGATTGATCACAAACTGACTTGTGTGTGTGGACCTTTTCATCGCACCAAGCATTTGGTTACTGCAGCACTTCGCTGTTGAGAGAGGCGACACGATGTTTGTCCCATTTTATTCCACCGTGTTCTTGGCATTCGAGTCAGGCAACGTCATCGGTCTTCGCATGATGAAGATGATGTCCGGTGGCCGCGGCTTACACGACGAAGCGCATTTGATGGTGACGGAAAAAGTACACGCCATGTTTGAAGCTGGAGCAAGCCTTATGGCTGGCGGCACGGCGAGCAGCATAGTTGATCGGTACCGGGAACACGTCGCCGCAAACGCGAAACGACTATCACGTTAGATTTTACGGGACGTGGTTTGGGAGTCTGCTCATCGAGCAGCCAGCAAAGAAAGAGGCCGCAAACTGAGACAGGCGGCCTATAAAGCGAACGCCAATAGGAACATCCCGATCAGGGCGACCGTCGCTACGACAATGACGGCAAAGAAAAATCTAGCCATTCCGGCCGACGCCGGAAGCTTCACGCTCCCCTTTGCCGATTTTGCAACGCCTGGAGAAACCCAAAAATGAAAGAGGCCACCAATTAAGGATGCCTCTTTCATTTCTTGATCTCACCGATGGTGATGATGTCGCCAACCGTAATGGTGGCCCCGGCCCCATCCGTGATGATGACCTCGACCACCGTGATGGCCCCAGCCGTGCACCTGGATGATTGAGCTGTCGGTGCCGGCAGCAAGTGCACCCAGGTTTGCGCTCGGCATTGCCGAAGCAGACAGGATTGGAGCGAGCGCAAAAGCGCAGGCTGCAAATCCGATCAATAAAAGCCGTTTCACGACGTGTTTGCTCCTTGGGTCGCGTTATCCAGCTATTCCAGCCAACGCCCGGGGTGGCTGGATTTGTTCGTTACGCTGGCGGCGGTAGACCGGGCGATGATAGCCACTGACTGATCTGGGAAGCGGTCTGTAGCTGGCGGGCCGTTCGCAGCAGTCGCTCCTTGCGCCTCCCGTGAGGAAGCTTGGCCGCTTCATCTTTTGTGGCCTCAGATTGCTCGTGCCACTTCTGCGCAGTAGTTTTTTTCTTGATCATGATGCAGTCCCCTTACATCAGGCGGGAGCACAACACTCTCAGTCACCGATGGATGCCGGGGATGGACGGTGATGGGGAACAGTCTTCCACGCTTGTCCCCTCGACACCTGGTCAATACAGACCACCTTTCGAAATAGTCCGGGGCGACAGCTTGAGGAATTCATCATCTCGACACGGATCTGCCACCGTCCGCGAACGGCCAACATCGCGTCGAAGGGGATGGCCCGTCATCGTTCCGTCTGCTAGCTTGCGAACGTCCCGAAAATGCTGGGGAGGCGAGCTATGCTCTTGCCCGTACAATACGCTTGGTTCGAACCCGTACTCATCGCAGCCATCGTGGTATTCGTCATTGCTTTAATCGGCAACTCGATCGGTTTCGGCAACCGCTTCCTCGGCGCCCTCATGAGCGCAATCGTGTTTGGCCTGGTGTTCGGAACGCTTGTCTATTTCGGTTACGGCAGCGTGTCGATGTCAGTGACGACGACGCCGAGTACGACTGCCCCTGCCCAAACGCAAAAGTAGACTGGCCAGCCGGAAATGCTGGCTCGCAGCTGCGGCTGTTCGCCGCTGTCGCGACGCCTCATTCGATCTCGTTTCGACCGGTTTGCGGCAAGTGCAAAAGGCGCCGGACGCGGCCTTTTGAAATTCATGCCGCGTCTTTTGCTGCCTTGACCGGGCGTGCTCTTACGATCTTGCGAGCAGGTTTGGCCTTGAAGATCATTGATTCGCCGGTGAAGGGGTTCGTGCCTTTGCGCGCTTTGGTAGCGGGCTTCTTAATGACGACGAACTTGGCAAAACCTGGAACCACGAAAACGCCGTTTTTCTTCAGCTCCTGATAGCCGATGGTCGCCAGCGTCTCCATGACGCCCTTTACGTCTTTCTTTGCTAGTTCGTTCTCAGCAGCGATTTTCTCGATCAGCTGCGACTTTGTCATCTGCACGGCCATTTTGTCTCCTGTATGTTGATTCGCGCCACGGACACTATCTTGGAATCCAGCGGGGAATCCAGCGGGGCGGTGATATCCGTTTTATGGGGTCTCGGCTAAGCCTGTTTGCTCGACTCAGCGGGTTTTTCTTTTGCTTTTGCGCGGCGCGGCAAGTTGTTGACGGCACCTTTCAAACCGGTGCTTTTGGGCGCGGCCGATGTGACCGGCGAGGCAAACCTGGCGGCCCACCGCTGCTCAAACTTTCTTTGCAGGTGAAGAGGAATAGCGCCCATAGCCAAAGCTCCGCGTTCGTGGTCGCCCCGGTCTGTCCGCATCAACGCGCGTGGTCGCTTAAAGGTCCGCCTCGGGCTCGCCAGCGGCCTTCCAGACTCGCGTGAGGGCCATCGAGGGCGTGGAGCATGCCGGGTCCTATACCGGCGCTAGCAGCCCGGAAGACCTCCACTTCATCGAATGGGTCTCGCCGACTACCTTGTCGACGTGATCGCAATTGACGCCCTGAAACGTGCGCAACTCAAATCCGATGCGCGAAGGCTTGATATGCGTCAGGACCATTGGTCCCAGACATTTGGGACAGGTGTGGGACTGAACCGCTATGCGGCTTGAATCCAACAAGACTTCTAGTGATGGCATGATGCTCACCTAAATTCAGGCGGGAGCACAACACTCTCAGTCACCGGTAGATGCCAGCCAAGCTAAGCGGCGGTGATGGAGACACCCTGGGGCCGCTGCCATCTCGGCGCTGTTCCATTTTGCTCACTTTCGAAAAGTTAACGCATGAGACCACGGAGGCGGCCCATTCGGAATAGCCGAAGGATCAGCACCGATGGCGATGATGCCGCCAACCATGGTGATGGCCGCGGCGTCTCAGTCGAATAGCAAAGCCGGGACCGGAACATCTGAGACGTTGGAATGTTGACTCTCCGACTCATCAGGAGAAATGGTCATGATCAGATTCGGAACGATGACGGCTGCCTGTCTGGCAGTTGCACTTGCGGCGACGACCCCCGCACTCGCAAGAGGCGGACATGGCGGTTGGCACGGCGGCGGTGGAGGTTACCACGGTGGCGGCGCTCACTTTGCCGGTGGCGGCATGAGAGGCGGCGGATTCCGTCACGGCGGCTTTGGACCCGGGATAGCGGGAGCCGGAATCGCGGCTGGCATCATCGCCGGCTCGGCACTTGGCGCGGGCGCTTACTATGGCGGTTACGGGCCAGGCTACTATGACAATTCATATGCCTACGATAACGGCTACAACGGCGGCGGTTACGATAACGGGTATGCCGTTCGCAATGGCTTCGTCTGCCAGCCAGGAACATTTTTCCGCGGCGAGGACGGCCGCAGGTACCTCTGCCAGTAACGAAATCAAAAAAGCGCCCGACCGGGCGCTTTTTTTGGCTCTGCGGTGGTCGCCCCACAGGACGAGGAAGTTCACGTCACGCGCAGGACGACAAAACACAAGCGGCCTTCCCGAAGGAAGGCCGCTTTTGTTTCGCAACTATTGATCAATCGCGGTCGATAACAACCGGACGACGGTCGTGGTCTCGGTCTCGGTCGTGGTCTCGGTCCTTCCTGATAATAACCGTTTCGTCACGATCTCGGCGGTCGCGATCCCGATAGTGTTCACGGTCACGATCGCGATCGCGGTCGCCATGACTTTCACCCACGGTCACGCCACGAGGGCCGACCCCGATTCCGATTTCTTCCGCTCCAGCAGGCATTGCACTGCAAATACCCACGACGGCGGCTACTGCTACTACGTATTTGATCATTACGTGCTCCCATGAATGTGAAACTCCGGAGCCAACCCCTTGCCACGACGAATGTTCCGAGAAAGGGAAAACAAACACCGCTGGCCTCATTCAAAAAATCCCGAAGGTGAGCAATATTGATCGGCGGGTTGTAACGCCGAGTAGGCCCGATCCACTGCCTCGCGTGGCGGCACGGCCTGGTTGTCCCAAATGCGTTGAAGAATAGCCCCCAGGGCCGTGACGAAAGTCCTAGACCCGTGGTCGGAACTAACTGGCCGGTTCAAGCTTTGAGTCTGGGTGCTGTTCGTCGGAGGTATGTCATGATTCCAACAGCTGGCTGGTCACCGAAGCTCGTGCCCTACGGGGCCGATCAGACCGTTTACCTCGTTGTGGACAGTTTTAGCGCGAACGGCACCGTCTACCGCGAAACCGAGGTCGAGCGGACAGACTTCGAAACCATCATCGTCGATTTCTTGACCGGCCAATTCAATGACCCAGTCCGCGTTATCGCCTTCAACACACTTGAGCATTGGTCGGACGACGTTTCGGAAGCGATTGCAACCGAAATCCAAACCCGTTGCGATATCGACGGTGTCTGCGTGCCCGAGCATGTCAGCGACTTCGTGGACCGCCATTGGGGCCCGGTACGCCAACCCGCATTGAAGCTTGCCAGAGAGACTTGGGACAGGCCGGGCAAAGCCGCAGCCCGCGGCATCAACGCCCGAAGCATGCCACGCCCCGCCTTACGCTCGTGGTCGCAACTCGCCCGTTAGGCCAAGGCTAGAGTGAGACCAGGCCCTTAGGGTCGAAACAGGCCAGCTCCCTGGCATCCCCGGTCGTGCCGCGGACCTAGCCGCCTTTTGCCGCCGCCTTTGCAATCTGCGCCGCCTTCCGCGCCCCGCCCTTGCCTTCGTTCTCCAGCGCTTTGCGGACCTCCTTGAACTCCTCGAGCGAGGCCTTGTCGACGCGCGGAAAGCGCAAATTCAGCCCGTCGAGGGCGCGCACGATCGTGGAGCCGATCACCACGCGGGCAAACCATTTGTGATCGGCAGGCACCACATACCACGGCGCCACCGCGCTGGACGTGTGCCTGACCACCTCCTGATAGGCGGCCTGGTACTTGCCCCACAGTGCGCGCTCAGCGACGTCCTGCATCGAGAACTTCCAGTTCTTCGCGGGGTCATCGAGACGGCCGAGAAAACGCCGGCGCTGCTCCTGTTTCGACACGTTGAGAAAGAATTTCAGGATCACCGTGCCCTGACGCGTCAGATAGCGCTCGAACGCGGAGATGTCCCCGAACCGTTCGCGCCAGATATTCTTGCCGGCCAGGATCGGCGGAATCCGCTGCTTTGCCAGCAGATCCAGATGCACCCGCACCACCAGGCATTCCTCGTAATAGGAACGGTTGAAGATGCCGATGTGGCCGCGCTGGGGCAACGCGATCGCGCTGCGCCAGAGAAAGTCGTGATTGAGTTCTTTGGTCGACGGCTGCTTGAACGAGGTGACTTCGCAGCCCTGCGGATTGACGCCGTCGAAGATGCTCTTGATGGCGGAGTCCTTGCCGGCGGCATCCATGCCCTGGAAGATCAGAAGCAGCGTCCAGCGATCCTGCGCGTAGAGTTTTTCCTGGAAATCGCTCAATCGCTTTCGGTTGGACTCGATGATCTTCTCGCCCTTGTCCTTGTCGAGCCCGCCCCTCTCGGCAGTGTTGTGCGACTTGAGATGGAATTCGCGCGAGCCGTCGATGCGGAACGGCGCCACGAAGCGATCCAGTTCGACCGCGAGCGATTGCGATGATTTATTGTTCATGACGGCAGAGATGGCCTGCGTTGCGGTTTCAGCCCTTCGGTCAGACTACCAAGAATGCCCTTGGGAAGAAATATGATGAACAGCACCAGCAGCACGCCATAGACGAGGTTGTCCCAGCCGACGGCATTGGTGCCGAATCCGATGCGCAAGGT
>Ga0210408_10001450_pt1 | contig 24904 bp, 20 predicted proteins | sample IncBWH4MmetaG_FD_155471 | JGI IMG/M metagenome (GOLD analysis project Ga0210408, IMG submission 155471) | Forest soil microbial communities from Barre Woods Harvard Forest LTER site, Petersham, Massachusetts, United States - Inc-BW-H-4-M | ecosystem: Environmental > Terrestrial > Soil >...
TCGAAACCCAGATCGGCGGCAATGCGCGCGGAGACGGCGTCGTGCACGGAAGCCGGGTGCACGCATGCGCTCCCAGCCAGAATTCCGCGAAACCGCGTGCGGCGAGCGCTCCAGCGCGACGGCATTTGTCATCCTCCCTGACGGCGATATTCGCCGGCCAATTTTCGCTCAATCGATGCAACTCATGCCCGCTCGAATTTTAAGAGGGCGGCCGAAGTTTGGACAAGGGCTTTATGCCCGGCATTGGCACGTCCGCGCAATGTGCGTTGTTGAGGAAAGACCGGAAGCGATTTGCTGGCCGTGAGCCGCGCCGCTGTTGACCCATGGCATTTTTGCCAATGCCCGCAGCACCGCTGAGCAAATACCGAACACGGCGTTCGTGTCGCTGCCCGGCCTCGATCATCCGCAAGCGTTGTTTCGTGCCGCTGATCTCATCGTGCCGCACGCGCTGAAATTTCTTTCAGAACAAACTGGGACCCGGCCGCTCTGAAAGCGCACCGCGAGCGGCCACCATCCCAATCAGTTGGCACGTGCCAACGAATAATTGGACTCGTCCTTTTTAAACTCGAATCATTCCCCCAGTTGGCCGTTGCAGACGTTGAACCGCTACGGCCGCTCGAGCGACTTATGTTGAGTCGGCGCACCAACACGTCGGCGGGCCGGCGGCCTCACCGGGTTGCAGCCCCCGCCGATCTGTCGCGGTGCGATCCATGCTTGGTTGCTCCGTCGGAGGACAGAACAATGAGTTTTCGCACAATCGCGGCTTATGTGGCGGTCTTTGCCTCGCTTTCGGCAACGGTCATGGCCGAGGAGGCCGCAACGGTGCAGTCCCTGATCAAACAGGGCTTTGCCATCGTGGGCACGTTTCAAATCCCTACCGGCGGGGCGGGCCTGCTCCTGCAGAATAAGGATCAGGTGTTCTTCTGCCTCGCTACCGAAACGCCGACCTCGCCGGCCCTGACGACCCGCTACTGCAAGCCGGTTCAATAAAGCCTGTTGCCGAAAGCCTGCCCGGCACCCCCATATTCGCCAGGTGAACAAAATTTAATGCGCCCTCCAGCAGCCGTTTAGGAACCGAGGGCCAGCTTTAGACGACCAATAGGCGGCATTCATTCGACGGAGGACGTTATGACGAAGGCAAGCATAATTGGGCGCGCGGTCGCGGCGGCGGTGGTCTGCACGGCGCTTTCGGCCGGCGCGCAGGCGAACGACAAGGTCACCTTCCGGGACGTGCTCAAGCCGCACGGCCACGCGCGCAGCAAGAGCCAACAGTTTGCCGACGGACGGACGTGCGGCGCGGTCGGCCCGACTCATACTCTCAGCACGACCATGCCGGCATTCGAGAAGTGCATGGGAGCCAAAGGCTGGGTGCTCGATCACTACACGCCAGATCCATCGGTGCGGGTTCGCGGCACCCTCGAGCATTATACCGACACGCGCGGCGACGCTCAGGGGCATCCGCGCGGCACCGCCGCCCTGCACGCGGACGAGCGCGCGTGCAAGACGCGCGGACACGGCAGTCTCAAGCAGTGCCTGGCCGAACGCGGTTGGCAACTGACGATCGTACAGCACGGGCCGGCGCCGCACGTGGCGGCACGCCATCAACCGAGCTGGCCGGCGTGGGCGGGCTCTTCTTCGTCAGGGTCCAGCACGAACCTCGACGACGACGTGCGGCACATCGATGAGATGAACCGGATGATGCAGCAGAACTCCGATGCCGCGAGTCAGGCGAGCGTCGCCGCGCAACAGGCGGCGGACCAGCAGCAGCAAATCAACAACATGAACGCGATCATGCCGGTGCCGCAGCAATGAGGGATCAGGACGGGCCGGGCGGCCCGCTCTATTTCTGAGCTTCGGCTCCCGTGAGCAAGGATTGCGGATCGAGCACCACATCGACGCGGCCCGCATAGCCGGCGGGCGGCAACCGGGCCGGGCGACCGTCGACGGTGACGTCGAGGGTCTCGGGCTTCCCGGTTTGCAATCTAAGACCGGGTATGTCCGGAACGCGATAGCTGTCACCGGGTTTGAGCGTGTCATCGAAACGGACCGATTGGTCGGGGTTGATGACACGGATCCAGGTGCCTGAATTGACGGGAAACAAGCCGTAGGGATTGCCCGGGACGGCACGAATGACGATGCGCGGCGGGCCTGCCGGCGCGGGCGTCGGCGGGAACAATGTGCCGGTGCGATCGGCATAGAGTTTGGCGTGTCCTCCGGGCCCATCGACCTCGACCGTCCAGCGCGCCGGCTCGGGCTTCATGAAGGCATGCGGCGCGATGAGGGTCATCCGTGTCACGGCCGACCCAGGGCCGAGCGCCGCCCGTGCGATTGCGGCCGTGACCAGATCGTCGAGATGAGCGCCGTCGTCGCGCTCGAGCTTGAACCGTTGCTCGCCCAGCTCTTCCGATAGGGACATGGGGTATCTGACCGCCGGCCCGGAAACATCGTCCCACTCGTTCCACCTGAACAAGGTTCGCCGACTGGCGCGCCAATCGATGCGGCTGGTGCTGTCGCGGTCCTCGGGGGTTTCGACCAGCAATTCGCTTGGCGTTACGGCGACATAAGTCACGGTCGGATTGGGTCCCCTTCGCGCCAGGACCGCATCGAAAGCCAAGCGGGCGCGGCCCGGCTCGAACAGACTGACCCTTTGATGCGATGCGACGATGACCACGACGATCATGATCACCGCGGCGCCGATCGCGGCCGCCGTTAGCCCTCTGGCGAGAGTCATGCCGCGGCGGATTTCGCCGATCGCCTGACCGAGCGTCTCACCAATCGACCCAGCCCTGGCACTGCCGATCGGGTTTCCCGGGTCGTAGACATGCGGCGCGTTGATCCGCAACAGCCGGAACAGACCGACGGTCAACAGCGCGCCGATCGAGAGCCCGATCGCCGCTCCGATCCGGCGCGGTGCGAAGCCAAGCAGAAATCCCACGGCCGCCGCCAACCAGATGACGGCAAGGACCACCACGCCGACGAGCAACAAATAGAATCGCGATCCGCCATACCCGGCGATAAAGCTGATATGCGCGCGGTCGTCCGGCCGCAGCCGGCGATGCAGCTCGGCGACAAACCGCTCGTAGCGCGCCCGGCGATCCGCTGGGTCGGGGCTCAACGAGTTGCCGCCGAAAACCGTCACCGCGCCGCCCCCGCGAAAGCGTATCTGGCACGTGGTGGCGCCCACCGGCCCCTGCGCCGTCTCTACTTCGGTGGTCAATCGGATCGCCCGGATATCGGACAGCGCCGCGCGCCGCGCATCGCAGCCGATGCGCCATTCGATCCCGTCGCCCACAAGGCGGATGCCGCTGTCGCGCAGCTGAAAGACGGTCAGTACCTCGCCGTCATGAATAGTGAGATCGTAGTCAACCGCGGGGAAATCCGCATCCGGCATGGAGGCGCTCATCCTTTCGCGGCCGATTGTGGCTCGGTCGAACTTTAAGAGCGCGGCCGAAGTTTGGACAAGGGGACGCGCAACCGCCGGCATCGCCCTTGACATCGGCGACTTCCCGGCCTCGGTTATCGGGAGCAGGACGTCCCGTCGCTCGCCCGACAAGTCACGGCTCGGTCAGTCATGTACAGCTATATTGTGCGGCGGCTCGCCTTCGGGGCGCTTGCGGTGATCGGCGTTTCCGTTGTTGTGTTCGTCGTGCTCCGCGTGCTGCCGGGCGACCCGCTGGTCGCCATCTTCGGCCCGGAGGGCTACACCAAGCTCAGCGACGCCGAACGCGCGCGCTACATGGCCGACCTCGGGCTGAGCGACCCGCTGGCGGTCCAGTATCTCCATTGGGTTTACGACATCGCCCGCGGCAATCTCGGACACTCGTTCTTCCGCGCCGAGAGCGTCGCCGACATGATCGCGCGCCGCGGCCCGCTGACCGCGGAGATCGCGTTCACCTCGGTCGTGCTCTCCTGGCTCGTCGGCATCCCGGTGGCCGTCATCAGCGCCTTGCGTCCCAACAGTTGGGGCGACAACGTCGCGCGCTTCCTCAGCATCCTGTTCCTCGCGGTGCCCGGTTTCTGGGTCGGCATGCTGATCGTGCTCGCGCTGCTGTTCATGTTCGGCTATCGGGCGCCGCTCGCCAGCGTGTCGCTGTTCGACGATCCGTGGGCCAATCTGCAGATCGTCATCGGACCGGCGATCGTGCTCGGGCTCGGTCAGGCCGCCTATATCGCCCGCATGGCGCGGTCGAGCCTCATGGAAGTGATCCGCGAGGACTACATCAGGACGGCCCGCGCCAAGGGGCTCAACCGCCGGGTCGTCGTTTCGCTGCACGCGCTGCCCAATGCGCTGCTGCCCGTGGTGACGCTGTCGGGCGTCCTGCTCGGCTTCGTCCTGGCGGGCTCGATTCCGGTGGAGCGCGCCTTCGGTACGCCCGGGCTGGGCTATGCCATGGCGATCGCGGTGAGCGAGCGCGACGTGTTCGTGATGCAGAACCTCGTGTTCCTCTATGCGATCGTTTTCGTCGTGCTAAACATCGTGGTCGATCTGGTGTCTGCCTGGCTCGACCCGCGGATCCGTCTCGCATGACGACCGCCACGCACGACACCGCGCTCGCGCAAGCGCACGACATGCGCGCCGCTGAGCCGTCGCTATTGCGGCGGATGACGCGCGGGGTGCGGCGGTTTGCGCGTCGCTCATGGATGTCGGCGTTCTGGGGAGTGATCGCCGCCGCCATCGTGGTGATCGCCGTCGCGGCTCCGGCGATCGCGCCCTACGATCCGCTCAAGTCCGATTTCCGCGCCATGACCAAGCCGCCGTCCGAGCGGCACTATTTCGGCAGCGACCAGATCGGGCGCGACACCTTGAGCCGGGTGATCTACGGCAGCCGCGCCTCGCTCACGGTGGCGGTCGGCGCCGTGGTGTTTGGGACCACGCTGGGCGCGATGTGGGGCCTCGCCTGCGGCTATTTCGGCGGGCGCTTCGATATCATCAGCCAGCGCATCATCGAATTCCTTCAATCATTCCCCGACCTCATATTGGCGATGGCGATCGCGATGGCGCTCGGCGCCGGCATGGGCACCGTCATCGTCGCCATTGCCATCACCCGCATATCGTTCGGCGGACGGGTCATTCGCGCCGTGGTGCTGTCGCTGAAAGAAATGTCCTACGTGGAGGCGGCGCGCGGGCTCGGCGCCTCGCATCTGCGCATCATGGCGCAGCACATCCTGCCGCAGTGCATCGCGCCCTACATGATCCTCGCCACCGCCCATCTCGGCGTCGCCATCATCATCGAGGCCTCGCTCGGCTTTCTCGGCGTCGGCATTCCGCCGCCTACCCCGACCTGGGGCAACATGCTCGCCGACTCGCTCAATGCCGGCCTGATCCCGCCGTGGTGGCTGGTGCTGTTTCCCGGCGCCGCGATCACGATCACGGTGCTTGCCTTCAACCTGCTGGGCGACGGCATCCGTGACGCACTCGACCCGCGTTTGCGGGGGGCGGTTTAAGGCACGGGCGCCGTAGGGTGGGCTAAGCCGGCGCGTAGCGACGGCGTGCCCACCAACGATGATTGTTTGTTGATACACTGTGGTGGGCACGGCCTCGCGTTGCTCGGCCTTAGCCCACCCTACGAGCGGTGTCCCAGCGGGAACCTCACCCCATCGTCGTGCAGATGGCACGCGGCCCAGTGAGCAGGCTGCACCTCGCGTAGCGCCGGCGCCTCATGACGGCAGCGCGGCATCGCGTAACGGCAGCGGGTGTGGAAATGGCAGCCGGAGGGCGGATTGATCGGGCTCGGCACGTCGCCCGTGAGGATCGTACGCTTGCGGCGCTTCGCGCGCGCCTTCGGCACCGGCACCGCGGACAGCAGCGCCTCGGTGTAAGGATGCAGCGGCATCTCGAACAGGCTGGTCTTGTCGGTGATCTCGACGATGCGACCGAGGTACATCACGGCGACCCGGTGACTTATATGCTCGACCACCGCGAGATCGTGCGCCACGAACAAATATGACAGGCGATATTCGTCCTGCAGGTCCATCAGCAGGTTGATGATCTGCGCCTGGATCGACACGTCGAGCGCCGACACCGGCTCGTCGCCGATGATCAGCTCGGGATCGAGCGCGAGCGCGCGGGCAATTCCGATGCGCTGGCGCTGGCCGCCGGAGAACTCGTGGGGATAGGAATTCATCAGCTCGGGCCGCAACCCAACTCGCGCGAACAGGGCCGCCACCCGGTCCTTGCGCTCCTCGCGCGCCGTGCCCCGATGGATGATCAGCGGCTCGCCGACGATGTCGCCGGCGGTCATGCGCGGATTGAGCGACGCGTACGGGTCCTGATAGATCATCTGCATCTTTTCGCGGTAGGGAAACATTCCTGCCGCGTCGAGATCGGTGATGTCGGCGCCGTCGACGAAGATGCGGCCGCTGGTCGGCTGCAACAACTTGAGCACGGTGCGGCCGACCGTCGATTTGCCGCACCCGGACTCGCCGACCAGCCCCAGCGTCTCGCCGCGCCCGATGTGGAACGACACGCCATCGACCGCGTAGACGTTCCCGCTCACCCGCGCCAACACGCCCCGGGTAATGGGGAAGTGCTTTTTCAAGTCGCGCACCTCGACCAGCGGGCTCACGACGCGCCTCCCATCAAGCGCTCCGCATGCCAGCACGCCACCAGATGGCCGGGCCGCAACTCGCGCAGCGGCGGATAGGCGGCACGGCACTCGTCCGTCGCCATGGCGCAGCGCGGCGCGAAGCTGCAGCCCGCCGGCAGGTCGGCGAGCGAGGGCACCATGCCCTTGATCTCGGCAAGCCGGGCGCGTCGTGGGCCGAGGCGCGCCGCGACCTCGACGTTGGGGATCGAACCAAACAAGCCACGCGTGTAAGGATGGCCGGGATGCTCGAACAGGTCATCGACGGCAGCCTCTTCGACCTTGCGGCCCGCATACATGACCACCACCCGGTCGGCGGTCTCGGCGACAACGCCCATGTCGTGGGTGATCAGGATGACGGCGGTGCCGAGCGAGTCCTGCAGCTCGCGCATCAGGTCGAGAATCTGCGCCTGGATCGTCACGTCGAGCGCCGTCGTGGGTTCATCGGCGATCAGCACCTTGGGATTGCACGACAACGCCATGGCGATCATCACGCGTTGACGCATCCCGCCCGAGAGCTGGTGCGGATAAGCGCGAATGCGCTGTTCCGGCTCCGGGATATGCACGCGCCGCAGCGTCTCCACCGTTTTATCCGTCGCGTCGCGGCGTGACAGGCCTTGGTGCAGGATGATGGTCTCGCTGATCTGCCGCCCCACGGTGAGCAGCGGGTTGAGCGACGTCATCGGCTCCTGGAAGATCATCGAGATGTCGTTGCCGCGGATCTTCTCCATCTCGGCTTCGCTCAACTCGAGCAGGTTCTTGCCCATCAGGCGGATGGCGCCGCCGACGATGCGTCCCGGCGGGCTCGCGACCAGGCGCAGCACCGAGAGCGCGGTCACGCTCTTGCCGCAGCCCGACTCGCCCACCACGCCGAGCGTCTCGCCGCCGCGCACCGCGTAGGACACGCCGTCGACCGCGCGCACCACGCCGTCGGGCGCGAAGAAATGGGTCTTGAGATCGTCGATTTCCAGGACGGGTGCAGCCGTCGCCGCGGACGCAGCAGCTGGCCTCTGTGCCGCCGAAGCTGGCTCAGTCAAGCGGTGGCTCCCCCGAGGGCGTTTGTGTTATCGTTGCCGCCAAACATAAAGACAAAGCCCAAGGGGAGACAACATGAGCGACCAGCCGTTCCTGCACCCGCTTTGGACCCGCCGCGACGCCCTCAAGGCCGGCACCGCCATGACCGCGGCGAGCCTGTTGCCGTTCCGCGCCCTGGCCGCCGTGCCCAACGAATTCGACGGGTCGAAATTCCAGCTCGCTGCGCCCGAGCCCAATCCCAAGCGGGGAGGTACCTTGCGCTACGGCATCACCATGCGCATGCCGCACTTCGACTTTCACCAGTCCGGCACGATCAACAATCTCGGCTCCCAGGGCTGCATGTACGACAACCTGATCCGGCGCGATCCGCGCGACAGCGGCAAGACCATCATCCCTGACCTGGCGCACAGCTGGGAGATCGCCGAGGACGGCAAGACCTACACGTTTTTCCTGCGCAAGGGCGTCGAGTTCCATGACGGCGCGGAGCTCACTTCGGCCGACGTCAAAGCGACCTTCGACCGCATCGCCAAGCCGCCGCAGGGCATCAGCATTCCGCGCAGCGTGCTGTTCCGGGCGGTCGACGAGATCACCGCGCCCGACAAATACACCGTCCAGTTCAAGCTCAAGGAGCCGCGCTCGGCGAGCTTCATGATGGCGGCCATCGCCAGCGGCTGGAACGGTATCGTGCGCAAGAAGACGCTGGAGGACAACGGTTACAACCTGCGCAAGGTTTTGGACATCCCCGGTACCGGTCCGTTCCGCAGCGTCAAGTACGTCGAGAACGAAACCCGGATCATGGAGAAGAACCCGAACTACTGGAACAAGAGTTTGCCCTATCTCGACGGCGTCCAGTTCTACAGCCTGATCCCGTTCTCATCGGAGCTTGGCTCCGCCATCCTGTCCAACCGCGTCGATTACGGCCGCATCGTCGACCCGGTGACCGCGCGCAAGGCGAAGTCGACGCCGGGCATGTCGACCACGGCATTCAATCAGAGCGTCATCCAGGGAACCTGGGTAAACAACAAAAAGAAACCGTTCGACGATCCGCGGGTGCGGCGCGCGCTGCATCTTGCCTTCGACCGGCCGGTGCTGGTCGACGTCGTCAAGGACGTAGCGCCGATGCAGGTCGGCGGCTTCCTCTATCCGTTCTCGGACTTTGCCACGCCCAAGGCGGAGCTATTCAAGCAAGTCGGCTATCAGGAGGATCCCACCGCGGCGCTCAAGGAGGCGCGCGCGCTGCTCGCCGCCGCCGGGCATGGCGATGGCATCAAGGGCCTGGATTTCCTGGTGCGCGACGTGCCGAGCTTCAAACTATGGGCGCAGGCGATCCAGGCGATGCTCCAGGAAGGCCTCAAGATCGAGTGCAACCTGCGCATCGTGGTCGAGTCGGTATGGTTCGACGACACGGCCAACGGCCACTTCGACCTCGCGATCGGCGCCATCGTGTCGACCCTGCTCGACCCCTCCGACTATTTCAATGCCTGGTACCGCACCGGCGGCCCGCAGAACTATTCGTTTTGGCACAACGAGAAGTTCGACGCCCTGCTGCCGGGGATCGACACGGAGGTCGATCCGGCCAAGCGCCTCGCCCTGGTGCGCCAGGCGGAAGCGATCATGGAGCAGGACCCGCCGGTGCTGCCGGTGGCGTGGGAGCGGATCAATGATGTCTGGTGGGACTATGTGAAGGGTCACAATCCGACCGACTACTTCGGCATCTACGACGTGGTTCGTCTCGACACCTTCTGGCTCGACAAGTGACGCTCTAGAGCGTGATCCCCGCTTTCGGAGGCGGGCCTTTTCCGACCTGGCTTCGCCCGCGGAGGTCTCATTGAGGCTGACGCCATCCACGCACCGCGGCCGCGTCGATCATATTATCGCACCGTGATGATCACGTGGGCCTCGGCCCTGTGCCCGCGCTCCGAAACATAGTGGTAAACGACATAGTCGGAGCCGTGGAAGCCAGGCTCGGACCGATATACGACCCGCTTTCCCATGATCAGCGTGCCGTTCAATCGCCCGCAGTGAGGCCAGGTCGGCTGTTGGCACTTCGCTGCCGCGCAGGAATGTCCGCTATTCGGTCGCTGGAAGCGCGCATGTAGATATGGTCTAGTTTGCGGATGAAACGCCGAACGTTTCTGAAGGGCGCCATCGCGACGGCGATCCTCCCGCGCCCGGCATCGGCTCAAGGCAAATCACCGGCGCGCGTGCTGAAGTTTGTTCCGGCCGGCGACCTGACGATAGTCGATCCAGTCGTCACAACCGACTACATCACCCGCAACCATGCACTCATGATTTGGGACCAGCTCTACGGTCTCGATAGCGACTTGCGTCCTCAGCCTCAGATGGTCGAGGGCCACACCGTCGAGGAAGACGGAAAACGTTGGACGTTCAAGCTTCGCCCAGGCTTGCGCTTTCATGACGGCGAACCGGTGCGCGGACGGGACTGTGTTGCATCGATTCAGCGTTGGGCAGCGCGCGACTCGCTCGGCCAAGCTCTCATGCACCGCGTCGCCGAGATGTCGACACCCGAAGACAGGGTATTCGTCATTCAACTGCATCGGCCCTTCAGCCTGCTACTCGACGCGCTTGCAAAGGGTGGGACACCAACTTTGTGCATCATGCCCGAGAGGCTGGCGAGCGCCGATCCCTATCAGCCGATAAAGGAAATCGTCGGTTCTGGACCATTCCAGTGGGTGGCAGACGAGCGACTCGTCGGCGCGCGCGTGGTCTATGCGCGTTATGCCGACTATCGCCCGCGAGAGGGCGGCGCAGCGGATTTTTTGTCCGGACCGAAAGTCGTGAATTTCGATCGTATCGTGTGGCTCACAATGCCCGATTCAGGAGCGGCACTGACGGCGCTACAGACCGGCGAAGTGGATTGGTGGCAGGCTCCGCCAAATGACTTGCTGCCTGCCCTCGAGCGTGCGCGCAACGTGGTGACAGAGCGTATCTTTACGCATGGCTTGATGGGCACTGGCGTGTTCAACTGCCTCCACCCGCCCTTCGACAAGGCAGCGGTGCGTCGTGTCGTGCTCCAAGCAATGTCACAAGAGGACTATTGTATCGCCTTGGCCGGCACCGATCGAACGCTTTGGCGCGACGGTACCGGAATTTTCACGCCCGGCACGCCGATGGCGAGCAACGCCGGGTTGGAAGTCCTCGCACGCAAGCGCGACTTATCACAATTGCGCGCGACCTTACGCGACGCCGGGTATCAGGATGAACGCGTGGTACTGATGGCTGCCGGCGACATACCGACCAATGCGGCGCACGGTGAAATCGGTAACGATCTTCTACGCCGGCTTGGCATGAACGTCGATTATGTCGTTTCCGATTGGGGGACATTGATTCAACGGCGCGCGAAGAAGGAACCTCCATCGCAAGGCGGGTGGAACATGTTTCATACAAATTGGCCGGGCGGGGACATGATTCATCCGGTTTCGATGCAGGTACTGCGCGCGAATGGCGACAAGGCGTGGTTCGGGTGGCCTGATCTGCCGCAACTGCAGAAACTGGTCGAGCTGTGGACCGATGCGCCCGACCTCGCCACGCAGCAACGTATCGCCGCTGAAATCCAGCAGGAGGCGCTTAAGCAGGTTCCGTTCTTGCCGCTTGGGCAGTTCTTCGGCAAAACCGCGCATCGCCGCGAGATTGAGGGGCTCGTCAAGGGCGTGGTCGCATTCTGGAATGTACGCCGCACATGACTGGCGCTCCCGAACGGAACCTACCGCGGCTCAATAACACGTCTCTTCGTCGGCACTTTCCTGCCGTTCCGATCGGTTGGAACTGCACCCGGCAGGGGTGGAATTTACGGCGTCACGTAGATTGCGGCGATTTTCCCGCCGATATTCGTTGGCTCAATCCAAGCTGACGCCGGTCGCTTTGATCGGGTCGCTCCATTTCTTGATTTCGCTCGCGAGAAATTGTTTGAGGTAATCCGGGGATCGTCGATCGGGAGCGACGGCGATCAGGCCGAACACTTTCAGCCGGTCTTGCACCGACGGGCTGTCGAGCGTCGCGACGGCCGCATCATGGAGTTTTTCGACAATCGGCGCGGGGGTCCCCTTGGGCAGGAAGAAGCCGTTCCAGTAATTGGCTTCGAAATCGACGAGGCCCTGCTCATGGGCGGAGGCCAACTCCGGTAGCGCCGGCGAACGATTGCGCGACAGGATCGCGATCGCCTTGAGGGTCTTATTCTTAATTTGTCCGATCGCAGCCGCGATGACGGGACAATAGTAATCGATCCGACCCGCGATCACATCCTGCAGCCCCTCCGGAGCGCCGCGATACGGAACTTGCGTGACAGTAACTCCGATCGCCGAATTCAAATACGTGCAGCTAAGATTGGCGCCGGAAGCCGGTCCGGCCGAGCCGTATTGCATCTTTGCCTGATTTGCCTTCGCGTAGGCGATAAACTCAGGCAGGTTTCCGGCGGGCAAATCGTTGCGCGCGACCAGCAGGAACGGCTGTTCGACCATCAGCGCGACCGGCACGAAATCGGTCATGCTGTTATAGATGGGCTTTTTGTAGAGCGTTTGACTTTGCGCGAAGGTGTCGGTGCCGCCGAGAACGAACTGATAGCCGTCGGGCGCCGCTCGTGCCACGCGGTAGGCCGCTGTCATACCGCCCCCGCCAGGGACGTTTTCAATGACGACCTGTTGGCCCAAAATCTCCGACAAGCGAGCGCCAAGGATACGTGCCAAGACATCCGACCCGCTGCCGGCCGGGAATGACACCACCATCGTCAGCGGCCGGGTCGGCCAGTCTTCCGCGACGGCGGGCGTGATCGCGGCGGCGAGCACCGCGCCCAGGACGACGCTTCTCAAGCTCGACATGGCAACTCTCCAACGTTCGGTCTGCACCGTCATGCCTGAGCCAAACACCGCAAGCAAAGCGATCATTCTGATCATTCTAAGGTGAGGTCCGTAGCCGAGCAGCACGCGCCACCTCTCCCCGCTTGCGGGGAGAGGTCGACGCGCGAAGCGCGTCGGGTGAGGGGGGCTTCCGCAAACGCAAATATAACAATTTTTGTAGGGAACATGACGGGTGCTCAAAGGTGAATCGCAGCGGCTCCGCCGTTTGGGAGTCCTCCTCACCCGGATCGCTGACGCGATCCGACCTCTCCCCGCAAGCGGGGAGAGGTGGAGCAAGCGGCTCGGGCGGCGCAAGATCGTGAGTTCGTACGGTGCTGCCGCGCCTCACCCTACTCCCTGAACTGCGCGGCCCGCCACTTGAGCGCGGCGCCGAGGCCATCCTTCTTCCTGATTTCGGCGAACTTCATGCCGAATTCCGTTTTCGCCGCATAGAGCGGCGCCAGGACCTCGAGCCCGACATTGATCGCGTTGCGCAAGCCGCCCGCTTCCGCCCCGCGATTGATCGCCCGCTTGGCGCCGTACAGCGCCTCGGGCGAGATCAAGGTCATGCGCTTGGCGAATTTGAGCGTCGCGGCGCGCAGCTCCGCGACCGGCACGATCTTGTTGATCATGCCGAGCCGCAGGGCTTCCTCGGCATCGATGCTGTCGCCCATGTAGATCAGCTCGCGCGCCTTCTTCAGCCCGACGAGCCAGGGCATGATCATCGCCGGGCCGACATTCGAGAAGCGCACCTCGGGCTCGCCGAAGGTGGCGTCCGCGGCCGCGATGGTGATGTCGCACAGCATGGCGAGCTCGCAGCCGCCGCCGAGCGCGTGCCCCTGCACCGACGCGATCACCGGCTTCTTCATGTCCCAGGGCAGCGTCTCCATGGCGACGTCCTCGCTCAGGCTTTCGTGCCATTTGAGCGCGTCGTGTCGCCACGCTTCCTTGGCCGGATCGCCGCCGGAGATATCGTAGCCGACGCAGAAGCTGCGCCCCTCCGCCCGCAAAACGACGACGCACGTCGCTGCATCCTCGTCCGCCCGGCGCAGGGTTTGCGACAGCTGGGTGCGCATATCTTTGCTGATGGCATTGAGCTTCGCCGGACGATTGAGCGTGACGATGCTGACTTTTTCGTCGGTCTCGTAATTAACGATCGTCTCCATGGCGCTTCAGTCCTTGTCAGTTGCAAGAGGAGCGATCAGCGCGTCGACGACGACGCACCCTTGGCCTTGCGGCAGAACCTTGATCGGATTGAGGTCGATTTCGGCGATGAGAGCGCGATCGGCATAGGCCAGATCGGCGAGCGCGTAGAGACAGCGCGCGAGACTCTCGATATCGGCCGGCGGCCCGCCGCGAATGCCGCGCAAGAGCTTTCCCGCATTCGTCTCCGCGATCATCGCCTCGGCATCGCCGGCGCGCAGCGGCAACACGCGCAAGGCGAAGTCGCGCATGATCTCGATCGCGACGCCGCCGATGCCGAAGGCGAGCGTATGGCCGAAATCGGGGTCGCGGCTCACGCCGGCAAAGACTTCGATGCCGCCGGCGATCATCTGCTGCACGAGCACGCCGGCAAGTTTTGGCGCGCCCGGGACCTTGGCGAGACGCTCGTGCAGCGTACGCCAAGCCGCCGCCACCGCCGCCTCGTCGCGCAAATCGATGAGGACGAGTCCGTATTCCGACTTGTGCGGGATGTCGTCAGAGAGCGCCTTGAGCACGACGGGAAAACCGATCGCCCGCGCGGCCTCGACCGCCTCGGCCGACGAGGCGACGAGTGTTTCCTTGGCGACCGCGATGCCATGCTCGGCGAGCAGCCGCTTCGCGTCGAACTCGTTGATCGTTCGCCGCGCGCCGCCTTGCAAATACATCGCAATGCTCGGCCCGGAGGCGGCCGGCGTACGCCGCGCCGGCGGCGGCTCGAGATAGCGCGCGAGCTTGTCGATGGCGCCGAGCCCCTGGCGCGACCCGCCGATCATCGCGATGCCATGCTCGCGCAGCAGATCGACCTGCTCGCGCAACATGAGGCCCGGGCGGGTATTCATGACGTAGTGCGGCTTGCTGCTCGCCTGCGCGGCATCGAGGAGAATCTTCGTGTATTCGAGCGTCCGTTCGGCGCGGCCCATCGGCTGACCGTCGCAACTGTCGCCGCAGAACACGATGACATCGGCGCTCGGCGTCCGATCCAGCACCTTGAACGCATGCGGAAAATTGGTCGCGTAGTCGCCGTTGCCCCAGGCGTCGAGCGGATTGCCGTCCCCGGTGATCGAGCCGATCACCCGCTCGGCCTCCAAGCGCCGCTCCGCCGGCAAGGGCGGCACCTCGAGCCCGCGCTCGGAGGCGATGTCGAGCATCAGCTCGGCTTGGCCGCCCGACGCGGTGAGGACGGAGAGCCGGCGTCCGCGCGGCCAGCGCTCACCCTGGCACACGGCCAGCACCTCGGTGAGCTCGTCCATGTCGTCGACCGCGATGGCGCGGTGCGCCTTCAGGACCTCGGAAAACACGCGCGCGTCGCCGGCAAGCCCGCCGGTATGGGTGGTGATCGCGCGCTTGGTGCGCTCGGTCCGGCCGACCTTGAGGACGACGACCGGCTTGCCGCGATCGGCGGCGCGGTCAAGCGCCGCTACGAAGCGCTCCGGCTCCCTGATCGTCTCGGTGAAAAGCGCGAGCACCTTGGTCGCCGGGTCGTCGATCAGCGCCTCCATATATTCGGCGGCGCCGATCAGCGCCTCGTTGCCCGACGAGATGACATGACTGAAGCCGAAACGTCTGACATCGGAGACGAGCCCGATGCAGACCGAGCCGCTCTGTGAGATCAGGCCGACATTGCCGGCAAGATCCGCCGGATCGCGCACTTCGTGGATGTAGATTGAGCTGCGCGTCGCCGGATTGAGCACGCCCATGCAGTTCGGCCCGTTGAGCAGAATGCCCGCCTCGCGGCAGATGCCCACGATCTCGGCCTGCAGCTTGGCGCCCTCCTCTCCCCGCTCGGCGAAGCCGCCGTCGAAAATCGCCACGGCTTTCGCGCCCTTCGCCGCGACCGGCCGGAAGTTCTCGAGGATGCGCGTGTAGCTGACGCAGAAGGCGACGACGTCGGGCGCCTCGGGCAGGTCCTCGACGGAAGGGTAGCAGCGGTGGCCGAGCAGCTCAGGGTATCTCGGATTGATCGGGTAGACCTTCCCCTCGAAGCCGATGTTCCGCGCCGAGACGATCAGCGAACGGCCGATCGACGGTCGCTCGGAGGCGCCGAGAACGGCGATCGATTTCGGGCGCAGCAGGGCATCAAGCGGCATGCGCGGGCCTTCTTTCACCGCCGTCGATAGAGTGAGCGGAAGACCTTAACTAGTCTAAATGTCCCGCGGCAGTGTATGCTGAATCATGGCCGATAGTTGCTGGATTTGCCAGATCGCGCATGGCAGTGGGACGGCCCATATCGTGCATGAAGACACTCGCCTGCTTGCTTTCCTCGATCGCGAGCCGATCCGGCCTGGACATACGCAGATCGTAAGCAAACAACACTTTCCCCATTTTGATGAGACGCCGGCCGAGATTGTCTCGTCGATCGTGTTGCTCGGTCAGAAGCTTGCGGCAGCGATGAAGCGCCTCTACCGGGTGCCGCGCGTGGCCTTCCTGTTCACCGGCGGTGATATTGCGCATGTTCACGCGCATGTCGTCCCTATGTGGGAAAAAACTGACATCACCTCGCGGCGCTATATCGTCGAAGAGCGGTTGACATTCCGATCGCTTCCCTCCCCGCCTGAGAACGAGCTGGTTGCGACGGCGGCGGCACTGCGGGAGGCGTTAGTGACCAGCTATCGAGATCCGTTCCGGGTCACGTGCGGTAAGGCTCAACGACAAGCAAATCAAGTCCGCTGTGCCGTCAACAGCGGTGTTTGTACAGACATCTGGGATCGACCGCTTCGTGCCAACAGCGGCCGTGGCTCAGTCACGCCAGTTCGGCGTTTCATGGACCATCTTCCCGCCGACCATGGTCATTGTAGCGGAAATGTCGCGTAGCTTGGCCTCATCGACAGTGAGGGGATCGGCGGTCAAGACAGCGAAGTCCGCCAGCTTGCCGGGCTCCAGTGAGCCCTTCTTGGCGTCGTCGAAGGTCAGATAGGCGCCGCTTGCAGTCGCGCAGCGCAAGGCTTCTGCCCGACTGATTGCCTGTTCGGGCGCAATACGCTCCTTTGTGAGACCTTCGCGTGCAACCACCTGCCATATGGGCCAGAACATCGAGACCGGCACGTTGTCGGTCGCAAGGCCCACCGTCACGCCGGCATCGAGCAGATCGCGGATCGGGGTGATCTCGCGGTGACGTTCCTTCGGCAATCGCTGCTGCAGCAAGTGACCTTGCTTGTAGATGTAGCTGTTGGTGTGAGTGGTAACGACTATGCCCATGCGCGCGATGCGTTCGATGTCACGCGGTGTCAAGACCGAGATATGGCCAAGCACCCAGCGACGACCATTCAGAGGAATCTCACGATCCACTTCCTCGAATAGGTCGAGCATGTCGGGCGATGTGGGTGCAAGGGTTACCGCGCGGATGTCATTGGCGGCGAGCAGCAGCAGGACCTCCTTGGCCTTGGCGCGCGGCAGGGAGAAATCGTAGTTGAACCCCGCCCAACCGGTGTATGGCGACACCATCGCGCGCACAACATCGGCTGGATTGCTTCCGATGCCGACGATGAGGCCGGCCATCTTGAGCCAGTCGTCGCCGAGCGCGGGCTCGCCGAGCCATCCCCCCCAAGCTTCGATCAGCGGGCCCAACGGCGCCCCGCCCGTCGCCTTCCAGTTCGGGCTGAACACCAACGCCGAACGAATCGTGAGCGAGCCATCGCGATAGGCGTCCTTGTAGGCGCGCAGTAGCTCGTTGGCGACGCCGTGCTCCTCGAAGACGCTGGTCGTGCCGACTGCATGATAGGCGGCCGCCGACATCGGCAGTGCACGCGCGCGGTCGGCGCGCGTGAAGCCCGCCGCCTGGCGAAACCAGATCAACTCAGCGATCGGTTGCATCTCTTGTTCGATGAACACACCGGTCGGGTCGCCATTGGCGTCTTTCTCGATCGTGCGCACGTTGACGGGAGAAACCGTGTCGCGGGTAATACCTGCCCGCCTTAGCGCCTCGGTATTGGCACAGGAAACCAATGGTAAGGTGTGACGCCAGAACCCCCAGATCGAGCGGATGAATACGGGATTGTTGGGGGCGGCGACATCGAGATCTTGGCGGGTCGGCCATCGCCGTTCGGCGAGCATCTCCGGTACATTGAAGTAGTACGGCGGATCGCCGATCGGCATGGTGACGATCCACTCGCCGGGTTTGGTTTTGCGCGCGAGGTCGGCGATGCGGGCTTGAATGTCTTTGATCGAACGCACCTGCCCGAGCGAAGGATAGATACTTTTGAGGCCCTCCCGGTCCATATGTGCATGACCGTCGATCAGGCCGGGGATGACGCACTTTCCCTTCAGATCGATGATGCGGGTGGCCGGTGCGGCATGTGCCGCGATCGCCCGATCCTCGCCGACACCGACGATCCGCTCGCCGGCGATAGCGATGGCCTGGGCGATCGAAAAATTGGCGTCGACTGTGATGACTTTGGCGTTCTTGAGAATGAGGTCGGCCGGTTGACCAGTTGAAGGTGACGGCGGCGAGGGCCGCGCTGATGCTGACGTTTGCGCCGTGGCCGGCAAGGCCGCGCCGACAGTCAAAGCAGTGCTGGCGGTTGCCTTTAAAAAATCACGGCGCTGAAACCGTTCCTCCGTCATCCGTGCCTCCGTGCCTCCGTGCCTCTGTCCACCCATTGTTATACTTGTTGGATGGAAGTTAGTGGCGGGGTGGGGCTCCACTGACCGAGTCCGACGCCGGCGCGCCAGGCATGGGCGATCTCGTCCCGGCGTGCGAACCAGACACCCGCGCGCGCGGCAATGTGTTCGAGAAATCGCTCGAGGCCGCCGATGCGGCCGGGGCGGCCGATGATGCGCAAGTGCAGGCCGACCGTCATCATGCGGGGCGCGGTCGCCCCCTCCGCATAGAGGCGATCGAATGCATCGCAGCAATAGCGCGCGAAATCATCGGCGAAGACGAAGCCGCCAGTGTTGGTAAACCGCATATCGTTGCTGTCGAACGCATAGGGCAAGACCACGTGAGGATGGCCGGCGACCGTTTCCACATAAGGAACATCGTCATCGTAGGCGTTCGAGTCGTAGAGGAAGCCGCCGTGCTCGACCAGCAGCCGCCGCGTGTTCGGCGACGTGGAGGAGCGCGTGTGCCAACCAACCGGCGGTGTCCCGGTCGCGGCGGCGATCGCCTCGACCGACTTTCGGATCACCTCGCGTTCATGCGCTTCGGGCATCTCGGCCTGGCGCTCCCAGCGCCATCCGTGAGATGAGACCTCGTGACCGTCGGCAGCCGCCTCGGCGGCAAGCCATGGCGACGTCGCGACCGCGCGGCCGCAGGCGTTGATTGTCGCCTTCACGCCGTAGCGCTTCAACAGCGCACGTATGCGCGGCCAACCCGCCCGGGTGCCATAGGCAAAATGGCTCTCCATGCAGGCGTCCGGCACACCCTCGATCCGCTCGACGATTTCGTAGACGTATTCGTTGCGTTCGTCGCCGCGCGTGAGCGAGAGCTCCGCGCCCTCCTCGAAATTGACCACGATTGACAAGGCGAGCCGCGCGCCGTTGGGCCAGCGCACCGCCGGCGGCTTGTCGCCATAGCCGCGGTAGTCACGTGCGGATGGTTTGAGATCGATGGTCATGTCGCACCTCAGAAGTCCGCGAGCCGGCGCAGGCCGACCAGGCGATCGCCGATGAACAGCGCCGCGACGGCCAGCAGGATCAGGCCGGTCGAAATGGCGGCGATGGTCGGGTCCGGGCTCTCTTCGACGTATTGCAGCATCTGGATCGGCAGGGTCTTGGTCCACGCGTCGGTGAAGAAGATCGAGATCGGATAATTGTCCATGGACGCGAGGAAGGCGAACATGCCGGAAGTGAGGAAGGCGGGCGCGAGCGCCGGTGCAAGCACCTTGCGCAGCGCCGCGAGGTAAGAGCAGCCGAGCGTGCGCGCCGCGTCGATCAGGGAGAAATCGAACAGCGAAAGCGCGCCGAACACCGTCCTCACCACGAACGGCATCGTGATCACCACGTGCGCCACCAGCAGGCTCGTCCACACCTCGCGCAGCCCGACCGCGCGAAAGCCCTGCAACATGGCGATGCCGATGACGAGGCCCGGCAGCATCAGCGGCGAGACGAGAAATGTCGATATCGCCTCGCGGCCGGGGAACTGTCCGCGCACCAGCGCGATGGAGCAGAGCGTGCCGAGGACAAGCGCGACGAGCGTCGACAATGCCGCGATTTCGACCGAGGTGATCAGGGCGGGGAGGAGGCCGCGCGTCGCCGCAAGTCGCGCATACCATCTGAGCGACCAGTCGGGCGGCGGCAAGGTGAAGATTGCCGAGGAGCCGAACGAAACGGCGACCGTCACGACGAGCGGTGTGAGCAGAAAGATCACCGCGATGGACGCTATCGCCCAGACCGCAACCGTCGCGCTCTGTTCCGCGCGCGTCATGCGCTTCTCCCCAGCCGGCGCGCGAGCACGCCGGAGCCGACCACGACGGCAACGGCGAGCACGAGCAACACAGTAGCGGTGGTCGAGCCAAGTTGCTCGTTGCGCATGAACAGAAAGGAGCGGCCGATGAGCGTCGCGAGCGTCTGAAAGCGATCGCCGATCAGCAGGCTCGGAATAACGTACATGGCGATGGAAAGAGAGAAGACGAACACGACGCCGGTCACGACGCCCGGCAAGGTCAGCGGCAACACCACGCGGCGGAAGCGATAGGCCGGCGTCGCTCCGAGGGTTGCCCCTGCCTCGTTGAGCCGGGGGTCGATCAGCTTAACGACGGAATAGATCGGCAGGATCATGAACGGCAGGAAGACGTTGGCGGCGCCAAGCACGAGGCCGGTCTCGGTGAACAGCAGGCGCAGCGGCTCGTCCCACAGGCCCAGTTTCATCATGGCGGAGGACAAAACGCCGTCGCGGCGCAGGACGATTTGCCAGGCGAAAGCCTTGACGACGACGCCGACCGAGAGCGGCAGGACGATGGCGGCGAGCAGGATCACCTGGGTCCAACCGGCGGACCACGCGAGCGCGAAGGCGGTGGGATAGCCGATCACGAGACAAACCAACGTCACCAGGACGGCGATCCGCAACGTGTTGGCGATCACCTGCCAGTTGAACGGATCGGCGAAAAACGCCGCGAGCGGCGCAAGGGTGAACCCCTCCGGTCCGATCACGGCGTGCGCCAGCAGCAACAGCAGCGGCAGCGCGTAGACGACAACGAGATACGCGACCGCGGGCAACGCGAGCCACGTCACGGGATCGAGCGGCTCGCGCGTCGGGGCCGTCATGAAGGCTCACTTGGAAAGGCGATGGCGTCGGCGGCCGCGAAGCTCAATCGAAGGCGAGCGCCGGGCTCGATCCGCAGGTTCGGGAGCTGCGCGGCTTCGACGATGACCCGATCGCCTTCCGCGACGTCGAAGTGAAGCTGCACCTTCGAGCCCTGGAACACGACATCGCGCAAGGGCAGCTCGATCTGGTTGTCCTTGCCGGCCGCGCGGGCCAGTTCGATGCGCTCCGGCCGCACGGCAACGAATGCCTTTGCGCCGGACGAGAGCGCACCGCTCGCGCGCAACCGCCCATGTGGCGTCGACACCACAACCTGCCCGTCATTGGCCTCGATCACCGATCCGGACAGGCGGGTCGACAGGCCGACGAAGCCGAGCACGAAGGGGGTCGCCGGCCGGTGATAGATCGTCGCCGGGTCGGCCAGTTGCTCGATCGCCCCGCGGCTTATCACGGCGATGCGATCGGACATCATCAGCGCCTCGTCCTGGTCGTGGGTGACGAAGACGGCGGTGGTCGAAAGCTCGCGTAGCAGGCGCTTGAGCTCGATCTGCATGGTTTCGCGCAGCTTGCGGTCGAGCGCGCTGAACGGCTCGTCGAGCAGCAGGAGCTTCGGACCGACCGCGAGCGCGCGCGCGACCGCGACGCGCTGCTGCTGACCGCCCGAGAGCGCCCGCACCGAGCGATCGGCGAAGTCCTGCATGTGGACGAGGTCGAGGAAGCGGGCGACCGTCGCCCGGATGCGCTCGCGCGGAGCGCGTCGCGCGGCAAGCCCGAAGGCGACGTTTTCGGCGACCGTGAGATGGGGAAACAGCGCGTAGTTCTGAAATACCACGCCCACGTCGCGGCGGTGCGGCGGCCGTGCCGTGATGTCTTCGCCGTCGAGCCGCACCGTGCCGGCGTCGGGCGCAAGCAGGCCCGCCACGATGCGCAGCAAAGTGGTCTTGCCGCAGCCGGACGGTCCCAGCAGCGAGACGAACTCGCCGCGCTTGACGCCGAGGTCGACGCCGTCGAGCACGCGCGCGCCGGCAAAGGATTTCGCGGCGCCGGCGATGGTGAGGAAATCGGACATATCAGAATCGTAGGGTGGGCTAAGCGGGCGGAGCGTAGCGGAGACCGCGTGCCCACGCGTGGGCACGGCCGCTCGCAAGCGCTCGCGGCCTTAGCCCACCCTACGCCATGACGATCAGATCGCCATCTCGCGGTCCCAGCGCTTGACCCAGTCGTTGCGGTTGTCGGCGACGTAAGCCCAATCGATACTGTGGATGGTCGCGTTGGTGGGCATGCCGGCGGGCGGCGGAACGGATTTGTTGGTCGGCAGCGCATAGGTGGGCGCGGAGATTTTCCCCTGTATCTCGGCGCCGAGCAGTTCGTTCACATAAGCATAGGCGAGATCGAACGCGGGCGCGCCCTTGACCACGCAGATGCCGGACGGACTGGCGAAAATCCCTTCCTTCGGCGCGGCGAGATCGATCGGCGCGCCCGCCGCCTTGCGCTCCAACGCATAGGAGGAGAGCGCGCCGACGATGACCCACGCCTCGCCCTGCTCCAGCAGGTTAAACGCCTGCGGCATCTGGGTATAAACGGTCAACAAGTTGGGCTTTAGCTTGACCAGTTGTTTGAAGCCCGACTCGGAATCCTTTTCCGCCTCGGCCATGGGCTTGCCGGTCGCCAAATGCGACGCCATGAAAAGATTGGCGAGCCCTTCCGTGTTCTGCAGCGACGGCAGGATCACCCGCCCCTTGAACTTCGCGTCCCACACGTCGCCCCACGAGGCGACGCCGTTCGGCAGCGCGTTCTTGTTGTAGGCGATGCCCTGCCAGGGCGCGAGATAGTTGGCCCACATCCCGTCCATGTGCACCGCGTCCGCCCGGACATTGGCGAGGTTCGGCACCTTGGCGACCGTGAGCTTTTCGAGCAGCCCCTCCTTGACGGCGAGGATCATCACCGGATCGTCCATCTGCACGACGGAGAGATATTGCTTGTCCTTGTTCTTCTGCATCTTCTCGAGGTTCACCAGCGACCGCGTCCCCTCGTAGACGATCTTGCAGTCGTACTTCTTCTCGAAGAACGGCTGCACGATGCTCTCGACCCACGGCTTGTGGCTGGCGGCGCCGCCGACCACGATCTCCTTCGCCTGCGCCCGCACGATTGCCGGAGCGGCGACCATCGCCAAAACCCCTGCGCCCGCGCCTTTGAGCGCGCTGCGCCGGCTGATCCTTTGCGGTGCTGTCATGTCGAACCCCTTCGTGCTGTTGCAGATATACCTTATATCCGAGAGCTTGGCCGATAGAACGGCTGGTGCGCCTGCGGGTCGAAATAGTTGCCGTAAAACTTCTTCACGTGCGGCAGCAGCGCCTTCGACAGCTTGCGCCGTTCGACCTCATCGTCCGAGAGCGCCTTCTGCAGATCGTCGTGCAGTGCCTTGAGCGCACCGTCGCGATCGACACGGGTGAACTTGCCGTCGCGATAGATCACCTCGCCGTCGCACATGACGAGCTTGACCACGTCGTTCTTGGCACGCTGGATCACCGCGTCGAGCAACGGCGTTTCCTCGTCGAGATAAGGATACGCGAGCTTGTGCCAATCGATCAGCACCAGGTCGGCGGCCTTGCCGGGCGCGAGCGTTCCGATCGTCCCCGCGTAGCCCGTGGTCTTGGCGCCGCCGTCGGTCGCCATGCGGAACACTTGCGCCATGGTGGGTACCTCGTCGCCGATGCCGGGCACGCGGTGCGCGCGCAGCACCATGCGCAGCTCCTGGAGCATGTCGCGGTCGTCGTTGATGCCGGCCTCGTCGAGGCCGATCGCGGTGGTGATCCCCTTGGCCTCGAAATGGTTGAGCGCGGCGACGCCGGAACGCAAGCGGAAGTTGGATGAGCAGTTGTGGCAGACGCAAGTGCCGGTCTCGGCGAGGCGGTCGATGTCCTTTTCGTTGAGCCACACGCCGTGGCCGAGCGTCATGTGCGGCCCGAGCATGCCGAAGCGGTCGATGTACTCGACCGCCGTGCAATTGCCGCGCCGGCGCGCGTATTCCTTCTGGAACGCGGTCTCGAGCAGATGCATGTGCATCGGCACGCCGTGCTTCTTCGACGCGTCCGAGAGCAGCGTGAGCGCGCGGTCCGAGCACCAGTGCAGGTTGGCGGGCGCCAGCTGGATCTTCACCCGCCGTTTGTTCTGATGCTTACGGTGCAGGCTCGCAAACAAATCCATGCTGTCGTCGAGCGTCATCTTGAAGCGCGCGAACCAGCGCTTCATCGGGTCCTGCAGCTCGCGCGGCAGGCTCGCGATGAACTCCTCGTCCGCCTGATAGACCAGGCGGTTCTGGTCGCGCACCGCGTAGCAATAGGAGACCCGCATGCCGATGTCCTCGTAGGCGCGGATCACCTGCTCGGACCGTGCTTCCACTTCGTTGAGCGTGCCCGGCATCCAGCCGTGGATGTGCTGCACCGTGGTGATGCCCGAGGCGACCATCTCGAAGGCCGAGTAGAGCGTGTCGAGATGGAGATCGAGACTGCGGATCACCATGCGGGTGATGAACCACAGCTCGAGCGGCATGTCGGGCGAGCCGAGCTGCACCGGCGTGAGCCCGATGTGATGATGGCCGTTGACGAAGCCGGGCAGGAGAATCTCCTCGCCCGTGCCGACCACCGGCGCATGCGGATGGCGCGCCTGAAGCTCGGCGTAGGTGCCGAGTTCGCGGATGACACCGTCCTCCTGCAGCACGGCGCCGTCGGCGATTTCCTCCCACGCGTGGCGGTCGAGCGCGCGGGTGATCATGGCGCGGCTGCGGATGAGCGATACGGGCATGCGTCCCCCTTCCCTTTTCCGTCATTGCGAGCGGAGCGAGGCAATCCAGGGCAACTCGCGGGGCGCGTGCGGCTCCGGATTGCTTCGTCGCTTCGCTCCTACAATGACGCTACGCCGGTACGGCCAGCGCCTCCTGCTCGGCGAAGGCGCGGTCGACCTCGTCGCGCAGGATATCGGTCAACTCCTTGCGCAGCGCCTCGCTGGAGGCTGAGAACGGGTCGCGCGGA
>Ga0210408_10001452_pt1 | contig 24873 bp, 20 predicted proteins | sample IncBWH4MmetaG_FD_155471 | JGI IMG/M metagenome (GOLD analysis project Ga0210408, IMG submission 155471) | Forest soil microbial communities from Barre Woods Harvard Forest LTER site, Petersham, Massachusetts, United States - Inc-BW-H-4-M | ecosystem: Environmental > Terrestrial > Soil >...
CTTATTCGAGATCGCGCGACGGGGTCGGCGTTGCTTGAACTCGCTCCGCCATGAGTTTCCTGCGGGCGCCGCCGCGAGTTGGAGCGGAGGCCATCCGTTTTTTGCCAACGTCCAGCGACAGGCCCTTGCCGTTGCGTTCGCTCACGGAGGAAAAGATGATACGCGGCATTCACCACACGTCGATATCGACCCAGGACTTCGAGCGCTTGGTTGCGTTCTATCGGGACGTCGTCGGGCTCGAACTCGTCGCCTCCTACGGCTGGGATCGCACGTCGCCCGACGCAGAAAACCTCGACAAAATCGTAGGCCTCAAGGGATCGTCAACGCAATCCGCCCTATTTCGCACAGGGAACACCCACCTCGAAGTCTTTCGGTACGTAACTCCGGTCGGGAAACAACCGATCCCCGATCGCCCCGCATGCGACGCGGGATTGACCCACGTCGCCTTCGACGTGATCGACATTTCTGCCGAATACGACCGGCTCAGGAAGGCGGGAGTTCCGTTTCACACGGAGCCTCAGACCGTTGGCCTCTTCCGCTCGACCTACGGCCGTGACCCTGATGGAAACATCTTCGAGCTTCAGGAGGTCCTGGACCCGCGCCATCCGGTCGCGCTGGAGAACATTCTTCCGGACCTTGGAAAATAGACACGCAAAGCGCGCCTGCGTGGGGTTCGGAGTTCATTCCAGCGTCCAATGGGGCGCCAGGCGTCGTCTTGCGCAAACGCCCGCGCGCACATCAGAACCCGGGTCTGAGCCCGCGTCGACAACAGCGCATGAAGGGGGCCCTCATGCGCTCCGAATCAAAGGCATCGATCGGAAAGGAACCGCGATGAAGATTGGATGGGTTGGAATCGGTCGCATGGGTCTGCCCATGGTAAACCGGCTGCTGGATGCAAAGTATCAACTGACCGTATGGAACCGCACGCCCGAGAAGGCTGCGCCGCTGGCTCAACGGGGCGTGAAGATCGTCGATAAGATCGCCGACCTGCAAGACGCGGACGCGGTCTTTACCATGCTCTCTACGGGCAAGGACCTGCTCGCGGTCTGCTTCGATGAGAATGGGCTCGCGCCGAAGAGCGCTTCGAAGCGGCCCCAGATCATCGTCGACTGCTCGACCATCGGTCTCGAGGAGTCGAGGGATATTCGGGCGAAGCTGGCCGAGGTGGGCGTCGACTACCTGGCGGCGCCCGTGAGCGGCAATCCGAAATGCGTCATGACGGGACGGTTGTCGAGCGTCGTGTCCGGCTCGGCGGACGCTTTCGAGAAGGTGAGGCCAGTCATCGAAACCTATGCCGCGAGCGGCGTCTCCTACGTCGGAGAGGGCGAGCTCGCGCGAATCTGCAAGGTCGCTCATAACGTTCTGCTCGGCGCCACGCTCGCCAACCTGATCGAGGTGACGTTGATGGCTCAGAAGGCGGGCGTTCCGCGCCACGCCTTCCTCAAGTTCATCAACAGCAGCGTCATGGGTTCAGTGTTCTCGCGCTACAAGTCGCCCGCGCTCGTCAATCTCGACTGGACGACCACGCTCACTCCCGACCTGATGCTCAAGGACCTGGATCTCGGCCTCGAATCGGCCCGCAAGCTCGCGGTTGCGGCGCCGATCACCGCCGCGGTTCGGGAAGTCTTTCAGGCCCATATCAGCGCCGTGAGCGTGACGCCGGGCGCGGAGAAACTCGCAAAATCCGACTTCGCCGCCCTGTTCGAGACCTCGGCTCGGGCCGCCGGCGTCATCCCCGAGCCCGAGAATGTGGCTGTGCCGAGCGGGCTCGAAGATGTAGGACAGGGGAAAGCCTGACGGGCGCGCTTCACGGAAAAAAGCTCAACGACACGCGCGGCGAGGCGGCGCCTTGCGCCACGCGGAGCCGCCGCGCTTCGAGACAAAAGGGCGGCGGCGCGCGTCGTTAGAGCGTCTCCGAGAACCACCCCGTCGCGAGCTTGGCTGCAGTCTCCACCTTCGAAGCGTCCGAATACAGGGTCATGTGCGACGTGTGCGGCAGGACGTGCAGCTTTTTCCGTGCGCTCGGCACTGCGTTGAAGGCGTTGATTTCCAGATCCCACAACGTCAGGTCGTCACCTTCCGCCACGATCATGAATGTCGGCGTGTTGTAGATGCGCTTCACGAACGGGCCGACGTCATAGTTCATCAGCAGATCGACGGATTCGACTGTGCTCCTATTCTCGTAGAGCGGCGCCTCTTTCGCCTTGATCGCCATGAAGGTGCGCACGGTCTCCGGGAAAGGCCAGGACGACACCTCGGCCTCGGAGTTCTCGGTCGCATGCGGCAGATAGAGTCGCTCGCCGGGGCGCTCGTATCGCAGCTTGCGGTCCTTGAGGACGAGGTCCCAGAGGCGCCTAAACTCCATGGTGCCGTGGGCGCGGCGCATGTTCTCATAACCATCGATGACCGGAATCTGGCTGACAATCGACTTCACTCGTGGATCGATCGCGGCAAGGATCAGGGCGTGGCCGCCCGAATATGAGATGCCCCAGACGCCGATCCGCTGCGGGTCGACGTCGTCTCGCCCCTCGAGGAACGACATTGCATTCTGATAGTCGCGGATCTGCGCCCAAGGGTCGAGATGCTGCCGGTTGTCGCCGTCGCTGACGCCCAGGTTTCGGTAGTCGAAGATCATCGCGTTGATCCCCGCCGCTGCGAACGCCTTCGCGTAAGTCGGCATCACAATCTCGCGCACATAGCACCACCCGCCGGCGAGCACGACCGCCGGCCGTCGCCCGCCTCCTTCCGCCTTGTAGAACCAGGCGCGTACGGTTGCGCCTTCAGACTGAAATTCGACGTCGAGTCTTTCCATAGGTGTTCTGCTCCTTTGAGCGGGCCTCGAATTTTGAACGGCCACTCTGCCAATGTTCCAATCGCGAGCGCGGGCGTTAGCCGCGCGTCACGAAACCGCCGATCAGGTGAAGAGGACGCCGCCGTTCACGTCGATCGTTGCGCCGGTGAGGTAAGTTCCGTCGGCCGACGCCAGGAAGGCGATCGCAGCTACGACCTCTGCGGGATCGGCCGCGCGGCCAAGGGGAATTTTGTCCCATTCGATTTTCTTCATCTCCTCGAAGGTAATCCCACGCTTCTCGGCTTCCTCGCGCAGCGCGGTGAAGTGCATTGAGGTCGCGATGTTTCCCGGCGCCACGGAATTGACCCGGATCTTGTCGGCCGCCAATTCATCGGCGGCGCTGTGAGTGAGCGAGATGAGGGCGGCCTTGGAGGCGCAATAGGCGCTGAAAAAGCCGTGTCCGCTACGGCCGAACCAGCTTGACACCGTCACGATTGACCCGCCTCCCGCGGCCTTCATCACCGGGGCGAAATGCTTGATTAGTATCACGTTGGCACGGATATTGATGTTGAACACGCGGTCCCATTCTGCGAGCTCGAGCGTCTCGATCGGCCCGACTTTCTGAAGCACGGCCGCCACGAGGCCAAGGAACTTGAGCTGACCGCCGACTCGGCGGAGCGCCGCGTCGATCGCCGTCAAGTTCGCCTCCTGGGTGATGTCCGTCTTGACGGCGACGGACTTGCGTCCGGACGTCTTGGCGACCTCGGCAGCGACCTCATTGACCGAGTCGACGACGTCGACCAGCACGAGGTCCCAGCCGTCCTTGGCAAAGCGCTCCGCCGTCACGCGGCCCACGCCGCCGGCCGCGCCTGTGATAATTCCAACATTACTCATGGCACCATCCTGTCGTTGATGAGCGGGGATCGTCCGGTCGCGTCAGGCCGCGATCCAGGGAAGCGGACTGCCGCGTTCGGGCGGAGGCCGTCCGAGGGTGGCGTCTCGAGGCTCACTCCGGAGAGCCAGAGCTCCACAAAGTCAGACCACGCGCAATCGGCGTGATCTCGATGAAGACGTTTGGACGCGATCACCGACCGTCGCTTTGCGCAGGCTCTCGCATCGACGGGTGCGACGATTGGCGAGCGCCGCCTCGTTGTATGACGTATTACGCTAAGCATCAGTCGGCGCCACGTCAATCGATTGCACTGACAAACGACACCTGCAACAAGTTCGAAGGCGCGGGCGCGCAAGCCGGCGCCGTCGAACGATGTGGACGGTGGAGTCATGAGCCGGTTGAGCATGCTGGAGCTTGGTCGACGGTTGGGGGTGGACCGCGCGACGGTCTCGCGGGCGCTGAGCGAGGATAAGGCGCATCTTGTCGCCAAGGCGACGCGGGAGCGCATCCGCGCCGAGGCTTCGCGTGTTGGCTTCAGCCCCGACGCCGCCGCGGCGACGCTGCGTCGCGGGCGCTCGCGAACGATCGGCATTCTGACGCCAGACCTTCTGAATGAGGTCTTCGTGCGCGTGATCCGCGAGACCGTAGGCTATCTGAACCGAAACACGGCCGAGGCGTCGCGCATCATTCCCCTTGTCGGCGAAACCGGGGACCGGCCGGACGAGTCTCGGCGTTTGCTCCGCGCCTTCCTCGCCAGGCGTGTGGACGCCATCATCTCGCTGGCTTCGACCGAGCAAGACGCCGCCGCGCTGTCCGAAGCCGCCAAACAAGTTCCCGTCGTCCTTGCAGTGCGCAGCCTCTCCGGCGCCCGATTTCCCTCGGCGCTCTGCGACGACAGGGGAGGGGGGGCGATGGTCGCAGAGCATCTTGCCGCTCTGGGCCATAAGGTTGTCTGTCAAATCCAAGGGCCGCGACACGCCGCGACGTTCAAAAATCGTGCGCAAGGGTTCTCGCGCGTGTGCCGCAGCGCGAAGCTCATCGAGTCGCCGCGCCGGATAGAAGTGAGCTGGGCGACGAGTCTGGAGGGGAAGCTCGCTCTCGCGCGCATTCTCGAGGCCACGAACCGCCCAACAGGCGTCTTTGCCCATAACGACCAACTCGCGCTCGGACTGATCGAGGCCATGCGGGAGAGAGGCATGCGGTGTCCTGACGATCTCGCCATTGTCGGGTTCAACAATACGGAGGCCTCCAAGGTGTTGGCGGTTCCCCTGTCCACGGTCGACTATCCGGTTGCCGAGGTCGGCAGGCGCGCGGGTGAACTGGTCGAGGCGCTCATTCTCGATCGCTCGGCAAAATGCGAGTCCAAGACCTTTCGTCCCGCTCTGGTGAAGCGCGCTTCGACCTGAGCCGGCCAGGCGCTCAAGCGGGCGTCGGCGCATCGCTTCGCAGCAGCCCTTCTCGCTTCAACTTGGACCAGAAATCGGCGGGGATCGGGGTGGAGATCTGCTTCAGATTGTCTTCGAGGTGCGCGAGACTGCGGGTGCCAGGAATGATTGTCGGCACGCAAGGGTGCGCGAGCACGAACTGCAGAGCCGCGGATCTCAGAGTGACGCCAAATTCCTTGCAGACGCCTTCGATGGCGCGTACACGCACAAGGATCGGCTCAGGCGCCGGGCTGTAATTGTAGTGGGCGCCCTCGACGGCGCCTGTGGCCAGGATGCCGCTATTGTAGCCGCCTCCGAGCGCGATCGCGACATTCCGCGCCTCACATAGCGGCAGGAAGGAATCAAGCGCGTCCTGTTCGAGCAGCGTGTAGCGTCCGGCGAGCAAGAAGCAGTCGAAATCCCTTTCGCGCAGGGCTTGGTCGCAGATCTGCCATTCGTTGCATCCGACGCCAATCGCTTTGACCAGGCCCTCTGAGCGGAGCTTATCGAGCGCCTTGTAGGCGCCGTCCATAGCGGTGCGGAAATGCGCCTTCTGCACCTCCGGGGGGTGGCTGAAATTGTCGATGTCGTGGATAAATGCGACATCGATGCGCTCGAGCGCCATGCGCTGAAGGCTGTCCTCGAAGGAGCGCATGGCCCCATCGTAGCTGTAGTCGTGAATGACCTCGAACGGCGCCGGATCGACCCAGAACTTCGATTCGATACGGCTGCGGGGTTGGGGTTTGAGGAGCCGGCCGACCTTCGTCGAGAGAACATATTCGTCGCGCGGGCGCCACCTCAGCCCCTCTCCGAGGCGAAGCTCGGAGAGGCCGTTCCCGTAGAACGGGGCCGTGTCGAAATACCTGAGCCCTGCGTCCCATGCGCCGTCCGTCACCGCGCGAGCGTCGGCATCCGGCACAAACCGGAACTGATTGCCGAGCGGCGCTGTTCCGAGGCCCATCGCCGTCACTTCGAGCCCCGAGCGGCCGAAGGTCCTCTTTTGCGTTGGTTTCATCACGCCCTCCTTCGCGCCCGTTGTCTGGGCGTCACTTGATGAACGAGTACTTCGATCGGTCGATCGTCAGCGACACTGCGAGGATGATGACCGCGCCCTTGACGATGTCCTGGGTAAAGCTGTTGACCTCGGTCACGTCCATCCCGTTCGTCAGAATGGCGATCACGAGTACGCCGAGCAGCGTCCGGTGCGGACCTCCGATGCCGCCCGAAAGCGCGGTGCCGCCCATCACCACCGCGGCGATCGAATTAAGTAGGAGCCCGCTGCCCGCCGTGGGCGTGCCGGCTCCGACCTGGCCGGTGAGCATGACGCCTGAAAAACCGCAGATTGCGCCGCTGAGCACGAAGGCAAGGACCTTGTAAAGAGTGACCGGGACGCCTGCATGAGCGGCGACGACTTCGCCGCCGCCGAGCGCGTAGAGGTAGCGGCCGAGCTTGGTCTTGAAGGCGACAATCGTGAGGATCGCGGCCGCGCCCAACCCGAACCAGATCACGTTCGGCACTCCGAAGACCGGCGCGTTGTTGACGAGCGAGGGCAGGAGGGTGTTGGCGAACAGGATCGACTGCCCTTGGGAGATCTGGTTCGTCACGCCCGAGAGAATCGAGAGCATGCCAAGCGTGACCAGGAAGGAGGGCACGCGTAGCATCGTCACCAAGAGTCCGTTGGCCAGGCCCACGAACGCGCCCGCCGCGACGCCGACGAGTCCACCTCCGAACGCGCCGAGCGTATCGACAGCCAGCGCGGTCAGGATGCCGGTCAACGTAACGAGCGCGCCGACCGAAAGGTCGATCGAACCGATCAGAATCACCACCGTTTCTGCGAGCGACACCAGCAACAGCACCGACGACTGACGGCCGATATTGAGCGCATTGGACGCCGAGAAGAACAGCGGATTGACCGCCGTGAAGTAGATGACGAGCGCAACGATTGAGACGAGCGGCAGGAGCGCGACCCTAAATCGTGACAACCCGGCAAACGCCGCCGAGACCTGCGAGCCGCCGTTCGCGCGGCCTTGAGCACTACTAGACATTCAACCTCACACCATCGCCGCGACGACTTCGGCTTCGCGAGGCTTTGCGCCTTGCTCGGCGTCTATGAGCGCCGACATCGCGCCGTCGCGGAGGACCAAGATTCGATTCGAAAGCCCGATGAGTTCGGGCAGATTATCCGAGACCAGGAGTATCGAGCCGTCATTGGCGACGATCTCGCGCATGAGCCCGTAGATGTCCTCCTTGGCGCCGACGTCGAGCCCACGGCCAGGATCATCCAAGACGAGGATATGCGTTCCCCGCGCCAGCCATTTGGCGAACACGACCTTCTGTTGGTTGCCGCCCGATAGGTTACGGCACGCCGTGTCGTGGCTGGGAGCGCGGACCCGGAGCTTCTCCATCCAGCGCTTCGTCTGCTCGCGGCTGCGCCGCAAAGAGAGCAACGGCAGCCCTCGCAGCGACAGCGCGTCGAGACTCGGCAAGGTCAGATTCCATTCGACCGTATCGCTGCCGATGACTCCGGCGATGAGTCGCTCCGCCGGAACGTAGCCGATTCCGCGCGCTATCGCCTCGCGTCGCGAGCCTGGCCGTAGCTGCACGTCGCCTATTCGCACCTCTCCTTCCGCCTGCGCCTCCGCGCCAGCGACAATCCTCGCAAGCGTCGACTTGCCGGAGCCAAGAACGCCGGCAACGCCAAGAATCTCGCCTTTCCGCAAATCGAACGAGACGTTCTCGAGTTCTCCGGGTTTTGAGATCCCGACCGCCTGTAAGGCGATGCCCTCCGCCGAACTGCGCTGGCTCGCCTCGCGATAATACTCGGCGTTCCTCTGTCGGCCGACGATGAGCTCGTGCAGCGCCGACTCGTCGATGCCGATCGTCGAGCGCTGATCGACGACACGGCCATCCTTGAGGGCCACGAACTCGTCGCAGGTCGCGAAGATGTCGGCAAGGCGATGCGAGACGAACACGAAGGATGCGCGCGTCCGCCACCGCGCTATGCCCTCAAACAACTTCACGGTCTCCTGGTCGGAGAGTGCGCTCGTCGGCTCGTCCAAAAGGATGATCGGCTCGACCGGGTAGACCCTGCTCAGCGCGAAGGCCTTCGCGATCTCGACGAGCTGGCGCTGTCCGAAAGACAGCGACCCCGTGAGGGCGCGCGGATCCACGTCGACATGCAGGTCGTCCAGCACCGATTTCGCCTCGGCAATCATCGTGCGTTGGCGCAACCACCCCGCGCCCGCGACAAACTTGTGTTCCCGGCCAAGAAAGATGTTCTCGTACACGGGGATTGCGGCGATCAGTCCCTGCTCCTGGAAGACCGTCGCAACCCCATGTTGCGCCGCCTCGGTCGGATGACCGAAGCGGACTGGATGTCCGTCAATGGAGAGCGTTCCCGAATCCGGACGGACCGAACCGTTGATGATGGAGAGCAGAGTCGATTTTCCCGCGCCGTTCTCGCCAACCAGGCCGAGTACGGAATGGCGCCTCAGACTGAAGCTGACCTCATCGAGCGCCCTGACCCCAGGATAGGCCTTCGAGACGTCCTGAAGGACAATCGCCTTCGGTCCGTCCGGTTCGGCCGCATCGACCTCCGCCGCCATCAACGTCCTCAGAGGAACGGACCCGACTTGTACCGGTCGGCGTAGAGCTTGGTCACAGCGTCGCGGTCGCTCTGCCACGAATTGGCTGCGTAGGCTGGGTTGAGCTTCTCCTTGCCGGGCTGCGTACTCCAATGCGTGATGGGATCGATGGGGACGATCTTGTTCTGCGGATCCCAGTCCTCGGGGTGCATGGTGCGGCTCATCTTGACCCAGTCGAAGGGCAGTTCCTTGGCCTGGTAGATCTTCTCAAGGATTGAGGCGGCGTTGGCCGCGGTAGCGGTCACGGCGCCGGTGTAGAGAAGGCGCTCGGGCAGCTTCGGCTTGTACCCGCGCAAGCAGTCGAACAATAGAACCGCAAGGAAGCCCGCCTGATAGGGCGGAAGCGACGTGTTGGTCGCGACATACTGGCCGCCCTTTGCGACCTCCTGGAGCGCCTCCGGAATGCCGTCGACGCCGGCCAACTTCACATTCGTCAAGCCGCGTTCCTTCAACACGCTGAGGACGCCGAGCGCCATCGAATCGTTCTGTGCGAACACTGCCTTCAAGTCGGGATGGGCGGTGACCATGCTCAGCATGACCGTGCGGGCTTTCTCGCGAACCCAATCGCCGCGCAGGTCGCCGACAATCTTGATGCCCGGAAAGTCCTTGGCCGCCTTGAGCACGCCGGCCGTGCGCGCGTCATCTGTCGGCGTGGGAAGCCCCTTGACGTGCACGACGACGCCTTCGCCGCCGATCGACTTGAACAGTTCCGTCGCGACCTCGAAGGTCCCCTGAGTCGAGTTTGGGGTGCTGTAAGTGGCGAAGAAATCGCCGACGTCGGGCGGAGTGAACCAAGCCGGGATCTCCCACAGGGCCGCGTAGAAGATGCTGTTCTCCTGGCAAATCTTGGCAACCATCGGCACTTCGCCGGCCGCGACGACCGTGTTGATCAGCATGTTGACGCCGCTGGTCGGGAGGCCGCGAACCTGGGCAAGCTCCCGAGCGGCGTCGTTGTCGTGATAGAGGTCCTGCGTATCGACTTTGAGCGCCGCCGCCGTCGCCTTGAAGCCCTTGATGAAGGCTGCCCAGTAGTCGTTTGCCAGCGTCGCGACGATCGTCGCGGCCTTCGGCGTCGGGTCGGCCGCCCAAGCGTAACTTCCAAGAGTGGAGGCGGCGGGAATCGCGATCCCCGCATGCGCCGCGAGTTTCATGAAGACGCGCCGGGACACCGGATTCTGAATTTGCAACGCGGTGCGGACGATTGTTTCTTCCGTCGACATTCGTAGGTTCCTCCCAAGTTCTCATTCCCGCCGCTTGGCGGACTGCACTCGATTGCATTTGCCGCCCCGCGTCAAGAGCGCGGGCGATCGGCGCGATGCTCTCATGACGTCGTTGCGGCCCTCACAGCGAAAATTACCATTTTGGGATTCGACCGGTTGCGAAGGGAGGCTCCCAGCCCTCAGCGTGCGTCGTCGGGGTTCTTCGGTCTCAGGGTGAGCGCACGGCCCAACAACAAGCGGCACGGGCTGAAATCTCGCGCGGGAGCAGCTGATGTCCAAACTGAGAATCTTTTGGGTATGGGCGGCGTCGAACCGGTGGGATGTTCCGACAGCTTCTGTGCGCACCCAATCCGGCGCCGCAAGCTGAGAACACACATTCGGGAGGAGCGATCAGGTGACGGATGCGCTAAGGAGCTATTCGCTCGAGGGGAAAACCGCTTTCGTGACCGGCGCCGCCGGAGGAATCGGAAGCGCGATCACCGAGCGACTCTGCGGTCTCGGCGCCCGGGTCATCCTGGCCGACATGGTCGATCGTGTGGAAAGCGCCGCGAAGGAATGGACGGGCAAGGGCTACAAGACGTCGGCCTTGAAGCTCGATGTCACCAATAGCGCCGCCGTGGAGAAGGCCGCCGCCGACCTCAACAAGCAATTCGGCCATGTCGACATTCTCGTCGCCAACGCCGGTGTTGCCTATGAGAGCCCGACCGAGACGCATTCCGACGACGACTGGCATCGCTGCTTGAAGATCAATCTGGATGGCGTGTTCTACTGCGTCCGCTCGTTCGGCAAGCGGATGGTCGAGCGCAAGTCCGGCAGTATCGTCTGCATCTCTTCCATCGCAGGCGTGAAGGCCGTGAGGCCGGAATTGCACGCAGGCTATGACGTCTCAAAGGCCGGTGTGGCTCATCTCTGCCGTGTCGTTGGCGTCGAATGGGCGACACACAACGTGCGCGTCAATGCCGTTGGGCCCGGCTACACAGAGACCGATATGCTGAAAAAAGTCGGCCTGGAGCAGCCCGCGGTGATGAAGGCGTGGATCGACGACATTCCGATGAAGCGACTTCTTCAGCCCGCCGAAATAGCCTCGACAATCGGCTTTCTCGTATCCGACGCGGCGAGCGGCATCACGGGGCAGGTCATTATGACGGACGCCGGCTATTCCGCGGCCTAGCGCGGCTCACTGGGGCGGACGTAGTGAAGGCGCCCAGCTTAAGGGGGCGCCTCAGGAGCGCGAGCTTCAGTCCTCGCGCCAGGTGAGTCGAACGCGGCGTTCGACGGAAAGGCGGCGGCGGCCCGGCCAAGCGCGCGACGTCGAGGTGAGGTCATGACTTCGGTCGAGGTTCCGATCGCGCCCGCCAGAACGCCGCTTGCGCCGCGTTTGGTCGAGCTTCTGTCGGGAGACTGGCGGTATGTTCCGATCCTGATGGCGATCGTTCTCATCTGGACCCTATTCGGGGTCTGGGACCCCAAGTTCCTTTCGCCAAGGAACCTGTCGAACCTTAGCCTCCAGAGCGTCGTCACGGGAATTCTGGCGCTCGGTCTCGTCCCCGTCCTGATCATCCGCCAGATCGATATGTCGGTGGCCGCGGTCAGCGCGGTCGCCGGGACGATTACGGGCCAGATGCTGATCGTTTTCGACGCGCCGGTTTGGCTCGCAATCGCGGCCGGAGTGGCCTTCGGCGCAGCGGTCGGCTTCGTCCAGGGCCGATGGATCACATGGACCAAGACGCCCGGTTTTCTGGTTACTTTCGGCGTCTCCCTGATCCTGGCCGCCGTTCAGTTGCGGCTGCTTCCAGCGACAGGCCAAATTAACCTGTTCGGCACGGATCTGACGTTTCTCGCAGGATCCTATGTCGACAAGTCGTTGAGTTGGGGACTCGTACTTCTCGCAGTCGCTGGCTTCGCCGTCTTTCGCTATCTTTATATTTCCGACGCCATCAAGGCGAGGCTCCCGGTCACGATCGCGAAGAATGTTGCGGCGCCGACGGCGATCGTTCTTCTCGTGATGGCGATCGCTGTCGGCGCGCTCAATCGGCATAACGGAGTGCCGGTCGCCGTTCTGATCTTCTTAGTGGCGATCATCGTCCTGTCCTACATCGGCTCGCATACTCGGTTTGGCGTCTATCTCTATGCGACGGGCGCGAATCCGAGCGCCGTGGCCCGTGCGGGAGTTAAGGTCGACAGGATCCGAATAGCGGCCTTCATGATCTGCGGGGCGTTTGCAGCCTTCGGCGGAATTTTGGCGGCTTCCCGCCTTCTCGGGGTTTCGGCACAATCGTCGGGTATGGGAACGCTCCTGCTCGAGGCGATCACGGCTGCGGTCGTGGGCGGGACGAGCCTATTTGGAGGGCGCGGGTCGCCGTGGTCGGCGCTGTTCGGAGCTCTGGCGATCACGAGCATCTCGAACGGCATCGACCTTCTGGGTCTGGGCACCGAGGTCAAGCTGGCGACTCAGGGCATCGTACTGATCCTCGCAACCTCCCTCGATTCCGTCGTTCACAATCTTTCGCGGGGGCCTTCGGCTGAGCTCTGACGGCGCAAGAAGCGGCCCATGCACCAATATGCAGGAGGAAACGAAATGACATCGGTTACCAAGGCCATGACGATCGTTGCGGGACTTGGCTGCGCCGCGGCGTACGTGAGTCCCGTGGCGGCCCTCGATCAGGACCCGTCGCTGACCGGGAGCGTCTACATGATGCTGCCCAACTTCACGACCGTCCGGTTTGTGCAGAAGGATGCGCCTGCGTTTGTTGCGGCGCTGAAGAAATACGCGCCGAACATCAAGGTCGAGGTTGTCAACGGGGAGAGCAATCCGCAGCTCCAGCAATCGCAGGTCGACGCGGCGATTACCGGCGGCGCGAAGGCCATCGTCCTCATCGCGGCGGATCCATCGCTCGCCAGCGGCAGTCTCAACGCAGCAAAAAAGGCGGGCATCCCCTTAATCGCCTACGAGCATGAGGCGAGTGGCGGCCCCGTCACCTATTACACACAGTTTGGCGCGCTGAAGGTCGGCGAGGCGCAGGGAAAGAACGCCGCTGCGGCGCTCTCTGACGGCGGCCCTTACAAAATCGCCCGGCTTTACGGCAACAAGGGCGATTTCTATACGCGAGCGACAAAAGAGGGCCAGGACGAATTTCTGAAGCCGCTGGTCGACGCTAAAAAGGTCGAGGTCGTCTGTGAAGACTACGTACCGAACTGGAATCCGTCGGACGCCCAGCACGTCATGGAGCAATGCCTGACGAAGACCAACGGCGACTTCTCGGCGATCGTCGCGTCCAACGACGGCACCGCGGAGGGCGCGCTGGCGGCGCTTGTCTCACAAGGCCTCGCGGGCAAGATCAAGATCCTGGGCGGCCAGGACGCGAATGTCACGACCCTGCAGAATATTCTGCTCGGCCTGCAGCACGGCACAGTGCTGAAGACATATCCGCTTCTCGCCGATAGCGCGGCGCGACTGGCCGTCGACGCGATCAAGGGACAGAAGCCCGAGGACGGGCATATCAATGGCGAGTTCGACAACGGCTTCGCCAAGATCCCCACAGCCTATATCGACGTCGAGATGATCGACAAGTCGAATGTCGGCGACGTGGTCAAGGCCGGTGTCTGGACTTGGAAGGACATTTGCACCGGGCCAGTCGCCAAGACCGACACCTGCAAGCAGCACGCGGGGGAGTGATCCAAGCGGGGGTTGGCGCTGGGTTTGCTAGCGCCAACCCTCCGAATTGCGGATGGATGGATGTCTCAAAACGCAAACGCGGCGCCTGGCGCGCTCCACGCAGAGACTCGCGTTCCGGTCTTCGAAATCCGGAGCGCGAGCAAATATTTTGGCGGCGTCACAGCGCTACAGGCCGTCTCTCTTGATGTTCATGCGGCGGAGATTGTCGCCATCGTCGGCGACAACGGCGCGGGCAAGTCGACATTGATCAAAGCAATTTCGGGAACACAGCCGCCGGATGAAGGGACGTTTTTCTTTCGGGGCCAGCCGGTCGAGATCAAGAGCCCGCAGGACGCGAGCCGGCTGGGCATCGAGACCGTGTACCAGGATCTCGCGCTCTGCGACAATCTCGATACGGTCCAGAATCTGTTTCTCGGCAACGAAATCATCTCTTCGACTTCGACCGGTCGCCGGCTGAAGCACGCGGCGATGGAGCAGCTCTCCGCCGAAGTGCTTCGCAATCTCGGCGTTACGACGATCCGCTCGCTGCGGAACCCGGTGGGGCGGTTGTCCGGCGGGCAGCGGCAAGGCATCGCAATCTGCCGGTGCATCATGAGGGAACCCACTGTTGTGCTGCTCGATGAGCCGACCGCTGCGCTGGGGGTCGAGCAACGCAGCGGCGTCGTGCGGCTGATCCGGAAACTGAAGCAGGACAATCACTCGGTGATTGTGATCTCGCATGACCTCCACGACGTCGTGCTTGAGGTCGCAGATCGGATCGTCGTTCTTCGGCTTGGACGTAAGGTTGCGGAGTTTCGCCGCGAGGAGGTCAACGCTTCCGATCTGGTGGCCGCGATTACGGGGATACGATCCCACTCCAGTCTGCAAACACGCCCAACCGCAGCTTAGGTATGGAGCCCCAAGAGGTCGTCGGTCAGGACGAAGCTGTTGACGGTGGGTTTGTTGCCGATCCGATGATGATAATTTGGTGCGAATATAGGCGAGGGCGCGATGAACATTTTACATCATTTGATGGCAAACCGCACGTGGAGATTTCGATTGAGATGATTCTTTTCCGACCGCGCCAAGTTCCACGGCGTTACCGCATCCGCGTTGCTCCCGATGTCTCGCGGCGCGCAGCGGCCCAAATATTCCAAGGTTGAGAAAATGCAGGCTGGACCGGCCCAGCGCGGAGCGCCAAGGAACACGTCTGAAGAAACTTTCATTCGGGGCACTGTGAAATGGCTTGGAGTTCAAAGTTAGGACCGCGGATCGCGTTCCTGGGGACAGGCGCGCAGGGCGCCTCCATCGGAGCCGACTTTGCTTTGGCGGGTCTTGACGTGACCTTCATCGAGCAATGGCCAGACCATGTCATCGCCATTCGTGAACACGGTATCACCGTAAACTTGCCCACGCGAACCCTCAACGCTAGAGTTCCGGCGCTGCATCTCTGCCAGGTTGCAGAAATCCACCAACCGTTCGACGTCGTCTTTCTTGTGATGAAGGCCTATGACACGCGGTGGGCCTGCCAGCTCATTGAGCCCTGCCTGGCTCCAGACGGAGCGGTGGTTGGTCTGCAAAATGGCATGACACACGACGTCATTGCGTCAGTCGTGGGCTCGAAACGGACCATTGGCGCGGTCATCGAAATTGCGTCCAACATGTTCACGCCAGGCGTCACGACCCGCCAGAATGATTACGATACAAGCTGGTTTGCGCTGGGCGCGTTGGAAGCGGGAACGCAGGACAAGGCCGAGGACGTTGCCAGCCTGCTGCGGCATAGCGGAACAGTGGAGGTGACCAAGGACATCCGGTCCTGCAAATGGATGAAGCTTGTCGTCAACGCCGCGGAACTCATCCCCTCGGCCATTCTTGATCTACCGCTTTACGACGCTGTCAATACGCCAGGCATGCTAGAAACCATGCGCGCCGCGGGCTATGAGGCCATGGATGCAGCGCTTGCCGACGGCGCAACCATCACACCGATCATCGGAATGCCTCCGGTGATGTCGAATCACCCTCATCGGTATGTGGATGAGATCTTCGACGAGGTTCTGAAGACTTTCTCAAAGCCTGACACGCTTACCACTTCCCTGCAGGACTGGCGCAAAGGCCGGCGCGCCGAAATCCTGGAGGTCAATGGTCATGTCACAGATGTGCTTAAGAGACACGGGAAGGCGGCGCCCGTAAACGACCGAATCATCAAATTGGCGCTAGCCATTGAGAACGGCAATTTGATCGCTCAGCCCTCGAACGCGGGGTTGCTGGTGCAATCGTCCGGCCTGAGCGTTGAGGCGCAGCTGCATTAGGGGCTTCTCGGAGTCTGCCGCAATTTCAGCCCGATACCCGACTTGGCCTGATCGGCCGCTTTGGCAAGAGTGACATGCGCGGTTGGCGTTTTTAGTTATATCAATATCTCCAACTTGGCGTTTTGCGGGCTGGACGGTGCCGGTCGGCCGAAATACCCTGAATCACACGAACGCAATTGAGATTTCCTATCTTTGCTCGACGGATTTTGGACCCGCCAGCGCACTTTCACCGTGAGATGTCGTGATTTATTTCGCCCGCTCAAGGTGACTCGCCTATGGTATGAAATCTGAAGAAAAGCACACGGGGCCACGGCACGAGGAACGGGTCGGTGGGAGGATCGAAGGAAATCCCGCAAACGAGAGGCAACGCCTTCCAGCAAGAAGCGGGCGGAGCCTATAGCGAGCACCTAGTGGCGCTCGATAGATCGAGCTTGAAGATTCTTGCGAAGATTGCCGTGAAGGCTTGCGAAACTGTCCTTACGGGTATCCGCATGCTCGGAGAGTGTTATGGGTCGGCAGCGGGCGGTAGTGGCCCGTTAGGAACGGAACGACGGCCTCTTCCTAACGACCTGGGGGAGCGCAACGCGTCGTCCTCCTCTACGGACGGCACGACGATGATCGGCAAACGTCGAGATCGTCCATGAACCTTGAGGGCAAGGACGCGCAAGAGGCCGACAGCGTCCAGCCGATTGGTTTTGGCGCGCCGCGCGCCTCTGGTGACCAAGATGCTGGTCGGCTCGACAACGTGGTTACTCACGCCGCGCGACGACAGAAGTCGATGCAACCAAAATGCAGCCCCGCCCGGCCTCAAATAGCTGCCGAGCGACCAAGATCAGAGGTGGATCGCGGACTTCAAATACATCTGGACGGTCTACGGATAGTTCGATGTCGCGGCCATCATGACCTCTTCTCGCGGCTGACAACTCAACTTATCGCTGCATCGGGTTAGTTAGAAGAGACCGCCTTCGGGATCGTAGGCGAAATCGCTGCGCGAAAAGGTCTTGTCAGTGCACTCCGATTCTGTTGAATACCGATTAGACGTCCTCCCAGCGATTCGTCGCCGACGACCGAAACAATGCGTCAACGACCCGCATATTGGAGATTGCGTCCTCGACGCCATACGATAGCGTCTCTAGACCGCGCACTGCCCGGCCGAAGGCCTCAGCTTCCAATTGATACTGATCGACAGCCGCCGTCTCTGTTGATTCTGCAGCCGTGGCGCCTATGGCCCGGTTTGTGTCAACCAGCAAGCGGGCTGATCCGCCTAGGGGCGGGTTGAAGGGTATGGGGAGTTCGATTCTGCCCGATGTCCCAAATATTTCTAGTCTTTGATGTGCGACAGCTTGGGTGGAAACGGTAAAATCCACCCGTCGGCCTTCGCCAAAGTCGACTATCCCGCTGACAACCCGATCAACCTTGAATCGTGGATCGAGATCTACGAGCGCAATTGCGCGCCGCGGTTCGCACTCGAAAATGAATCGTGAGGCGACAACTGGGTAAACGCCGATATCGAGCAAGCTTCCACCGCCCCATTCGGGCCGATGCCTGACATCGTCTGGGTCGTCGAGATAGAACGAGAAGAAGGCCTGGACGGTGTGGATCCGTCCCAAACTTCCCTCGCGAATCAATCTTCGTACTTCGTGCCATTGGGGATGGTGTCGAACCATAAATGCTTCGGCGACAAGCGGCCCCTTCGGAGCCGTCCTGAGCAATTCCGCCTCGGCGGCGGTCAGCGCAATCGGCTTTTCGCACAGCACATGTTTGCCCGCTCGCATTGCCACAATCGTCATAGGCACATGGAGGTGATTGGGCAGCGGGTTGTAGATGGCCTCGACATTGGGGTCGTTTAGGAGATCCTCATAGGCGCCATAGGCCATCGGAATTCCGAGAGCCCTTGCAAACGAATCCGCCTTTGCTCTCGTCCTCGACCCTACCGCCACAACTCGTACGTCCGGACTTTTCATCATGCCCGGAACGATCCATTCCCTGGCAAATTTGGATGTCCCAAGCACTCCCCAGCGGACCGGTTCCATTCCTCCCATTCTCGTCAACTCACGCATCGACTGTTTGGCGGGTTCAGGCGTTCCCATTCCAAGCGGGTGGCGAGAAGCCGAGCGTCGGTCATGTCGACGAGTCCAGGGGCCGCGATGAATATGGGAACATCATTGGCGATCTACGCGACTCTGGCCCGGGAAACCGGAATCCCCTTTGTGTTCTCCGCCCTCCTCGAGATTGCCTCGAAGCACAGATTTCATTGGTCCGTAGCGCGTCCCTAGTAGTGGTTGTCTCCGGGCACCCGGGGCAGGTTCTCATGGAGAGGAATCAGCCTCTCAGATTTCAGCCAGTCAGCGGGCGCAAAGACCATGCCACCGACCCACCGAGCGGGGCGCGTCTCGGCACGACATGCGCGGTGTTGCGACAAGTGTCGCAGAACGCCACAACTGATCGAACCGCAATCGCCTCCCGCCACAAGAAGACAGTGCCGACCTATTCCGTCGGCTCACTCCATAAGGCGCCTGAGAAAGCGTAACCCGTCGCTTGCCAAGGCGTCCTGAGACGCGGCAACCGGGCGCCAAATGCGAACGAACTGAGCAAGATCCGGTATGGACGGATTAAACGCCTCAATGACCAGGAATCCCTCATAGTCGACTTCGCGAAGAGCTTGTCTCACTTCGTTCCACCTCACTTGCCCGTCACCTGGCGTTCCGCGGTCATTCTCGCTCATATGCATGTGTTTGAGGTGCATTCCGGCCCGGCGAATGGCCGCTCCGACATCCTTTTCTTCGATCGACATATGAAACGTGTCGAGGTGGATACCAACGGCAGGGTTTCCGATGGCTTCGATAAAGTGAACTGCATCTTCAGCTATGTTCAAGAAGTCTGATTCAAAGCGGTTGAGCACCTCAATGGCAAGGTCCACCCCTCTGCCCTCCGCCGTCTTTGCGACCTCGCGGAGAGCGGCAGCCGAGTGGTCACGCTCCTGTGCTCGTGCTGCAGGCGACAAGAATTGCAAGCGGCCAATCTTGGCGTATAGCGGTCCAGCGACGATCTTGGCGCCGATCGCTTCGGCAGTGCCAACCACGCTGTTTAGAAATGAGATGCCTCGGTCGCGGACCTCCTTATTGGCACTCGACAAGTCGTGCTCGGGCGTCAACGACGCGCTAACGCTGCATTGGAGGCCTGCGTCTCGTATCCGCTTCCGTACTTGGCTCGCGTCAAAACGCGGCTCAGCAGAAGTCACGAGAATTTCGATCACGTCGAAGCCTAATGCGGCGACCTTATCGATGAGCGGCAAGTGCTCCTGGGTGAAGTCCCCAGCCCAGATCATCGTGTTTGCGCCGATTTTCATACCTCTTTCCTCCTGGAATCAGACTTGCCCCGCTGGAACTCCGGTTGAACCGGCGCAACGTTCGTGCCGACCAACGACTAGCGCGGATCGACGCGCCATCTCGCGGAGTTCGCGCCCGAGCGCGCGACACGTGTCTCGACATGCGACAAACGGCCGGCCAAGCGCGCACGCAGCCCGCACATCGGCTGCTACATCCGAAATTCCTTGCGCGTGGTTGCGTCGCTTTCAATGGCATGCGAATTGCGCTTCGAGGCGTGTGCGGTGTTAATCCGCTACAGAAAACTAACAGGAGACATGGGATGAAACGTCATGATCGTGAAAGTGTGAGGGTCCTTCATAGGCGGATCCTTCTCGGGACCGTAATGGTCGCCAGCTTGGGCCTGATTTCGATCGGTAGCGCTGCTCGCGCGGAAGACGCCAAGTTCGCCAAGAAATCTCCGCTGACTCTGGGATACAGCATACAGTCCGCCCAGGATCCCTATTGGAAGGGCTACGTGCGCGGCATCGAAGAGGAAATGAAAAAATACGGCTTCACCAAATTGTTGACCCAGGATAGCCAGGCGTCAGCGCAGAAGCAGGTCTCAGGCAGCCTGGCTTTAGTCAACAACGGGATTAGCGCGTTAATTATCTCGCCGCATGAACCAAGCGCATTGCCCGCGACCATTACTGCGGCTCACAACGAAAAAATTCCGGTAATCGTTGGCGACGTCGGCGCCTCGGGCGACCATGACGGCTTTGTGCTTTCGGACAATTATCAAGGCGGGGTGCTCGCCGCAGAATTCATTATCAAGGCTTTGGCCTCCAAGCCCGGCGTACAGGAAGTCGCAGCGATCGCACTAAATCCTACCACGTCAGTGAATAAGCCGCGTTCGGATGGTTTCACTAAAACGATCGCCAAAAACCCGAACTTCAAGGTTGTGGCCAACATCTCAGGTTTGCAGACTCTGGAAGGCGGCTTCAAGGCGGCACAGGCCATTCTTGCCGCAAACCCAAAGGTAGCGGCAATCTATTCCATGAATGATTCGATGGCGGCTGGCGCTCAGCAAGCCATTGAACAGGCTGGCCGCAATTCTCTTACGGACCCGATACTTGTTGGTTTTAATGGCGATGAGGTCGCGCTCAAGCTAATGGCCGAAGGAAAACTTGCCGCTGACGTCGCTCAGAGCCCTTACCAGCAAGGAAAAGTTGCGGTCGATCTCGCCTGGAGCCTGCTGAACGGTGAAAAACCCACTTATACCGACGCCGCGACCAAGACCGTAAACGTGCCAGTGGAATTGGTCGTGCCCAGTTCGCTCAAGGAATATCAGGACCGAACTCAACCCAAGTAGTCTGGCTGCCGCCCGCTTTATCGAGGGATTGCGGATGCATTTGGCTCCCTCGCCGCACGAATCGTCGCGGTGAGGGGTCATTTCCCGGGCTATTTCGTGAGCGACGCGAACTGCTGCTCACTGACCTTTCAAATGTGACCGTCAGATCTCCGTTCCGCTGAGACGATCGCCGGAGTTGAGCCAGAATGGCCGAGAATACATTGGTGGTGAGACGCGAAAGCACTGGCGTACCTGCACTGCGCGCCACCGGTATGCGCAAACATTTCGGCGGGATTGAGGTGCTCCACGGCGTGGACATCGAGCTGAGACCCGGTGAAGTGCACGCCTTGCTTGGGGAAAACGGCGCGGGCAAGAGCACCATTATCAATATGCTGTCCGGCCGACTGTCCCCAGACGCCGGTCGCCTGGAACTGAACGGCGAAAGGATCGAGTTCAAGAATCCGCTGTCAGCTCGAAGGGCTGGCATTTCGATGATCGCGCAAGAGCTTGAAGTCGTGCCGACGATGTCGATCGTCGAGAATATTTTTCTTGGCGCAGAGCCGTCCTGGTACGGCCTGATTCAGTGGGGCGACGCCCGACGGAAGGTCATCTCCGTCTTGAAGGAACTTGGCGTCAACGCGGAGCCGGGCCGCATCGTCGGCTCGATGAGCGTCGCGGACCAGCAACTCGTCGAAATCGCAAAAGCGATCGTTGGTGACTTTCACGTACTCATCATGGATGAGCCTACCTCGGCTTTGAACCTTCAAGATACGGAGCGCCTTTTCAAGATCGTCAGGCGCCTTAAGGCGGACGGAGTCGCGATCCTGTATGTATCCCACCGGCTCTGGGAGGTGTTCGACCTTGCGGACCGAGTGACAGTTTTACGAGACGGAAATCTTGTCGCCTCAAGCCTCATCGCGGAGACCGATATCACGACGGTCATTCGAGCAATGCTCGGGAACAAGAGCTCCCTGATAGCCAATGCTGAACGTCCCCGAAAATCGGCAGCCGACACAAAAGAGAAGACGCCGACGCTGAGCCTTGACTCAGTCGACTCGGGAACATTGCTCCGAAACATTAGCTTGAACGTTCATGATGGAGAGATCGTCGGCCTAGCCGGCGTGTTGGGATCGGGGCGAGCAGAACTCTGCGAAGCAATCTATGGCCTCCGCCCGATCGACCGAGGCACATTGAGCCTAAACGGCGCTCCGACGGACCTCAACGAGCCTAAGGCGTCGCTGGCTAACGGCGTGTTTCTCCTACCTGAAGACCGCAAGTCCGAAGGTGTCTTCGGGCATCTTGACGTGAGGGAAAACGTCGTCCTCGGTTACAATCCAGCGACCGATCCGGCCGCCGTCAAGATTGCTTCCACAACCACAAATCGCTCTTCATGGCGTCTCGCCGGAGCGGCGCAGATACCAGCTCCCGCGGAGCGTCGTGCTTTTGACGCAATGCAAGCGGCACTCGGGATCAAATGCTCAGGCCCGTCCTCCAACATTTTGCACCTCAGCGGAGGCAATCAGCAGAAGGCCCTCTTCGCTCGCGGCGCATTGTCGCATCCCCACGTGATGGTTCTTTCAGAACCTACACGCGGTGTCGACGTTGGTGCGAAAGAAGAGATTTATTCAGCTATCGATTCCTTCGCAGCTCGCGGCGTCGCCATCATCGTAGCCTCCTCGGAGATCAGCGAACTTCTTCGTTTAGCGAGTCGCATCTATGTGCTGAGATCCGGTCGTATTGCAGCTGAGGTAGAGACCACTTCGACAACCGAAGAGCAAGTCTTGAAACTGATGGCCGGTTGATAGTCATTCGGGCGGGACAATGTTAAAAAAACTTCTTTCATCAGAGTCAGCGGCCTCGATCATTGCCTTAGTAGGCGTGGTCATTATTTTCACGCTTATCAACAATCGATTTCTGACGCGCCTGAATATCGAAGGAATCATTGTTAGCGCCTCGATTTCAGCGATCGTCGGCCTTGGAATGACCCTGATTATCGCTATGCGCGCTCTCGATCTTTCGGTCGGATCAATCATGGGTTTTTCTGCAATAAGTGGAGCTCTCTTGCTGTCCCATGGCATTCCGCTCGCATTTGTAGTCGCGGTCGCCTTAGCTGTTGGGGGGGCTCTCGGATTCATTAATAGCCAACTGATTAATTTACTTCGCCTTCCGTCCTTCGTCGCCACCCTAGCGACATTATCGATGATCTTGGGAGGAGAGCTTCTTATCACTGAAGGAGCTACGGTTACTATCCGAGATAGCGTATATAGTAAACTTGTGATTGGGAGGTTATTTGGCGTTATCCCGTGGGCTGCTGTCATTGCTGCTGTTGTCTTTGCGATCGTCTGGATTATTTTTCATTGGACTCCTTTTGGAAGGCACATTGCTGCTATCGGAGGCGATCTGCGGGCCGCGGCAGGCGCCGGCATCAACGTAAAGGCGGTCACCGTGGGCGTATTTACGCTCGCCGGGGTCTTAGCTGCACTGGCGGGTCTGATGGTGGCCGGAATGCTCCAAAATGCTGACTCCACGGTTGGGGTGGGTGCGGAGCTGACGGCAATCGCCGTGGTCGTAGTCGGCGGCACAAGTTTAATGGGCGGCCGCGGCAATCTGATCGGCACCGTTTGCGCCGCATTTCTCCTTGCGTCCGTCAAGGCTGGCCTCAATATCGCAAACGTTTCCTCGAAATATGAGGGACTAGTGTTTGGAGGAATCTTGATCATCGCTTTGATGGCCGACGGACTTCGCCGGGGTGCGCGCCGCAAGGGCATGCTTGTGGTCTAGACCTCAAAAGGGAGGGTCTATCTTGTCGAGCGCGTTAGACAACGGAGTCGTTGCTGAGACTTTGGCGCAGTTCCGCACCCATATCCGTATAAGGGGAGACCGGACTGGTGTCTGGATTCTCAATATTATTATCTTGATCTTTTTGTTCTGTTGGGCCCCTAATTTCTTCAACGCAGGCAACATCCACGCCGTGCTTAATGACGCGTCAATTCTCGGTATTGGCGCTGCTGGCATGACAATTCTTATCATGGCTGGCGCCTTCGACCTGTCCGTGACAGCGATTATGGGCTTGGCACCAATAGTAGCTTTGTTGCTCGCTGGTAATTTGCCAGGGCCTCTCATCGTGCTTATCTCCATATTTACTGGCGCAGTACTTGGAGCGATCAATGGTATTATAATTACTCGGGGAAACGTGGCGCCGTTCGTAGCAACGCTCGGGACTCTTTTTGCGTTCGGGTCGATTGGGGCTGTAATCACTGACGGCAACGCGGTTTACGTTCAAAGCCCGTTCGTATTGGAGCTGGCTGGAGGGAAGGTATGGGGTCTAATTCCATATAGTTTCTTGATATTACTGGTCGTTTGCGCAATGTGCTGGTTGATTTTGAGACGGCTGCACATGGGACGTTGGATACGGGCCGCCGGCAGCAATATCCGCGCCGCTCACGTAAGCGGCATCGATCTTCAGTGGGTTTATTTGTTTCTATTTGTTGTCTCAGGCGCCCTTACAGGCCTCGCCGGAATTATTTTGACAGGGTATCTCTCGTCGGCAGTGGCCACGCAGGCGCCCAACTACAATTTGAACGCTATTGCGGCCGTTGTCGTTGGTGGAACCAGCCTTCGCGGCGGCGAAGGAACACTCTTGGGGACGGTATTGGCGGCATGGCTGTTTGCCATGGTCAACAACGGGCTGATCCTTGTGGGAGTCAATTCCTATTGGCAGTACCTAGCGACCGGCGTGATCCTAGTTCTTGCTCTTGCGCTCGGCATGCTTAGCTCTGGCAACTACTTTTCGACCCGCGCACAAACACGGGACTGAGAGCGGGGAAGAGGTGAAATAGACATCGACCGTGGCCCATTGGGGCTGGCGTTGCGATCGGTTCCTGGCAGGAACCTGTTGAGGCAACAAGCAACGCTCGGGCGAGGTCCGTTTTGAGCATTAAGGAGCTATGGTGGCCTCCCAGGGCATGACAACCTTCCGAAAAATGCAGTGGGCTTCTCAACAGCATGGCCCGGTTTGGAGGAACGTGCCAATGGCCGTCACGCAGCTGGAACGAAGCCTTCGCGCATGGGAGCGTTTTTTTGCGACGGGAGACGTTGAGGCTGCGGATATACGCGATGAGATCTTGAGGTCTTGGAAACGCTGCTACGAAGCGGGCCTCGACCCTCGAGCTCCTGCCGTTCCACTCAAGCAGAACCGGGAAGAATTGTCGGAGACGTTAAAGAGGAACGGTGCGTATATTGAAGCGGCGTCGCCATTTATGCGCTTCCTTGGTTCCGCAGT
>Ga0210408_10001453_pt1 | contig 24868 bp, 21 predicted proteins | sample IncBWH4MmetaG_FD_155471 | JGI IMG/M metagenome (GOLD analysis project Ga0210408, IMG submission 155471) | Forest soil microbial communities from Barre Woods Harvard Forest LTER site, Petersham, Massachusetts, United States - Inc-BW-H-4-M | ecosystem: Environmental > Terrestrial > Soil >...
TCGAACGCATTCCCGGCGTGATGACCGCTGTGCCCGTGCTTCAGGAGAGCGCCAACGTGGTGGGTCCGCGGGGGGACCAGTCGGTGGATCTGGTGGGCACCGAACCTCGCCTCGCGTATCTCGGAGGAGCGCTCGTACGCAATCTCGGAACGTCCCAGCTCAGCCGGACGAGGGCATTCATGCTGCCTGCCCCGATAGCCCTGCAGGTCGGCGCGTCCTCGCTGCAGCCGGTGCAGTTGCAGATCGGCGCCCGCACTATCTCCTCGTTGCTCGTGCCCGAGCTGCTCGCGCCCGGCTCGGGAGTCCTCGGCGAGAGTCCGATCGCGATCACTCCGCTGCGCTATGCCCAGTGGCTCACGGGCATGACCGGGCGCCTGACCAGCATCTATGTACGCTCGCAGCCGCGACACGATCACGAGGTGAGCGCGCAGCTGACGCGTCTGGCGGCGGGGCGCCTGAACGTGGTCCCGGCCGACTTCACCGATGCGCTGTTTCACAAGGCCGCGGAGCCGACCAATCAGTCAACCAGCCTGTTCTCCGCGATCAGCGCGCTGGTCGGGTTCCTGTTCGCGTTCAACGCGCTGCTGCTGACGGTGCCCCAGCGGCGCAACCTGATCGAGGATCTGCGGCTGGACGGCTACACGCGCAAGATGATCGTCGAGGTATTGCTGTTCGACGCCGTCGTGCTCGGCATCGTCGCTTGTGTCGCAGGTCTGGCGCTAGGAGAGCTGATGTCGGTTGAGCTGTTCCGCTCCGATCCGGGCTATCTGTCATTTGCGTTTCCGATCGGCTCGGAGAGGATCGTGACATGGCAGAGCTACGCGATCGCGGTTGGTGGTGGACTGGTGGCCGCGATCTTTGGAGTGCTCGCGCCGCTGCGGGGCAATGTGTTCGCTCGTATCGCGCTGGGCGAGACCGGTGGCGGTTCCTCCGATCGCTGGGTAGCACGGGCTGTGCCGTGGGGGTTGGCGTGTCTTGCAGCCACCACGGCGATACTGCTGTTCGCTCCCCAGGCGGCGATTCTCGGTGTCGTCAGCCTGACGGTCGCATTGCTTTTGCTCTTGCCGATGCTGCTTGACGTTGTCGTGTCGGCGTTCGACCGTTTGCAGCGTGCCACCGCGGGCGCCGCTTCCTACATTGCGACGATCGAGCTGCGCTCGCGGTCCAACCGAGCCCGATCGACCGCTATCGCAGCCACCGGCGCGATCGCGGTATTCGGCAGCGTGGCCATCCAAGGCGCCCACCAGGATCTGCAAAACGGCCTTGACCGGCTCGCGCATGAGTTGAACGCGGAGACTGAGCTGTGGGTGTCGCCGACGGGCGCCGCCAACGCACTCACGACGACTCCATTTCACGGTGTCGACCGAGCGACGCTCACGCGGCTGCCCGGTGTTCGCGCAGTGGACACCTATAGGGGCTCGTTCCTGGATCTCGGCGCACGACGTGTGTGGGTGCTCGCCTCTGCGCGAGCCGATCCACGGCCGATCTCGCCCAGCCAGGTGGTGCAAGGCGACGCTGAGCTGGCGATCGCTCGCATCCGTCGAGGTGGATGGGTGGCGCTCTCCCAGGCGATCGCCTCAGAACTGAAGTTGCGTCTGGGGCAATCGTTCACGTTGAGCTCGCCAGCGCCGACGCGGCTCAGGCTCGCGGCGATCACTACCAACTTCGGATGGCCCCCAGGAGCGGTCGTTCTCAATGCCGACGACTACGCGCACGCATGGTCGAGCGACGCCCCGAGCGCCTATCAGGTCATACCCCGGCCGGGAGTTTCGCCGGCGGCCATCGTCCCTGAGATCGAACAGGCGCTGGGACCGCACTCGGCGCTCGCGGTCGAGACCTCGACCGGTCGCGAACGGAGTTTCCGCGCGACGAGTCGTCAGGGGCTCGCGCGCCTGACGCAGATATCGACCCTGGTGCTGATAGCGGGGATTCTGGCGATGGCGGCAGCGATGGGGGCAATGATCTGGCAGCGCCGCCCACAGCTCGCCGACATGAAGGTGGACGGGTTTGACCGACGCGTGCTGTGGCGTGCGCTGCTGATCGAGAGTGGGCTGCTGCTCGGCGCCGGTTGCTCGATCGGGGCGTTGTTCGGGGTCTACGGTCAGCTGCTGCTAAGTCACGCGCTGGCCACGGTCACCGGCTTTCCGGTGATCTTCTCGATCGGCGCGCTGGTCGCGCTCAGCAGCTTCGTGCTCGTAACGGCGGTGGCCGTTGCGATCGTCGCGGTGCCGGGTTACATCGCGGCGCGGGTGCGTCCCGGCATCAGCCTGCAGGACTGAGTTCATTTCGTATCCGCAGGCTGGGTAAGGCTCTCTCGCTGAAGCTACGCAAACCTACGCAAAGGTGACCGGTCTTGCCTTTAACTTCTGGGAGTGTCCTGATCCCTGGAGGTCCAACCAATCCGTCACCAGTCTCTCCCCGCCAGGCACGGGCGTTGGGCGCCGTGGCCGCGAGAGAGCTGATGCGGATCATCCCCAGGGTCTCCAGTGAGGTGGGCACCTGGTGGCGGCAAGCGCTGACGATCCCCGATGCACCGATCAGAGAAGACGCGCTGAACGCGCTCTCCACCAAGCGTTTCAACCCGGAGGGCGCCGCCCTGTTCGCCGTGCTCCCTCGACGCTATGACACAGGTCTGGTGCGACTGCTTGTCGCCTTTCAAGTGCTGCTCGACTTTCTGGACAGCGTGAGTGAGCGTCGTGTGCCCGGGCCGGTCGCGAATGGCGACCAACTGCATCGTGCGCTGGTCGAGGCGCTCCAGCCGGAAGCTCCGATTTCCGATTACTACCGGTATCACCCATGGCGAGACGACGGCGGCTACCTGCGTGCACTTGTCAGCACCTGTCGCGAGTGCTGCGCGATGCTGCCTTCATACGGATGTGTGCAGCCACTTGTGGTGCGGGCAGCGCGGCGTTGCGGCGTGCAGGGACTCAACCACGATCCCGACCCGCTTCGTCGCAAGGCGAGGCTCAGGCGTTGGGCTCGAGCGGAGTTTGCGGGCGAGTACGGGCTGAACTGGTGGGAGCTGACGGCGGCCGCCAGCAGCACGCTGGGGATTCATGCTTTGCTCGCGCACGCTGCCGATCCAGCGCTCGCCGAGCGGGATCTCCGCGAGGTCGATGCGGTGTACATGCCGTGGGTTTGCGCGGCGAGCACGATGCTGGACAGCTACGTCGATGAGGCCATCGATATCGCCGGCGACGGGCACAGCTACGTGGCGCACTATGCGAGTTCGGGTACCGCCGCGCGCCGGGTATGCCAGCTTGTCCGCCGATCGATGTGTGAGGCACGCGGCCTGCGCGGCGGCGCCCGGCACGCTCTCATCGTCGCCGGCATGGCCGCGATGTACCTGTCCGCGGACGAGGCGCGCACGCCGGCGATGCGCGCGACGACGGACAGGTTCATCGAGGCGGGGGGCTCACTGACACGTGTGCTGTTGCCGATACTGCGGCTGTGGCGCATCGCATATGCGCAGCGCTCGGCCTGACCGGGTAGTCAGAACTGAATATTCAGACCAGTCTTTGCATAGCGTGGCGTTTTCGACATGCTCGTACGCACGCTATGTTGGACGACAGCGACAGTCGGGGTATGGCCGCCGAGAGAGGGAAGCAACGCAGCCGGCGAGTCGAGGGGGGCGCGGGCGAATCGGGGGTGGCGCCGTCTGGTCAGTGGCAGCGAGCCGGACGCCCCGTGCGGCGTCCGGCTCGCGGCAGGGACGGTGAGACCGACGCCGGCAAGGTTATGATCGAGCTGTCCAAGTCGCAGGTCGATCAGGTAGTGCGCGGCGCCGGCGAGGGCGGCACGATGTCGATCCTGCTCTCGGCGCTGCGCGATCCCGACTGGACGCTGGCGGTCGGCTCCGACGATTGGAGCTACCCCGAGCAGATGGAGGACAGGCGCCTGTCGCGTTCGCTGCTGGCGGGTCTGCTGGTCCTGTCCTGCTTTCCGGCGGACGGAGGCTATCTGGGGATCGCCGAGCTGGCGCGCATGCTTGACATGAACACCAGCACCACCCACCGCTACGTCACCACGCTGCTCGCGGTCGGGCTGATCGAACGCGACCCGGCGACGCGCAGGTACCGGGTTGCCGCAGCGTAGCGTCGTCACAGCTTCCCAGCCAGACGCTCACCTATATGCCGCACCCTCCGCAGGTCCAGTGCGGGCGCAAACACGAATGGCACGCTGTGCACCGCCAGGCCGTGACGGCGCAGGCGCGCGATCTGGTTATGCTGGATGCGCGCGCGTTCGTGCACCGTCTGGGCCGCCAGCAATGCGGAGCGGGCGACAGCGTCGCCACCGTCCAGACGCGCGATCCGCGCGAGCTCGGGCCCGTCGAATCGGTGGGGCAGGGTGGCGTTGACGATCGTCGCGTCCAGCTCCACGTCGATCCGTGAGCGCAATCCGGCCTGCAGCTCCAGCGTCTCCCCGACGGCCATGTCCGTCGGCTGGGTCACCGCCAGATAGCCGGTTCGGGTCTCGTCCTCCAGCAGCTCGCGCACCCGCTCGGCCTGCCCGAATATCGGGCCGACGCGGGCGATCGCGCCGAACGTCCGCGGCGCGTGCAGCAGGCCCAGCGCGTGTCCGGTCGCGGGCGCGTCGAGCACGACCAGGTCGTAGTGCCCGGCGCGCCGGCGCCAGCGCTCCCCGTGCGTGAGCTCCCACACCTTGACCATGCTCACGAGCTCCTTGGCGCCCGGCGCGGCCGCGGCGAAGTACTGGAACGTGCCGCTGCCCGCGAGCACGCGACCGGGCACGCGTCCACCCAGCGCTTGCAGCCACTCCAGCAGCGCGCGGTCGGGGTCGATCGTGACGCTCCACAGGTTCTCGGCGAGCGCGGTCTCGGCGCCCGCATCGGGCTGGCGCGGCGGATGTCCGTCGACGCGCGCAGAGGCGCCGGCGAGAAGCGTCGGCAGCCGGTGCTGATCGCCCAGCTCGACGACGATCGTGCGCAGGCCGCGCTCTGCCGCCGCCAGCCCGAGCGCGGCCGCGATCGTCGTCTTGCCCACCCCGCCCTTGCCGGTGACGACCACCAGCTTGCGCTCGAGCACCGATGCCGTTCTCGCCACGGGACCTACAATCCCACACATGAACACCACTGCACCCACGCGCATCGACGAACAGGTCGTCTATGACGACCGCGGCCTCGTGCCGTGCGTCGTGCAGGACTGGCGCTCAGGCGAGGTGCTGATGCTCGCCTACATGAACGCCGAGGCGCTTCAGCGCACGCGCGCGACGGGCGAGCTGCACCTGTACAGCCGCTCGCGCGAGCAGGCATGGCACAAGGGGGAAACCAGCGGCAACACCCAGGCGGTCCGAGCGCTGCGGCTGGACTGCGACGGCGACACGCTGCTGGCGCTGGTGGAGCCCGCCGGGCCCGCCTGCCACACCGGTGAGCGCACCTGCTTTCATCGCGGCGAGCTCCACCCGGCCGCGCCACACGAGATCCTGCCCACGCTGGAGCGAACCCTGCGCTCTCGCGCACGCGAGCGTCCCGACGGCTCTTACACCGTCACCCTGCTCGACGATCCCGAGCTGGCTGGCGCGAAGGTGCGCGAGGAGGCCGAGGAGGTCACTCGCGCCGCGCGCGAGGAGTCCGACGAGCGCGTCGACGCCGAGGCGGCCGACCTGCTCTACCACCTGCTGGTGCTCGTGCACGGTCGCGGACGGAATCTCGCCGACGCCGAGCAGGTGCTCGATGGCCGCCGTCGCTGAGAGCACCAGCCACAACCTGATTCCCGTCTGCGAGAGCTTCATCGCGGACTGCGAGACACCCGTGTCGGCGTTCCTGAAGCTACGTGCGCTCGCGCCCGGCGAGCCGGCGTTCCTGCTGGAGTCCGCCGATCAGGGTCAGCGCGTGGGGCGCTGGTCGTTCATCGGCTTTCGCCCACGCTCGGTCCTGCGCTGGTCGCTCGCGGATGGCGGCGACCCGTATGCGCTGGCGGCCGAGCACGTCGCCCGGTACCGCCAGGCGCCGATGCCCGACGCCCCGCCGTTCACCGGCGGGGCGGTGGGCTTCTTCGGCTATGACCTCGTGCGGACCGTTGAGCCGCTGGGCGAGCCCGGGCCTGATCCGCTCGGGTTGCCCGACATGGCGCTGATGCTCTCCGACGCGTTGGTCATGTTCGACCATCTCAAGCACACGATCACGATCCTCGCCAACGCCGACCTCGGGGAGGAGCCGAACATCGAGCGCGCGCGCGCTCATGCCACCGCCGTCGTCGGCGAGATTCGGTGCGCGCTGGCCGGTCCCGTCCCGCTTGCCGGCGAGCACGAGCCTGAGGGCCGGCCCAAGGCCGTGCCCGCTTCCGCGCGGACGATGCCCGAGTTCCAGTCGAACATGACTGGCGAGCGGTTCGAAGCCATGGTGGGGCGGATCATCGAGTACATCTACGCCGGAGACGCCTTCCAGGTGGTGCCCTCTCAGCGCTGGTCGGCACCGTCACCCGTGCAGGCGTTCTCGATCTACCGCGGCCTGCGCGCCGTGAACCCCAGCCCCTACATGTACTTCCTGGACTTCGGCGACTTCCAGGTCGCGGGCGCGAGCCCCGAGCCGCTGCTGACGGTCAGCTCGGCCGGTCGGCCCGACGGTCGAGCGCGCGTGAGCACCAGGCCGATCGCGGGCACGCGTCCCCGCGGGACCAACGTCGCCGAGGACGAGCGGATCGCGCGCGAGCTGCTGGAGGACGAGAAGGAGCGCGCGGAGCACGTGATGCTCGTGGATCTCGGCCGCAACGACCTCGGCCGCGTATGCGAGCCGGGAACGGTCGAGGTGGAGACGTTCATGTCGGTCGAGACCTACTCGCACGTCATGCATATCGTCTCCTCGGTCACGGGCCTGCTGCAAGACGGCGTGAGCGCGATGGATGCGCTGCGCTCGGTTCTGCCGGCGGGCACGCTGTCGGGGGCGCCGAAGGTACGGGCGATGCAGATCATCGATGAGCTGGAGCCGATCAAGCGCGGGGGCTACGGCGGCGCGATCGGCTACCTGTCGTATGCGGGCGACATGGACACCTGCATCCACATCCGCACTGTCGTCGTCCGGGATGGCGTGGCGCACATCCAGGCGGGCGGCGGGACGGTCGCCGACGCCAAGCCGGCGTATGAGCTGGCGGAGTCCCAGGCCAAGGCTCGCGCCGTTCTGCAGGCGGTCGAACTGGCCGTAGCGCAACCGGACTGGCCATGATGAGCACACATGGCTGCGCTGGATCGGCGTCCTCCCTCGTTCATGTACCGACCGTAGATCCAAGCGATCTCCGATCGGCCGGCACACTTCACTCGGTGCGTCCTTGCTCAGCTTGCCCTGTGAGCCCATCGTCGCGCTGCCCATATCGAGGGGTCTGCAGATGAAGGTCCTGGTGATCGACAACTACGACTCGTTCACGTACAACCTCGTCCAGTACCTCGGCGAACTGGGCGCCGACGTGCGCACGGTGCGCAACGATCGCGCCACGGTCGAGGAGCTGCTGAGCGACGGGTATGCGCGCTGCGTGATCTCGCCGGGCCCGTGCACGCCCGACGAGGCCGGAATAACGCTTGAGATCGCCCGGCGGATGCCCGAGTCCGGGGTGCCGACACTGGGCGTGTGTCTAGGTCATCAGGCCATGGCGCAGGCGTTCGGCGGTCAGATCACGCTGAATCCTCCCGTGCACGGCAAGGCGACGACGATCGAGCACGACGGCCGCACGATCTTCACCGGCCTGTCCTGCCCCCTGACGGTCGGGCGCTACCACTCGCTCGTGGTCGCGCCCGAGCTGCCCGACTGCCTGGAGGAGTCTGCGCGAGGCGGGGATGTGCTGATGGGGTTGCGCCACCGTGAGCTGCCGGCCGAGGGTGTGCAGTTTCACCCCGAGTCGGTGCTCACCGAGCAGGGCCGGGAGCTGTTGGCCAACTTCCTCGACGCCCGTAGCGTCGTGGGCTCGGGGTCGAGCGCCACCGTGACGGAGGCTCGTTAATGCCCAACGCGATCCTGACCCGCGCGATCGACGCGCTTGCCCAACGGCGCGATCTGAGCGCTGAGGAGACGGCGCAGGTGCTCGACCAGATCATGCACGGCGAGGTGTCCGAGACGCAGATCGCCGGATTTCTGATCGCGCTCCGCACGAAGGGTGAGACCGTCGAGGAGCTCACGGGGCTGGCGCGCACGATGCGCGAGCTGGCCGCGCACGTCCCGGTCGATCGCTCCGATCTGCTCGACACGGCCGGCACGGGTGGAGGGCGCGGCACGTTCAACGTGTCCACGACCGCGGCTCTGATCGCGGCGGGCGCCGGCTGCGCGGTGGCCAAGCATGGCAATCGCTCCGCCACCAGCCGTTCGGGGTCGGCCGACCTGTTGGAGGCGCTCGGCGCGCGCATCGACCTTGGTCCCGAGGGTGTGGCGGCGTGCATCGCCGAGGCCGGGTTCGGGTTCATGTTCGCCCCCGCCCACCATCGGGCGACGCGGTTCGTCATACCCGTCCGCCGCGAGCTGGCGGTACGCACGATCTTCAACTTCCTCGGCCCCCTCACCAACCCGGCCGGCGCGCGTCGTCAGCTGATCGGCGTATCGGATCCGACGTTCCTGCAGACGATCGCCGGCGCGCTGGCGCGGCTGGGTGTCGATCGCGCGCTGGTCGTCTCGAGCGTTGACGGTCTGGACGAGATCTCGATCGCGGGGGCGACGAAGGTGATCGAGGTCAACGGCGAGGATCTCACCCGCTACACGCTCGTCCCGCGCGATGTCGGCGTTGAGCCGGTGGACCCTGCGGGCGATGGGGCGGAGTTGCTCGAGGGAGGGAGCCCTGAGGAGAACGCGGAGGTGACGCGCGCGATCTTTCGCGGCGAGCCCGGCCCTCACAGCGACCTCGCGGCGATCAACGCGGGCGCGGCGATATACGCGGCGGGCATGGCGGACTCGATCGCCGAGGGCGTCGTGGCCGCGCGCGAGGCGCTGGCCGGCGGACAGGCGGCGGACGCGCTCGAGCGGTTCGTGCAGGCCAGCGCCCGGCACGCACCCGCACGGGCGGGGGCGGCGAGATGAGCGTCCTGGCAGACATCCTTGCCAGCACGCGCGTAGAGCTCGAGCGGCGCAAGCGCGCGCGCCCGGAAGCCGAGTTGCGCGAGCTGGCACTCGCCGTCGCCGCTGTCGGTGGCGCTGGGCGCAGTCTGCGCGACGCGCTGAACCGGCCGGGAATCGGCGTGATCGCCGAGTTCAAGCGCCGCTCGCCCTCGGCGGGCATGTTGCGCGAAGGCGCCGACCTCGCGGAGATGGCAAGCGCGTATGAGCGCGGCGGTGCGGATGCGCTGTCGGTGCTGACCGAGGGTCCCAACTTCGACGGGTCGCTCGCGGATCTGCGCACTGCCCGTGCGGCGTGCGGGCTGCCGATGCTGCGCAAGGATTTCATCGTCGATCCCTACCAGTTGTATGAGGCGCTCCTCGCCGGCGCGGATGCGGTGCTGCTGATCGTCGCCGCGCTCACGCCCTCGGAGCTCCGAGCATTGCGCGAGCTCGCACGCGGACTGAATCTGGATGTGCTGGTGGAGTCTCACGACGCGGCCGAGCTGCGCGTCGCGCTGGACGGGGGAGCTGATCTGATCGGGATCAACAACCGCGACCTGCGCGACTTCAGCGTCGATGTGGAGCGCACGTTCGCTCTGCTGGGCGAGATCCCGGCTGGTGTGACTGTGGTCTCGGAGTCGGGGATCACCGACTCCGAGCAGCTCGCGCGTCTGGAGGCGGCCGGCGTAGCCGCGGTGCTGGTGGGGGAGTCGCTGATGCGGGCGCCCGTGCCCGCGGAGGCGTTGCGAGCGCTGAGAAGGAGGACCCATCCCGCGCTCGTGACGCCGCCGCAGCGGGCCGCCAAAAGTTTTAGTTGAGCAGATGTTTCGCTTTAGATGGCCTTCATAGCCGCGGATCATCCTGTACCTCGACTCGATCAAGCACCCATCCGGAAGACCACGACGACACGCCACCTCTACACTCACCGCTCGCTATGAATCGCACATTCGCCATTCCCTTCATCGCGGCCCTCGTCGGCGGCGCCCTCGTCGCAGCCGTGATTGCCGCGGCCGGAGGGTTGAACTCCTCGACGAGCACGGTCACCACCGTCCAGTCGGCGCCCCTGCAGCCGTCGAACGCCTCGCAGGTGAGCACTGGCCTGACGCCCCACCAGATCTACGTGCGCGACGCGCCGGGGGTTGTGTTCGTGACCTCGACGATCGTGCAGCAGGGCGAATCCTCGCCGTTCAATCTGTTCGGGGGCGGAGAAACCCAGCGCCAGGGCAAGGCGACGGGCTCTGGGATCGTGATCGACGGCAACGGCACGATCCTCACCAACTATCACGTCGTTGAGAACGCGGTCAAGGTCCAGGTGAGTCTCGAAAAGGGTCAGAACGTCGATGCCCAGGTGGTCGGCAAGGATCCGTCCAACGACCTCGCGGTGCTGCGCATCCCGACCGACGGCCTGACGCTGCATCCGCTTACCCTCGGCGACTCCAGCAAGGCGCAGGTCGGCGACCCGGTGCTGGCGATCGGCAACCCGTTCGACCTTGAACGGACGCTGACGACCGGTGTGATCTCGGCGTTGCAGCGCCAGATCACGGCGCCGAACGGATTCGCGATCGACAACGTCCTGCAGACCGACGCTCCGATCAACCCGGGCAACTCCGGTGGTCCGCTCCTCAACGCGCAGGGTCAGGTCATCGGCATCAACTCGCAGATCGAGACCGGCGGCGGCAGCAACGGCAGTGTCGGCATCGGCTTCGCCGTGCCGATCAACACCGCCAAGTCCGAGATCTCCCAGCTGGAGAAAGGCGGGACGTTGCGCGGCGCCTATCTCGGACTGACCTCCCTGACGATCGACGGCTCGCTGTCGGCCCTGAACCTGCCGGTCAAAAGCGGCGCGCTCGTGCAGAGCGTCCAGCACGGCACGCCCGCCGAAAAGGCCGGGATTCGTGGCGGCAAGGTCAGCGGCAACACCGAAAACGGCACGGTCGCGATCGGCGGGGACATCATCGTCTCGTTCGGCGGCAAAGCGGTGGCCAGCTCCGAAGACCTCGCCAACGACGTCGCCTCCAAGAAACCGGGAGACGCCGTCAGCGTCGGGCTGCTGCGCGCCAACGGCAAAGGCAGCTACGAACACAAGACGGTGTCCGTCACGCTCGGCTCCCGACCGAACTCGGTGCCGAACGCCAGCACGCCCGAAGGGTAGGGCTCGCCGGCCGCTCGCGCTCGCCCCGAAGCGATCGCTACCGTTGGCGTATGACCCAGACGCCGCCCAAGGTCAAGATCTGCGGGATCACGGATCTGCGCGATGGCGAGCTCGCAGTCGAGCTCGGGGCGTGGGCGGTCGGGATGGTCTTCTACGAGGGAAGTCCACGCCGGTGCTCGACCGAGCAGGCGCTGCGGATAACCACCGCCCTGCGCCGGCGCGCGGAGCTGTGCGGAGTGTTCGTGGACGCCTCGCTCGACGAGCTCGCACGCCTGACCGAGGAGCTGGGCCTGACCATGTTGCAGCTGCACGGCGACGAGGGCCCGGCGTTCTGTGCGGAGGCGCGACGTCGCACCGGGGCGCGCGTGATCAAGGCGATCCAGGTCGCCGGCGCCGGGAATGTCAGGGAGCTGGAGCGCTATCACGTCGATTTTCATCTCGCCGACGCGCGCGCCAGGGCCCTGGCCAAGCAGGACCTGCGAGGCGGGACGGGGGAGACGTTCGACTGGTCGCTGCTGACGGGGCGGCGGTCTGCCACGCCGCTGATCCTCAGCGGAGGGCTGCATCCGGGCAACGTCGCGCAGGCCGCCGAGCGGGTGCGCCCATATGCCGTGGACACCGCCAGCGGTGTCGAGCGTGCCCCCGGGCACAAGGACGAGGCGAAGCTGCGGGCGTTCTTCGCGGCCGTGCACGCCACCTCGGCAGCGGTCCCGGTGTGAGCGCAACCGAGGTCGAGCATCGGTTTGGTCAGTATGGCGGGCAATACGTCCCCGAGACGCTGATGCCTGCCCTCGCCGAGCTGGAGCAGGCCTGGACACAGGCGCGCGAGGACTCGTCCTACCGTGCCGAGCTGGACGGGCTGCTGCGCGACTTCGGCGGGCGTCCGACGCCGCTGTATCGGGCGAGCAGGCTGTCTGCGCACGTCGGGCGCGACGTGTATCTCAAGCGCGAGGATCTGAACCACACCGGCTCGCACAAGCTCAACAACGCGCTCGGTCAGGCGCTGCTGGCCAAGCGGATGGGCAAGCGGCGGATCATCGCCGAGACCGGCGCCGGCCAGCACGGGGTGGCGACCGCGACGGTGTGCGCGCTGCTCGATCTCGAGTGCGTCGTGTACATGGGCACGGAGGACACGCGCCGTCAGCATCCGAACGTGCAGCGCATGCGCTTGCTGGGCGCGACCGTCGTACCCGTCGACACGGGCGTGCGGACGCTGAAGGAGGCGACGTCGGCCGCGATCCGCGACTGGGTCGAAAACGTGGGGCACACCCACTACGTGATCGGCTCCGCGGTCGGCCCGGCGCCGTACCCGGCGCTGGTCAGGGATCTGCAGAGCGCGATCGGCGTCGAGGCGCGCGCGCAGATCCTCGAGCGCGAGGGGCGTCTGCCCGAGCGCGTGATCGCGTGCGTGGGGGGAGGCTCGAACGCGATCGGCATGTTCAACGCGTTCCTGCACGACGAGGACGTTCGGCTGATCGGCGTGGAGGCCGGAGGCGAGGGCATCGACACCCTCAGGCACGGCGCGCCGTTGACCGTCGGTGGACGCGCCGGCGTTCTGCACGGGGCGCTGTCCGCGGTGATGCAGGACGAGGAGGGTCAGATCGTGCAGGCCCACTCGATCTCCGCCGGTCTGGACTATCCGGGCACAGGACCCCAGCATGCGCAGCTGCGCGACAGCGGCAGGGCGCGTTACGTCGCGGTGACCGATGCACAGGCGATCGCGGCGTTCAAGCAGCTCGCGCGCTCGGAGGGAATCATCCCTGCTCTGGAGACCGCGCACGCGCTGGCCTGGACGCTCGCGCAGACCGATGGCGAGCTAGACCTGGTGTGCCTGTCCGGACGCGGTGACAAGGACCTCGCAGAGGTGCTCGGGGACGGAGCGGCGTGAGCATCCGGGCGATGACGGGGGTCGAGCGGATCGCCGAGGCGTTCGCGGGCGCGTCGGGGAGAACCGCCCTGATGCCCTACCTGATGGGTGGCTATCCGACGCTCGAAGAGTCGCTGCGCATCGGCGAAGCCTGCGTGCGCGCGGGAGCAGACCTGCTGGAGCTGGGCATGCCCTATTCCGATCCGCTCGCCGATGGTCCCGTGATTCACGCGGCGGGCACGCGGGCGCTGGCGGCCGGGGCGAACGTCGCCGGGGTGCTCGAGCTCGCACGCGGCCTGGCGCCGAGCGTGCCGGTCGTGCTGATGTGCTACGCCAACATGGTGCTCGCGCCCGGTGCCGACGCGTTCGTCGCGCGCCTGGCCCGGACGGGCGCGTGTGGGCTGATCGTCCCCGACCTGCCGCTGGAGGAGTCGGCCGAGATCCGGGCCGCGTGCGACTCACACGGGCTGGCGCTGGTGCCGCTGGTGGCGCCCACGACCACACCCGAGCGGATGGCGGCGATCGGAGAGCGGGCACGCGGGTTTCTGTACGCGGTCTCGGTCGTGGGCACGACCGGGGAGCGGGTCGCGCCGTTATCGCTGGCAGAGCGCTTTAGGGAGATCCTCACGCGCGCGCGGGCGAGCACCGAGGTCCCGGTGGCGCTCGGCTTCGGGATCTCTACGCCCGAGCAGGCGCGCACGGCCGCCGACGCCGGTGCGGACGGGGTGATCGTGGGCACCCGGCTGGTGCGCGCCGCCGGCGACGCGCCCGAGGATCCGGCCGGCGCGGTCGGGGCGGTTGTGGCGGAACTCGCCGGCGTCCTGGAGTAGGATGCGCCAGACATGGGACTGGTCCTCACCGCAACCGCCGGCCTGGTCATCTGGATCGTGCTCTGGGCTCTCGGAGCCAAGGGCTTTGACGCGTTCATGCTCGCGACCGTGATCATTCTCGTCGGCGCCACGCTGAAGCTCGTCTCCGGCTACCTGCCCGGCCGCCGCAGCTGAGAACGTGTTTTGAAAAGATCGGCACGCCCGGAATGCGTCCCTGGACGCTGCGCCGACCGATCGAAGATCGATGGGATCTTCCCGATCGGCCGGCCACGTGACAGCTTGCACGTGCCGGCCGATCCCGGACGATCGACAGCATGCGCTTCGCCGTCCCGCGTCGCCCAGCTTGGTCCATGAACGCACCGACCGCACCGCCTATTTCAAAACACGCTCTGAGTCGTCGGGTGCAGGCGCACAGGTTCTGCCAAGCGGCGAGTGCGCTGATAGTCATGGTCGTGCTCGTGGCTGTCGCGTCGGGCTGCGGCAGCATCTCGGGGGCGACCAGCAGCCAAGGTAATCAGCTCACCGTCTACTCGAGCCTGCCGCTGCAGGGTCCTTCCGGGGCGATCTCCGCGCAGATCATCGATGGCGAGAAGCTCGCGTTGCACGACTTCGGCGGGCGCATCGGGTCGTTCAAGATCAGCTATGCCTCGCTGGACGACTCCAGCCCCACAAGTGGCCAGTGGGACCCGGGCGTGACCGCGTCTAACGCCAAGACGGCCGCCAACGATCCCAGCACGATCGCCTACCTCGGCGACTACAACTCGGCGGCCACGGCGATCTCGCTGCCGCTGATCAACGCCGCCGACATCCTCCAGATCAGTCCCGCCAGCCCCTATGCCGGCTTGAGCGCATCGGCGTACGCCGGCCAGGATGAGCCCGAACGGTTCTACCCCACCGGCCGGCGCAGCTTCGCGCGCCTTGAGCCCGGCGATCCGGCGCAGGCCCGGGCGCAGGTGCAACTGATGCGCGACCTGGGGGTGGGAAGGGTGTATGTCCTTGACAATCAGGACCCGTTCGAGTTGCCACTCGCCCAGATGGTGGCTGCCGACTCAGAACGCGCCGGCATCTCCGTCGCCGCGCGCGACAGCCTCGACACAACCGCTACGGCCGGTTTCGCGGGAGAGGTCTCCAGAATCGCGAAGTCCGGCGCCCAGGCCGTGTTCTTCGCCGGGGGGACCACGCCGGAAACCGTCTCGCTGTGGCAGCAGCTGCACGGCGCCGATCCGAGGCTGTGGCTGCTCGGGTCGAGCACGATGGTCAACGCCACGTTCACCTCGGCCATCGGCGCCGGGGCGGCCGCTAGGACGCTGTTGACCACGCCCGTCCTGCCGGTGAGCCACTACCCGGCCTCGGCGCGACGCGTGCTTGCGGTCTATCGTCGGGAGTTTCACGAACAGCCCCAAGCGTATGCCCTGTTCGGGTATGAGGCGATGAGCGCGACGTTGCGGGCGATCACTCGTGCCGGGACGCGTGGCAACAACCGCCAGGCGGTGATCGACGCACTGTTCTCAGCTGGACCCCACGACTCGGTGATCGGCCGCTATGCGATCGAACCCGACGGGGAAACGACGCTGTCCAGCTACGGCGTCGACCGGGTATCCGGCGGAGCGCCCGTGTTCTGGCGCGCTCTGAACCTCGCGGGACGGACTTTTCAGGCGGCCGAAAATCCCGCTGCACGGGACAGGGGGCCTGAAAAGTCTGCGCCCCGCTCTGGCTGAGCTGGGTTAAGCGCGTGACAGTGCCGCTTGCAGCGCCTCGTCGAGCCGCGGGTACGTGAAGCCATATCCCAGCATCAGCGCCTTCGCGGGCACCGCGCGCACACCGGCCGTGACGATCTCGGCCATCTCCCCGTACAGCGCTCGCAACGCCGGCCCGGGCACCGGCAGCAGCGCCGGGCGATGCAGCGCATGTCCGAGCGCCCGGGACAGCTCTCGGTTGCTCACCGGTTCGGGCGCCGTCCCGTTGACCGCGCCCGACCAGCGTTCGTCATCCAGCGCGGCCAGCATCATCCCGACCAGGTCGTCGCGGTGGACCCACGCCACGAACTGCCGTCCGCCCGCGACCGGTCCGCCGATGCCCAGGCGAAACGGGGGCAGCATCTTCGCAAGCGCCCCGCCCGAGCGGTCGAGCACGACTCCGGTGCGCACCTGCACGGCGCGCATCCCGAGTGGTGTAACCGCCCGCGCCTCGCCCTCCCACTCGGCGCATACCTGCGCGAGGAAGCCCGTGCCCGCGGGCGCTTCCTCGTCGATCGGCTCGGCGCCGTGCGTGCCGTAGTAGCCGATCGCCGATGAGCTGACCAGGACGCTTGGGCGGGCGCCGGCGTCCAGTTCGCCCAGTCCCTCCACGAGGTTGCGCGTCCCCGTCACGCGGCTGTCGCGGATCGCCCGCTTGGCCTGCTCGCTCCAGCGCTGCGCGATCGGCTCGCCGGCGAGGTTCACGACCGCGTCGCGACCGGCGAGGGCTTGCGCGGGAGCCGGTTCTGAGAGAGGGTCCCAATGCAGCGCATGCACGCCCGCGCCCAGTTGCGCGCTCGCTCGCTCAGGGTCGCGGGAGAGCACGGTCACCTCATCGTCGCGATTCCTCTGAGCAGCGACCACCGCGGTTCCGATCATGCCTGTTGCTCCCGTGACGGTTACCCGCATGGCCCGAACCAGCTTAAGGCCTGGCATCCCCCGCCGCCACGACCGGATGGGTGCCGGTCTGAGTGTCTCCCTGCGCGAACCCGACCTCGTTGCCGGCCACCGCGGCCGTCCCGCTGGCGCGTGCCTCGTTGGCGACCGCGGTCGCCACGGCGGGGGCCACGTCGCGGTTGAACACCGACGGGATGATGTAGTCCTCGCGCAGTTCGTCGTCGGCCACGATCTCCGCGATCGCGCGGGCCGCCGCCATCTTCATGCGCTCGGTGATCGTGCCCGCCCGCACGTCCAGCGCGCCCCGGAAGATGCCCGGGAACGCGAGCACGTTGTTGATCTGATTGGGGTAGTCAGAGCGTCCCGTCGCCATGATCCGCACGTAGGGCGCCGCCTCCTCGGGGACGACCTCTGGGTTGGGATTGGCCATCGCGAAAACCATCGCGTCGCCGTTCATCCGCGCCAGCGCCTGCGCGGGCAGCGCCTTGGCGCCCGACAGCCCGATCACGAGATCCGAGCCGTCGATCACGTCAGCGGGCGTTCCGTCACGGCGCTCGGGGTTCGTCGCCTCGGCGAACCAGCGCTTCTGCGCGTTCATGGTTCCGTCGAGGTAGTCCTGGCGCTGCACATGCAGCGCCCCGCGCGAGTCGGCGCCGACGATCTGTCCGACGCCCGCCTGGAGCAGGATCTTCGTCACCGCGATCCCGGCCGCGCCGAGGCCGATGATCAGCACGCTCATATCTCCCATCCGCTTGCCCGTCAGCTTGACGGCGTTCATCAGCGCCGCCATCACGACCACCGCGGTGCCGTGCTGGTCGTCGTGGAATATCGGGATGTCCAGCTCGGCCTTCAACCGGTCCTCGATCTCGAAGCACCGCGGCGCGGAGATGTCCTCGAGGTTGATTCCGCCGAACGCCGGCGCGATCCGCTTGACGGTATCCACGATCTCGCCCGCGTCGCGCGTGTCCAGGCAGATCGGAAAGGCGTCCACGCCCGCGAACTCCTTGAACAGGCAGCACTTGCCCTCCATCACCGGCATCGCCGCGCTGGGCCCGATGTCGCCGAGCCCCAACACCGCGGTGCCGTCGGAGACGACCGCGACCGTGTTGCGCTTGATCGTGTACTGAAACGCCCGGTCCTCGTCCTCGGCGATCGCCAGGCACACGCGCGCCACACCCGGCGTGTAGGCCATCGACAGGTCGTCGCGCGTCTTCAACGGGTGCTTGTTGTGCTGCTCGATCTTGCCCCCGATGTGCAGCTGGAACGTGCGGTCGATGCGGTCGATCACATGGGCACCCTCGATCGCCTCGATCGCGGCGACGATCTCATCCCAGTGCTCAGGTCCGGCCGCGTCGACGACGATGTCGCGCAGGCTGTGTCCGTGCTCGATCTCCACCGGGTCCACCGCCGCGACCATGCCGCCCGCCTGTCCGATCGCGCTCGTCACCCGCCCGAGCAGGCCGGCATTGTCGTCGATCTCGACACGCACGTTCAGTCTGTACTGGGCGCTCGGGGTGATGCTTGTCACGGAGTGGTCTCCTGGTGTGAGGTGCGCCCGGCGTCAGGCGGCGACTTTGCGGGCGGCAGCGGCCCGGCATTGGGCAGCGGCCCGGCATCTTATGTGAGCGTCTCCGTAGAGTGGTCGGTGCATGGCGGCCAAAGCGACAGACCGGGCGGGCGGCTCTTCGGCGGCGAGCTCGAGCGGAGGGGATGCAGACCGGCGTCTGTTCCTGATCGACGGTCCCAGTCTCGTCTATCGGGCGTTCTACGCACTGCCCGAGTCGATCGCCACGTCGACGGGTGAGCCGACGAACGCGATCTTCGGGTTCGCCTCGATGCTCGTCAAGATCATCACCGAGTATGGCGTCCAGCCGACCGTCGTCGCGTGGGACGCCGGCACGTCCGGGCGCACCGAGTTGTACGCCGACTACAAGTCCACGCGCCGCTCGCGGCCGGACCTGCTGAAGATGCAGTGGCCGGCGATGGAACCGCTCGTCGAGGCGTTCGGCTACCGCAATATTCGCCTCGACGGCTATGAGGCCGATGACGTGATCGCCTCACTCGCCGACCGCGCTCGCGCTGCGGGCCTGCCGGTGATGATCGTCACCGGCGACCGCGACGTGTTCCAGCTGATCGACGCGGATGGTCTCGTCCGCGTGATGGCGACCTCGCGCGGGATCACCGACACGAAGATCTACGACCACCAGGCGGTGATCGACCGCTACGGCATCCCGCCCGAGCTGATCCCCGACTTCTATGGCCTGAAGGGCGACACCTCGGACAACATTCCCGGCGTTCCCGGCATCGGCGACAAGACCGCCTCCGAGCTGATCCAGTCCTATGGCTCACTGGAGGGTGTGCTCGGGCACATCCGCGACATCGGCGGCGCCAAGCGCAAACAGAACCTGCTCGACCACGGCGAGGACGCTCGCACCTCCAAGCGCTTGGCGACCGTGCGGCGCGATCTCGAGGTTGGGCTGGACCTCGGCGAGGAGATCTCGCGCGAGCCCGACCGCTCGCGCCTGCGCGAGGTCTTTCGCCAATACGAGCTGCGCGACCCGTTGCGTCGCCTGGAGGAGGCGCTCGGCGAGGACGAGCTCGTCACGGGTGTTCCGGCTCCCACGGCCGAAGTCAGGCTGCGCGCGCGCGTGCGCTCCGGCGCGCCCGCAGACATCGCCGCGGTTGGCACGGGTGAGGCGCTGTGCATCGCCGTGCGTGAGATCGAACCGCCCGAGGATGCTTTGTTCGCCGAGGGCTCACCGTGGCGCTTTGCGGTCGCGCCCGCGGGCTCGGACTCCTCGGAGAAGGACTTCGCGAAGGGCGGCTCTCATCCCGTCGAAGTGCTCGCCGGAGATTGCGCCGGCCCGGAGGAGGTCGTCGCCGGGTGCGCCGGGCGGCCCGTAATCGCGCACGATGCCAAGGCGTTGCGCATCGTGCCCGATCTACTCGTCCATGACACGCTGCTCGGGGCCTACCTGCTGGAGCCCGCGCGGCGTGGATATCCGTTTGCCGAGCTGTGCGAAGAGCGCGGCCTGCTGTGCGACGCCGAGGATCCCGTGGCATGCGACGCGGCGTTGCTCGGCGCGCTCGCCTCATGGCAGCGCGAGCGGATCTCCGAGCGTGGCCTCGATCGGATCATGGCGGACATCGAGCTGCCGCTGGTGCCGGTGTTGCGCGAGATGGAGCTGATCGGGGTGCGCCTGAACCTCGATCGGCTGGCGGAGATCACCGGGCGCGTGCGCGAGGAGATTCTCGAGCTCGAACAGGAAATCTTTGCGCTGGCCGGCACCGAGTTCCTGATCGCCTCACCCGCGCAGCTCGGGGAGATCCTGTTCGAGCGGCTCGGCCTCTCGCGCAAGCGGCGCGGCAAGACCGGTTACTCGACCGACGCGCGCGTGTTGCAGGCGATCCGCTCCGAGCACGCGATCGTCCCGCGGATCGAGCGTTGGCGCGAGCTGAGCACGCTGATCAAGACCTATTTGGACGTACTCCCCGAGCAGGCCGACGAGCGCTCGCGCATCCACACGACATTCCTGCAGGCCGTCGCGCAGACCGGGCGCCTGTCGAGCACCAACCCGAACATGCAGAACGTCCCCATCCGCACCGAGCTGGGACGCGAGATCCGCGGCTGCTTCGAGGCCGCCCCGGGTGGCGTGCTGATCTCCGCCGACTACTCCCAGATCGAGCTGCGCGTGCTCGCCCACGCCGCCCAGGACTCCGCGTTGCAGGAGATATTTCGCCGCGGCGATGACGTCCACACGGCGACTGCCTCGCAGGTGTTTCAGGTCGCTCCCGAGGAGATCGACCCGGGGATGCGCTCGAAGTCGAAGATGATCAACTACGGCATCGTCTACGGTCTCTCCGACTACGGTCTTGCGGATCGCTTGAACATCCCGCGCGAGGAGGCGAAGTCCTTCATCGACGCTTACCTGAATCGTTTCCCGCAGGTCGCGGCATTCATCGAGCACACGATCGAGCAGGCCAAGGAGGACGGTCATGTGACGACGCTGTGGGGGCGCCGCCGCCAGATCCCCGAGCTGCGCGCCCGCAACTACCAGGTGCGCACGCTCGGCGAGCGCTTGGCCGTCAACACCGTCATCCAGGGCACGGCCGCGGACATCATCAAGCTCGCGATGGTCCGCTGCCACGCCGCCCTCGCCGCGGCGGGTCTGGACACGCGCCTGATCCTGACGATCCACGACGAGCTGCTGTTCGAGGGACCTCCCGCCGAGGCCGGCGCCGCGCGCGTCTTGATCGAGAGGGAGATGTGCGGGGTATGGGAGGCTGAGCCGGCGATGGCGGTGGACATCGGCGTGGGCGCCAACTGGCTGGAGGCGAAGTAGTGAGCCGCGGGGTGGCGATCCTGCTCGCCGTCGCGGCCGGCTGCTTCGTCGGCTTGCAAGCGCCGGTCAACGCTCGCCTCGGGCGCCAGATCGGCAGCCTGCAGGCAGCCACGGTCTCGTTCACGATCGGCACGCTCGCTCTGATCCTCGTCGCTTCGCTCTCCAGCGGCGGGCTGTCCGGAATCGGCGATGCCACCCGGGCGCCGTGGTGGGCGCTGATCGGGGGCATACTCGGCGCTTTCTACGTCACGGTCGCGCTGCTCACCGTCCGCACCCTCGGTCTCAGCGGCCTCACCGCGATCGTCGTCACCGGCCAGCTCGCGATCGCGGCTGTGGTCGATCGCTTCGGGCTGCTGAACATTCCCAAGCAGCATCTCGACGCGCCGCGCATCATCGGGCTCGTGTTGCTGGTGGTGGGGGTCATGCTGGTGGTGCGACGATGACTGAGCGAGCTGCGATGAGCTCAGCCGGTGGTGATGCAGAGCGAAGCACCTGCACCGCGACCAGCCAGGCGGGTCGGATGCGGCTCCTCCGTCCCGCGAAGCGGGCTTTCTGGCCGCGCGAAGTTCGGGGATCTCGCGCTGCTCAACCGAGCGCTGTCTGAAACCCCTCGCGCCAGCTCGCGTACGTGGGCTTCCAGCCCAGCTCGCGCTTGATGCGGGCGTTACTCGCGCCACGTAGCTCGTTCATCATTTCCACGGCGATCCGTCCGGCGGCGAGTCGTCCCACCCATGCCGGGGCACGCCAGGGCGCGGGCGCTCCCACCGCGCCGGCATACACGGGCACCCACTCGTGGACGGGCGCCGGGTCGTCGTCGACGACGTTGTACGTAGCGGGGCCGTCGTACCCCAGTGCCGCCACGGTTGCGCTCGCGGCATCGTCCACGTGCAGGAACGAGAACATGCCACTGCCGGCGCCCACGATCGGCAGGCGCCGGCGACGCAGGCTCGCAGCCCAGGCGCCGTCTTTGGCAAAGCCGGTGCCGGGACCGTAGAGCTGGCCGTAGCGCAGCACGATCCCGCCGGCGTCCAGCACCTGGCGCTCGAGGTCGGCGATCGGCTCGGCGGCCGCAGGCAGCGTCGCGGTGGCGAGCGGTGCATCCTCGCCCTTGACCCGGTCCCCCTCGGGCGCGTAGATGAACGCGATGCTCTCGGCGACGATTCGCCGCACCCCGGCCGCCCGCGCCGCGGCGAGAAGATTGCGCGTGCCCTCCCGGCGCAGGCGCCCGGTGCTCTGAACGTCGCGCTCGAACCGGCGCATGTTGATCTCCTCGGGCAGGTCGGTGAGCGCGTGCACGATCTGATCCGGGCGGGCGTCCGCAACCGCCCGAGCCAAGCCGGCCGCGTCGTAGGCGTCGCACACGACCGCCTCGATTCCCTGTGCAGCGAGAGCGCCGGCCTTCTCGGGCGAGCGGGTCATCGCGATTGGCTCATGGCCGGCCGTCGTCAGCGCCGGCAGCAGCCGGCGCCCGATGACGCCCGTCGCGCCGGCTACGAACACTCTCATGTCCTTGCCTCCAGCGTGGCTTTGTGCCACAGCCAGGCGAGCAGCAGGGTCGCGGCGGCGAGCGAGCCGAAGTCGAAGTAGCCGTTCCATGCCGGGTGGGCCTTGCCGATGTCGATCAGGTGGTTGACGCTGTGCAGCCCGTACTGAACGGTCATGAGCGCGAGCATCGGCACGCGCCAGGACGCGTGGCCGATCGCGACGAGCAGACCGACGCCGGTCGCGGCGTAGAACGTGGCGAGGTCGCGGATGTAGTGGCCGTTGTACGCGCCGAACGGGCCGACGGCCGTGTAGAACTCGTGGGGACTTGCGGCCATCAGCAGCGCCAGGCCGAGCTGGAGGGCGGCGAACACGCCGATGCCGAGCGTCACGACCGACGGAGCTCGGCTGGGCAACGACGCTGCGTGCGCAAGCTGTTCGGAGCCGGCTGCCACGTCCTGCACGATATGAGGTCTGCCGGCCCGCCCAGAGGTCCAGTTGGGCACGGCGCGCCGATGCCAGCGCTTTCAGCACGACGAGCTCGGTGCGGACCGCATCGCGGACTCGGTGTGGGTCGCCGATCAGGCCCGCTCGCCGACCTCGGCCAGCGCCTCGCCGATCAGGCGCACACCGTGCTCGATCGCGGGCTCTGACAGGTTGCCATAGCCGAGCAGCACGCCCGGCGGGCCGCCGTGCGCGTAGCGATGCCAGGCAAGGCCCTCCATGCCCACGCCACGCGCGGCGGCAGCGGCGAGCAGGGCCGACTCGTCCACGCCGGCGGGCAGCTCCACCAGCTCGTACAGCCCCGCGCCGGCTCGGCTCGGCTGTCCCTGCGGCAGCCACCGCGCGAGCGCCTGCATGAGCGAATCGCGCCGGCGCTGATAGCGCAGCCGCATCCGGCGCACGTGCCGGTCGAGCTCACCCCGCTCGATGAAGTCGCACAGGGCGAGCTGGCCCACCACCTCCGAGCCTCCGTCCTCGATCGCCTTCGCGGAGATCAGCTGCCAGGCCAGCCAGGACGGGAGCAGCATCCAGCCCAGGCGCATGCCCGGCGCCAGGCGCTTGCTGGCCGACCCTATGTAGAGCACCCGCTCGGGTGCGAGTCCCTGCAGCGCGCCGACGGCGACGCGGTCGTAGCGGTACTCGGCGTCGTAATCGTCCTCGACGATCAACCGCTCCCCGTCCTCGGCCCATTCGATCAGCGCCGCGCGGCGCTCGCGACTGAGTATGCTCCCGGTGGGGAATTGATGCGCAGGTGTCACGAGCACCGCGGTGGCGTCCGTGCTCGCGAGTGCCTCCACGCACAGACCCTGCTCGTCGACCGGCACGGGAATCGCCCGTAGGCCGGCCTGTTCGGCGATCAGACGGTGTACTTGCCAGCCGGGATCCTCGACCGCGACGGCGTCGATGCCCTGGCCGTGCAACCAGCGGCACAGGATCGAGAATCCCTGCATGAAGCCCGTGCATATCAGCATGTTCTCCGGGTCGGTTGCAGCTCCGCGGACGCGCCCGAGGTACTCGGCGAGCGCTTCGCGCAGTCTCGGCACGCCGCGCGGATCGCCGTAGCCCACTGCTTCCAGGGGCGACTCGCTCATGGCTGCACGCAGCGAGCGCAGCCAGCGGTCGCGGGGAAAGCCGGCGAGGTCGGGCAGCCCGGGGTGGAAGTGGTAAGGGAATGTGGGCAGCAGCGAGCGTGCCTCCGCGCGCGGGACCGCCGGGCGCACGGCTCGGGCGACCCGTACAGCGGATCCCTGGCGGCTCTCCAGGTAGCCCTCGGCGCCGAGCTGGCCGTAAGCCTCGGTGACGACCCCCCGCGATATCCCCAGCTCGCTCGCCAGCCCGCGCGTTGAGGGCAGTCGCATGCCGGGGGCCAGGCGCCCGCGTCGGATGTCCTCGCGCAGCGACCTCTCCAGCTGCTCGTGCAGCGGCAGCTCGCCGGCGCGATCGAGCTCGACGAGCAGTTCGGGGCCTGCCACCGTCCTTGGTCTCGCGGGCAAGCTCGACCCAGAAACTGGCCCTGTCAAATCTGCCATTACTGGAACTGTATAACGGACCAGTCTCGTCATAGGGTGTTCGTGACCGCACAACCCGCCGTCAGGAGGATCATCGCCATGAGCCTGCCGCATGGAACCAGCTCGACCAACCGGATCACGATCGTGGGAGGAGGGCTCGCGGGACTGACCGCGGCGATCGCCTGCGCCGAGAGCGGCGCACGCGTGTCTCTGCTGGAGGCTCGTTCGACGCTGGGCGGGCGGGCGCGCAGCAGCGATGGCCCGTATAAGGCCAACCTCGGTCCGCACGCCTTTTACAAAGACGGTCCGCTGTGGCGCTGGATGGCCGAACGCAAGTTGCTGCCGCGCCATGTGGGACCGCCGCTGGCAGGTTTCAGGCTGCGCTGGCAGGGTGAGATCAGACGCACCCCGCCGCTGGTGTCGATCCCGGCGGTGCTGAGGCTGCGAGGTCGCGAAGCGCCCACCGAGCTCGACTTCCGCACCTGGGCGACAAAGCACACCGACGAGCGCACGGCCGC
>Ga0210408_10001454_pt1 | contig 24867 bp, 23 predicted proteins | sample IncBWH4MmetaG_FD_155471 | JGI IMG/M metagenome (GOLD analysis project Ga0210408, IMG submission 155471) | Forest soil microbial communities from Barre Woods Harvard Forest LTER site, Petersham, Massachusetts, United States - Inc-BW-H-4-M | ecosystem: Environmental > Terrestrial > Soil >...
GACGAAGCCTTAATGTGTCTGGAAATATTCTGGCGGAATGACCGTTGGCACCTCCTGTTCCCTCATACTTCCTTTAACCCAGCAAGAAACTGAGATGCGCTCGGCGGCGTTTCTACGATGAGATGTGACTCTGCGCGTTTCAGTGCTCATTCAAGCTTTTCGAAAATTGTAGATGCCCTTGTCAAAACGTTCGTAGTCTTCGTAGCGAAGCAATTCGTAAAGGTCGGCGCGGGTTTGCATCTGGTGGACAAGTGACGCTTGGGTGCCTTCTGATTTGAGGGTCTCAAGCCCCTGTTCGACAGCCTTCATCGCCAGACGGAGTGTAGTCACCGGATAAATGACCAGGTTAAAGCCCAGCTCCACGAGTTGTTGGGCGGTCAGCAGTTTGGTTTTGCCAAACTCGGTCAGGTTGACCAGGAGCGGAACCGAGAACGCCTTTCGGAACTGCGCAAACTCGGACTCATCGTGGAGCGCCTCAGGAAAGATCATGTCGGCACCGGCATCCACGTAGGCCTTGGCGCGTTCGAGGGCGCCGGCCAGGCCTTCGGATTCCCGCGCGTCGGTCCTGGCGATAATCACGAAATTGGCGTCGCGCCGAGCGGACTCAGCAGCCCTGAGCTTCTTCACCATGTCAGCAGCAGGGACGAGGGTTTTATGGTCGAGGTGGCCGCAACGCTTGGGATTGAGTTGGTCCTCGAAATGGCACCCGCAAAGGCCAAGTTCCTCAAATTCCTGGACTGCCCGGGCGGCGTTCATCGGTTCACCGAAACCAGTATCGGCATCGATGATGGCAGGGAGCGACGTAACCCGGGCGATGGCGCGACCCCGCTGGACCACCTCGGTGAGCGTGGTGAGGCCGATATCCGGCAGACCCAGATCGGCCGACAGCACGGCGCCGGAGATGTACACGCCTTCAAAGCCATGCCGTTCGATCAGCATGGATACCAGCGGCGAAAACGCGCCCGGAAACCGCAGAAGTTTGCCCGACCGGAGCGCAGCGCGGAAATCAACGCGTTTCTGGGCGGGCGATTTGTTGGGAAAGAGCATCTTAGAAATGGGACCGTGAAAAGCCAATTCCAACCGCATAGACGCGATAAACGCAGAGAAAGCGGTTCTCTGGGGTCTTCTCTGCGCTCATCGCGTCTCTGCGGTTTCTCTGCGTTGCCTCATCGATTTCCTCAGGTGTGGCGGTGGTTTCATTTCCACCGGGGTTCCGCTCAAAAGATGCCTCGATTGTCTCGGGTCGCGCAAGCCAGTTTCTCGGACGGCACGACCAGATTGAGTTGGTGTAAGTCACCCAGGCGCAGATGAGGCAGGCGTTGCGCGGTCTCAAGGAAACGCGTGGCCTCGCTTGGATCGGGCAATCCTTCGGTCAAAGTTTGGAATTTGCGAATGTAATCGGGACGGCCAAAAGGTTTCGCCCCGAGCGGGTGGGCATTCGCAACGGCGATTTCGTCGGTGAGTGTGGTGCCGTCGGCAAACGTAAACACGACACGTCCGCCAAAGGCCTTTTGGCGAGGGTCGGGAGTGTGGTAACGGCGCGTCCATTCCGGGTCTTCGGCGGTGCGGATTTTGCCCCAGAGAGCGACCAGGGCGGGGTCATGCACGAGGGCCGGCTCGTAGCTTTTGACATGGTCCCAGAAGCCGGTGTAGAACGCGGCGGCGAAGATGTACATCACGCTGTGGTCGAGGGTTTCGCGGGTGGCATTCGGCTCGAACTTCTGCGGGTCGCCCGAGCCGGTGCCGATGATGTTATGCGTGTGGTGGCTGGTGTGGAGCACAACTTCCCGGATGGCGCTGAAGTCGGGAATTTTGGTCCGCAACTGAAAAGCCAGGTCGATCCAGGCCTGGGCCTGGTATTCAGCCGAGTGTTGCTTGGTGTAGGATTCCAGAATGGCGCGGCACGACTCGCCCGGACTCGGCAGCGGCACGTCGTAAGCGGCGGTCGGTCCGCCGAGCATCCAGGCGATAACACTGTCTTCCCCTTCGTAAATCGGCGAGGGACTTTTCTCGCCGCGCATCGCGCGATCGACAGCTTCGATGGCCAGTTTGCCGGCGTGGGCCGGGGCGTAAGCTTTCCAACTGGAGATTTCGCCTTTGCGCGACTGGCGCGTGGTAAAGCTCACGTGCACCGCTTGTTGGACGGCTTGATAGACGGTCTCGGTATCCAGTTGCAGCAGTGCGCCCAAACCGGCGGCAACGGCTGGGCCGAGGTGGGCGATATGATCTTTTTTATGCTCGTGCAGACAGATGCCACGGACCAGATCGATTTGAATCTCGTAAGCGACCGCGATGGCACGAAGCAGTTGCGCGCCAGTGCAGCCACATTGCTGGGCAACCGCCAGCAGCGGCGGAATATTGTCGCCAGGATGGGAATAATCCGCCGCCAGGAACGTGTCGTGCATATCGAGTTCGCGGACGGCGACGCCGTTGGCCCAGGCGGCCCATTCGGCCTCGAAACGTTGGGCCGAGGGAAGGCCGAAAAGGGTGGCGCCCCGCTCACGCGGATGGGCCAGCGCTTGTGAACGGGCATTGGCGACAGGTAGACGATTGATCGCAGCGACGGCGACTCCGGCGTTGTCGATGATGCGGTTGATCACCATCTCGGCCACATCCAGATCTGGAGGAGGCGCGGCGTGCGCGATTTCGGCAATCTTCCACGCTAGCTGCTCGCGTTTGGGCAGCGGAGTCTTGGACGGATAAACTTTGAGGTGGTGGGTCAGCACGTTATTAAACTCCAAATTCCAAACTCCAAACTGCAGAGAAGCCCCAAGGTTCAAGCATCACAGTGCCAGGTTGGAGTTTGAGACGTGAAGTTTCTCTGGAGTTTGGGGGTTCAAGGGTGCGCCGGGAGCGGTTTCATCTCGCCGTGGGCGAGTTTTTCCTGATAGTCGCTCCAGCTCATCTTCGACTTTCCTTCTTCAATCGAAACCATGGTGATGCAGCCGTCCACTGGGCAGACAATCGAGCAGAGATTGCAGCCTACGCAATCGTCTTCACGCACCTGGGGGATTGGTTTGCCGGGAACGCGCCCAGGACCAAGCCCGTGGCCATTGGGCGGCACAAGGTCGATGCACTGGTGAGCGCCGTCTTCGCACGCGATGTAACAGAGATTGCAGCCGATGCACTTAGCGTAGTTGATGCGGGCGACACGCTTGTAGTTCAAATCGAGCGCTTCCCATTTCTTGAGCGTGGGCACCGCTTTTCCGACCAACTCCTTGACACTCTTAAAGCCCTTCGCATCCAGGTAATCGTTCAGCCCGTCAATCATGTCCTCCACAATTCGAAACCCGTAATGCATGATGGCAGTGCAAACCTGGATGCTCGTTGAACCCAGTGCGATGAACTCCGCAGCATCGCGCCAGTTGGCAATCCCGCCAATTCCGGAAATGGGCAGGCCGACTTCCGGGTCGGCCGCGCACGTTTGGACCATGTTGAGAGCGATGGGTTTCACCGCCGGGCCGCAATAACCGCCATGGGTGCTCAACCCGGCCACGTAGGGCTCCGGCACCAGATTGTCAAGATTCACCTGGGTGATGCTATTGATGGTGTTGATGAGCGAAATGGCGTTGCCTCCGCCTTTCCGCGCCGCCCGCGCCGCATACACGACGTCCGTGATGTTGGGCGTGAGCTTAACAATCACGGGAATGGTTGCGGCTTCCATCACCCAACTGACAATTTTCTCCGTGACAGGCGGTTGCTGGCCAACGGATGAGCCCATCCCACGCTCGCACATGCCATGCGGGCAGCCGAAATTGAGTTCGACGCCGTCGGCCCCCGCATCCGCTGACCGTTTCATGAATTCGTGCCATCGCTCGCGGGTATCGACCATTAACGAAGCGATGACCGCGCGGTCCGGCCACCGCTGTTTGACCTCGTAAATCTCGCGGAAATTGGTCTCGATCGAGCGGTCACTGATCAGCTCGATATTATTGAATCCCACCATGCGCATGTCGCCAACATTCAAGGCCGAATAGCGCGATGAAACGTTGACGATCGGGTCGCCAATCGTTTTCCACACCACGCCGCCCCAGCCGGCTTCGAAAGCGCGGTGGCATTGGTAAGCCGTGTTGGACGGCGGCCCGGAGGCGACCCAGAAAGGGTTGGGAGAGCGGATGCCAGCGAGGTTGATTGAGAGATCAGACATAAATAAACTCCAAATTCCAAACTCCAAGCCCCAGGAAAGCTCCAAACCTCAAGCTCCAATGCGCCCACCTGTGTCCGGCGAATTCGGGATGCGAGGATTGAGACTTTTCTGAAGTTCGAAAATTGGAATTTAGGTCTTTCATTGTTTGCGGAACATGCTGGCAAAGATCAGGTGCAGTTCGTGGGCCTCACGATAGAGTTCGCGCGCCTTTTGGACCAAAACGGGCTCAGCCGCCGCAATCATGCGCAGAAAATATTTCGTTTCCTTTGCTTCTTTGACGCAGCGGCTGATTGAGTGCTTAAAATCTTTCTTGGAAACGCTTTCACTGGCCTCCAAATAATTTGCTCCCACGCTCGTACCGCAACCGACAATCTGATCAACCAGGCGATTATTCGTTGGGTCACGCGGGACCTTTTTGGCGAAGCGAACGATCTCCTCGCCGAACTGGGCCTTGCGTTCCTCCAAATCAAAAGGATGGCGTGGGGCCGCCTCGTCGGGATCTTCTTTCAACGCCCACGGTTCCGAAGAAACCTCCTGATATTGCACAGACTCAACAGATCCGTGGCCATTGGGGCTTGAAGGTTGAGGCTTTCCTGGAGTTTGGATTTTGGATTTTGAAGTTTTCACGTCCTGGTTTGTTTTGCGTATTCCGCTTCCAATTCCCTCACCCGTATCGGCTTCTCAAACCCTGCTCCGAGCGGCTCACCCTTTACCCCGTATCTAGAAGGCTGAACCGGGCCAATCACAACTCCGCCCGCAAAAAGCGCATGAATGCCCCGAGCCGCCTTTTTGCCTTCGGCAACGGCGTTGACTACTTCGCGGCCGCCATTGGCGCAATCCCCACCCGTGAACACGCGCGGGATATTGGTTTGGCCGGTGTCGGGATTGCTCACCACCACGCCGCGCCGGTCCAATTCGAGCGCGGGCAAAAGCTTTTTGAACAGGGCCGCCTGTTTTTCCTCGCCGATAGCCTTGATGACCATATCAAACGGCTCGACGAATTCCGTGCCGGCAAGGATTTGCAGTTTGCCGTTGGCGCTGGCGACGCGCGCCAGTTTCAGCCCAGTAACGTGGCCTGTGCCGTTCGAGAGGATTTCGAGCGGAGCGACATTGAACAGGAACCGCGCCCCGTCGCGTTTGGCCAGTTCCTGCTCGAAATCGTAGGCCGGCATTTCTTCCTGGCTGCGGCGATAGACAATCACGGCATCGCGGGCGCCCAGGCGTTTGGCTTGTGTGACAGCGTCGATGGCAGTATTGCCGCCGCCAATGACCGCGACCCGCTCGCCGACCGGAACCTCGTGCAAGGGGAGCGTATGGACCTGCTCGATGAAATCGAGCGCCTCGATTACCTCGGGCAGATCTTCGCCCGGGACATTCAGCCGCGCGCCTTTGCCAAGGCCCAGCCCCAGGAAAACGGCGTCGAATTCCTTTTGAATTGTTTCATGGGATATATCTTTACCGACTTCGATGCCGCAGCGGAACTCGACCCCAAGCCCGCGGATCATCTCCACTTCCTGCAGGCTGACCTCGGGTTTCATTTTGTAGTATGCAATGCCGTAAGTGTTGAGGCCGCCGGCGTTGGGTTTCTTTTCAAAAACAATCACCTGGTGACCAAGTTGGGCCAGTTCGGCGGCGCAACCCAGGCCCGCCGGGCCGCCGCCGATAACGGCGACGCGTTTGCCGGATTTTTTCGCGGGCACTCGTAGAATGGACTGTTTCTTTTCGAGCACCTGGTCGGTGGCATAGCGCTGGAGCCGGCCGATTTTGACCGGGTCGCCTTCGCGGTCGAGCATGACGCAGGCGCCTTCACAGAGGACTTCGGTAGGGCAGACCCGGGCGCAGCTTGCGCCCAGGATGTTGGCGCTCAGAATGGCGCGGGCCGAACCGGTCAGGTTGCCGGTGGTAATCTTCTTGATAAAGGAGGGGACATCGATGCCGGTGGGGCAGGCCTGGATGCAAGGGGCATCGAAACAAAACAGGCAGCGACTGGCTTCAATGGCGGCTTCCTGGGGCGTGTAAGGCGGCGCAATTTCGGCCAGGTTGGCCGACGCCGCCTCCAGTGTCAGCTTCGGACTGATGGGCATAAATAAAATGTCGAGCCTGCCCTGCAGGCTAGCTAATGGGTGACAGAAATGGAAGGATGAAATGCGCGCCTACAGATGGGCTACGTTTGGGTTTTTGGGTCTTGCTCCCCTTAAGCTTATCATGCAAAGTATGCATTGCGACCGCACTGAATCGGACCAAGGGCGAGTTGATCAACCGCTGGATCACGCTTCATTAGGCGGCGATGCCTGCGAATCTAATTTGATGGTTTTTCTTCCATAATCAGGCGGTAATCTGCGGCTAATGGCTATTTATCGAAAGGAACCGCAATGAGCACTGGTTTGAATCCTCGGCGGACCGTGGCCGAACTCAAGGAACTGCGCAGCCTCACCGCCGATGAAAATGGAGCCCAACGCGTAGCCTTCACCAAAATATGGGTCGAAACGCGCGCCTGGCTCAGGAAAAAGCTCGAGGGCCTTCCGGTCGAGGTTCACACCGACGCTGCGGGCAATCTTTGGACTACGCTGCGCGGCAACTCCGAACGGGCAATGTTGCTCGGCGGTCACATGGATTCAGTCCCAAACGGCGGCTGGCTCGACGGTTGCCTCAATGTGCTCGCCGGGGTCGAGGTGCTGCGCCGGATCAGCGAGCAATACAAAGGCAAACCGCCGGTGACTGTCCGCCTGGTGGATTGGGCCGATGAGGAAGGGGCAAGGTTCGGCAAAAGCCTCTTCGGCTCTTCCGCCTGCTCCGGTAATCTCAACATGGACGAAGCGCGGGTCCTCAAAGATAAAGACGGCATCCGGTTGCCGGACGCATTAAAAGAGGTCGGGATCGAATTCGAACGAGTGAAGGAGAGCGGCCCGGAGCTCAAGAACGCGGCGGCTTACCTGGAGTTGCACATCGAACAGGGCCCGGTGTTGCTGGATCTGGACCTGCCAATGGGCGCTGTCCTCGGCACCTTTGGTGTGGAACGTCATGCCATCACTTTTCACGGCCAGGCGGCCCACTCGGGCAGCACCCCCATGAACCGCCGCAAAGACGCCTTTTTGGCGGCGGCAAAGATGAGCCCGGAGATTTACCGCATTGCCGATCGCAGCAACGGCGGCGTCTGCACGATCGGATCGTGCACCACCAAACCTGGTATCGTGACCAGCGTGGTCGCCGAGTGCCGCATCACGCTGGACCAGCGCCACCTGGATGCCGCCGCGCTGGGTCGAATGCTGCAGGAGGCCAAAGCCGCCAGTGAACGCTTTGCTGGAGAAGGAAATGTCCGCGTTTCCTGGGAGCGGCTCTGGCAGATTGAGCCGGTGCTTTTCAATCCGGACTTGATCCAGATGTGCTCCGACGCCATCTCCGAGACCTGCGGGAAAACCCACCGTCTCCCGTCCGGCCCCCTGCATGATGCGGCGGAGGTCGCCCGCGCCAGTGTCCCCACGGTGATGCTGTTCGTGCAAAGTCTCCATGGAATCAGCCATAATAAGATCGAAGACACAAAGGAGGAGCACCTGGAGTGGTGCGTGCAGGCGTTCGACCGGCTGGCGGAGAAGGCTATGGGATACGTGAAACGTGAAACGTGAAAACTCAAAGTCCATCCGCAAGAACGTTGACGAAAACGGCGCGTTGACGACTCGCGGCAAAAGGTAGGGCGAGTTGTCCCCAACGCGCCGCTTTCGCGATGCCGACAGCTTTGTTACGTGTCCCTCCCTATCCGTTCCCAAACTCGGTCTCAATTCCCCTGCAGTGCTTCTCTTGGAATGTGGCTCATTTGCATGCCCAGAACCAGCAGTGCGATAAGACCAAAGTACATCAGGCCCATTTGCCAGCGTTGTTCAGGCGTGACTTCAAAATAGCGCCGTTGTTCGTCGGTTTTGGCTCGGAACAACGAGAAAAGGCGCGGAACAGAGAAAATCAGGATCAGGATCAGAATAAAATTTGGGTGAAGAAAGGTCAGGCAAGCCAGGATGGCAAAACCCGCGACCCACAACCACGGCGAGAGGGCGGTGACAATGCGCCCGCCATCCAGGAAACCGACCGGCATCAGGTTGAAAAGATTGAGAAAGAAACCCGTGTAGGCCAGCGCACCGAAAAGCGGATTATTGGTGGCGAGGTAAACCAGGTAGCATATTCCAGCACCGAGGGTCCCAAGCATTGGCCCCCCAATGCCAACCTGAGCTTCGACCCAGGCATTGGGCGGAGCTTCCTTCAAGGCGATGATGGCGCCCATGAACGGGATGAAGACCGGCGCGCCGACCTTCAAACCAAGCCGTTTCGCGGCAAGCAGGTGGCCGCATTCGTGCACGAAGATCAGCAGCACGAATCCGAAAGCGTACCAGAAACCCAACATCATGGCATAAACGCCAATCATCAGGACCATCGAGCCGCCGGTCTTGAGAAAAACGGGCAGAAACTTCAAGGCGGGAAGAAGGAAAAACTTCACCTTGGCGAAGAATTTCAGCACGAGCACCCCCACGACTCCGATCGGGCCGAGGAATTTCTTCAACTTCTGCCCAGCAGTCGGCTCCGGCGGACGTTCCCAAACCGGTGGCGGCGTTGGGGCGGTGGATTGATCTTGGTCCATCATCTGGATCATTCGCTGACGGAGCATGAACGTCAAATGGAAACCTCTCGATCGCGGGAGACCGTTCCTTCGATTTGGCCGTGGGGTTCGTCGGTCGGGACGAAGATTTCGTTGTGATTTTCCAGGCCGAACGGGGACAGATTGACCAGGAGGCAATGTTGGTTGGGCATAGCCAGATGAATCCTGGAAATCTCAACGGCGGTCTTCAGCGCCGCCTCGCCCATTTGGAACAGCGTCACCTGGACGGAAGGACTGTAGTTGTTCGCGAACACCGCCAGCATCGCCTCGAGAATCCTGGCGCTCGTGGCGGCATAGCTGGAGGGGCTTCTTTCGTACGACCAGGTGGCCTTCAGCTTTGTGGCCATGATACGCTCCTTGGTTTCTGGAAGGGTTGTGTATTTATCCTTCACATAGCCTTCGAAACCTGAACCGGTGGTTTTGAGCAGCAGCAGGTCCTCGATCCCCGACTCGACGGAAAGGTTGTCTCTGGAGCAGTTCACCGTTGCGAATGGTTTGGCCGGGCTGTCCTGGAGGAAGGAATGGGGATGAGGCCGGCCGCCAGGGGACATCCGCTCCCACGTGCGCTCGGACAGCCCGATCTCCACCTGGCTGATTTGGGAGTAGGTCTTGAGAAAATGTTCGCCCAGCGCCAGGCCAAAGACTTCGTTCTCCGCACCCAGCTTTTCCTTCGCGAGAATATAAACGGTGTTCTTCATCGTGTCGGTCGCCACGACCAGGCGGTTATCGGCTTGGGTATAAGCAGCCTCAAATTCGCCCTTGAGCATCACGCTGACAGCAAGTTCCTTGAGCGAATGCTGCGCCCCGGCCCGGATGACTTTCATGACGCGGACTTCCGCTTTGCCGTAATGATGGTCGAGAAGTTTCATGGTTCGCTTTTTGTATGCGCCCCGGTAGGTTACAGAAAGCACTAAATTAACCACAGATGAACACGGATGGACACGGATAAAAAATGCTGTATCTCGCAGTTGAACCACCTGAAGCAGGAGGAATTTGTTCGAGTGATTGGCCCGGTTTTCGAGCATTCGCCGTGGATTGCCGAGGCAACCTGGACGAAGCGGCCATTTGCCAACCTGGAAAATTTGCATGCCTCGCTTTGTGAAACCGTTGCTCAGTTGGACGAATCAAAAAAACTCGACCTCCTCCGCGCCCACCCGGATTTGGTTGGCCGAGCGGCCTTGGCGGGGACGCTGACCTCTGCCTCGGCGCGCGAGCAGGCCAGTGCGGGCCTGGACCGGCTGACACCTCAGGAAATCGCCCTGTTTCAGCAGCACAACCGGGAGTACTGGAAGAAATTTGGATTCCCATTTGTGATTTGCGCCCGGCTCAACAAAAAGGAAGCGATTTTAGCCGGGTTCACTCCTCGGTTGCAGCATTCATGCGCCCAGGAAATTGAAACGGCATTGGTGGAGATTGGCAAAATCGCCTGGCTGCGGTTGCAAGACCTCATCAAGATTTGATTCTCTCCAGCGTTTTACCTACACTCCCGTTCGTGCCCGGCAAACTCACAACGCATGTTTTGGACACCGCTCATGGCTGTCCGGCGCGCAACTTGCAAATCGAGCTCTGGTTGCTCTCCGAGCCAGATCGAAAGCTGCTTAAAACCGTGCGAACGAACGCGGATGGCCGGACCGAACAACCATTGCTTACGGGGCCCGAGTTTGTGGCGGGCCAGTATGAGCTGGTTTTCTTCGTTGGTGATTATTTCGATGGCAAAGCGCCAGTCTCAACCAAGGCCCGATTTTTGGATAAAGTGCCGGTGCGCTTTGGGATCGCTGACGCCGGCGCCTCGTTCCACGTGCCGCTGCTCTGTTCGCCTTGGGCTTACAGTACCTATAGGGGCAGTTGAGGCAGGGGCAAGTGAAAGACCTGGCAAAAGTCGTAATGTCCCGCATCGAGATGCTGGGGCGAATTACCGATGAACCGGGCCGATTAATGCGCACCTTCTGTTCGCCGGCAATGCGCCGAGCCAATGACCTGGTCGCTCGCTGGATGCGGCAAGCCGGCCTGGCGGTGCGCGAAGATCCTGTTGGGAATCTGCTCGGGCACTACTCGACATCTCGTTCGAAATCAAAAATCAAAAATCAAAAATCAAAGATCCAGAAGGTCTTCGTGCTCGGCTCGCATTTGGACACGGTCCGGAACGCGGGAAAATTCGACGGGATGTTGGGAGTAGTTTTGGCGATCGCTTGTGTGGAACAGTTAAAACGGAAGCCGACAAGGTTGCCGTTTGCGCTCGAAGTCGTCGGTTTCGCCGATGAAGAGGGCGTCCGGTACCAGAGCGCCTGCTTGGGCAGCCGCGCGATGGCGGGGACTTTGGGGGCATCGGATTTAAAACGGAAGGATGCGGCCGGCGTATCTATGGCTGAAGCGATCCGAAGGTTCGGTGGGAACCCGGACAAACTGAACCAGGCGCGGTTCGACTCCAGGCGGCTGCTTGGCTATCTCGAAGCTCATATCGAGCAGGGACCTGTGCTTGAACAGCAAAGACTGGCCCTCGGCATCGTGACGGCTATCGCCGGCCAAAGCCGGTTCAAAATAATTTTCACCGGCCACGCCGGCCACGCCGGGACCACGCCCATGCGCTCGCGGCGCGATGCTTTATGCGCCGCCGCCGAGTTCATCCTGGCCGTAGAGAAAGAGGCTCGCGGAAACGCCGGCCTGGTGGCGACCGTCGGACAAATCCAGGCCGAGCCGAACGCCAGCAACGTCATTCCCGGCGCGGTCGAGTTGACCCTGGATGTACGGCACCAGAAAGATTCCATGAGGAAGGCTGCCCGGCAGCGCCTGCGGACTCTGGCCCGGCGAATCAGCGCCGTGCGTGGCGTAAAGGGTTCGGTGCGACTGGTTCAACAGACACCGGCGGTGCCGTGTTCTCCTGGGCTCTCGGTTTTTTTAAAGCGCTCGGTGCTCCGGCACCAGCGGAGGGTGCTCGCTCTGCCAAGCGGAGCGGGCCACGACGCCGCGGTGATGGCTAAAATTACGCCCGTAGCAATGCTATTCATTCGCTGCAAGGGTGGAGTGAGCCATCATCCGGCCGAGTCCGTAAAAATTCAGGATGTTCGGGTAGCCCTGCAGGTAATGAGCGAGTTCCTGGCTTTACTCGCAAGGCAAGCGGCAGGGTCCAGTGGCGCCATAGGGAAAACCCACGCACACGGGACATGAGCGGATTTGAAACAATAATCCGAGGGGCAACGGTAGTAACGGCGGACGGCTTGGTGCCGGCAGACCTGGGCATTGATAGTGGCAAACTCGTGGCGTTCGCTCCTGGCTTGGCAGGCGACTGCCGGGAGGAGATCGATGCCAGCGGCCTGCACCTGTTTCCAGGGGTCATCGACGCCCACGTCCATTTCAACGAACCTGGCCGCGCACAGTGGGAGGGGCTGGAAACCGGCTCGCGGGCGCTGGCCGCCGGAGGAGGGACGCTCTTTTTCGACATGCCGCTCAATGCGCACCCGCCCACCATTGACCGGGAAAGTTTCATGCTGAAGTTGCAAGCGGCTCAAAATAAATCGCTCGTCGATTTTGCGTTCTGGGGCGGGCTGGTGCCCGGAAATCTTGACCGGCTCGAAGAATTGGCCGAGTGCGGCGTGATCGGATTCAAAGCGTTCATGTGCAACAGCGGCATCGACGATTTCTCCCAGGTGGACGACCGCACGCTGCGCGAGGGGATGAAGCGGGCGGCGCGCCTGGGCTTGCCAGTCGCCGTTCATGCCGAGAGCGAGGCAATGACGCGCCAACTTGCCCAGCAGTACATCGCGGCGGGCCGGACCTCAGTTTGCGATTTTTTGGAGACGCGTCCAGTGGAAGCGGAGCTCGAGGCTATCGGTCGCGCGTTGGACCTGGCCGGGGAAACCGGTTGCGAGTTGCACGTGGTGCACGTTAGCTGCGGCGCGGCCATCCGGCTGATTGCCGAGGCACGCCGGCGGGGGGTCAAGGTATCCTGCGAAACCTGCCCGCACTATCTGCTTCTGACAGCGCAAGACATGGAGCGGATCGGACCGATGGCCAAGTGCGCGCCACCCCTCCGTTCGAAGAGCGAGCAGGACGAGCTTTGGAAATGTTTGCTGGCGGGCGAAATTGATACCGTCGGCTCGGATCATTCACCGTCGCCGCCGGAAATGAAACAAGGAGCCGACTTTTTCAAGGTCTGGGGCGGGATTTCGAGCGTGCAGCATACGTTGCCTCTGTTGCTGACGGCTCTATCCGACGAACAGGGACGCGGCGGCAATGCGCGTGTTTCCTCCTCCTCGTTCTCGGTTTCCGCCGCAGAACGGCAGATCGAGCACGAGGACGAGAACGAGAAGGAGACGCCGTGCGCCTTGCCCCAGAGTCCTCCGGGTCTCTGCCTGTTCGCGCGCCTCCTTTCGGAGCATGTCGCCCGGCGTTTCAAGCTGCCGAAAGCCAAGGGCCGAATTGCCGTGGGCGCAGACACTGACATTGTCTTAGTGGATTTGGCACAGAGCTTGGAGATTCGGACCGAGGATTTGCTTTATCGGCATGCGCAAACACCTTACCTCCGCCGCCGGCTGCAGGGGCGGGTCGTGCGAACAATGCTGCGCGGGCAGACCGTATTTCGAGATGGCAAAATCGTGGCGAAACCGTTAGGACACTTGGTAAAACCGGTCAAATGAACGAGCTCTTTGGGTTTACACGGGATGTGGTAAAAGAACGCTACGTGCTGCGAACACCGTCAGGGTTTGTGCCGAGTTGTCTGCCGGGCTGGCGCGACGCGGTTTGCATCGTGCAAATTTCGGAAGGGATGGGCGCCAAATTTTGCCAGTTGTTGATCGCCTTTCAAAAAGCGGGCGAAGGTCGAGGCCACACCGGCTCGCTTGAATTCTTGGTCTATATCCTCGCCGGGAAATGCGCCGCGCAGCTCGCGGGCAAACGGGTCGAGTTGGCGACGGGCAGCTACGCCTACATTCCGCCCGGCAATGATTTTCATTTCAGCAAGGCCCAGGAGGGGACCCAGCTTCTCATTTTTCAAAAACGTTTTCAACCCCTGGCGGGCGCGGCCATCCCGGCCCTGCTGGTGGGCTCCGAAAAAGATGTCCCCGGCCAGCCTTTTCTGGGAAATGAAGATGCCCGGCTCCAGGTGCTCTTGCCGGACAAACCTGAGTTCGACATGGCCGTCAACATCTTCACCTATCAATCCGGCGCAACCTTGCCGTTTGTCGAAAGCCACATCATGGAACACGGCCTGGTAATGTTGAAAGGACAAGGCGTGTACCGGCTCGATTCAGACTGGCACCCGGTTCAGTCCGGCGATGTGATCTGGATGGCCCCTTATTGTCCGCAATGGTTCGTCGCAATGGGCAAAACGCCGGCCAGCTATATCTATTATAAAGACGTGAACCGGGCACCCTTGGTTTGAGAAAAGAGAACTGTTTTCAGATTGTACCTCCACCCCGCTGTAGCGGGGTGTTAATGAGACCACAACGCTCTCGTGTTTTTCCTTTCAAAGCACATCCAAACCAGGCTGCCACCGAGTGAAATTGCAAATCGATATTGCCCGTTTGCGACAGCAGTTGGATGAGCTGGCGCTGATTTCTCAAGAACCGCCGCCGGTGGTCACGCGCGTCCTGTTCTCTGAAGCCGATCTCCGGGCCCGGGCCTATGTAAAGGATCTCTGTCGTCAAAGCGGGTTGGCGCTACACGAGGACGCCGTAGGGAATATGTTCGCCCGCTGGCCTGGCCGGGATGCCGGCGCTCCCCCGGTGGGCACCGGTTCCCATATCGACGCCATTCCCAACGCGGGCCGATACGACGGCGTGGTCGGCGTGCTGGGCGCTCTTGAAGCCATCCGCGCACTGAAGCAAAGCGGGTTCCAACCGAAAGCGGGCATTGAACTTCTTATCTTCACCGCCGAAGAGCCGACCCGGTTTGGCATCGGGTGTCTCGGCAGCCGGCTCTTGGCGGGCGCACTTTCGCTTGAAAAGGCCGGCTCTTTTCGTGATTCGGAGGGAAAATCGTTGGAAGAACTGCGGGCGGCGGCCGGTCTGGCGGGACAGGCCTTGCGGCAGGTTCGGCTGCCACCCGGCTATTATTCAGCGTTCGTCGAACTGCACATCGAACAAGGGCCTTTGCTCGAACAGGAGAACATTCCGATTGGGGTAGTCGAGAAGATCGCCGCGCCCAGCACTTTGCGCGCGCAATTGACCGGGGTTGGGGGACATGCCGGCGGGATGTTGATGCCGCACCGGCACGACGCCTTACTCGCCGGCGCGGAGCTGGCCCTGGCGGTCGAAAGAACCGCCCTGACCAGCGGCAGCGCGGATACGGTCGGGACCACGGGCGTTTTCCGCATCGAGCCGGGCGCAGTCAATAGTGTGCCATGCCGTGCATACCTTGAGATTGATTTTCGCGACACCGAGCTTGCGACGCGCGACGCCGCCCTGGCGCGCATCGAACAGGCGGCCGCCGAAATCTGCCGACGCCGGGGGGTGACCCTCCAGTTGGAGCGCCTGAATGCGGATGCGCCCGCGCTCTGCGACTCGCGCATCGTTGAGACGATCGCCGGGGTTTGCGCCGAACTCGGATTGCCTGCCAAAAAAATGATCAGCCGCGCCTATCATGACTCGCTGTTCATGGCCCAGGTCAGTCCGACGGCGATGATTTTCATTCCGTGCCGTGGCGGGGTCAGCCATCGACCTGACGAATACTCCTCCCCGGAGCAGATTCAGCGCGGAGCCGAGGTGCTCGCGCTGACGCTGGCTCGGCTGGCGGGATAATGGCGGCGTGATGCCGCCCAATCCCACTCTTTGTTCGGTTCCGGCCCGGGCTCGATTTCCAACTTGCCGCCTTTGACAAGCTCGGCATGCTCAAACCAACAGTGGTTCAGCGGCCGCTCGTTCAGCCTGGCCGATTGGATATAAATATTCTCCGGCCGGTTGCACAAGAACCTCCGAAATCCTGCCATTGAATGTGGACAGGAAAGGCCCATAGTATAAACAGAGTATGAGCGCATCGGTGGACCTGCGGAGAATCCTGGAAAGTTGGCCCTATGACCCGGAGAACGACGCGCGCATTACCCAGGGCGACGACGGGCGGGAGATTCTCCAGGTGCGAACACCGGTGGGCCTCGAGCAACATGAGGTTGAGGGACGCCCTGATGGGGCGCGCCCGCATGGGATGGAATCGGCCTTGCATTATTGCCTCGAACGGCTCGAACTGGCCCGGCGCAACGGCAAGGAAGCCGGGTTCAAATTGAGCCCGCGGGAGTGTGGCGAGCTGTTCAACGAGGGCACCCTCTACTATTTCCGTTACGTGCGGCTGTTTCAACTCAAGGACTGGGTGCGGACGATACGCGACACGGCGCGCAATTTGCAGGTGTTTGATCTGGTGCGCCGGTACGCCCGGCGGGAGGAAGACCGGGTGTTCCTCGAGAAATGGCGGCCGTATATCATCCGGGTCAACTCAAGCGCCGGGGTGATGCTCCAGCTCGACAAGCACGCCTACGACCAGGCGCTTCAAATCGCCCATGAGGCGATCCAAAAGATCGAAGGACTGGAGGAAATAGATGACGAAACCTTTCAGTTCGAGCGCGAGCGGTCGCTAACGGCGTTGCGCGAATTGGCGGCCCAAATCCAACGCAACCGGCCATTGTCCGAAGTGGAGCAGTTGGAGCATCAAATGCAACGGGCGATCGAACGGCAGGAATTTGAGCAGGCGGCCCGGTTGCGCGACCGGATTCGGACATTGAAAAAGCAGCAGATCTGCTAAAAGCGCACCTTCATTGTAGCCGCCGACGCAAGGAGGCTCTGATCTATGCCAAAGATGCCCCCAATTTGAGCCTCGTTACGTCGGCTGCTACACCGGGCTCCAAAGGACCAACTCCCTAGGAAAAACCTGGGATCGTCTTCGAGCATTGACTTGTCCCCGCGATCCGCTTTACTAGGCTTGAATAGAAGCCAGATAAAAAAACTCACAGTGACTCGTTATGAACGTTGCAAATAACAACAATGGTGCGAAAAACACTCTCAACTCGGACGTCGAGGTCAAGGGCATCCTCAAGTTTTCCGGCGAACTGACCTTTGATGGAAAACTGGAGGGCGATATTAATTCCGATGGCGCCCTCAATCTGGGCGACAACGCGGTCCTCAAGGGAAACATTGACGCGGGTTCGGTCGTGGTTCGCGGGAAGCTCAATGGCAACATCATTGCCAAGGAGAAAATCGAGATCAAGGCCAAGAGCGAAATGTTCGGGGACGTGCGTTCGCCCAAATTGGTCATCGAGGAGGGCGTCACGTTTGTCGGCAAGTGCGAGGTCAATCCCAATAAAGTCGCGCCCGCCCCGCAGCCCCGTGGCGAATCGCCAAAAGTCCCGCCGGCCAAAGCGCCGGGTCTGTAATTCCTGGGCTCTCGGGTCAAGGGCGGCCAGGGGAAAATGTATCCAGCCGCCACCGGGGTTGGGGGGAACGCGATGTGTGATGCGTGAACATGAAAGGACCCCATACAGCGCGCCGCGTTTTACCTTTCACGTTTCGCGTTTCACGCATCACGCATCACGCATCACGTCACGCAGTCTCTCGTGGAAAAAACCAAAAAATCCGGGCCGGAAAAGCCTGACAGCGCCCAATCGGCCACTCGTAAAACGAAAACCGAAAAAGGCGCGATCAAACCGGTGCCCGCCCGGAAACAGGATACGCTCCAGGTAACCTGCCCCCGGTGTGGTTTTTCACAACCGGAACCGCGAACGGCTTACTCGACCATTTGCAAGAATTGCCAGCAGCATTATCGAGTTCAGGAGGCCCTGCATCCCACGGCCAAGACCTCGAAGCTGGTCATCGAGCAGAAGCGAGTCCGTTGTTTCCAATGCGGCACCGAATTGGAGGCCCCCAAGGCGGCTGCCTCGACCATGTGCAAACGCTGCAGCGGGCATGTGGACCTCAGCGACTATCGGATCACTTCAACCGTTTCCAAGAACTTCCGCACGCATGGCTGGCTGGTGGTCGAAGAAAAGGGATATATTCTCAACACCGACTCCCTGGTCGGCGAGGCCGTCATTAAAGGGCGCGTGATTGGCAAGCTGGCCGCCGAGAATACGCTGGAAATCCATTCCTCGGCCCACATTAAGGGCACCTTCACCGCCGGGCGCCTGGTGATTCCGCCGGGCAACCATTTCGCGTGGCCCGAGACGCTTCGCCTCGGCGGCGCTGAAATCGGCGGTGAACTCGCGGCCAATGTCCAGGCAACCGGCACCGTCCTGCTCAAACCCACTGCCCGGCTCTTTGGTAACGTCGAAGCGGCCAATCTCGTGATCGAGTCCGGTGCGGTTTTCGTCGGTGCGGTTAAAATCGGGAAAGCTAAAAACCTTGAGCCCCAGGACAACGCGGGCGGGGGGAGCAAGCCCGCGGCAAAAGAAACCAAGCCCGCGGCAAAAGCAGAGAAGGGTCGAAGGTCTACCCTGTCCTGACTCCTGATTACTGATTACTGATTACTGATTACTGACTGACCTCTTCCCTCGCCTGCCGATACCCAAACAGCCCATCCCGCTTAATCAGTTCCACCAGCCGCGGCGGCACCAGTTGTTCCCAGGCCCCGTCGCCGGATTGAATTTGCGCCAGCACCTCGCGCCGGCGGATGCGCACCAGGTCAGGGTTAAACTTGCGGATGCTTTGGATGTAGCGGTTCTCCAGTAGATGCCGGTACAGATGTTTGAGGCGCGGCGCGACCTGGAAGTTGTCGGCCGTGACCAACTCGCCCGAACCCAGCTCCAGGTGCGGATAAACGTAGAGCCGAGCCGGGTTCTTGAAAAGCTGGCCCAGGCCGCCCAACAACCCGCCTTCGCTCTCGTTGTAAAAGCTCTCGTCAAAAATCTCCTTCAAATAAGCCGCTCCCAGCGCAATGCCGAGCGGACGCCTGGTGTAGCGTGACAGGTAAGATGCCAGGCGATGGAACCGGCGGAAATTGGAGACCAGGACCGTTTGCTCCAGCGCCCGCAAGGCGTCGGCCCGTTGCAGGAAATCTGCTGTATCGATGCCGTCGCCCGTCGTCAAATGCCGCAGCGTCATCTCCATCAGCACCACCGGTTTTTCGCCTTTCAACTCCGGCTCCTGCAAGAATTGCTCCAGGCCCCGCTCCAGCACATCGAGCGTGGCTTTGGTGACCGGCCGGAAACTGCCGCGCTGGACCAGCACCGGCTTGTCGTACAGCATCTCGGCCCACTGGATCGCTTCGCCCTGGGCCGTGAACATCGCCGCCTCGGTCAAGCCCTCGCGCACCAGTTGCAGCGCCATGAGCCGGTTGTCCAGGCCCGCGAAGGCCGGGCCGCCAAAGCGGATCATATCCACCTCGACCCGTTCCCAGGTGAGGTTGTCGAGCAGCGAACGAATTAAGGCATCGGGTTGCCGGTGTGAGTAGAAAGCCCCGTAAATAAGGTTGACCCCGATTACGCCCAGCGCCTCCTGCTGGCGAACGTTCTCCTTATCCAGCATCCGCACGTGGATGTAAATCTCCGAGGGATCGGCCCCGGGCTCGGCCTGGAATTTGATTCCCAGCCAGCCCTGCCCTTCTTCCTTTCGCGTCGCCACCGTGTCGGCGAAGACAAAAAACGCCGTCCGCCCGCCTCGCTGGTCATTGAGCCGCTCCAGCAGCAGGTCAAACTCATAATCCAGCATCGCCTTTAGCCGGCGCCGGCTCACATAGCGTTCGGTCGGCCCGTAAATCGCGTCGCTGACCGCCATGTCGTAGGCGGAGATGGTCTTGGCGACGGTTTTGGCTGCGCCGCCTACGCGGAAAAACCAGCGCGCAACTTCCTGCCCTGCCCCGATCTCGGCAAACGCCCCGTAGTGCTTGCCCTCGGCGTTGATCCGCAATGCCTTCTGGCTGGTATCAAAATGTTCTTCGGGCATATCCGCGACTTGTTAGTCACGTGGAGTACCATGATTCGAAAGCCGGAGCAAGCTCTGCACACTGCGACCGGAGCGCGGACATTCCTGTCCGCAGCAACGTGTTCCGCGCGAGAATGGCAGTGAATCCGGGACGCGCCGGCGTTCGGAAGTTGCTGCGGACAGGAATGTCCGCGCTCCGGGACAGTGTCATCTATTATCACTACTTGAAAACCAAAGCCGTTGGGATTTTAATGAAACTCGGTCGGATAGTGAGCCGGGTGTGCGTCCAAACGCACAGTTCCTATCCTCGATCCGGTCAGTAGATTCTGATTAACGAAACTGAAGTTTATGAACGCGCACTTTAAGACAGGTCCGCAACGCCGTGCGGCTTGCTGTCGCCCCACCGCAAACCCCCGAAACTCTGCCGGCCAGGGATTCACTCTGATCGAATTGCTCGTGGTCATTGCGATCATTGCCATTCTGGCGGCCATGCTCCTGCCGGCCCTCAGCAAGTCCAAACAGAAGGCCCAGGGCATCATGTGCCTGAATAACAGCAAACAGCTCCTGATCGGCTGGCGCATGTATTCGGATGACTTCAACGACAGAGTCTGCAACAACTTCGGAGTAACTGAGACCCAAACCACCATTAACAACAAAACGTTTGTCAACTGGGTCAACAACGTCATGGATTGGAGTCCCAGCGATCAATATGGGAACTTTAACCCGGACTACATTCGGAACGGAGTGCTGGCGCCTTATCTGGCCAGGAACCTGGGTGTCTATAAGTGCCCGGCCGACAATTACCTCTTTGGACCCCAGCGAGCGGCCGGGTTCACCAGCCGCACCCGCAGCATCAGCATGAACGCATTTTTCGGGCCTTATAATGAATTATTGAGGGGCCAAAACTGGAATGTAGGAGAGAACCAATTCTTCACCACTTATGTTCAATGGCTCAAGCTCTCCACCGTGCCCCGACCCTCCATTTTTTTTGTTACCCTCGACGAACAGGCTGACTCCATCAACGACGGTTACTTTTTGAACAATCCCGGCAGCATGCAATCGCATTGGGGCGATACGCCCGCTTCGTATCACAATGGGGCCGGTGGCATTTCGTTTGCCGATGGGCATTCGGAAATCCACAAATGGCGGGGCAGCGCGACTAAAATTCCAGTGAAGTTTGTGAGTCCACCACCCCAGGTTCAGTTCAATGGTGAGGCCGGCAGCATTGCCGATTATCAGTACCTTGCATTGGAGCACACCGCCATCCCGATTTCGCCGTAACCAGCGGACTGACTGGTGCCTGGTGGGCGGGAACCAGCGGACACGAGTCAAAATGGGAGTGAGAGTGCCCCGCGACGTCCGTGAGCGTCGGATTCGTCGCGTACCGCCTCGAGTTGCCGAGCACCCAGACATCTCCATTCGCATTTAATGCCGGCAGTAAATGTTGGAATTTGCAATTTGGAGTTTGAAGCCCGATCCGCTAATCTCGATTTCATGAAACAGTGGATTTCCGACTACATCCGGGCCCAAAAAGCCGCGCATGACTCCATCCCGATCGAGTCCGTTGCGCAGTTAATCGAGCAGCTCAGCGCCGCCCTCAAACAAGGCCGGCACATATTTGTATTCGGAAACGGCGGCAGCGCGGCCAATGCTTCCCACTTCGCCACCGACCTGGGCAAAGGGGCTTCCGACAAGCTCGGCAAACGCTTCCGAGTGGTGGCCTTGAACGACAATGTGAGCTGGATGACCGCCCTTGCCAACGACTATTCTTACGAAGAGGTTTTTGTCGGACAACTTCAAAACTACGGTCAGCCCGGCGATATTGCGCTGGGAATCAGCGTCAGCGGCAATTCGCCCAATTGTGTCAAGGCGATGGCCTGGGCCAAAGAACACGGTTTGCGGACCGTCGCGCTGGTCGGGGCCAAACGCGGCCGGATGGGCGAACTGGCGGAACGGGTCCTCGTCATTAACGACACCCATTATGGCCGGGTGGAAGACGCCCAAATGGGCATCTGCCACATGCTTTGCTACGCCTTCATGGAACACCCGGAGTGGGGAAAGTAGCAAAGCAGGATGGGAACACCACTCCCTCACTCCACCACCCATCACTCCAGCACTCCGCTTTTCTCAGCGTAATTGATGCTCATAATCCCGCCGAGCAGGTTAATGACTCGTGTCTCGGCCAGGCCCATCTCCCGCATTTTGTCCGCCAAAGCGTGCTGGGCGGGGTAGTGCTTCAATGATTCCAGAATATAGGCGTAGGCGGCGGCGTCACCGCAGAAGAGTCCTCCCAGCACAGGGACAAACGCCTTCAGATAGCTGAAGTAGAGGCCGCGCCAGAGGCGGTTGGCCGGCTTGCCAAATTCCAGCACCAGCAGGCGCCCGCCAGGCTTGGCCACACGCTGCATTTCCCGCAGGCCGGTTTCCCAGTTTGCCAGATTGCGCAAGCCGTAACCGACCGTGACGATGTCAAATGAAGCATCCCGAAAGGGAAGCTGCTGGGCATCGGCGCGGACTAAGTGAATGATGGATGCTGGATGCCGCCGGCTGCGCTGGAGTGCGATCGCGAGCATTTCCGCGCCAAAGTCCAACCCCACGACATTCGCGCCCCGGTGCGCCAGGGCCAGGGCCAGGTCGGCCGTGCCACAGCAAAGGTCCAGCGCCCTTTGCCCGGGCAGCGGGCGAGCCTGTTGGACGACTCTGCGTTTCCAATACCGGTGCAGGCCAAAACTTTGAAGGTCATTCAGCAGGTCATAGCGCGGCGCGATCTTGCCAAAAAGCACCTGGACCTTGGCGCCCCGCTGCGCGCCGGCCTCATAAAAGGTGTTAGCCATCGATTCCGGAAATCATGAGTAAAAGGGGATTGCGGCGCGATGGAAATCGTGCTACCAGACTCCGCGTGGTTGAAGACGCTCGTCAACACGGCCCTGAGGCCACGAGTCCCCCTCTCGGGCCGCGCGACTTTTCTACCCGCCTCTGCTCCTCATGAATCCAAAGAAGCTTCTGATTGTCGATGACAACGCCGTGGTGCTCAAGGCGCTGTCCCTTAAATTAAAGGCCAGTGGCTACGAAGTGCTGACCGCCGAGGACGGCGGCACTGCCGTTGCCCTGGTGCGGCAGCAAAAACCAGACCTCATCCTGCTGGACATCAGCTTTCCTCCGGACGTGGCCCATGGCGGCGGTGTGCCCTGGGACGGCTTTCTCATCATGAGCTGGCTCAAACGGCTGGACGAGGCCAAGAACATACCCATCATCGTTCTTACCGGGGCCGACCCGGCGAAGTTCAAGGAGCGCGCGATGGCGGCGGGCGCGGCGTGCTATTTCCAGAAGCCGGTCGATCCCGAGGAACTTCTGGCCGCCATCCGCCAGTCACTGGGCGAGCCGGATGGGACGGGTCAAGCACTGGCGTGAGTGGGGGCGAAGCGGGTAAACCCGAAACCCTTTGGAGTTCACGTTTTACGTTTTCACGTTTCACGTTTCACGCCTCTCGTGTCAGCACCACTCCGCCACTCCATCACTCCGTTCTTAGATCACCGTGCCATGCGGGATGACGCCGCTCTTGGGCACAATCACGATGCCGTCGCGGATGTAGTAATTGGGATGGTCCACCTTATCCGGCTTGCCGGCCGGCGAGATAACGACGTTGTTGCCGATGCGCGCGTTTTTATCGACGATGGTGTTTTCGATTCTGCAGTTGGCGCCGACCCCGATGGCCGGCTTGCCGGACTTCTCGTGCTCGTGGATGGACTCGATCGATTCGTAATAATCGCTGCCGAGCAGGATGGTGCGGTTCAGAACCGTGCCGGCGCCGACGATACAGCGCAGGCCGACAATGCTGTGGATAATGTTCGCGCGGTTGATAATGCAGCCATCCGAAATCACCGCGTGGTCGATCTGCGCGCCGTTTATTTTTGATCCGGGCAAAAACCGCGGCCGGCTGAAAATCGGGGCGCTCATGTCGAAGAAGTTGAACCGGGGCAGTTCATTGGTCACGTCGATGTTCGCTTCGAAAAAGGCGCGAATCGTGCCGATGTCCTCCCAGTAGCCCTGGAAAACATACGAATAGACGCGCATGTCCTTGATGGCCTGGGGAATGATGTGCTTGCCGAAATCGGTCAGCGCGTTGTCCAGCACCCGGAAGATGGTTTCCCGATTGAAGACGTAAATCCCCATTGAGGCCAGGAAGAACTCCCCTTCGCCCTCGATGCCCAGGTTGCCATACAAGCCGGGATCCAGCCGCATGGAATCCTGCACCGCCGGGTCGGAAGGCTTCTCAACGAAATGCGTGATGCGCTTCTCCGCGTCCATATGCATGATGCCCAGCGAAGAGGACTCGGAGCGCCGCACCGGAATCGTTGCGATCGTGATGTCGGCCTCGGTCTCGACGTGCTGCGCGATGATATTGCGGAAGTTCATCCGGTACAACTGGTCGCCGCTGAGGATCAGCAGGTAATCCCAATCGTGGTTCCGGAAATGGATTTTGTTTTTGCGGACCGCATCCGCCGTTCCCTGGTACCAGGTGTTGTCGGCGTAGGTCTGCTCGGCGGCGAGGATTTCGACAAAGCCGCCGGAAAAGTGATCGAACTTGTAGGATTGCGAGATGTGGCGGTGCAGCGAGGCGGAATTGAACTGCGTGAGCAGGTACACCCGCCGCAGGCCGGAGTTGATGCAGTTCGAGATAGGCACATCCACCAGCCGGTACTTGCCCGCGAGCGGCACCGCCGGTTTGGATCGCTCCTTGGTCAGCGGAAACAAGCGCGTGCCCTGGCCGCCCCCCATAATGACCGACAGCACGTTGCTCGTGTTGATGGTCTGGCGGCCGCTTTGCGACAGGACCTGTGCCTTGTTGCTTATGTTCGTGCGACCACTTATAACCAATGCCGGCTAAAAAGCGCAAGCAGGTTCGGACTGGGAGCTCGGGCTGCGGGTCTCCCTCGCCCCTTCATAAGGGGAGAGGGCTGGGGTGAGGGGTCGCTCTTTGGTTCACACTTCGAGGACACGACAAGTCTTCCCAAGCGTCGCGATATACCCGCCGCGCACCGTTTCAGCTTGCCTCGATTTACCCGCGCTGGATAGGATTAAGCTACAGTGACCGTCTGGCGCCCGGGCGCCGAGGTTGGCAAACGACTTTGATGACAGCGATTTTGGGAATCTCGGCTTTCTATCATGACAGTGCGACGGCGCTGGTGGTGGACGGGGATATCGTGGCCGCGGCCCAGGAGGAACGCTTTACCCGCAAGAAA
>Ga0210408_10001455_pt1 | contig 24866 bp, 17 predicted proteins | sample IncBWH4MmetaG_FD_155471 | JGI IMG/M metagenome (GOLD analysis project Ga0210408, IMG submission 155471) | Forest soil microbial communities from Barre Woods Harvard Forest LTER site, Petersham, Massachusetts, United States - Inc-BW-H-4-M | ecosystem: Environmental > Terrestrial > Soil >...
ACCCGCAGTCGTCGGCGCGAGAGGCTGCGCCGCCGTGTCGTCCGTGTCGCGTCCGGGTGTCGCGAGGTTCAGGCGCACGATGCAGAATCGAAACACCGAGTAGTACAGCGCGAAATAGGCGGCGCCAATCGGCAGCAGCAGCAGGGGCCGCTGCGCATGACTGAAATTCAACACATAGTCGAACAGTCCGGCCGAGAAGCTGAACCCGAGCCGCACGCCGAAGAGGTTCATGACGACCATGGCGAGGCCGGTCGCGACGGCATGCAACGCATAGAGCACCGGAGCAAGGAACATGAAGGTGAACTCGACCGGTTCTGTGACTCCCGTGAGGAACGAGGTCAAGCCCAGCGACATGAGGAGACCCGCGACTCCGGCGCGCCGCTCCGGCCGGGCCGTGTGATACATGGCGAGGCAGGCCCCCGGCAATCCAAACATCATGACGGGAAAGAAGCCCGACATGAACGCACCCGCGGTGGGGTCGCCGGCGAAGAATCGCTTCAAGTCGCCGGTGGCGCCATGGTAATCCCCGATGATGAACCATGCGAAGTTATTGAGGATGTGGTGCAGGCCGGTGACAATCAATATTCGGTTCAGGACTCCATAGGCGAACAGGCCGAGAGATCCAGCGCCGAGGATGGCATGACTGGTGGCGTCGATGCCGCGCTCGAGATACGGCCAGGCATAGCCCACCACCGCGGCCAACACCAGTCCCGCAAGACCGCTGACGATGGGCACGAAACGCCGGCCGCCGAAAAAACTCAGATAGCTCGGCAACGTGATGTTGCTGAATCGGTTGTAGGCAATCCCCGCGATGATGCCGGAGAGCAGGCCCACCGGGATGCTGAGCTTGGCCAGCGTGCCCGGCGGGGCGGCTAGCAGGGTTTCGACGGCGCGTGTCGTCACCAGAAAACCGACCAGTGCGGCGAGGCCGGCCGCGCCATGGTTCTCGCGCGCGAGGCCGACACCGACGCCGACCGCAAACAAGAGTCCGAGATTCGAAAAAATCGCGTCTCCGGCCGCCGCCATCGCGGCCCAACCAAGCAGGTCGGGCTGCCCCACGCGCAGCAAGAGTCCCGCGATCGGCAACACGGCGATCGGCAACATCATCGCCCGCCCGAGTTGCTGTAGTCCTCCGAAGCGCAGATTCATCGAGTGTCTCCCACAGGTCCCAGGGTTGGTGCAATCAGTGCGCGCACCTCGGCGGACGAGGCGAGATCGAGGCAGCGCAAGGCGAGTTCCCGGCAGTCCGCGATCCGTAACCTGCGGACCTGCTGCTTGACGGCGGGCACCGCCGCGGGCACCACCGAGAGTTCGCGCACGCCGAGACCCAGCAACAGGGGTACGGCAAACCGATCCGCGGCCGCGCCGCCGCAGACGGCGACCATCTTGCCGGCCGCGACGCCGGCACTCGCAGCTTCTGCGACGAGTTTGAGCACCGCCGGATGCAACGCGTCGGTGCGCCCGGCAAGTTGTGGATGACCGCGATCCATCGCCAGAGTGTACTGCGTCAAGTCGTTGCTGCCGATGGACAGGAAATCGACCTCGCGGATCAGGACGGATGCGGTGAGCGCCGCGGCGGGAGTCTCGATCATCGCGCCCAATTCGATCGGGCCGGGGAGGGCGAGCTCGGCGAGAAGTTCGTTGATGAGGCCGCGCACGGCGAGGACTTCCGCGACGTCGGTGATCATCGGGATGAGCAATCGGACGCGGCCGAACGGTTGCACCCGCAACGCCGCGCGCAGCTGGGCACGAAGTAGATCGGGACGCGCGAGCGCGGTGCGAACGCCGCGCAAGCCAAGCGCCGGGTTCTGCTCCGCAGGCAACGGCAGGTAACGCAGCGGTTTGTCGCCGCCCACGTCCATCAGTCGCAGTATCAGAGGTTTAGGCCCGAGCGCCGCAGCGATGCCCTGGTATGCCGCGAGCTGTTCCGCTTCATCCGGCGCCGTCTCTCGATCGATGAACAGGAATTCCGTGCGCAGTAGTCCGCATCCTTCAGCGCCATTGGCGACGGCCGCCGCAGCATCGAGCACATTGCCCAGATTCGCAAATACCTCGATGCGCGTTCCGTCCAGTGCCCGGCATTCGGTCTGCGCTTCGGCTTGGGTCTTGGCGCGGCGCTCGAGGCGCGATTCGACCGCCGCTTCCGCCTGCTCGATGGCCGCCGCCGTCGGCGCCCACTGCAGCGTGCCGCCATCGGCATCGACGATCACGGTGGTGCCATTGGCAACAGCCCGGATTCCGGCGCCGAGCCCCACGAGCATGGGAATCTCCATGGCGGCCGCCAAGATGGCCACGTGCGAGGTGGCGCCGCCACCGCCCAAACAAATGGCGAGCAAGCGCTGTGGGTCGAGCGCGGTCAGTTCCGACGGCAACAAATCGTCGGCGATCAACACGGCCCGCTCGGGCAGCGGCAGAATCATCGGCCGCGCTTCGCCGGCGAGCGCCAGCAGCACATGCGATTCCACGTCGAGCAGGTCATCGGCCCGCTCGCGCATGCGCGAATCATCGAGCGCTTCGAGCGCGATAATGGAGCGGCGGATCGCGGCGCGCCAGGCGAATCCGGCGCTCTTGCCCGCGGCGATGAGTTCCTGCGCCGGCTCGTTCACCTGCGGATCGTCGAGAAACTCCAGATGCGCGGCGATGATTTCCCGGCGGGTGGCGCCGCCGGTTTCGGCCACGCGCTCGAGTCGCGCGCGGACATGAGTTCGCGCCTGCTCCAGCTCGGCGCGTTCATGCGCGGGCCCCATGCCGTGCTCGGTAACGTCGATCTCGCGCCGCTCGATTCGAGTGGCGCGGCCGACGGCGAGGCCGGCGGCGGCGATGACGCCGCCGAGCACACCGGCGGGGAATCGGTTCGGCATCGCTCCGCCCACCGGCACCACCCCGCTGACGGGCGCCTCCCCGGTAACGGGCGCTGCTTGGCTGACCGGTGCTGACCCATTGATCGGCGCCGCGGGGTCGGTACGCGCCGCGGCGCCGTGACCCGCGGCCGATTCCATGCGCAGCGCCTCTTGGATGCCGGCCACGAGACTGGCGACGGCCTCCGCGGCATCGGCGCCGCTGGCCTGGATGGTCAATTCGTCGCCCTGGCGCACGCCGAGCGCCATGATGGCCACCACGCTGCGTGCATTTGCGGTGCGGCCATGCGCGGCGAGAGTCGCCTGGGCGCCGAAGGACTTGGCGCGTTGTGCGAGCAGTGCCGCGGGGCGCGCATGCAGGCCCTGGCGCAGCGTCACGATGAGCACATGGCCGGCCGTGGCGGCCGGCGGCTGGGCCGACCGGGACGGCAAACCGGCCGCGGCGTCCGCGATGTTTGCGAGATTCGCGATTCCCGCGATTTCGAACAGCAGCTCACCCGCCGACACCAGGCCCGGCGCGCGACGCTGCCGCAGCTCCAAGCCATCCAGTGGCATCACGACAATCGGGGTCATCAAGCTCTTAGCGCCGCGTGCCACCACGTCGAGATCGAGACGGATCAGCTCGTCACCTGCTCGCACTTTGGCGCCCGGCCGCACCCTTGCTTCGAACCCGCGCCCGGCCAGATGGACGGTGTCGATACCGACGTGGATCAATAGCTCGATGCCCTGAGGAGTCCGAATCGATACGGCGTGTGCGCTCGCCGGCAGCGTGATGATCTCGCCCGCACAAGGCGCCGTGAGAATTCCGCTGGTCGGGTCGATCGCCAGGCCGTCGCCGAGCATGCGCCCCGCAAATACCGAGTCGGGCACCTCGTCGAGCGAACTGCACCAGCCGTCGAACGGCGCCAGGATGGGTAGGCTCGACATCGCCGCTACTCCCCGATCTCGACCCAGTCGAGGGCCCAGAGGGGATCGAGCCGTGGACGCGCGAAGCGCAGGCACAGATCATGCCGGCCCGGCAGGCGGGGCAGATGCTGCGCCGGCAGAATCGTCACTTCCTTGGCATCGGCTGCCGGCGCAAGCGGCAGGCGGCTCCGCACCGGCGTATCGCAACCGTCGACATGAATTTCGAGTTCGCCCTCCGCCGTGTTTGCATCGCCGACGCGAATCTTGGCCGCATCCGCACCGAGCTGGTAATTAAACGGCAATGCGGCGACTGCGGCAATGATGCGCGGACCGGCCGACAGATCGACACCGCGATCGATCCAGCACGGGTTCATGATATCGACGGCGAGCGGGGGATTCGCGGCGGCGCCGGCTTGCAATAATAGGCCGATGTCATTGCTGCACAGCTCCAGATGGTGGCTGTCGCGGCGCAACGCCGCACGCGCATCGAGCCGTTCGACCCGAGTGCGCGACACTTGCTCCGCGCCGACAAAGGCCGCCGCGCGTACCTCGGTGCCGACCGGCAAGGTCAACGGCGCTTCAAAGCGAGCCGAGTTCGCCGAGGGTTCATGGCCGTTCAGCGCATAGCGAATATCGCCGAGCGCAGCGGCGCCGCTCTCCGCCTGATTCGACAGGGCCAGGGCGAAGCCGCCGGCGCTGCGCGAAACTTGCGCCTGCGGCGCGAACACGCTGTCGGCATAGTTCAATCCGAACGCCCGATAACGGGCGAACATGGGTACGAGCCGCGCGAGGAAATCCGGCCAGTGCCGGCGTTCCGCCGACGACCAAGCCACTTCGGCGAGCGCCGCCGCGCGCGGCAATGCCATCCACTGGACGCGCTCTTCGGTTTGCATATGCTCGGTCCAGAGACTTGCCTGGATGCCGAGCACGTGATGCCGTTGGATGTCGCTTAAAGTGGCATCGCGCGGCTCGAATCGGTACACATCCTCCAGCGAGACGACATTCAGGCGGCCCGGCGGCTCGGTCGGGAGTGTGCTCTGCCGGTTGTCGAAGTAGAGCATCGGCCACGGCGCCAGGATCGCGTCGTTACCCGCCACGGCGGCACTGTGGGCTCCTGAAACCCCATGCCATGACATGACGATGGCATCTTTCTTCAGCCCCGGCTGCAGAATCTCGTCCCAGCCGACGATGCGCCGGCCGTGTGCCGCAAGGTAGCGGCCGATTCTCTGCGTGAAATACGGCTGCAGTTCGAGGCCGTGGACGCCGAGCTGTCCGGCGCGCGCGCGAACCTGAGGCGAGGTGTTCCACTCGTCTTGGACCGCCTCATCGCCGCCGACGTGAACGACGGGACTGGGGAACAGTTCGATGACCTCGGCGAGAACGTCCTCGAGAAAGCCGAAAGTTTGCGGTTCCAGGTTGAACAGGTGGGTGTGGACGCCCCAGTCGGCCGAGACGCGCAGCGGTGCCGACGACGGTCCGTTCACGCCAAGAGATGGGTACGCGGCGATCGCAGCCGTGGCATGGCCCGGCATTTCGATTTCCGGGACGATTTGTACATGGCGCGCGGCTGCGAAGCGAAGGATGTCGCGTATCTGGTTCTGGGTGTAGAAGCCGCCGTAGCGCGCACCATTGGGCTCGACGCGCCAGGCACCGACGGCGGTCAGGCGCGGGTGCTTGCGGATCTCGAGCCGCCAACCCTGATCATCGGTCAAATGCCAGTGCAGTACATTGAGCTTGTGCCAGGCCATCCAGTCGATCATGGCGCGAACGAAGGCGGGCGACTGAAAATGCCGCGCCGAATCGAGCATCAAGCCGCGCCACGCGTACACCGGCGCATCGCGGATGGTTTGCGCGGGGATCGCTCCTGCAACGCCGCCCGATGGCAGGAGTTGCCAGAGAGTCACGGCGCCGTAGAACAGGCCCGCCGCGGAACTTGCCGCCACCGTGATTCCCTGCGGCGTAACCAAAAGCTCGTAGGCCTCGACGTCCAGGCCGCTCCGACGTTGGAACTCAATGCCAGGGATGTTCGCGCTAGCGCTGCCGGCGCCTACGGTGACGGGCAAAGTCAGCCCGTTGGTGCGCGCCCACAGCTCAACGAGATAGCGGGCGGCGGCATCCGCATCGCGATCGCCCGGCGGCACGCGCACGACGGTGGACGTGCTGACATTGAACGAGCCCACGCCCGAGACGGTTTCGGCGGGAAGCGGAATGACACCGCCCTGGGCGGCCACCGCCAGCGCGAGGCTTAAAAAAAGGGCGGCGGCCCGCGCCGCCGCCCTTTGTCCTCGAACGATTTTCGTTCCATACCGCACGTTTCACACTCTACGCGATCGCCGCGTGCGGCAGCCGATACGACCCGCCTACAGTTTGAAGCGGAAGTTCAGATAGTACTGCGAACCGTTCTTGTAGAAGGCCCGGGGCTGAGTCGTGTTCAGGGCATAGTACTTGAGCGTGGGATTGTTCAAGTTCATGCCGTCGAACGAGACCGAGAAATGATCGTTCATGGTGTAGCCCAGCGATGCCGACAAGGTGCCGATGGCATCCTGCGTAAACGCCGTGCTGCGATCCAGGCCGCTGTAGAACGCCGACCGGTAGGTGTATCCCACCCGCGCATTGAACATCTGGTTCTCGAAGTAGGCGCTCACGTTGTAGGTGTTCTTCGACGTCCCCACTAGGCGATTGTCGCCGGGCCCCCCGGTTGGACTGGGCGGCACATTCGAGGTTTGCTTGCCGTCGGCGTAGGTATAGTTTCCCGCAAAGCCGAGGTTCTGGGTGAAGGCCTGCACGTAGGCCAGCTCCAAGCCGTCGACCCGTCCCTTCGCGTTGACGGGCACCGACAAGTTGTAGGGTACTTCGACCCCTTTGAAGTCCTGGTTGAAGGTGACGTAGTTCTTGATTTCCGAGCCGTAGCCGATGTAGTTGCGTAGATCCATGTAGAAGGCCGTCGCGGACAAAAGCGAACTCTTCGCGAAGTACCATTCGAGGCCCGCATCCAAGTTGGTCGAACGAATCGGCTTCAGGTCCGGGTTGCTGCCCGTTCCGCTGCCGACATTGGGAACGCATACGGTGCCCTGCTGGGTGCAGCCCGCCGGCGACAAGTTGGTGAAGCCCGCGAGCGCCGAGTAGTCGGCGCGAGTCATGGTCTCCGCGGCGGCGAAGCGCGCCACGAGTTCCGGACTCAAGTCGAGTTTCAGGTTGGCGCTCGGCAGCACGTCGTTGTAGGTATGCCCGACCGGAACGCCGATGAACGGTCCGAAAGCCGACGTCAATATCGCGCCCGGGGTGGATTTATCCACTTGGGTGTAGAAGAGGACATCTTCCTGGGTGTGAACGAATCGCACGCCCGCATTGGCGGCCCAATTATCGCCCTTGAAATCGGCTTGTACAAAGCCCGCCGTGTTCTTCTCGTGCACCTGGAACAAATACTGGTAGTACTCGCGCCCCAGCGGATCGCGATTGACATTGGCCGGACTGTTGTACGCGGCCAGCTGCGCCGGGGTCCAATACCAAATACCCGTCGGGATACTGGCGCCGAAGGTGTTGAAGTTCGACGGATAGTTCGAGAATGTCGTCGGGTAGGCCGAGGGACTCGTGTTCAACGGGCCCTGGGCGACGCCGGTGTCGGAGGTGCGGTTATGCGCCTGGTAGCGCACGCCGAACTTCAGGTCCTTCCAGGCGCCGTTGTCGATCTTGTAATCGCCGTCGATTTTCGCCCACTTTTCATTGTCTTTGACGTCAATGTCCTGAGCGCCGAAAATCCAGCCGAACGTGACCGGCACGCCGCCGGGAGTCGGCGTAGTGTTGTTGGTGGTGCCCAGGTTGAAGTTGGGTCCGGTGCCAAGGCCGTTCAGCTGGTAGCCGGCGCCGCTGCCGAGGCCGGGCTGGGTTTCCGATACATCCTGGGTGGGCGTCTTGCCGTCGCCCCAGGAGTAACCGACCTGGCCGAGGAAGGTCAAAGCCGCGCTGGCATTCCAAGTCGTGTCCAGATCGACGAAGTTGGCGGTGGCAGTTTCGTCCGGTCGCGAGATTTGATCGTAGACGCCATAGAACACGCCATTGGGTTTCCCCGTTTTAGGGTCGAAGGTCGTTACACCGGTGAAGTTCGCTTTGGTCAGCGTGTTGTTCTGCACCACATACCCCGGATCGGGAGCTTGGCCCGCCCCGGAGTTGACGAAGTGAGTCGACCACAACAGGTAATTGCGGTTGTAATTGCTGGCGATCAGCCGGGATGAAAAGCCCGACAGGTCCAGGGTGAGATCGTCGGTCGGTTTGAATTCCAGGTCGGCCATGCCGCCGTTGCGCTGGCGCCTTTGCGTGAAGAACGCGGCGCCGATGTCGGTCGGGTACTGCACCCCTACGAGGTCCGGATTGCTCTTCGCAATAGCGGTAGGGTTGCCTAAGGCATCCTTGCCTGCAATCGTGTCGTAGCCCAACACTTCGATGCCGTCGCGGCGCAGATCACGGGTTTCGGAGAACAGCTGCAGCATAATGCCGAAATTATTCGCGTCGTTCTTGAAGTTCGCGAGCGCGCTGTATTGCCCGTCGGTCTTCGAGGGCAGATCCGAGTACACGGCGCCGGCCGACGCTTCAAGCGTGAACGTTTTTGAAAAGTCGAGCGGCTTGCGGGTGATGATGTCGACCGAGCCCGCCACGCCGCCTTCGACGAGCGATGCGCTGGAGCTCTTCTGGACGACGACTTTGCTCACGATCTCCGAGGGCAGCAGGGTGTAGCTGACGCTGCGGCCGACTTGCTGGACCTGGTCGAGCACGAACCAGTCGCCGGCGGCGACGCCGTGGCCATTGATCAGGGTTTGCGTCAAGCTGGGGTTCGTGCCGCGCATGCTGACGCGGTCGTTTTCATCGAAGCCGCCTTCATTGGCACCGGCTGCACTGGTGGTGACGCCCGGCAGACGGGCCAGGGAGTCGGCGACGTTTTTATCCGGCATCTTGCCGATGTCTTCCGAGGTGACCACTTCAGTCAGTTCGGTCGAATTGCGCTTCGCTTCGATCGATTGTTCGACCGATTTGCGAATGCCGACAACGACGATTTCGTTGAGGTCGCTGGTGTCGGCCGGCGCCGCGACGGTCAATGCCGGAGGCACGAGCATCGCGAGGCCCAGTGCCGACTTGACCGCCAATGCGATCCGATTCATATAGAGATCCCCTGTCCGATTCATACAATGCCCCCTGTCCTGTCACCAATTCGGTTTGAAATTCGCTGCTGCCGGTGTGCGGCGGTCGTTGTCGCGTCGTCTGACTCATCCCATCGAGGCGCCGACCTGCCACACCAGTTAAGACCCAATATAATACCAATTTGCAGAATCCGCTAGTGCCGTGTAATAAACACACAACATATTCCTAAATATATAATAATTTTAATGAGTTACATCGTAGTGATACAGGTTGTTGTTCTAAAAGTGGTATTTGTTTGGTATTGTTCAAATGACTGAAAAAATACCGGATGCGCGATTCAAACCCATGACATCACTCGCCAAAGCGGTGGGCCCGCTCGACGGTCGCGGCAACCTGCCGCTGTATCAGGAACTGCAACGGGTCCTGCGCAAGGCCATCGACAACCGCATTCTCGGCCCCGACGATGCGCTGCCCTCGGAGCGCGATCTGGCCGCGGATTTCGCGGTGTCGCGCATCACGGTGCGCAAGGCGCTTGACGGTCTGGTTGCCGATGGCCTGCTGGTACGGCGGCAGGGCGCCGGCAATTTTGTATCGGCACGCGTCGACAAGAACTTCGCCATGTTGACGTCGTTCTCCGAGGACATGCGCGCACGCGGCCGCACGCCGCGCAGCGTGTGGCTGAAGCGCGCGGCGGGCACTGTAACGCCCGAGGAGGCGCTTGCTCTGCGCTTGAGCCCCGGCACTCCGGTGTTCCGCTTCAACCGAATCCGTTATGCCGACGACGCGCCGATGGCGCTGGAATACGCCACCATCGTGGCGACCGCGCTGCCTTCGCTCGACGCGGTGGACACCTCGCTGTACGAGGCGCTGGAACGCGCCGGGCACCGTCCGGTGCGCGCGTTGCAGCGCCTGCGCGCCGTGCTGCTGACCGGAGACCAAGCAGAGCTGCTCAAGGCCAAGCCCGGAGATGCCGGCCTTTTGGTCGAACGCCTGGGTTCATTGCCCGACGGGCGCGCGATCGAGTTCTCACAATCGTTCTACCGCGGGGATACCTACGACTTCGTCGCCGAGTTGAGCGCCTCCACATGAGTGCAGCAGCGCGCGTTGATTCAATCGAGGACACGCACATGTTCAGGGAGGCTGCCGCTGCGTCGGATGCGGTGCGGGCGCAGCTCGAGTGTGATGCCGCCGCCATGGAGAATATCGCTGCGGAAGTGCGACGACTGCGCCCCCGCGCGGTGATCACCTGCGCGCGCGGCAGCTCGGATCATGCCGCGACCTTCGCCAAGTACTTGATCGAGACGCGCGCCGGAGTTCTGACCGCCTCCGCCGCGCCCTCCGTGAGTTCCGTTTACGGTGTTCCCCAGGATATTCGCGGGTGCTTGGTTCTTGCGCTGTCCCAATCAGGGCGCAGTCCCGACCTGCTCGCCGCGGTGGCGGCCGCGAAAGCGGCGGGCGCCACGATTCTCGCGCTCTGCAATAGTCCCGATGCGCCGCTCGTCGCCGCCGCAGATCTGGTGATCGAGTTGCGCGCCGGTGTCGAGACCAGCGTTGCCGCCACCAAATCCTTTCTCGCGACGTTAGCCGCGCTGGTTCGATTGGTCGCGGCGTGGACGCAGAATGCGGCACTGGCATCGGCCGTGGAGACGCTGCCGGGGCTAATGGACTCGAGCTGGGCGCTCGATTGGTCGGCAGCGCTGGCGCCGCTCGAATCGGCCGAGCATCTGTATGTGGTGGGCCGCGGGCTGGGGCTGGGTGCCGCACAGGAAACGGCGTTGAAATTCAAGGAAACCTGCGGCCTGCACGCCGAGGCCTTCAGCAGCGCGGAATTGCGCCATGGTCCCTACGCACTGCTCGGCCCCGGATTTCCGGCGCTGCTGCTTGCGCAGCGCGACGCCACGCGCCCGGGCGTCGAGGCCTTGGGCGTGGAGCTCGCCCGCCGCGGCGTGCCGCTACTGATCGCCGGCGCCGAGATCACCGGCGCGAAGGGTGCCGGCGCGGCGCCCGCGGGCGCGCAAGGCGCCGCAACGCAGCTCCCCGGTGCCATCATGCTGCCCACCATCGACGCCACGCCTGAGATCGCGCCGATACTGCTGGTGCAGAGCGCCTACCGGTTGATCGCCACGCTCGCGCTGCGGCGCGGATTCGATCCCGATCATCCCGCGCACTTGCGCAAGGTCACGGAGACGATGTGATGCGCACAGCCCTCGTGAACGGCCGGCTCTTGACCGGTTCGGGGCTGGTGAGCGGGCAGACGTTGCTGCTGTCCGGGGCGCGCATCGAAGCGCTGGTCGACCCTGCGGATGCGCGCTGTAAAGGCGCGGCCCTCGTGGACCTCGGCGGGCAGCTCTTGCTGCCCGGATTCATCGACGTGCAAGTCAACGGCGGCGGCGGCGTGCTGTTCAACGATGACCCCAATCCTGAGTCGATTCGCGCCATCGGCACGGCGCACCGCCGTTTCGGCACCACAGGATTTCTGCCCACCCTGATCAGCGACGATCTCGACACCATCGGGCGCGCGATCGCCGCCGTGCAGTCGGCGCTCGATGCCGGCATGCCCGGCGTCCTCGGAATCCACATCGAGGGGCCGTTCCTCAACTGGGCGCGCCGCGGCGTGCACGATTCCAAACATCTGCGGGTGCTCGACACCAGCTTGGTGTCGCTGCTGAGCCGGCTGCGCACCGGGCGAACGGTGGTGACTCTGGCCCCGGAGATGACTACACCGGAAATGGTCGCGCAGCTCGTCGCCCGCGGCATCCTGGTATCCGCCGGGCACAGCGAGGCGAGCTTCGCCGAGACCACCGCAGCTATCGCGCACGGACTGCGCGGATTCACTCATCTGTTCAATGCGATGGCGCGTCTCGAGCCGCGCGAGCCGGGAATCGTCGGCGCCGCGCTGTACGATGAAAATACTTGGTGCGGAATCATCGTCGACGGCCACCACGTCGATCCGGTCATGCTCAAGCTCGCGCTGCGCTGCAAGCGGCACGATCGATTCATGCTGGTCACCGACGCGATGCCGGCCGTGGGATCCACGGAGCCCACCTTCGTCCTGCAGGGCCGAACCATCCGCGTCGTCGACGGCATTTGCCGCGACGAGAACGGTACCCTCGCGGGCACCGCGCTCGACATGGCGGCGGCGGTGCGCAACGCCGTCTCGCTGCTGGGCCTCGACGTCGTCGAGGCCGCCCGCATGGCCAGCGAATATCCGGCGGACTTTCTCGGCTTGGGAGGCGAACTCGGGCGCATCGCACCCGGCTACCGCGCGAATCTGGTGCTGATGGACGACGAATTACGGGTACGGAAGACCTGGCTCGAGGGCCATGAGAGCTAGGCTCCAAGGTCGGAGATGTACCGGTGCCGGTGACAGGCCTGAAGTCAGGGGTGTGCCGGTGATTTGACCCCCTTGGGCCTGCCAAGCGCCGTCAGCGCGTCGAACAAGCTGATGCTGGGATGTTTCGCACATTCGGCCAGCAATGCGGATTGAAAGGACGCCACTCTATCCGCATCGAACATTGGGCTGCCGGATCTTGCCACGGAAAAACCGAACAGCCACATCATGATGGTGTTCGCGCTCTCCGGATCGGTGCGCGCGAATTCAACGTGCCGCGATGCGAACGCCGCGCATTCAATGTTGGTGAGATCCATCGGGTTTTTGGCTGACGGCTTGACGACAGCCAGAGCATCCAGCAGGCTTTCATTGGGATTGCTCTTGCACTCGCCATCGAGCGCGAACCCGAAGGGCGCCAGCGCATCCGGGTACATGACATGCGCTCCGGACTTTGCCATCGAATAGCCGAACAACCACATCACCGTATTGATGGAGTCCGCCGTTGGGTTCGTGGCGGCGGCCGGCAGAACCTCGCTTTCATATTTCCCGCAGGTCAGCGTGGCGAGATTGAGATCGGTCGCGCGGCTCATGCAGGGCAACAGGCAGTGCGCAAGGGCGAACGCGGCGATGAATTTCATGCGGGAATCTCGTGCGTCAAGACAAGCTAATGGGCCGTAACGGCACTATGACCCGGCATCCCGGCAACAAGTTCTGTGCGCAGCGTCATCTCGCCGCCGCGCCCGATAAAATGCTAACCTTGCGCCCACCGGGTTTCGGAAAAAGCGCGCATGTCGACGCCAATTGAGCCGCCCGTGCTCCCCGACGACGAAGCGCAGGCGGCGATCCTGCTCATCCAACGCTTGAGCGGCAAGCTGGGCACGGTCGGCCTCGACGCGAACGACGCCGCCAGCCACCTCAACGACGTCGCGCAGCAGTTCGAGCGCCAGGAGAAGCAATTTCAGCGCCTGCGCGCCAGTGCCGTCGCCATGGTCGATGCCAACAAACAGATTGATCACGCGACCGCGACGGCGCACGCGACCGCCGAATCCGCCCGCGCCGCCCTGGAGACATCGCGCCTGACCATCGGTCAGGCGATCGCGCGCGTCGCGACGCTGATCGATGCGGTCGAGCGGATCGAGCGCCGCCTCGGCGAGATCAAGGGGTCGCTCGACGAGGTTGCCGGCGTTTCCGGCACGATCGAGGAAATCGCGCGCCGGAGCAATTTGCTCGCGCTCAACGCCGCCATCGAGGCCGCGCATGCCGGCGCGGCGGGCCGCGGCTTTGCGGTGGTGGCGGGCGAGGTCAAGGTGCTCGCCGCCCAGACGCGCGCGGCGACGCAGATGATCGGCAAGACGGTCGGCACGCTCTCCGGCCAGATCGCCACGCTCATCGCCGAATCCACCGGCGCGGCCGCGGACGCCGTGGCAACGCGCGACGGTACGCGGCACATCGAAGACACCGTCGCCGGCGTCGGCAAGAGTTTCGCGACCCTGACCACGTTGAGCGGCACGGTGGCCACCACGGCGCGCGGCAACCTCGACCAATGCGACAAGCTCATCGCCGAACTCGACGCGCTCGACGGCGGGGTGGCCGGCGCCTCGAAGAATCTTCGGGCAGCGGATACCGAAGTCACGAACCTGCTGGGCAAGCTCGAGGATATCGTCGACGCGGTGGCGACGAATCGCGTCCGCACCGCCGATACGCCCTACCTCGACGCCATCCGCAGCATTGCCGCCGAAGTCGCGTCCACGTTCGAAGCGGCGATCGCCGGCGGCGAGTTGACGCTCGACGACCTGTTCGACGACCGCTACGTTGAGATTCCCAATACCAACCCGCAGCAATTCATGGCGCGCTACACGGCGGCAGCCGACCGATTGCTGACGCCGATCCAGGAGCGCGCGCTCAAGCAGCTGCCGCACGTGCAGTTCTGCCGCTGCATCGACCGCAATTGCTACGTCGCGACGCACAACCTGTATTGTTCGAAGCCGCAGACCTCCGACCCTAAGTGGAACGACACCAACAGCCGCAATCGCCGCTTCTTCAAGCATCGCGCCATGCTGGTCGCCGCGCGCAGCGAAAAGCCCGTGCAACTGCAGACCATGCGCCGCGACATGGGCGGCGGAAAATTCGTCATGATGAAGACCGCCGGCGCGCCGGTGCGGATCGGCGGGCGGCACTGGGGCGCCGCATCGATCGCCTACATCCTGCCTTAGCGCATTGATCGCGGGCCGCGGCGAGACGTCTCGGCCGGCGACTTCACGCCTCGGCCTTCGACGGCAAAATCCGTTTCACCAGAAAGGTGAAGCGTCCCGATTTGACCCAATGCCGTGCCGCGTGGATGTCCGGCGCGAAGTACCGGTCGGCCGCATAGTAGGGCACGTCGCCGCGAATGCCGGCGTGCACGTGCTCGAGGCTTTCGGAAGAACGGGCGGGCCGATGAAAGTCGATGCCCTGCGCCGCGGCCAGTAATTCAATGCCCACCACGGTTGCGGCGTTGTCGACCATCGACCCTAAGCGGCGCGCGCCATGAGTCGCCATGCTGACATGGTCTTCTTGATTGGCGGAGGTCGGAATCGAATCGACGCTGCATGGCGCGGCCAGGGTCTTGTTCTCCGACACCAGAGCCGCCGCCGTGACTTGCGCAATCATGAAACCGGAATTCACGCCGCTGTTTTCCACCAGGAACGCGGGCAGACCGCTCATCTTCGGATCCACCAGGACGGCCACTCGGCGCTCGGCCATGCTGCCGATTTCCGCCAGCGCGAGCGCCAGCGTATCGGCCGCGAATGCCACCGGTTCGGCATGAAAGTTGCCGCCCGACAAGACGTCCCCGGCGTCGACGAACAGCAGCGGATTGTCGGTGACGGCATTGGCCTCCAGCCGGAGCGTCACGCTGCAATTGCGAATCAAGTCCAGACAGGCGCCCATCACTTGCGGCTGACAGCGGAAGGAATACGGGTCTTGCACGCGCGTGCAGTCCAGATGCGAGGCCCGGATGGCGCTGCCGGCGATCAAATCCCGGTATTCGCGCGCGACGGCGATCTGCCCGGGTTGACCCCGCACTTGGTGGATGCGCTCATCGAACGGCGCGTCGCTGCCCTTCAAGGCGTCCACCGACATGGCGCCGGCGACGACGGCAGCGGCAAACACATCTTCGGCGCCGAACAGTCCGGCGAGCGCGAGCGCCGTGGACACCTGAGTGCCGTTGATCAGCGCCAGGCCCTCCTTGGCGCGCAATTTGAGGGGTTTGAGTCCGGCCAGACCCAGGCCCTCGGCGGCGGGCAGCGTGGCGCCGCGGACGCGCACCTGGCCGATGCCGAGCAGTACCGTGCTCAAGTGTGCCAGGGGCGCCAGATCTCCGGACGCACCCACCGAACCCTGTGCGGGAATGACCGGATAAACCTCATGCTCCAGCAACTTTGCTAAGGCGTCGATCACGGCCATCGTGATGCCGGAGTGCCCGCGCGCCAGCGCGTTGATCTTGAGGGCCAGGATCAGGCGGACGACGGCGTCGGGCAGCGCATCGCCTACTCCGGCGGCATGTGACAGCAAGAGATTGCGCTGTAGCAGGTCAAGTTGTTCGGCCGGTATGCGGGTCTGGGCCAACAGACCGAACCCCGTGTTGATGCCGTACGCGGCATCGCCGAGGGCGATGATTTTCTCCACCAGGGAGCCGGCGACCGCAATGCGGCCGCGGTCGTGCGCGGAGAGCCGCAGCGCGACGGGCTGCTCGTAGATGCGCCGCAGCGTCGCCAGGTCGAGCTCGCCGGCGCGGATCTCCAAGACCTGCGCCACTACGGATGCTCGATCATCGGCAATTTCAACCCCTGCTCGCGGGCGCAGGCAATCGCGACGTCGTAACCGGCGTCGGCGTGGCGCATGACTCCCGTGCCGGGATCATTCCACAGCACGCGGCGAATTCGCTTGGCCGCGGCTTCGCTGCCGTCGCAAACGATGACCACTCCCGCGTGCTGGGAGTAGCCCATGCCGACCCCGCCGCCGTGATGGATCGATACCCAGGTGGCGCCGCTGGCCGTGTTCAACAGCGCATTGAGCAAGGGCCAGTCGGAGACCGCGTCGGAGCCATCCTTCATCGATTCGGTCTCGCGGTTGGGACTGGCCACGGAGCCCGAGTCCAAGTGGTCGCGGCCGATCACGATGGGCGCTTTGAGCTCGCCGCTCTTCACCATGTCATTGAAGGCCAGACCTAGGCGGTGGCGCTGTCCCAGGCCCACCCAACAAATGCGCGCCGGCAATCCCTGGAACTGAATCTGCGAGCGCGCCATATCGAGCCAGTGGTGCAGGTGAGGATCGTCCGGGATCAGCTCCTTCACCTTCGCGTCGGTCTTGTAAATGTCCTCGGGATCGCCGGAGAGCGCGACCCAGCGGAACGGTCCGATGCCGCGGCAGAACAGGGGACGGATATATTCCGGGACGAAACCCGGGAAATCGAAGGCGTGCGCGACGCCCGCGTCGAAGGCGACCTGTCTGATGTTGTTGCCGTAGTCGAACACCGGCAGACCCATGCTCTTGAAGCGCAGCATGTACTCGACATGCCGGGCCATCGACAGCGTCGCGGCCGCCGCGGTGCCGGGAGGATCGGCCGCGCGCCGCTCGTCCCATTGATCCACCGTCCACCCCTGCGGCAGATAGCCGTTGACCGGGTCGTGCGCGGAGGTTTGATCGGTCAGGGCGTCCGGCCGGATCCCCCGCTCGAGCAGCGTGTGCAGCACGTCGACGATGTTGCCGAGGAGCGCCACCGAAATCGGCTTGGCATTCTTCTTGGCCGTCTCGAGCATAGCGAGGGCGTCGTCCAAGTTGCGCGCCTGCGCGTCGACATAGCGGGTTTCCAAACGCTTGTCGATGCGGCTTTGGCGGCATTCGACCGCCAGCATGTTGAAACCGGCCATGGTGGCCGCCAGCGGCTGCGCGCCGCCCATGCCGCCAAGACCGGCTGTGAGTATCCACTTGCCCTGGGGCTTGCCGCTGAAGTGGCGGCGGCCCATTTCGGCGAACGTTTCGTAGGTGCCTTGCACGATGCCCTGGCTGCCGATGTAGATCCAGGAGCCCGCAGTCATCTGACCGAACATGGCAAGACCCTTGCGGTCCAGCTCATTGAAGTGCTCCCAGGTCGCCCAATGAGGCACCAGATTGGAATTGGCGATCAGCACTCGCGGCGCGTCCGGATGCGTCGGGAACACGCCCACCGGCTTGCCGGACTGCACCAGCAAGGTCTCCTCCTCGGTCAGCGTCTTCAGCGTTTCGACGATGCGGTCGTAGCAATTCCAGTCGCGGGCGGCGCGGCCGATGCCGCCGTACACCACGAGCTCTGCGGGATTCTCGGCGACTTCCGGATCCAGATTGTTCATCAGCATGCGCAGCGGCGCTTCGGTCATCCAGGTGCGCGCGCTCAAAGTGTTGCCGCGCGCCGCGCGGATGATTCTGGGTTTCAATGGAGCCAGCATGGTGTTTTCCTTCAGGGGCGGAAGCGCCCCGACATTTCGTATCGGGAACCGGGGTAGTAGAGGCGGGCCACCGAGGCAATTTGCCCGGCAGTCCAGGTGCGTCGAATCATCAAAAGACAGGGTTCATCGCGCTTCATTCCCAGGAGCTTGCGCGTGCGCTCATCCGGCATCACCGCCCGCAGCAGGTGTTCGGCCTCCTGAAGCGGGGCGACTTTGATGAGATAGTCGGTCGGAGTGGTTTGATTGAAATCCACTTTCAAGTAATCGGGCGCGAGCTTGGGCAGAACGTAGCGGTCTTCGAGCTGGATGGGACGGTCGTTCTCGAAGTGCACGATGACGGAGCAGTACAATTCACTGCGCGGCGCAATACCGAAATCCTCCGCAAGTTCCGCCACCGCGCGAACCCGCTCCAGGGACACGATCTCGGCGCGGTGCACATGGCCTCTGCGGCGGATCTCGTCGGCGATGCTGCGAATTTCGAGGGGATGCGCGTGGGCTTGGTTGTCGGCGACGAAGCTGCCGACCCCGGCGATGCGCACCAAAACGCCTTCGTCGCGCAATTCGCGCAGCGCCCGGTTGGCGGTCATGCGCGACACGCCGAAGGACTTGACGATGTCGTTTTCGGACGGCACACGCGCCGAAGTGCCCCACTTGCCGGAACCGATATTGTCGAGGATATGCCGCTTCACCTGTAAATACAGCGGCTGCGTCGTCGCGTTGCTCCTGTCCATGGTGCGAAGACTAAGCTGTATAGACAGGTACAGTCAACCTATTTTTACTCGGACAAGGCCAGCCGCCGCATCAAGCCGGCAAAGCGCGGCTGCAATTCGTCTTCGACGGCGTGCCGCCGGCCCTTGATCACCCAACGGCCCGCCACCATGACATCGCGGATGGCCGCGTCTCCGCCGGCGAACACCAAATGGTCCAAGGCGGTGTCCGCCGCCGCGCCCACCATGGACGGATGCGCGGCGTCCAGCACCAGCCAGTCGGCGCGACGCCCCACCTCGATCGCGCCCGCCGGCTGGCCAATGGCCTGCGCGCCGTGCTGCGCGGCGTCACGCCACAGGCGGGTTCCCACATGCGGCTCAGGCTTAGTGGCGAGCACCGCGCGCCCCTTCTTGCGCAGCCGCTGTTGATATTCCATCCAGCGCAATTCCTCCGCGGGACTCACCGTGGCCTGACTGTCGGAGCCCACACACACGCGCCCGCCCGCTTTGAAAAAACGGGTGGTGTCGAAGAACCCGTCACCGAGATTGGCTTCGGTGCTGATGGAGACACAGACGATGGCGGCGGCGGCGGCCAGACCCGTGAGTTCCGCCGCCGTGGCATGGGTGGCGTGCACCAGGCACCAGTGCGGGGTCAGCAATCCTGATTCCAGCAAGAGCTCGATGGGCCGCCGTCCGGTTTCCTGCTTGCAGGACTTCACTTCGCGCAGTTGCTCGGCAACATGTATGTGCACCGGCAGCGTGGCATCGAGGCCGCGCAGCTGCACCGCCGCTTCGCGCAGGTGGCCGAGGGGGACCGCGCGCAAACTGTGAAATGCGGCCCCGGTGCGCGTCGAGCGCTGCGAGTGTTGACGGGCGAGCCGCTCCTGGGCGAGCCGTTCCTCAATTGCACGCAGGAATGCATCCGTGTCCATGGCGAAGCGAGCTTGCTCGCGCTTCAACGGCTTGCCGCCGAAGTCACTGGTCTGGTACAGCGTCGGCAGAAAGGTGAGGCCGATGCCGGCGATCTCTGCGGCATTGCCGATCGCTTCCCACAGGCCGTTCGTGCCGGGATACGGAGCGCCATTCTTCTGGCGGTGCAGATAATGGAATTCCGCGACGGAGGTGTAGCCCGCTTTGAGCATTTCCACGAACAATTGCGTTGCCAGGATTTGCAATTCTTCGGGCTCGATCCGATTGGCGAGCTGGTACATGGCCTGGCGCCAGGTCCAGAAACTGTCGCGCGCCGACAGACGGTATTCGGTGTTCCCTGCCATGGCGCGCTGGAAGGCGTGACTGTGCGCATTCGGCATGCCTGGGACGGCGACCCCCTTGACTCGCTCCGCGACGAAGGTCGATGCGCCGATCGTGGCGCTGGTGTCGACGCGAGTGATGATTCCATCGTCGGCCACCGTGACGGTGCACTCGCGGGCCCAGCCTTGCGGTAGGAGGGCGGATTCCAGTTGGTATTGCTTCATCTTGACCGCGGGGGTGTGGATTGTCGTTAGGCCCAAAGGCACTCAACGCCGGCCGCTTTTCCTATTTCAGGGTCGCGAGTGATCAGCGGCAGGTCGAGTGCAACCGCAGTCGCCGCAATCAAGCGGTCGCCGCGCTCCCCAATCGTATAGAGTCGTTGGGCGATGTACACAATCTCGGCCGTGAGCGCAGCTTCGTGATAGTTGCCGCTGGCAAAGGCAGCGCGCGCCCATTCCTCAAACGGCACCGCGGTGCTGATCGTGATACGGCCCCGGTGACAGGCTTCTCCAAGCTCTACCAGAACGGTGGTTGGAACATAGATCGAACAGCGCCCCTCACCGGCGCGTTCAAAAATGCGCTTCGCGGCTCTACCCAGTCGCCTGACGTTGCCGCTCGCGGCCCAGATCAGCGAGTATGTATCGGTAACGGCGAGGGGAGCATCCTTCTCGTCCACGCGACTATTTTCCCAGCGACACCAACTTTTTCTCCCACCGTGCATTGGCTTCGGCGCGAATGTCGGCCAGCGGATCCTCCACTTCTGCTGCGATTCGCAGGCTTCCGATCAGCTTGAAGTCCGATGCCGATTTCATATTTCCGGACTCGATGTTCCGCAAGCGTTTGGCCGCCGCTTCCAGATCGTTGAGATACGACTCGCCGATCAACACGGCATGGTTATCACTGCCACGGCTTTTGATAATGACTTTGCGCCCACGATGACCCGTGACTGTTTCGAACAGGGTGAAGAACTTTTGTCGAGCGGTGGAAATGGTGAACACTGGCGGGGCCATGGATTCTTCCAGATATGTACAAGTGACTTGTACATTATAGATCGGCAATCCAGCGACGGCAAGCTGATGCCGGGGGAAAGCTGCAAGCCCTAAGATCATGGATTGGGAATCTTTGCGGCGGCAGGGGCGGATTCCAGTTGGTATTGTTTCATCTTGACTGTAGCTGCGCGGAGAGCCTAGCTTGATGCATCGTTCGTGCAGCGGCAATCACGGCTACGGCGGATCAACAAGTGCAGAATTTTCCGGACGAGGAGTGGGACAGCGTTTGGATCGGCGCGAACATGGCCACGATGGTCGCCGGTGCGCAGCCCTACGGCAGCCTCAAGAATGCCGCGCTGGCGGTGAAAGGCGAGCGTATTGCATGGATCGGACCCGCCGCCGACGCCAGGCTCAAGGCCGCGGCCTTGGGCGTCCCCGTTCAGGACGCCCCGGGGTCCTGGATGACCCCTGGATTGATCGATTGCCATACGCACCTGGTGTATGGCGGTAATCGGGTCGAGGAATTCGAACGGCGGCTCTGCGGGGTCTCCTACGAAGACATCGCGCGCGCCGGGGGCGGAATCCAATCGACCGTGGCGGCAACGCGGGCGGCGACTCACGCGGAGCTGCATGCGTCGGCCGCCATTCGCGCCCGAAGCCTGATGGCGGAGGGAGTCACCACCATCGAGGTGAAGTCGGGATACGGGCTCGAACTCGCCGCGGAGCGCCGCCTGCTCGAGGTGGCGCGGGATCTGGGCGCGGAACTGCCGGTCTCGATCCAGAAGACATTTCTCGGCCTGCACGCGCTGCCGCCGGAATTCGCCGCCGATCGACAAGCGTTCGTGGACAGGGTCTGCGGACCCTGGCTGGAGACGCTCGCCGCCGCAGGACTGGTGGACGCGGTCGACGCGTTCTGCGAGAACATCGCGTTTTCGCTGGCGGAAACCGAGCGCCTGTTGCGGGCCGCGAAGCGGCTGGGATTGCCCGCGCACGTGCACGCGGGCCAACTGAGCGACATGGGTGCGGCGGAATTGGCCGCGCAATGGGGCGCACTGTCCGCGGACCATCTGGAATACCTGAGCGCGGCCGGCGCCCGCGCGCTCGCTGCCTCGGGCACGGTCGCCGTGCTGCTGCCCACCGCGTATTTCACTCTGCGGCAGACGACGCCTCCTCCCATCGCGCTGCTGCGGGAAGCGGGCACGGCGCTCGCGGTTGCGACCGACTGCAATCCCGGCAGCTCACCCTGCACCTCGATCCTGCTCGCGCTCAACATGGCCTGCACGTTGTTCGGCTTGACTCCGGAAGAAGCGCTGAGCGGCGCCACGCGGCAGGCCGCGCGAGCCTTGGGGAAGCAGGATGACATCGGCACCCTCGAGGCGGGAAAGCGCGCCGACCTCGCGTTCTGGCGCATCGAGAGTCCCGCGGAGCTGTGCTACGGCATGGGCGCGAACCCCTGCGTCGGCGTGTTGCATCGGGGACAATTAAGGCCGCGCGCCCGCTGAAATCGGCGGCGTGAGCCGGATTGTTTTCCGCCAATGTACGTGACACCACGCGCCCCGTCGGGGTATACGTCAAAGCGGCGCCACTGCGCCGTTTGCGCTGTAAAAATGGTGGGTTCTTATGAAGATATTGAGCATTTTCATCATGGGCTGCGCGGCATTGGCAGCGGCAGGCGAGGCGGCGGCCCCGAACGCGGCTCCGAAGCCATCGGGGGCGCATGAATACGTGTATGTCCAGGCCTCAATGTCCAAGGACATCTACGTGGTGGACGCTGAAACCTTCGAGGTCTCCGGACATATCGTCGTCGGTGATTTTACCGATGACGTGATTGGCTCTCCCGATGGGCGAGTCGCTTTCGGCAACGCGCAGATCTGGGCGGGAAACCCGCTGAGTTGGCAGGCGAATGAAGCCGGAAAAGTATTCGCGCTCGATACCGCGAACGACAAAGTCATTTGGTCGACCTTTGTCGAGGGCTCGCCGCATCACCTCGCGGTGAGCCCTGATGGCACTCGTCTGTACGTACCGCTGTACAACCGCTACTACTTGCTCGTCCTGGATGCTCGCTCAGGCCAGGTCATCGATCGATGGCATACGAGTCTGGGCAACCATAGCCTGAAGATCACCAAAGACGGAACCAAGCTGTTTGTCGGCAACATGTCCAGCAATGTGATCTGGGAGTACGACACGCGAACCGGTCGAATTCTCAAGCGATTTCCGGCGGGAGAGGCGGTGCGCCCCTTGCAATTGGACGCCGACGAGACTCACATCATCTATCAATTGTCGCGGTTCCACGGCTTCAAAGTGCGAGAAATCGCCACGGGGGTAGTCAACAAGACGGTGGACCTCCCGAGCCTCCCCGCCGGCGTCGAGATTCCCGACTCCTATCCCTATACGGTGGATCATGGTCTGGCCATCACGCCCGACAACACCATGCTTCTGGCGGCGGGCTCCATCGCGGGATACGTCGCCGTCTACGGTTTGCCCGATTTCAAACTGTTGGGGACAATCACGGTGGGCGAGGATCCGAACTGGATCGCAGTCCGCGGAGATTCCAAGGTTGCCTTCGTCAGCAATCGAGCGTCGAATTCACTATCGGTACTCGACTTGACGAAGCTCAAGGAGATCCGGCAGATTCCACTGGGGAAGATGCCGTCCCGGCTCAGCGTCGTCAGAGTGCCTCAGCGAAGCTGACATCCCGCCGGCTGCCACCCACCTCACTCATGAACAGGCGCCAAGTCATCATTGCCGGAGGGTTGGGCCTGAGCCGGACGGTTCGCGCCGTTCGCGCAGATGAGGACGTGCGTATCGCTCGCTTCGAGGAACCCTTGGACGTCGCAGACATCCCAGTCGGTGGCTGGTGTCTGCTGCTGATTGACGGCGCCGCCATTTATATTCGCCGTCGCACCCAGGTTGAGATCAGCGCGGTGCGCAATGAATCGATCTCGACATTGCCGGACCCCGCCCGGGACGAGGAACGAGTCATTGATCCTGAATGGCTCGTCGTATCAGGGGAGTGCACGCACGCGGCTTGTAGAGTCGTCGCAGGCCAAGGGAGCTATCAAGGCTGGGAATGCTTTTGCCATGGGTCGCAATTCGATTTGTCCGGACGGGTGCGCCACGGTCCCGCCAAAAGGAACCTCGCAGTGATCGCTTACGAAAAGATTGGTCCGCAAACGCTGTTGCTACACGCACCGTTGCGCACGGCGCTGCGCCCGTCGCAATCGCAGACTGCCGCCGCGGCCGTGCCGCGGCCATTGGGAGGTCGAACGTGAGAATCCTGATCGTGGAAGACGATGGCGAAACCGCAGAACTCATTGCCAGCGGTCTCGCTGAAGAAGGCCATGAAATCGAACTCGCCCTCGACGGCCTCGACGGCTTGGCGCGCGCTCGGCGCAAGACCGCCGATTTGCTGATCATCGATCGCATGCTGCCCAATCTGGACGGTCTATCACTGGTGGCGAAATTGCGTGCCGACCGCGACGAAACCCCGGTGCTGTTCCTGACCGCCATGTCGCGACTGCACGATCGCGTAACGGGTCTTGAAGCGGGCGGCGACGACTACTTGGTCAAGCCCTTCGAATTTGCCGAACTGGTGGCGCGAGTGGCCGCACTGGGCCGGCGCCCGCGACGCATGTTGGTCGAAACCACGTTGAAGGCTGCGGACCTGGAGCTCGATCTATTGACGCGAAGAGTCAGGCGCGCGGGTCGCGAAATTCTGCTGCAGCCCCGCGAATTCCGCATTCTCGAGTACCTGGTTCGCAACCAAAACAACACGGTGACCCGCACCATGCTTTTGGAGAATGTTTGGGAGTATCACTTCGATCCGAGAACCAACATCGTGGAATCGCATTTGAGCCGTCTGCGCACAAAAGTGGACAAGGGCTTTACGCCCGAGCTGATTCACACCATTCGCGGCACCGGGTATTGCCTGCGTGTTCACAACTAAGATTTTGCGGACATCCAGCTTCCGGCTGACGATGTTGTTCGCGGCGTTCTTTTGTGCCGCCGTCCTGTTGCTGTTCGGCATAACGTATATCTACGCCACCAAGTACGCGACGCAGGGTGAAATCGCGGAAATCGAAGTCGAATTCGCCAGGATGATCGAGGAGGCCCGCATTTCGCAGTACGCCGCGCTTCCGGACATGATCGCGAAGCGGTTGCGGGAACGCGGATCTGAACATAGCTTTTACCTGCTGCAAGATCGCTCCGGACACAAGCTCGCCGGC
>Ga0210408_10001458_pt1 | contig 24856 bp, 27 predicted proteins | sample IncBWH4MmetaG_FD_155471 | JGI IMG/M metagenome (GOLD analysis project Ga0210408, IMG submission 155471) | Forest soil microbial communities from Barre Woods Harvard Forest LTER site, Petersham, Massachusetts, United States - Inc-BW-H-4-M | ecosystem: Environmental > Terrestrial > Soil >...
GGAGATCCCGTCGATCTCCGATCGGTACGGACGCAAGGGCGAAGGCATGGTGGTGTCATGTCGAGCCCGAGGACAAAGCTCCGCGAAGGCCATCGGACGCATCCAGACGTGCGGGCCTTGCGGGATAGGCCCTAAAGCTGGGGAGCTCGACCTCGATTCGCGCGCCACCCTCGGGGGAGCGCCCCGCGGCGACTCGCCCGCCGTGCGCCTCGACGATCGCGCGCACGATCGCCAACCCGAGGCCGGCGCCCCCCGATGGGCGATCACGGGCGGCGTCGGTGCGGTAGAAGCGGTCGAAGATACGCTCGCGCTGAGCGCGCGGGATACCGGGACCGTCGTCCTCCACCACGAACCGGATGCGTCCCGTCGGAGCGGTCTCGACCAGCATACGCACGACACCGCGCTCGGCAACGGTGTGGTCGATCGCGTTGCCGATCAGATTGCGCAATGCCTGCGCGAGACGGTCCGGGTCGGCGCGCAGAGCGCCTCGCGGGACCGGACCGAGCTCGAAGCGGCGTACGGCGAGCAGGCTCATCCCATCCCAGAGCTCGTCGACGAATGCCCTCAGCTCGATCGGCTCTGTGCGCAGAAACTGCGTCTGCTCGGCCTTGGCCAGCAGCAGCAGATCGTCCACGAGTCGACTGATCCGCGCTATCTCAGCCTGCACGAGACGCTCCACTCGGCGCACCTCCGCGCCCGGAGGGCCTGCCTGCGCAGCGAGCACTTCCAGCTGACCGCGGATCACGGTCAGCGGCGTGCGCAGCTCGTGCGAGGCGTCGGCCACGAACGCCTGCTGGCCGGCAAACGCATCGGTGAGACGGTCGAGCATGTGGTTGAACGCGTCGGCGAGCACCCTCACCTCTTCGCCCAGACCGTCCAGGCCGTGGATGCGTGGATGCAGATCGCCGGCGTCCACCCGCGCTGCCACCGCGGCCATCCTGCGCAACGGACGCGACAGGCGCACACCGATCAGATAGGCGCCGATCAGAGCGCCGACGAGCGCGAGCAGGCCGGCGAGGATGAATGCGCGCGCGACTCCCCTCTGGGCGTGCGCGACATTCGCAAGCGACTCACCCGCGCCGATCGTGACGCTTGGCCCGCCGGGAATGTGCACCACACGCTTGAGCAGGCGCAGATTGCCCACGTCGGGTAGGACCAACGTGACGTAGCCATCGCGGGCGGCGAGCATCTGCACGGAGAGACGATTCTCCTGAGCCTGCGCCGGCCGCGTCTCGCTGTTGTCCGGCTGGGAGCGCGTGAACAGCTCGGGGCGGTTGGTGCTCGTGCCGGCGCCCGGAACGATCGCGAACAGGAATGTGGAGCTCGCCCGAAACGGCTGGTTGTGCACGTAACCAGCGGCCGCCTGCGCCACACGCACGGGCGCACGCTCATGCGAGATCGCGAGATTGTGGGCGAGCTCGGCGGCATCGCCTTCGAGCTCCTGGTCGACCTGCCGGCGCAGCTGAGTGCCGGTACCGCGATAGACGGCCACAAACGTGATCCCCGTGCAGACCAGCATGACCACCGCGATCCATCCCGCCAAGCGCCAGCGCAGCCCAGCGGGGGCGATCCGTGCGAGCGCCGGCGGCAACGCCATTCGCTCAGGCGGCGCCGCCGCCGAGGCGATAGCCGACGGCGCGCACCGTGAAGATCGGCGCCGGGTCCTCGCCGCGGCCGAGCTTGCGGCGCAGGTAGCCGATGTACACGTCCACGACGTTCGTCGCCGGGTCGTGCTCGTAACCCCATACCGCGCTCAGGATCTGCTCGCGCGAGAGCACCTGCCCGCAGTGGCGCAGCAGGTAGACCAGCAGCTCGAACTCGGTGCTCGACAGCTGCACGGAGGCGTCACCGCGACGGACTTTGCGGGTGAGCAGATTCGCTTCGATGTCCGCGCCGCGCAGCGTCGTCGCGGACGTCTGCGCGACCACGCGCAGCTGCGCGCGCACGCGCGCCAGCAGCTCCGCGAGCGAGAACGGCTTGACCAGATAGTCGACGGCGCCGGCGTCCAGGCCGGCGACACGATCCTCGATCTCCCCGCGAGCCGTCAGCACGATCACCGGCACCTCCGGTTTGGCGCGGCGCACCGAGGCGAGCACCTCCAGACCGTCGCGGCGCGGCAGCATCAGATCGAGCACGATCGCGTCGAAGCTGCCCGCCAGGGCCAGCCGTTCCCCCTCGATTCCGTCCGGCGCCGCCTCCACCGCGAAGCCGTCGGCCTCGAATCCACGGCGCACGAAATCGACGATTCCCGGCTCGTCCTCGACCAGCAGGATCCGCGCGGGTGCGCCGCCGCCGGCGTCACCGACAGGCTCGCCCACACGCCCCTCGACCCCTCCGGGCGCGGCGCTGTCGAGGTCGCGTCGCTCAGCGGCGGCGCGCTCGGGCGCATGCGCGCCACCGCCGCCGGGGCTCGCATCCACAAGCTTGGGCATTGCTCAAGGATAGGCGCCGCAGCGCAGGCGTCTTTTCAAAGCGAGCATTCAGGTGCCGTAGGGCGACCTCGTCAGGCGATCAGGAGCTACGGCCAGTCGATCCGCTCTGCCAGCTCAGCCGGCCCAAGATCGATCAGGCTGCTCCGCTGTACCTCTCGATACTCACCGTCGGTGAGCGCCAACCAGTGAACGGTGTGGTCGGCGGGATCGACGATCAGCACCTCGTCCACTTGGTGAGCGGCGTAGAACGGGAGCTTCTGCCAGCTCTCATCGCCCGGGGAGACGATCTCCACGACGAGCGCGGCAGTCGTATGCCAGACGCCGCGCGGGCGCGTCCGATGTACGCCTCCGTCCGGCACGCGGTAGTCATCGTCGGCGGCGCCGAGGTTGAACTCCGCGATCGTAGGAAACAGTCCCGCGGCTCGGGCGGGTCCATCGAGCGCCACTGCCAGTTGCTGTGAGATATCTGCGTGCTCGCCGAGCGGAGCCGGAACCATGTGCAGCACACCTTCCCATACCTCGTCGAAACGGTCCAGACCCGAGCGCCGGCGGTTCTCCTTCAGCGCCTCAAGCGCCTGTGGAGGAGGATCGAGCACCAGCGTGGGCATAAACGTAAGCTTAGCGCCGACACTGGCGTCGGGGGCTGACTCGTAGCCCCGGTGCGGACATGTTGTGGAATGCGCATCGGTCCGCCAGCCTTCACAGCCCCGCCGCGTGCACCGCGGCCAGCCCCGCCCACTCGCCGTAGGGCGCGAACAGCTCGCGCACCTGCTCTTCGCTGGCCCGCGCCCGCGGGTCGCCGCCGCTGAGGGCGCGCCCGACGAGCTTCAGCAGCCCCAGGTCGCCCGCCGGCAGCTGGTCGTAGCGACCCTGCCCGCGCAGCGCGAGCATCTCCACCGTCCACGCGCCGATGCCCGGGATCGCGCGCAGCCGCCCCCAGCCGCGCTCGAGCTCATCGCCGTGCAGATCCACGCGCCCGCCGGCCACCTCGCGCGCGGCTCTTATCAGCGCGATCGCGCGCGCGCCGGCCAGATCGCAGGACTCCAGCATCGCCGGCGCGGCCTCGCCCAGCGTCGTGGCACTCGGCAGATCGCGCAGCCCGCTCGCCCACTCCTCGGCTCCCGGACCGCTCCAGCGCCGCCCGAGCTTTGCCACCAGCCTGCCCTGAATCGCCGCCGCGCGCTCGTACTCGATCAGCTGTTCGCACACGGCCCACACGAGCGCCTCCCACGGCTCGGGCCTGCGCCCCACCCGCAGCCACGGACGCCGCCGCAGCGAGCCCCCGATCAGCGGATCTCCTTTGAAGCGCACATGGAACTCGCGCAGATCGTCATCGACTCCGAGCGCGAACCGCATCCGCGCGATGCCGCGCGACGCGCTCTCCCTCCTCTGCGCGCGCGCGCCGAACACCACGCGCTCCGGCGCGATCTGCGCGACGCGCACCGCGACGGGCTCTCCCTGCTCATCGTGCAGGAGCCGTTCGATCACGCCCCCGCGCCGGCGCGTCACGCCGTCCCTGCCGAGTCGCCGCGGCAGCCGGAACGGGCCGGGCGGGCGAACCTCCGCCCGCAGCTCGACGCACCCGCGCGGCGCTGTCGGTTCCACCTCCCGTGCTCGGCTCAGCGCTCGGCGCCGCCCAGCAGGTGCACGTCCACGAGCAGCGACCGAGTCCCGACGATCTTCACGGTTTCGCCCCTCCCCTTGGCCGCCTTGCGCGCGCCCCGACGCTTGGCCGGCGCCCGCGCACCGTGTCCGCGCCTGCGAGCCGCCAGCCCGACCACGGTCGCGCCCGCGACGAAGCCGCTCGCGGCGAGGACCAGCGCCTGCGTCGCCGGCGCCGCCAACCTGATCAGCCCCCCGCGCCCGACCGGCTCGGGGGCGAGCACCGGCACCGTATCCACCTCCTGCACCACCACCTCGATCGCCTGCGCTTGACTCACCCGGCCCAGTGTAGTCCCCGGCCCCGACCTCTTTTTTCGCCCCCTGGCGCCCCCGACCTCGTCTGCGGGGATGAGCCCGCTTTTGCGAGCGCTCTCATTCAGCGCACGCGAACGACCGCGGACACTTCCCGCTCGCCTCGCCGCCCGCGCGGGCTCGACCCTCCCCAGCCCGCACCCGACTCGCCCCGCGTCGGCGATCCGGTCTGGCGCGCCCGTAGCGTCTACAGCATCCGCTCGTACACCCGATAGCGACGCTTGATCTCGCCCCCCATGCCTTCCATCGCGCGGTTCATCGCCTTGTTGACCTCGAGGATCCAACCCATCTCGCCGCCCTTCTGAGGCGTGCGTTCGGCGGCGTCGAAGTGCATCTGGTAGAAGCGCGCCGCCACGCCCGTGTGCTGATACTCGGGCTTGACGCCCAGCGCGAACACCCGCACCGCGTCGATCTTGCGTTTCTCGCGCAGGGCGGTCACCCAGCCGAAGGGCAGCAGCCGCCCGTTGAGCTTTGCCAGCACCTGGTTGAAGTCAGGCAGCGTCAGCGCGGCCCCCACCACCTCGCCGGTGTCCCGTTTTTCGGCGACCATCGCCCAGTTCTCGTCGAGGACGGGTTTGAGGTCCTTGGCGTAGTGGCGGACCTCCTCCTCGTTGAGCGGCACGGAGGCCCAGTTGTTCTCCCAGGCGGCGTTGTAGACCTCCAGGAACCTCGTCACCTCCGCCTGCAGTTCCTTCTTGCGGAAGTTGCGGCAGACGACCCCGTGCTCGGCCTCGAGCCGCTCGGCGGCTTCCCAGATCGCGGGGTGAACCTGCTCGCGCTTGTCCACGTACAGGCTCCACATGTACAGGTCCATCGCCTTGGCCATGCCGATGTCCTGCTCGAAGATGCGCTGGTAGTAGGGATGGTGCCAGGGGCACAGGATGATCGGCGGGAACTCGTGCCCCTGTATCAGCAGCCCGATCTCGTCGTTGGTCGTGAAGTCCATCGGGCCCACCATCCGGTCGCGGCCGCGCTCGCGCAGCCACTCCTGCGCAGCGTCGAGCAGCGCACGGGCGGCCTCGGGGTCGTCCTCGCACTCGAACCACCCGAACAGGCCCCAATCGTTGCCCTGGAACTCGTTGAAGTTGCGATCGACGTGCGCGCTGACGCGCCCGACCGCCCGCCCGTCGCGCCAGGCCAGGAAGTACTGGACCTCGGCGTGCTCGAAGAACGGGTTCTTGCGCCGGTCCAGCCGTTTCTTCAGATCCATCAGCAATGGCGCCACCCAGTTGGGCTCGTTACGATAGAGCCGCCACGGCAGCTTGATGAACGTGTTCAGCTCGCGCTTGGTGCTCACCGGCCGGATCTCGAGTGCCATCGCGCGCCCACCCTATATGCCCACCTCGACAGACGTCTTCGCCAAGGTCCGCGGCCACGAGCGCGAACAGATCCTGCGCGCTGCGCGTGAGGCCGACGTCCTCCCCTACTTCCACGTCCTGACCTCCCCCGCGATGCCCGTGGTGGAGATGGAGGGCGCGCGGCGGATCATGCTGGGCTCAAACAACTACCTCGGCCTGACCGGCGACGAGCGCGTGATGCAAGGCGCCGAGGACGCCCTGCATCGCTACGGCACCGGGCTGACCGGCTCGCGTCCGCTGAACGGCACCACCCCGCTGCACCTCGAATTGGAGGCGGAGATCGCCGAGTGGCTGGGCAGCGAGGACGCGCTCGTGTTCACCACCGGCCACCAGGCCAACCTCGGCACGCTCGGCACGATCCTCGGGGTCGGCGACACCGTGATCGCCGACTCCGGCGACCACGCCTCGATCCTCGACGGCTGCCTGCTCTCGCGCGCGAAGCTGCGCCCCTTCCGCCACAACCGCATGGAGAAGCTGGAGAAGATGCTCCTGCGCGCACAGGGCGACGGCGGCGGCGTGCTCGTCGTCGTGGACGGGGTCTTCTCGATGGAGGGCGACATCGCGCCGCTGAGCGAGATCTGCGAGCTCTGCGAGCGCCACGGAGCGCGGCTGATGATCGACGAGGCCCACGGCGCCGGCGTGCTCGGCGCCCGCGGGGCCGGCACCACCGAGCTGCTCGGGCTCGAGGACCGAGTGGACCTGCGCGTCGGCACCTTCTCCAAGTCGCTTGCCTCCTGCGGCGGCTTCGTCGCCGGACCCGCGGAGGTGATCGAGTACCTGCGCTACCACTCCCGCGCCTTCATCTTCACCGCCTCCGCCGTCCCCGCCGCTCTCGGCGCCGCGTTGGCGGCGTTGCGCGTGCTGCGCTCCCCCGACGGCGCTCGGATGCTCGCACAGGTGCTGGAGAACGCCTGGCGCCTGCGCGACGGCCTGCACGAGCTCGGCTTCGCTGTGGTCGCCCCCCAACCGCTGCCCACGAGCGCGAGCGTCGCCTCGGCGCCCGGCGTGCGCCCCGACGCCGCGGGCGCCCCCACGATCGTGACCCCGATCGTGCCCGTGCTCGTGGGCGACGACTGGAAGGCCGCGCTGCTGTGGCGCGCGCTGTATGACGGCGGCGTGTTCGTCAACACCGCGCTGCACCCCGCGGTGCCCCCGGGCGGGGCGCTGCTGCGCACGAGCGTGATGGCCACCCACGACGAGCCCACCATCGACCGCGCCCTGTCTGTCTTTGCCCGCGTCAAGCGCGAGTTCGAGGCCGATCACGGCCCGCTGCCCGGTCCGGACTCCACAGCGGCTCGCGACGCGCCGGCCTGAGGATCGCGATACGCCTGCGCGGGAGGATTGGTCAGGGCGAATATCTCCGAGGCGCCCCGAGTCGGCAGCGCGGACGTAGCGCTTACCACACGTCTAAACCCCGGCTCGGGACTTGTCCAAATCTTCACAAGTGGATCGGGCGACGAAAAAGGTCGCTGCTAGCGTACGAACCGTGCGCGCGCGGTTGACCGAACGCCCCTCGCTGTCGTAGCTTCCTTGAGCGCTCTGCATGACCGTTCGGGACGAGTCCCGACGAGAACAAATCTACCGGGAGGGGTCCCCTCACGGGGGCGGTCGATATCGCTGAAACGGTTCTCCGCGACGTTGTCGCGGGCCGATGTCAGACGGTCACTGCGAGCGTGCATACGTCCAAAATCAAGTATCGAAATGTCGCCCGCCGCGTCCCAGCGGCGGCGACGGGGAGAGTCTCATCATGAACGCGACGGCGACGATCGCCCCTGCCGGTCCCCAGTACATGCGCGCCCTCGAACGCGCCAACAAGGTTCGCCTTGCCCGCGCCGATCTCAAGCGCAGAATCTCGATCGGAGAGATCGACGTCACCGACGTGCTCCTGCACTGTCCCTGGGAGGCCGACAGCATGGCCGTCGCCGACCTGCTGCTGAGCCAGCGCCGCTGGGGTCATACGCGCTGCCGCAAGTTCCTCGCCCAGCTGCCGATGTCCGAGAAGAAGACGATCGGCTCGCTGACCGACCGCCAGCGTCAGACGCTGGTCGCGATGCTGCGAGGGGTCAGGACCACGCCGCCGGAGCGTGGCCCCTGGGTAACGGACAGCCTGATGAGAGCTTGACCTGCCACCAGCCGGCGAGCATCCCGATCAGACCCATGCGCGGGCGCACTTCCCACATGCCGCAGCCGTGTTCCCCGAGATCCCGCACGGGTAGGCGCACGAACTTGTAGCTGCTCGGTTCGCGCTGCATCCGCTCCAGCAGCTCGCGCGCGCGCGTCTCCAACTCGACTCGTTCGGCGGTGGCCCGCTGCGCGCGCTGCACCCGCCCGGCGAGCTCGTCGCGCGTGCGCTCCAGCCGCTCGAGGTCCAGCAGGCACGGGGCGCCCGCGGTCCGTTCACGAAGTCCGCTCGCGCCCGCGTGGGCAGGCGGCGCAATATGCGGAAACCCATCGGCGACGATCGCCGACAGCTCACGCTCGAGCCTGGCCACCTGCGCCCGCAGCGCGCGTCTGGCGGCCTGCTCGTCCGTTCCCGAGGTCGAGACCCGATCGATGCGCTCGATGGTTAGCTGCAACTTAGATGCCACGCTCCCTGTGTGGTGCGACGACGCGTCTGCCAGCGATCTTACCAGTGCCGGCACACGACAGGCCCACTAGCGGGCTCGTTCCAAGCCGTTGGCGCAACTCCACAGAGCCTCCTCCACGTAGAGCGTCGGCACGCCCGCGACCTGCACCGCGAACAGCGTCAGCTCGCGCGTGCGCGAACCCGGCTCACAGTCGCCCGCCAGCTCCCCGAACAGCAGCCCCAGCGCGACGGTGTCGTCGGCCACGACGAGTCTCCCCGCCGGCAGCGACCACGCGTCAGAGACCCTTCCCAGCGGCTCCCCCTCGCGGCTGAGTCGCACGCCAAGCTCCCCGTGGACGGCCTGCGCGTCGAGCGCCCATACCGGCACGCCCGTATCGACCAGGGCGATCAGCAGGACGTCCTGGAGCAGACCCTCGGACAGGAACCCGCCGCGCAGCATCCGCTCCAGCACCGCCTCCTCGATCGGCGTTCGCGCGAGATCCGGGTCGAGGCCGATCTGGCGGAAGAACACCCTGTAGGCGGCGGGCACCGGTTCGCGGCGCACGCCGACCGCGCGCGCGCCCCGGTAGCGGTTGGACAGATCGCGCAGTCGCCGCTCTACGCCCGGGGGAGAGCCCCGCCTCGCGGCGCCCGCCCTCCGCAGGCGCGCGTGCGAGACCACGAGCCGCAGCTGCGGCAGCTCGTCCTCGACCTCCCGCGCGCGCCAGCCGATCCTCGGGGTCTGCTCGCCCGTCATCCCGCCGCCCGTCATCCCGCCGATGATGATGATGCCCGTCTCCCGGTCTTGCGCGCCGCCGCCGCCACCACCAGCGCGGCCACGCGCGTACGCAGCGTCAGCGGCGAAGGCGTGTCGAGCAGCGCCGGGCTCTGCACGACGCCTCCGGGCAGCACGAACGACACCTGCGGGCAGCTCGCCACCTTGTACAGGCTCGCCAGCACTCCGTCGCGATCGAAACCGACCCGCACGCTCCTCAGTCTGTGTTTGCGCATCAGCGCGAGCAACGACCTCCGTTCGCCCTTGATGGCGACCGCCGCGAAGCTCACGGCCGGAAATGCGCCCGCGAGCGTCTGCATCTCTCCGAGCACGTCCGGGCACGAGCCCGCGTCGACGAACAGCGCGAGCACCAATGGTCTGCCGCGATAGAGCTCACACACGTTCAGCGCCCCGGGCTCGCGAACCGAGCACGCCGGTATCCGGCCGGCCGCGCCTTCGTCGGCGTGCGTGGCGACGTTCACGTCTCCGCTCAGCGTGCCCAGCGCCAGCGGCGCCGCGAACGGCGGGATCGTGTGGCCCGGTTCGATGCCCCGGGCTCCGTTTGGCTTGGTCGCGATCGTGTTGATCGTGATCAGCACCAGGATCACGAGCGCCAGCAGCCCCACATAGCGCCCGTATCGCGGCTCAGGTCGGCTCATGGCGTGCACGCCGCCAGCGCAGAGGCAGTAGTGTGGGCCACCCGACTCCTACCCACGACCGCTCCGACAGCACCAGCGCCGCGGGCAGCGCGACGAGCACCCCCACGAGCGAGACGCTCAGGTCGATCAGCGTCACCAGGCCGAAGTCGCGCAACATGGCGATGTCGGAGAGCACGAGCACGCCAAAACCCATTATCGCCGTCACCCCCGAGGCGGCGACGGCCGCGCCCGTGTGGCGGTAGGTGCGCAACAGCGCCTGCACGACGTCGCTGCCCGCCAGGCGCTCCTGGCGGTGTCGCTCGGACAGCAGCACGCTGAACTCGGTGGCGATCGCGATCACGAGCGCCCCCAGCGCCAGCGACATCGGGTTCAGCGGCACCCGCACCACGAACAGGATCAGCGCCGACCAGCCGCTCGCGAGCACGATCGGCGTCAGCGGCGTCAGCGTGCGCCGGACGTCGCCCGCGAATGCGATCAGCAGCACCAGCGCGACCGCCGCCAGCCCGATCAGCAGCGTCTGCATGCGTCGCCAGGGGGAGGACCACCGCGCGTTCGCCTGCGCGGCCAGCACCGACAGTCCCACCAGCTGTGCGCTCACGCCCCTGGGTGGGTGCAGGCTTGCGCGCATCGCTTCGATCACCCGCTGCTGTTCGTCCAGGCTCATCAGCTTGATGCCGAACGCGAGCGTCGCCAACCGCCGGCCGGGAGCGATCACATCCTGGGAGAAGTACGGCGGGATCGCGTCCAGCAGGCCGTTGACTTCGGCGCTCTTCAGCTTGGACTTGGCGCCTTGGTGGTTGAACAGGTCCGGTAGCGAGAACGCAGGGCACAGCCTGGCCCTGCCGCACCCCCGGTTGGCTGTGTAACCGAACCGCTCGAGCATCGCGCTCTCGTACGCGCTCATCCATTCGATCGTCGCCGGCTGAACCACGTCGGCGCCGCTGATCGTGAGGGCGATCACGCCGCCCACTCCGCTGAGCCGCTCCAGCGTATGCAGATTCCGCAGCGAGGCCGTGTTCTGGGGAACGAGCTTTTCGATGTTGGTCTGCACCTTCGTCTGAGTGTCCAACCCCCATCCGAGCATCGCCAGCACGAGACCAGCGCCGAGCACCCGCCCCGGATGGCGCACGGCGCGGTCGAGCGCCGCCCACGATATGAACCGCGTCAACGGGTTGTCCGTGAGCAGCTCGCGCGCGCCGCGCCAGGCTGGCGCCAACGACTCGCGCGCGCGCCGCCCGGCGGACTCCGGCAGGACTCGCGCCCGGCGCCAGACCGATGCCGAGCGGACGCCGTGTGAGACACCGCGCGCGGAGTCGTTCGACGAGCCACCGGAAGAGCTCCCCGACCCGCTGCGCCCGGCCACGACCAGCGCCGCCGATCCGACGGTCAGCGCGCACGCGAACGCGATCACGATTCCGCCCGCGAGCAGCTCGCCGAACCCGCGCACCATCGGGACCGGGGAGAGCACGAGCACGAGCGTCGCCGCGGCGCTGGCGGCGACCGCCGTGGCGATCGTGGGCGCGCTCACCCGCGCCGCCTCGCGCACGGCGGCGCGGGTGCTGGGCGCCCCCGCCGCGAGGATCTCCCCGGCGCGGGACTGAAACTGGACCGCGTAGTCCACCGCCAGCCCAACCAGCACGGGCAGCACCGCGACCTGAGCCACGGTCAGGGATGAGCTGATCAGCGACAGCACACCGAACGTCAGCGCCGTGGCCAGCATCGCCACCGCCAGCGGCAGCAACCGCGGACGCCCCCGGAAGATCAGGCTCAGCGCGATCGCCATCACCACCAGCACGGCGAGCCCCAGCAGCTCGATCGAGCGACTGATCGAGCTCGTGAGATCTGAGACGATTGCCGGCTCGCCCGTCACCAGGTAGGTCTCGCCGTGCGCCAGACGCCACTGTTGCATCGCGACCGCCCGGCCGATCAGCGCGATCGTGTGTGCGCGCGCCGCCGCGGACAGACCCGGCTGCATGCGCACGGAGATCAGCGCCGCGTCCGGGCTGGGGAACAGGTAGGCGAAGCGCTGCTTGGGGGTGCCGGCGGGCTTTTTGGGGTCGAATACGAGCGTCGACACGAATGAGGGGTTCTCGAGGCTCGGCTTGGAGGTCAGCCCGTACTGCAGCGCCAGCATCGCGATCCCCTCCTGGAAGCGCGCCATCGTGATCGAGCTCGCCTGTGCGCCGAGCGTCTGAGCTTCCGCCGCGGAATGACCGTGCGCGAGCGCCGCCCGGGCGACCACCTGCCGCGCGGCGTGCGCCTGCGCTTCCGCCTGCTTGGTCTGGCTGGTCAGCTGTTCGTCGATCTGTTCGGCGGCCTCGTTCACGAACGTGCCCGGGCCGAGCACCACCTTCACCGTCCCGGCCTTCGCCAACTGTCCGCACGGTCCGCGTGTCCCTCCCTCCGTGGCCAGCGCGCTCGCCGGCACGTTGCCCGACAGGCACCCCTCCAGCCCCACCAGCCTGTCGATGTCCGAGCTCAGCAGCAGCTGCTGCAGGCTGCCCTGGACGACCACGCTCACGGGTTCTTCGCCGAAGCTCCGGAAGTAGCGCTGGGTCGCCCGGTACTGCGAGCTGGAGCTCGACACGAACGTGCTCGTATCCGCGCTCGGGCTCAGTCCCAGCGCGAGCGTCGCACCGCCCAGCGCGAGCGCCGCAAGAACCGCGATCGTCACCCACGGCCTGCGACCGATCAAAGATCGGCCAGCGCCGCCGACGAGGGCGGAGAAGAACCGGGCGGTATTCACGGACACGAGGCTAGCCGGTGGCCCGTCGGCGCGGGGAGCTACCCGGCGGGGCGGAGCGCCACCGGATCACTCCATCCCAAGGGGCCCCGCCGAGTCACCGGACAGGAACTGCCGCACGAACGGGTTTTCCGACGCGAACAGCTCGGCCGCCGGACCGGACTCGACGATCTGCCCCTGCCACAGGACGGCGATGTGCTCGGCCACGCGTCGCGCGCTCATGATGTCGTGCGTGATCACGACGTAACAGCCGCCGTTCTCGGCGTGGACTTCCTTGATCAGCTCGCACAGCAGCGCGGTGCGTACCGGGTCAAGGCCCGAGTCGGGCTCGTCGAACAGCACGATCTCCGGTTCGAGCACGAGCGAACGCGCGAAGCCGGCGCGCTTGCGCATCCCTCCGGACAGCTCGTTGGGCATCTTCGTCCCAGCGTTGCCCAGACCGACCTCGCGCAGGCGCCGATTGACGATCTCGGCGATCTCCTCGTCGCCCTTCTCGGTGTGCTGGCGCAGCGGGAACGCGACATTGTCATACAGGTTGATCGAGCCGAACAGAGCGCCATCCTGGAACAGCACCCCGAACTTCTTGCGGATCTCGAACAGCTCGGCGTCGGACAGGCTCGGTATCGAGCGGCCCTGCACGAGCACGTCCCCCTCGTCGGGGTACAGCAGGCCGACGATGTGCTTGATGCACACCGACTTGCCCGTCCCCGAAGGACCGATGATCATCGAAACCTGATCGTCCGGCAAACTCATGTTCAGCCCGCGCAGCACATGGTTGCGCCCAAATGCCTTGTGCACGTCGATGAATTCGATCGCGTCCCGCCGCACAGGGACCTCGGCGGGGGATGCCGTGGCAGCCGGGGAGGGCTGCTCGCCCGTCTCGCGGGCGGACTCCAGCGGCGCGGAGTGATGGCCGATCTGCTCGTAGGACACCGCGCGCGGCTCATCCTCGCCGGCCGGATGATGGCGATCCTCGGCCATTGGCGGTCAACCTCCGATCGGAGCTCGCGGGTTGGAGCCCCAGAACACTTGCGTGCCGAGCATGCCGATGATGTGCACCAGCACGATGTTGAGGACCATCGACTTGGCCGTCGCCCTGCCCACCCCCACGGGCCCACCGCTGGCGTTGTAGCCGTAGTAGCACCCCACGAGCACGATCGCAGTGGCCATGAACATCGCCTTGATGAGGCTGTACAGGAAGTCAGGCGGACTCTGGAACTGCCAAAAAATCAGCAGATACCCTCCCGAGGAGACGTATCCGATCTGCTGCACGACGGCGATGTCGGAGGCGAGGAACGCGGCGCCGATACCGGCCAGGTAGACGAACGGCAGCACGATCCAGGCGGCGAGCAGCCGCGTCGCGCACAGGAACGTCATCGAGTCGATCCCCATCACCTCCAGGGCGTCGATCTCCTCGGAGATACGCATCGCCCCGAGCTCGGCGACGATGCCCGTGCCGACCTTCGCGGACATCATGTAGCCGAACGCGTACGGCGTGATCTCGCGCAGATCGCACCACGCGGTGAACACACCCGAGTAGGCGGGCGCGCCCTGCGCCTCGGTGAAGTAAGCCCCCTCGATGCCGCACTGCAGTCCGAGGATGAACATCAGCGTCCAGATGATCAGCGTCGAGGAGACGATCAGGATCCCGGCTTGGCGCAGCCCCTCGCCGAAGAAGCGGAACACGCGCAGGCCGTACACGTCGCGCATCACATTGCCCGTGAACCCCGCGATCTCGCCGGTCGAGGCAATCCATTCGCGCGGCATCGCCAGCAGCTCGTTCATCTTGCTGTATCCCTCAACGCCCCTCTGGGGATCACTTGATCACCAGGATGTTCGGGTGGGTCGCGAGCAGCATCTGGGTGAAGACGTAGTCGAACGCGCCGATGCCCAGGAACGTGACGACCACCGCCTGGTTGACGGCGCGACCGACGCCCTCGGCGCCGCCGGAGGCGGTCATGCCCTTGTAGCAGCAGACGATCGCGATGATCGCCCCATACAGCGTCGTCTTCAGCACCGACCCCCACAGGTCGGTCGTCGAGGCGTTCGCGAACAGCGTCGCCCAGAACGGGCCGAGCGGCTGACCCTTGACGAGCTCGGCGAGCAGGCCGCCGAAGATGCCGAACAGCAGCGCGTAGATGTTGAACAGGCCGGTGACGACCATCAGCGCGAGGAAGCGGGGCACGACCAGGTTCTTGATCGGATCGACCCCGAGCACCTGCAGCGCGTCGAGCTCCTCGCGGATCTTGCGCGCGCCGAGGTCGGCGGTGATCGCCGTGCCCGCGACGCCGGCCAGCACGATCCCGGTGACGGCCGGGCCGATCTCGCGGATGGCGGCGAGCACGAAGATGCCTCCGACACGGTCCAGCGCCCCGAAGATTTCGAAGAAGTTCGCCGCCTGCAGCCCTGGAGCGGCGTAGCACAGGCATACTGTGGAGACGAGCAGCGGAAACCAGCACAGCCGCAGCGCGAACAGGAACTGCGCGACGAACTCCTCTCCGTAGGGATATGGCGGGCGCAGAGCCGACCAGATGGTCCTGCCCGTCAGGATCATCATGTCCCCGATTTCCTCGAGCAGGTTCCGTGTCGGCAGGAACGCCCGCTCGGCTGCACTGCGAACCATTTGTCTGACGCCCTCCTCGGGTGGCGGTCTCGATCGCTACGAACTCTACGCGATGCGCTGGCGGCGCGCCACCCCACCCCGCCATCGCTTACGGCCCGCCGGGGAGCACGCTGGTATCGTGACCTCGCTGTGAGGGGGTGTCATGCGTCCATCGGGGTTCTGCTTGCAAGCGCCTGCGCGGCGCTCGCGGCCGGCTGCGGCGGCGGCACGCGCCAGGACGCGCACGAAGCGGACGCGACATTCACCGTCGCCGTCCTCCACCCGAACTTCCCGGCGGTGCAGGCGGTCGCGCGCCCGGCCACGCTGACGCTGGCGGTGCGCAACACCGACTCGGCCACGATTCCCAACCTCGCGGTCACGATCGACTCGTTCAGCTATGTATCCAACTTGCCCGAACTGGCCTCGAGCAAGCGACCGATCTGGGTGGTCGAACAGGGCCCCGGCGCGGTTGCAAAACGCCCGGTGCAGAGTCAGGCCATCAGCCCTCCGGGGGGCGGCCAGACCGCTTACCTGAACACCTGGGCGCTGGGTCCGCTCGCGCCCGGTCGCATACAGACGTTCACGTGGCGCGTCGCTCCGGTCAAGCCCGGTATCTACACCGTCCATTACACGATCGCCGCGGGCCTGTCCGGCCGCTCCAGGGCGCGCCTGGCCGGCGGCGCCATCCCCCGCGGCCACTTCACGGTCGCGATTGCGCCGCGGCCCCCCGCCACGCACGTGAACCCGGAAACGGGCGTGGTGGAACCGGGCCCCTACCGACCCGGCAAGTATGTGACGACGGGGTAGCCGCCGCGGTTTGGCCCGCTGTCGAAACGACAGGACGGGGATTTCGCCAGACGGTGATGCCGTGTGGTCGTGCGGGCACTACGATTTGCACTCCGGCCATCCGCCCGGCGCCCGGACCGCAGATCCGCTCCCATCCCACCCGACCGACCGACCCCGCTCGAACGCCGCCCCAAACAACGTCACAGGAGGAATCGCCCCGCCCATGCCCAGGACCCGTCAGCACAACGTCACCGCCGCCCAGTGGAGCGCCAACGGCACCGCGCTCGGCACCCCCGACCTGACGCTGCCGGGAAACCAGGTGTTCGCGTCGAACGTGTTCAGCGCCAACCTCCAGCGCCATCGGCTGCCCAAGCACGTCTACCGTGCGCTGCAGCGCACGCTCGAGCACGGCGAGGCGCTGGACACCTCGCTGGCCGACCAGGTCGCGCAGGCGATGAAGGACTGGGCGATGGAGCGCGGGGCGACCCACTACACCCACTGGTTCCAGCCGCTGACGGGCAGTACGGCGGAGAAGCACGACTCGTTCTACGCGCCCGCGGGCGACGGCACGGCGATCGCCGAGTTCTCCGGCAAGGAGCTGATCCAGGGCGAGCCCGACGCCTCGTCGTTTCCGACCGGCGGCATCCGGGCCACGTTCGAGGCGCGCGGCTACACCGCCTGGGACCCGACCAGCCCGGCGTTCATCCTGGAGAACCCCAATGGCGCGCTGCTCTGCATCCCGACGGCGTTCACGTCCTGGACGGGCGAGGCGCTTGACAACAAGATCCCGCTGCTGCGCTCGATGGACGCGCTGTCGGGGGCGGCGATCCGCGCGCTGGAGCTGCTCGGCTCGGGCGATGGCGCAGATCGGGTGTTCACGACCGTGGGCCCCGAGCAGGAGTACTTCCTGATCGACGAGCAGTACTACTTCGAACGCCCCGACCTGCTCACGACCGGGCGCACGCTGTTCGGCGCCAAGCCGCCGAAGGGTCACGAGCTCGACGATCACTACTTCGGCTCGATTCCGGAGCGGATTCTCGCGTGCATGATGGAGACCGAGCTCGAGCTCGCCAAGCTCGGCGTGCCCGTGAAGACGCGTCACAACGAGGTCGCGCCCAACCAGTACGAGGTCGCGCCGATATTCGAGAACTCCAACGTCGGCTGCGACCACCAGCAGCTGACGATGCAGGTGATGCAGAACGTCGCCCGCCGCTACGGGCTGGTGTGCCTGCTGCACGAGAAGCCGTTCGCCGGCGTGAACGGATCGGGCAAGCACAACAACTGGTCGATGGGCACCGACACGGGCGTGAACCTGCTGGAGCCGGGCGACACGCCGCACGAGAACCTGCAGTTCCTGTTCTTCTGCACGGCGGTGATTCAGGCGGTGAACACCCATCAGGCGCTGCTGCGCGCGTCGATCGCCTCGCCGGGGCAGGACCACCGTCTCGGCGCCAACGAGGCGCCGCCGGCGATCATCTCGATCTTCCTCGGCGCGGAGCTCGAGAAGGTGTTCGCTGCGATCGAGTCCGGCAAGGCCCAGCAGTCAAAGCCCGGCTCGTTCCTGGGTCTGGGCACGCCGGTGCTGCCGCCGTTGCCGCTGCACGGCGGCGACCGCAATCGCACGAGCCCATTTGCGTTCACCGGCAACAAGTTCGAGTTCCGGGCGCTGGGCTCCAGCCAGTCGCTGGCGCTGCCCAACACCGTTCTGAACACGATCGTCGCGGAGGCGATCGACGATCTCGCCGGCAAGCTGAAGAGCGCGCTGAAAGGCTCGTCGGGCGGTCTCGAGAAGGCCGTCGCGAAAGTCGTCAAGGAGAGCTGGTCTCAGAACAAGCGGATCGTGTTCGACGGAGACAACTACGCGCCCGAGTGGCACGCCGAGGCGCAGAAGCGGGGGCTGTACAACCTGCGCTCCACGCCCGACGCGCTGCCGTGGCTGGTGGACAAGGGCACGGTGGCGCTGTTCAAGAAGTACAAGGTCCTGTCCAAGCGTGAGCTCGAGTCCCGCCACGAGGTGTTCCTGGAGCAGTATGCGACCAAGATCAACATCGAGTCCGAGACCGCCGCGGCGATCGCGCGCACGGGGATACTGCCGGCCGCCGTCAGATATCTCAACGAGCTCAAGGCCAGCGGCCTGGACGAGCTGATCGGCGAGGTCGAGCCGCTGATCAAGGAGCTGCACTACGCGATCCTCAAGCTCGAGGACGCCAACCTCAAGGAGAACCAGGACGACAGGACCGCGGTCAAATGGGCGGCGTACATGCACGACCGGGTCATTCCGGCGATGGATGACGTGCGCGACGTGGCCGACCGGCTGGAGGCGCTGGTGGCCGACGACCTGTGGCCGCTGCCCAAGTACTCGGAGATGCTCTTCATCAAGTAGCCCTGACGGCCGTGGGCACTTCGCGGATGCTGTGTCCTTACCGATCGGAGATCGATGGGATCTCCGATCGGCCAGCACGCATACCGATCGCCGATCGGAGGGATCGTCGATCGGCCAGCACGCCACGCTCCCTGCGTCCGTGCCCCGCTCGACCCACGACCGTCAGGGGAGCGCGGAGCCGAGACTTGACGGGAATGTAAAAGAATTGCGGGCTGGGGGTTGGGCGAGACCTGGGTTTCAAGCGAGTCGCCAGCCCGAGTCCGTCGCGAATCGCGTCAGGGAGAAACGAGCGCTTTCAAAAGCGGGCACGCAGTGTCAGCGCTTCGCGGGGCGGCCTTCGCGGGGCGGCGGGAGCCCCTCCGGGGACCTGTGCGTAAAAGAGAGGGCCCGCTTTCGCGGGCCCTCTTTCGTTCACAAGCTGCTCGAATGATGATGGCTGTGGCAGCCTCTGCTAGTGGCCGTGACCGTGGCCGCGATCGCCTCCGCCGCCGCCGTCATGGCCGTGGCCGCGATCACCGCCTCCACCACCACCGTCACCGTGGCCGTGGCCGTGGCACTCGTGATCCTTGCCGCGGCCGTTGCCGTGGTCGCATTCGCGGTACTGGTCGAAGCTGGCGCTGCCTCCGTCGTGGCCTCCCAGGCCGAAGTCCTCGCCGCCCACCCACGCCAGCGCGCCGCCGGTGCCGAGGCTGAGGAATGCGACTGTGAGGACCGTCGTCAGACGTGAACGCATGAAGAATCCCTTCTGTCGTGAGGACGTGGACCGGCGCGCCCTGCTCATCGCGCGCAGCTTGACTGCATCGAGCGCAAGCGGGTCGAGCTCTGGACGCTGGTCCCGAAGCACGTCGGCGACCTCCTGGAGGCCATCCGCGAAGCGTTCCTCTTTGTGTGGAGTGCTCATGTGGCCTTATACGCGCGATGGGCCAGATTCCTGACCGAGGCATTCCCTGGGCCCGACGTGCGGCCGCCGCCTCGATTCCCGGGTGGGCGCTCGGGCCGACGGGCGCCACCGCCCGTCAAGTGTGCTGGGAGCCGTCTCCCCGCCGCGGGCGCGTCAGGAGCGATGCGGGCCGGCGCCGTGGCGAGGAGACGGCCGAGCCGGGGCCCTGTTTTGGACCAGGCGCAGGCGGCGCGGCGAGCTCGCGGCGGGATGAGACGCCGAGCTTGCGGTAGATGTTGCGCGCATGGGTGCGAACCGTCTCGACGCCCACCTGCAGGGCGACGGCTATCTGAGCGTTCGAATGACCCGACTGGAGCAGAGGCAGCACTTCGGCCTCACGCCGGGTCAGCAGCTGCCCTCCCGCGATCGATCCGCCGCCCCGATCGGGCGCTCCCCGCGGAGTCACCTGAAGCCCCCGTGAGGCGAGGTGGATCGCGTGCAGGACGTCGCGCGACTGAGTGCCCCTGCCGAGGCAGGCGCTCGCTCCGAACGCGAGCAGCTGGGCACATTCGGTCATCGAGGGGCGCTCCGCGAGCAGGACGATGCGAGTTGCTGGATGCAGTCCGCTCAGCTCTCGCACCTCGGCCATCTTGGCCAGAGCGCCACGATCGAGGATCGCCACGTCTGGACGGTGGGCGCGCAGGACGACGTGGATGCGCCTGTGCTCCACGTCGGCGGCGACGATTGCAAGGCTCGGATCGCTCTCGATCAACACGCGAAGTCCTCTGGCCAGCAGATCGTCGAAGCGGGCGAGGACGACGGTGATGGGGGTCTGCGGCGGCATATGTGATCAAGACGCGACAGGTGTTCAGGCGCAGGCGATCGTACCCCCTCATCGGCAGAACGGAGCGGAAGGGTGAGCTCCGCCTCACCCGTGCTTCCTCCCGTCGTTCCCCCCAGGATCACCCTCGCGGGAGGAAGAGCGAGGCGGCGGCTCGCCTGAGCATGCAGGTATGGCCCATCTGGCCCGCCTCCTCCTCGCCGCCATCCTCGCAACGGCGCTGCTCCTGCCCGCGTCGGCCGGCGCTCACGGCCGCCGGCGCCACCATCCTCGCGCTGCGAGCACGACGCACCAGCAGGCCACGGCCCGACGGGTGGCGCCCGGCAAGCCCGCCGGCCCCGATCCCGTGGTGCTTGCCAGCGCCGTCGCAGAGCGCTACTGGGGTGCGGTGCCCTGCGGTGGTCAGGTCGCGGTCCTCGCCGACAGCGCCCTTGCCCCCGGCCTGGACCCGACGACCGACGGCTGGGTCACGTTCAACTCCTCCCTCGGGCCGAACGACCTGCAAGCGCCGGCCGGCACCTACACGCAATGCACGATCTCCCTCGCCCATTGGCGATGGCCGACGCGGACGGCCATGGAAAAGGACTGGAACATGTTCTGCCTGACGGTGATCCACGAGCTGGGCCACCTGCTCGGCCATCCCCACTCATCGATCCCGGGCAGCGTCATGGCGCCCGTGTTCACCGACGAATCGAACGTCCCGCCGATCTGCCGGACGACGCGCCCGCGGCGGTCCCTGCCGTAGCGCCATTTGCCGTAGCCTGGCGCTGCAGAGGGACCGATCGCGGATTCTTGTGCCGCCTACCGTGGGGTTTGCGCTCACGCGACCTTCAGCGTGCCCCGTGCGACCCGTTTGCCATCGACTTCGACGCTGACCGCCGCCCGCCCGCGGCCAAGGCGCTTGAGCTCGCTCTTGGTCAAGCGAATCTTTGCGCTGCCGGAGGCGCGAAGCGTCACCTGCACGCGGACACGATGCGATCCACGGCGAACGATCAGCACGATGTGGCAAGCGGTCGGGCAGCGAACTGTGGCTACGCCGTGTGTCGAGAGGCTCGCGGACGCCGGCCGAGGTTGGAATTTCGACGCCGGCGGGCCCGTCCCCGGGGGATTGGACGCTTGCGGAGGCGGTACCTGGACCGGTGGCACTTTGACCGGTGGCACTTCCGCAGGCGGCCCAGGACGGTACTGGTTGAAGCTGGCGCTTAGTCCGCCGCCCCCCGCCAGGCCGAAGTTCACGCCGCCGGCCACCGCCAGCGCGCCGCCGGTGCCGAGGCTGAGGAATGCGATTGTGAGGACCGTCGTCAGACGTGAACGCATGAAGAATCCCTTCTGTCGTGAGGACGTGGTCCGGCGCGCCCTGCTCGTCACCCGCAACTTGATTGCATCCAGAGCGAGCGGGTCGAGCGTCACACGCCGGTCGCGAAGCACCTCAGCGACCTGCTGAAGGTCATCCGCAAAGCGTTCTTCCATGTGTGAATGGCGCATACGTACTGGTACGCACGAAGGGCCGGATTCCGGACAGTGTGCAGGCCGAATGCCGGATGGCATGCACGAAGGGCCAGATTTCTGACCGAAGGGTTGTCCGTCGGCACGAAATGCCGATAGGGACCTCGATGAGTCCGATGCGCGACGAGGCGTTCGAGCGGCTCTACGCCGAACATGCCCAGGCGCTGTACGCCTTTCTCAGCTACCGCACCGGCGATCGCGTGCTGGCCGAAGACCTGCTCGCGGACACCTTCGAGCGCGCCCTGCGCGCCCGCCGGCGCTTCGATCGTCGTAAGGCGAGCGAGAAGACCTGGCTGTACGCGATCGCTCTGAACCGCCTGCGCGATCAGATCCGGCGAGGGTCCAGCGAGAGCAGAGCGATCGAGCGCGTCGCGGTGGCGGCGATGGCCGGATCGGCCGGTGGGATCGAGGAGGTGGCCGACCGTGACCTCGTGAGCAGGGGCCTGTCCTGCCTGAGCGAGGAGGAGCGCGAGGCGATCGCGCTGCGCTTCGGTGCCGACCTGACCGTGCCGGAGATCGCCAAGCTGACGGGCGAGAGGCTCAGCACCGTCGAGGGCCGCGTGTACCGGGGCCTGCGCAAGCTGCGCGAGACGCTGGACTGATCGTCCCCTACGACGGCACGATCGAGAGATCGTTGCTGACCAGCGCTATTGTCTTATGGGCGATCGTGGCCCATTCCGGCGCGGGCCGCTGCTCAGAAAATCTGCTTGTCGAGGAACATCACGGCGTCCGCGAGGAGTACCGTCTTGGTGTTGGCACCGATCATTGCTTCACCTCGCTGGCGTGCGGGGGGCGGCGCATGAGCCACAGTGGCGGGCTGCCTCCAACGCGCAACTCGCGGATGGGCTGGAAGCCGAGGCGCTCATAGAGCGCGGCGTTGCGCTCGCTGGAGGCCTCGAGGTATGCTGGTAGGCCCTCTCGGTCGCAGCGTTCGAGCGTTGGGCGATGAGTGCGCTGCCAAGGCCCTAGCTCTCTGCATGTCGGGGAGCACCCCGACGTCACGGATGTAGTAGTGGCGCTCGCGCATCTGGCGCATGTGACGCCACTCCATCGCGGCTCCAAACCTCGCCACCCGGTAGAGATGCAGTCCGAAGGCGCCGCCCTCGAGCAGGGTCATGTGCAGTGGCGTGCGCCAAGCGCCGGTGGCAGGCTCAGCGCAGCACCGGTGAGGTTGCTGCTCGTCCATATACGCCCGCGCGCCCGCGCGACGTGGCGGAACTCGATCGCCTGGAGGTCATGCACGAAGATGACCTGCCGATTCCCTCGGCGCATCGTGACCGCGTAGCGGTCCACGCCGCGTGATCGGACACCTGTGGTCACTGGCGGTATCTTGTAGGTCCTATGGAGATCCGTGCGCATATGGCTGCGGATGCTGTCGGGTCGGTGCGGGCCGAGGGCTTGGAGCCGGGCGCCACCGTGATCGAGATCCTCGACCGTTGGACCGAGAGCACGATCGCGACCGAGCAACTCGGGGAAGCCGCACAATGTCTCGCGTCCGGCGAGTCGGTGGCTCACCTGCTCGGCGAGCCGGTGCCTGCGTCGGCACACCGCTGACCGCGCGGACTTCCTGGCGCGGTGCTGATCCTTACGTCTATCCCGGGACCCACTACTACGCGGAGATCAACGCGGTGCACCCTCTCCGGGAGGGCAACGGACGCGCACAACGCGCCTTCTTGTGCCAACTCGCTCTGGATGCCGACCACACGCTCGCCTGGGAGCGTCTTGATTACAAGGTGTTGGTGCACGCTTCGCAACGCAGCCTCCAAGGCGACAACCTCCCGATGCGGGACCTGATCGAGACCGTTCTCGATCCACCCGGCCGCTGAACAACCGTGTGGCGGCTCTGTCCAGACCTCGATCTCGCACTCGTCCGGGGGGTAAACGGCGGGACGAAGCCCCGTCGCTCCCGCTCCTGGCACCGATCAGTTCCGATCGGCTTTTCCGGGCTTTTGCAGATGGCTTGGAAGTAGGCGGCGAAGGGGGGTTGTGGTTTGATCGCCACGACCTTTCCGTCGTCTTGCCAGACCTGCTCGAAGAGGGTCGCGAGCAGGCGGTGGCGCTCGGCTAGGGACTTCTCGCGATCCCAAAAGCTCGCGAAGTCGGCGAGCACGTTCTCGGCCTCCGTGAGCTGGGGATCGGCGGGGGGCGCTAGGCACTCCAGCTCGTCCTGTACGGCTTGACGGCGCATGATGTACTGTGCTTTCGTGAGGTCGCCGAGGACGAACAACTCTTGCAGGCGGCGGAGTTGGTCGGTGAGCTCGGCCTTCCGGTTGGGCCCGCTGCCCTCCTGCCGCGCCTGCTCGGTGATCTTGTTGAGCACGAGCGCACGCAGGTCTGCGTCGGGCTGGAAGGCGCGCAACCAGCTGGCTAGTGGGTTCCCCAGCAACGTTTGCCGGGTTGGGGCGAGGGGTGATGGCGCTGGTGGCGAAGTCCTGTGGTCGAGATCGCTACTCGACCGGGAGGGGCTATGGCCGCCAGGGTGTTGTTGCGGGAGATCACCAGTGAGGAGGGCAATCGGCTGCTTCGGATCGTGCGTCGCACGTCTGGGTCGGTTGTGACGTGGCGCCGGGCGCAGATCGTGTTGCTCTCTGCGCAGGGCATGTCGCCGCCGAAGATCAGCGAGGTCGTGTTCACCGATCCGGACACGGTTCGGGACGTGATCCACAACTTCAACGCCGATGGGTTCGACGCGCTGTATCCGCGTTATCGGGGCGGGCGGCCGCAGACGTTCACACTGCCCAAGCGCCAGGAGATCAAGCGGATCGCGCTGAGTGACCCGCAGGACCTCGACCAGCCGTTTGCGACGTGGAGCCTTTCCAAGCTCGCTGACTACCTGGTCGCTGAGGGGGTGGTCACGGACATTTCCCACGAGGGCTTGCGTCAGCTCCTTCGCGAGGAGAACGTCCGGTTTCAAGCCGTGAGGACTTTGTTCGGCACCTGATCTCCGCCTATGACATCAGCCGCGACCGTCTCTACGGGCACATCAAGAAGCGCAAGGACCGCGCTCACTTCTTGGAGTTCTGCCGCTACATCCGCTCGCTCTACCCGCCCCCGACCCAACTGCACTTCGTCCTAGACAACTTCAGCCCCCACCACGGAAAGAAGATGCGCCAGTGGGCCGCTCAGAACAACGTCGAGTTGGCCTACACCCCGCACTACGCCTCCTGGCTGAACCGCATCGAGGCGCAATTCCGCGCGCTGCGGTACTTCACGCTCGCCGGCACCGACCACCCAGACCACGCCACCCAGGCTCGCCTCATCCGCCGATACATCCACTGGCGCAACCGCAACACCAACAACCCCTGCCTCAAACGACTCATCAACACGGCAAACGTTGCCTGACACTCCACT